>Ga0207691_10000155_pt1 | contig 63923 bp, 58 predicted proteins | sample KBSM13metaG_FD_184327 | JGI IMG/M metagenome (GOLD analysis project Ga0207691, IMG submission 184327) | Miscanthus rhizosphere microbial communities from Kellogg Biological Station, Michigan, USA - KBS M1-3 metaG (SPAdes) (version 2) | ecosystem: Host-associated > Plants > Roots > Rhizosphere >...
CGAGCAGGTTCGCGTCATCAAGTTCGAAGAGTTCCGAGAAAAAACGCCGGATATTGTGAATGGGGTTTTTGCCTTTCTTGGCATTAAGCCTTTGCACAAGGTGAAAAACAGGGAACAGAACCGAATCCCGTACGATAGAAAAATTACATCGGAAGAGAGAAAATACCTTTACGAGCTATACCAGGAAGACATCGCCAAGCTTGAGAAACTCCTGAGTTGGGATTGCTCCGATTGGAAACAGATGTGAGTTGGCTCGCCAACCGCAATTGACCATTCTAAGTCCCTCTGTAGCGGCGAGGATGACAACCGTACCTATGTGCTAGCTCCTAAAACTTCTTCGTCAACTGAACGTAAACGAAACGTCCAGTAGAGTCGTAAAGGAAGTCCGGATAACCCGTGCCGTTGCCACCGAAGCCATAGGCATCCGGCGGATCCTGGCCGAAGATGTTATCACACCCAAGCGTAATTGACGTCCCATTCAAGACGCGCTTCCAGATAGGCAGGCTATAGTTAGAGGTCTGACTCGCGGCAGATTCCGTTGCCTTTCCATCCCTACCCGTGGAAAGACTCTTTGCATCCTTCGAATAGCCCGCCACCGGTTGGTTCTCAACCGGGGCTACGAAGGTGAAATCGTATGAGGCTTGCCCATCAAAGACCCATGTATGCTTCGTATAATGGATCGGTCCATTCGGCTTTCGCTCGTGGAACCCTCCCGTGTAGCGCACAGTGCCGATGATATCTATTCCATTCCACGCCCAATCGAGCCTCGATACACCTTTCCATTTGGGGTAACCATCGTCGGTAACAAAGGGGTCGGTCGTGTAGCCAGCTAACTCGACTTCCGCGGCCCCTGGCGCGCTGGCAAACTGAAAGGAATTTAGCCAGCTTGCGTTAGTATATGAAGTAAAGGTCCCGAACGAGGTCGGATAGGTATACTGAAGACCGAAGTCAATCCCATTCGCCTTGAACGATCCGCTGTTCACAAACGGGGTAAAGATGCGCTGGATGTTTCCGACGACGTCACGCTGAACGATCTCGCCCGGCAAAAGGCCCTGACCGGTCCCACCCGCGCCGTTGAGCTCACGCTGGAGAACATCATCAACCTGAGACTGGGTGACGACACCAGTCCGTTCGATGTCCCACACATCAACCGATAGAGTGAGCCCTGGGACGTACTTGGGTGTGTAAACAACACCGCCGCTAAAGGAACGCGAATCCTCTGGCTGGAGCACCGGGCTGCTTGTAATAACCACCCCCTGTTCCGCTTCGAACCGAGCAGGATTTGGGATGCCTTGGCCATTGGGAGCCGGAGTATTATCGGTACTGGAAACGACGCGAACGGGAGTAGGTGGGCCACCGAGGTTCGGCCGAAATCCACCTTCGTTCGGCCCGGGGAGAATGTCGCTCGCACCCTCGAGAGCGGAGGTGGGACTGGCATAGAGTTCGATCAACGATGGCTCGCGGAAACCTTCCCCAATCGTCGCCCGCACCGTGAGCGTCTCGTCGAATGGTTGCCAGCGAATGCCAAATTTCGGCACTGCTACATTCGTATCGTTGTTCTCGAATGCTTCGTACCGGACCGCTGCTGTCACATTTAAGGAATATAAGCCGGGAAAGTTGAAAGTCGGGCTGAAGATCGGGATGTCGGCCTCAGCGTAGAAGGCGTAATCCTTTCGGCCCGCATTGGTCGACGCGGCGGGGGAGTTGCCCGGTACATCCGCGAGAATATTTATCTGATCCACATCCTGGGTTAACTGTTCACGCCGGAATTGGCCGCCAAAAGCGAAGCCGACCCCACCCGCTGGAAGCTTGAAGAGCTGGGTCGTGTAGATGTTGAAATCCAGCGTCGCCAGTTCGGAGGTATCAACATCCTTGGGATGGACGACAGCATAGGCCACGTCGGCCGCGTTAGTCGCAATCGAAGGACCTCGCAGCGCATCCCCGAAGGGATTAAAAGCGACACCGCCCTCCAAGGCGCCGCCCGGTCCGAAAACCGGGTCCGCTTGGTTAATAATCCGATTGAAACGTGAGGTGGAAGTTTGGCTCGAGGCACTCGTTTCTTTGACGTTGCTGTAGCGAAAACCGGCATCATAACCCCATGTTCCATCGAACAGCTTGTCCCCTCGCACTCCCACGGTTGTCATAAACCCATCAGTCTCGTCATCGCCCAACCGGTTGCCGAATTCGAGAAGGCGCGCACGGCTGCCGCCAGCGATAATCTGGTTGAAGGGATTAAACGGATTGAAAGCTCCGGGCGTGACCCCGGTCTCGGCATAGGTCGGTCCGCCCAAGCCTGTGGGCGTGGCGTCGCCGCCCGGGTTTGGAGTATTTGGCGGGATAGCCAACGTAACTGAGCCCGGTGTCTGAAAGTCACCTGTGGCACCAGCTGCCAACTCGTTATGTGTCGTCGCGTTCTGATAATACAAATCTCCGTAAAGAACCATCTGTTCGCCGAAAAGCTTGTGGGTAACGGTGACGAATCCGCCATAGTTTTCTATGTCGGGGTAAGAGCCTGCGAATAGGTTGAAGTTAAAGAAGGAAGAGCGATCTACAGTGTAGACATAGGCTGAAGCGGGGCTCGAACCGTTCGAGCCGAAGGGGGCGTGCGCGAAGAAAATGTCTCCCGGGCCGAACCCTGCCGCCGCCGCCGCGGCTCCCCCACCCGCGGCCGCAACCGCGTCGAAGCTGACCTGAAGGTTTTCAGGCGTCGAATTGGAGCTGACGAATGGAGGTATGGCCGAATAACCGCGATCTTTGGTGAAGATGGAATTGCGGTGATAGAAATTCATTACACCAGTCACCGTGGTATTATTATCGCCCACCCCAAAGATGAGTGATGCACGGTACTCACTGGAATCTTTATCCAGCGTATTGCCGTATTCGATCGATGCCTCAGCGCCTTTATAATCTTTGCGCATCTTAATATTAACGACGCCCGCGATTGCATCCGCACCGTAAGTCGTCGAGGCACCATCTTTCAAAATCTCGATACTCTCGATGGCCGCTTCCGGAATGGAGCGCAGATCGAAGAAGGATGAGGTTCCGCCGTTCCCAATCGGATAAGGCGCGATCCGCCGGCCATCGATCAGAACTAGCGTCGCCTCTGGCCCGAGTCCACGCAGCGAAATCGCCGAAGCGCCCGGCGTGAAACCGGTAGCGTTGTTGGAAATTGGAACACCACCGCCATTCGACACGGGAAGATTCTTGATGAGTTCCTCGGCGGTGCGCTCACCCGATTTTTCGATCAGGTCGCGATTGATGTTCAAGACTGGGTTGGGCCCGACTTCCTGCGCCGTCGGAATGTTGGAGCCGGTGACTATTATGCGCTCAGCCTCAGCCGTAGCGCCGGTGGGTTCACTTGCCGCCGGCGAGGGCGTCGACTCTTGAGCCAACCCGCTGCCAGCCATGAGAATTGGAACTACGGCAATCGCGAGCGTTCGACGAACAAATCCAAACTTCGAGAGTACATTTCTGATCATCTGCTTCCCCTTTCTTGGTTGATTTACGCCAGGCGATCAGAATGAGAGATAAGCTGGAGGCGTGACAAGCTTTTCTTGCGCACGAAAGGGTTGGCGCGGCGAAGTCAGTCGAGCCAGGCTCCGTACCGGCACGGGGCGATGGAAGTCACGCGCACCGCGGTATCGACTTTCCTCACCTTCCAGAAAGCAAAAGAGGCAGCGGTATGAACCGCTGCCTCTCGCAGATTCGCTATGAACTAGCTTAGAACTTCTTCGTCAACTGGACGTAAACGTACCGTCCGGTCGCATCATAGAGGAAGCCAGGATACTTGGTGGAGTTACCACCGCCGTAACCGTATGCCTTCGGAGGATCTTGCCCGAAGACATTGGAGCATCCGAGGGTGATGGTCGTGTTATTCAGCACACGCTGCCAAACCGGCAGGCCGGCGTTGGCCGATTGTGTCACCGGCGATTCGGTAGTCTTGCCGTCCTTACCAACTGACATATCCTTAGCGTCCTTCGAGTAACCCGCCACTGGCTGGTTTTCAACCGGAGCGACGAAGGTGAAGTCGTAGGAACCTTGAACGTCAACCATCCAAGTCTGATGAACCCAGTGATTGTGCGCATTCGGAAGTAGTTCGTGGTATCCATCGGTATAGCGAAGCGTTCCGAGGATATCGAATCCATTCCATGACCAATCGAGGCGGTGAATTCCACGCCATCTCAGATTGCCATCGTTGGACACGGTATCGGCAATGCCTGCTGTGGCAACGCCTGCGAGCTGAGCTGTCCGATGGTCCACAGTGGCTTGAAACTCGAACGAGTCCAAGTAGGAGACCTGAGTGAGTGACGTGAAGGTTCCGAATGACGTCGGATAGACGTACTGCAAGCCCAGGTCGATACCGGAAGCCGTTGTCGAGCCGCTGTTGATGAACGGGACGAAAATGCGGCTGATGAAACCAGACGCATCACGTTGGACGATTTCACCCGGAAGCAGACCGCCGAATTGTTCGCGGTCCAGGATGCCCGGAATACTCGACTGAAGAACCTGCCCGGTCCGCTCAGTATCCCAGATATCGACCGACAGAGTCAGCCCAGGGACGAATTTCGGCGTCCAAACAATGCCCGCTGTGAACGAGGTGGAGTCTTCCGGCTGCAACGTTGGAGTGCTGGTGAAGACCACGTTCTGTTCGGACTCAGTGCGGCTCGGATCGCCAATCGGAACCGGAGGCCCACCGAGTGAGGTCGGGAGCGTGTCTGTGACCGGCGTAAGGGCCGACGTCGGGCTGCCGTAGAGCTCGATGAGAGATGGCTCGAGGAAGCCTTTGCCGATCGTAGCACGAACGGTAAGGGTCTCGTCAATGGGCTGCCAGCGGAGACCGAACTTCGGCACGGTCACGTTGGTATCGTTGTTCTTGAACGCTTCGTAGCGAACAGCCGCGGTCAAATTCAACGCATAGAATCCAGGAGCGCTGAAGGTCGGGCTGAAGACCGGTATATCGGCTTCCGCGTAAAACGCGTAGTCTTTTCTACCTGCTTGCGTGCTCGCACCTGTCGAGTTACCAGCGATATCACCATCAAGGGATAGTTGGTCGACATCCTGCGTTAGTTGCTCCTTACGGAATTGTCCGCCAAACGCGAAGCCAACGCCACCAGCCGGCAGTTTAAAGAGCTGCGTCGTGTAGATATTGAGATCAAGGGTTGCTATCTCTGATGTATCGACGTCCTTCGGATGAATGGTCGCATAAGCTACGTCAGCCGAATTGCTCGGAATTGCCGGGCCCGTCAGAGCATCTCCGAACGGGTTGAAGGCGATGCCGCCCTCCAATTTGCCACCCGGGCCGAAGACTGGCGAATTCTGGTTTAGAATCTGCGTCAAACGGGAACTCGACACCACTTGGGACTGCGAGGTCGCCTTAATCTTGTTATAGCGGAACGCACCATCATAACCCCAGTTACCATCAAACAGGCGGTCGCCCTTGATTCCGATCGTGGACAGGAAGTTATCGGTTTCGTTGTCAAACAGACGGTTTCCGAATTCGAGGAAACGCGCACGGCTTCCACCAGAGATGATCTGATTGAAAGGGTTGAAAGGATTGAACGCATCAGCCGGCAAACCCGTTTCCTCAAAGGTAGGCGTTCCCGGAGGCGCCACGCCGTTGAGAACGGTTCCTGGCGGAATAGCAATCGTGTTCGCACCCGGAGTCTGGAAGTTACCGGTTGCGGTCGGAGCGAGTTCGTCATGCGAAGAAGTGTTCTCGTAGTACACGTCACCGAAGAGCACCATCTGATCACCGAAGATCTTGTGGCTGAAGTTCGCAAAGCCGCCATAATTTTCGATGGTTGGATACGAGCTTGAGAATTGGTTGAAGTCGAATCCAGGCAGGATGCTGAAAGGCGCGCGTGCCCTGGCTGCGGAGTAGATATAGGAGCTCGCAGGCGAAAGACCGTTCGAACCGGTCGGTGCAGTTCCAAAGAACACACTCGACGGATCAGCCGGATTTCCCGTGAACTGCCGGCTCTGAAGATATGGCACGAAGCCCGGAGGAGGAGTGCCACCAGCCGCAACGACCTGATCGTATTGGAGCTGAAGGTTGTAAGGCGTCGCATTGCTGCTCAGGAATGGAGGCTTTTGCGAGAATCCACGGTCTTTATTGAAGATCGAGTTGCGATGATAGAAGTTCATCGACCCGGTGACCTGCGTGTTGCCGTCGCCGATGCCGAAGATCAACGAGGCGCGGTATTCACCTGAGTCCTTGTCCAGCGTATTGCCGTACTCAACGGAGGCTTCCGCTCCTTTATAATCATGACGGAGCTTGATGTTGACGACACCAGCCACGGCATCAGCGCCGTAAGTCGTGGATGCACCGTCTTTCAAAATTTCGATGCTCTCGATCGCTGATTCAGGAATCGAACGAAGATCGAAGAAGGCCTGCGTACCGCCATTACCGATCGGGTAAGGAGCGAGACGACGGCCATCGATCAAGACGAGAGTCGCGTCAGGTCCCAAACCGCGAAGTGAAATCGCAGAGGCGCCGGGAGTGAATCCAGTGCCGTTGTTTGAGATCGGAACACCACCGCCGTTCGCGACGGGAAGGTTCTTAATCAGTTCTTCCGCAGAACGCTCACCTGACTTGTTGATCAAGTCGCGGTTGATATTCAAAACCGGGTTCGGTCCGACTTCCTGCGCCGTCGGAATGTTGGAACCGGTGACAATAATGCGCTCGGCTTCAGCCGTGGCGCCGGCGGGTTGATCGGTCGCGGGCGCGGGCGAGGGTTCCTGCGCGAACGCACCGCTACCTGCGAGCATTGGAATTGCCGCCGCGACCGCAAGGGCCGAACGAACAAATCCAAACTTCGAGATTACAGTTCTAATCATGTGTTTCTCCATTGGTGTTTGGTTAGGTTTCGGGGTGAGATTTAGAGACGAATCGTGGCCTGACAAGCGTTTTTTTCATTTTTTTGAAAATATTTTTGAACGCCTTACGGGTCTGTCATGTCATCTCCCATTCCCGGAACAAGCAGCACACCCTGTGCCTAACAATCCGGCGTCGGTGCCCGCGACTCAAATCCGCCCGGGCCTGTCCTCGTCCCGAAAACTCGCGGAAAGGAAGCGATTCTCGGCTCCGAAGGGGTTGATCCTTCCAGGCTGAGGGGAATCGTTTGGTTCCCCCTGTCCCCGAGGCTGCGGGCACTTTGAGCTGCGGACGGTTTAATCTTTCGATTGCACCTGAAGAAAATCAGCTACCCTGCAAATGACAAAATGTTTACCGGACTGATTGAAACGGTGGGGACGGTGCGCTGGATTCGGCAGACCGATTGCAGCACACAGTTGCAACTCTCGGCCCCTGTTATCACGGCCGACCTGCGGGAAGGTGACAGCGTGTCAGTGAACGGCAGTTGCCTCACGGTCACCGCCATCCGCGAAGACGGCCTTACCTTCGATCTCCTCGAGGAAACGCTCCAACGAACGAACCTGCGCGCGCTTCGTCCCGGAAGCACCGTCAATCTGGAGCGCGCCCTTCGCGCTGACGGGCGGTTTGGAGGGCACTTTGTCCAGGGCCATATCGATTGCACAAGCCGCGTTCTCGGATTCCAGCCTAACGGGGCCGATTATCGACTCGAGGTCGAATTACCTAAGGATTTCGCGCACTACGCCGCCTTCAAGGGCTCGATCGCGCTCAACGGCATCAGCCTAACGATCGCTGAATTGCGGCCGGCGAGTTTTGTCGTCTGGATCATTCCGCACACAAGACGCCTAACAAATCTCGCCGAGATTCAGCCTAACGATCTTCTGAACATCGAGTTCGATTTAATTGCGAAATATATCGAGCGGATGCTGCCCCCGACATTGATCGAAAATCGGCCGCTACTTCGCCCCGAGACCAAAAAGGACGGTCGGGATCGTCCGGAGCAGGATTCTCAAGTCCAAGCCTAACGACCAACGATCGATGTATTCCAAATCAAGCCGCACCCAGTCGCTGAAATCCTTCACCTGATTGCGGCCGCTGATCTGCCAAAGACAGGTCAGCCCTGGCTTAACGCTTAACCGGCGGCGTTGCGCTGTGTTCTCAAACTTTTCCACCTCGTAGAGTGGAAGCGGCCGCGGCCCCACCAAGCTCATGTTTCCTTTGAGGACGTTAAAAAGCTGGGGGGTTTCGTCCATGCTCGTGCGCCGCAACCACCGGCCGAAGGCCGTGATGCGCGGATCCTTCGCCACTTTGAAAACGGGTCCTCGCATCTGATTAAACGGTTCCAACTCAGCCCGATGCATCTCCGCGTCATCCGACATCGAACGGAACTTGTACATGACGAACGGCTTTCCGTATTTGCCGGCCCGCTCCTGCTTGAAAATGACGGGTCCTTTTGATGTAAGGCGAATGCCGAGGGCGACAATGAACATGGGAATGCCCAGTATAATGAGGCCAAGAAGCGCGCCAACGCGGTCAATCAGCCCCTTGATCCGAAATGCCCAAGAAACATCCGGCGTGGAACGGAACACCAGCATCGGCCGCCCACCAAAGGCATCGAAGTCCGGTTTCGCGATCGCCGTTTGAATGAAATTAGCCACCAGCCAAGCCGGCACGCCCTCCACTTCGCACGCGCCAATAGCTTGTTCGACGCGATTGAGCTGACCGTGCCCCGCCGCAAAAATTACCCGCGACACGCTGTAGCGATGCATTGCTTCGACCAAATCGGCGATTGGCTGCTTTTCGATATCGATTCGATCGACCACCTCCAAGAGAGTGCTCTCCTCCGGCGTAAGCGATCCCTCCAGCGCAGCAATATCTTGTGGCACACCCGCTAGCAGGACGCGCTCCCGGACCTCGCCGCGTGCAATTCGCCGGCGCATTCGCCTGACGATGAGTCGTTCTTTCAGGCAAAGAGCGGTCGTCGCGATGAAAATGAACAGCAAGGGGACGGCGCGGCTGGTCAAAGGCAGGCGCAGGAAGATCACGCATACGCTCACCAGGATACTGAGGTAGATCATCATGCGGGAGATCTGCACGAACGACTTCCAAAGCGTTCTGTTGAACGGCGATTGATAAAATCCCTGCAAATCCAGGATGATCGGTCCGAAGGGCATGATGACGATGAGGAGCCATTGGTAGTTCTCGAAGGGATCGATCGGATAGGGCAGATTGAGCCACCCCGTGCCGTAAAAGCGCAAGGCATGCGCGGCGAATAGCGAAAGCGCCAGAAGCAATGCGTCGAGAAGCTGGTGAAACTGGGCGTTTAGTTCCTGTTGCCGGGCAAGCATGGTAAAAGGTCATGGCGCGACCTCAGGTCGTGCTCCACAAGTCGCGCTTCCCAAGGCAAGTTATACATTATGGGTGCAAACCGGGTCAAAGAAGGTATGTCCGGGTCGCGGGTAGTCGCCGTTATTGCTTCGGCATCTGCGCTCGTCACGGCCACGCGCCTCTGTCGGCCGCCCGATTTGTTCGAACTGCGGCTCGACCGTCTCCGCCACTCCTTGGAGCTGGTGGACCGCGCAATCCCAAAACTGCGCGCCCCGCTCATTCTGACGGCTCGGCACCCGGCGGAAGGGGGCCGCGGAACGCTCCGCGCAGACGCGCGGCAAGCCTTGCTCGAACGCTTTCTTGAGCACGCCGCCTTCATCGATATCGAGCTGCGTTCCATCAAACAGATGAGAGGGCTGATCCAGGCAGCACAACAGCGGCGGGTCGCACTCATCCTTTCCTGGCACGATCTCAATGGCAGGATCACCGGGCCGGCGCTGCGTCGGAAGGTAATATGCGCCGCTTCGGCCGGAGCCACGATCTTCAAAGTCGCCACTCGAACCGAAACGCTGGCCGAGCTGGCGCGCGTCATCTCCCTTTTCCAAAAGACGCCCCGAAAACTGCCGATCGCGGCAATGGGAATCGGAAAGCTCGGTCGCGTCTCTCGAATCCAATTGGATCAGCTCAGTTCAGCTCTGACCTACGTCGCACTCGGCGAACCTGCCGTTGCGGGCCAGCCTTCGCTGAGCCAACTGCGCCGCCACCGAAGTGCGTATGGTATATAAAATACGATCTCGCGTCCGTGATGTCCGAATCCGTCGAATTGCCCGCTACTGTACCAGTGATGCCCCTCGCCGGCGTGCTCCTCTTTCCCCACGCCCTTCTTCCTCTGCATATTTTTGAGGCGCGGTTTCGCGTCATGCTCGAACGGGCATTGCACGACGACCGGATGTTCTGCGTCGCGCTTGTGCGCCCGGAGTCTCCACAGTGGTTGACCAGTGCCGACTTCTTTCCGGTCAGCACCGTTGGTCTGATCCGTGCCTGCGTCGAAAGAAGTGATGGAACGTCTGACCTGATCCTGCAGGGCATCAGGCGGGTGGAATTCAGCGAATTTGAGCAGGAGGCGCCATTTCCAATCGCGCGGATCAAACCACTCAAAACGCGCGCCAAATCCAGTGCCGAGACCGACGCCCTCGCCGCCAAGGCTCTGGAATATTATACTCAACTCAAGGAAAGTGGGCGCGAACTGCCCGAAAAGATTGATCGATATCTAAGCGAGATGTCAGATCCGGAAATGCTCGCGGATTTGATCGCCGCCACCTTCATTAGTGAGGCCGCGCGACGCCAAAAGTTGCTCGAGGAATTGGATCTGAATCAGCGCCTCCGCCTCCTCATCCAATTTTTGCGCGAAGAAACCGGGTTCCACGCCTAACGACGACTGGACGCGGCACCTCCGCTGTTCAGCCTTCTCAATGCGCGAGTCGCGCGTGCTCCTCGAGCAAATAGCGATCCGTCATGCCCGCTATGTAATCGCAGACAGTCCGATGTAGCCCTTCGCTTTCAATTCGCCGGGCCGCGGCGTCGCCCAGACGTTCCGGCTCCTCCACGAAGGCCACAAAAACCGCTCGCAACATCTCACAGGCGCGGCGGTTCACTTCCGCCACGCGGGGGTGATAATAGACGTTTTCGTAAAGAAAACGCCGCAACTCGCGATTCGCGGCATCGTGCTCCGGGCTGTAACAAATGAGCGGCTCTCGCTGCTGCCGCACCTTCTCGGCGCTCTCGAGCGCCGCGGCCGCGATCGACGCCGCGCTCGCCGCAACCACGTCGCGCACCTGCAAATCGATTATATCGCGAATGATATTCTTGTGCAGCTCCGTGCCTAACAAGTCGGGATTCCGCGCCGCCACCCGCTGGTGGCTTCGCTGCCAGATTGCACTCTCGTCCAGCTGATCGCTGTCCAGAATGGCAAAATCAAGCGCGTCATCCAAGTCGTGGCTGTAGTAGGTAATCTCATCCGCGACGTCCGCGATCTGTGCTTCAAGCGAAGGCGACGCGTTCTTGTCGTGCTTCCGCAAGCCCTCGAGCACCTCAAAGGTTAGATTCAATCCCGGAAAAGCAGGATAAGGCGCTTCGAGCAGTTCCACCACCCGCAAGCTCTGTCGGTTATGCTCGAATCCACCGTGCTCCCGCATGCATTCGGCCAGCATTTCCTCACCCGAATGACCAAATGGTGCGTGTCCGAGATCATGGCCGAGTGCGATGGCTTCCGCCAGATCCTCATTAAGTGCCAGCGCCCGTGCGAGGGTGCGACTTACCGATGCCACTTCGCAGGTATGCGTCAGGCGCGTGCGCAAGTGATCGGCTGTTCCATTCAGAAAAACCTGCGTCTTGTACTCGAGCCGGCGAAAAGCACGCGAATGGATGATCCGCGCTCGATCACGCTGAAATTCGGTTCGGTAAGCGTGCTGTTGTTCAGGGAAATGTCTCCCGCGGGAATCGCCCGATTTTTGGGCGAATGGGGCGAGGGTGCGACGTTCGTCGGCTTCCATCTGGACGCGCGTTTTCCAGCCGGCCGCAGGCAGCTGTGCGCCTTCGGCAAAATTGCTATTTTGCATCGTCCGCTTCCGGAGGTGTCGAAATCTTTTGAACCAACGTGCTTTTTTCCGCCCGCCCCTCAGCACGGACGATCAGCAGATCAAAAACCGCCAGCAGAGCGGCAGTCACCGTGACCCAGGCACAAACCAGCCAGTAAAAAATAAACCAACCGGGCCGCAGATGCGCATCGAGGAGCGGAGCGAGAAATGTCGAACCGGCAAAGAGGAGCAAAAGCGCGGCGACAACGACGATGAACATCGTCTTGCGCCGGGTATTCTGGTCGCGCAACAATCCTCGTGTAGCGTGAATCGCGAAAGAAACGAACCGGAGGTTCTTTTCGTTAGGCGGAGTCGAGTTCGGTGGGAATGTCATCTGCGCCTAACAAGTTTACCGGGCGCTCTGTGAACGCAACCGCCGTGCCAAAAAACCAGTTAGAGCAGTAACAGTGCTGGATTTTCCAGGAGTTGCCGGAGGGCCTTCAGATAGTTCGCCCCAATCGCGCCATCGACCACCCGGTGATCACAGCTCATTCCGACCTTCATCCGGTAACCTGGAACAATCGCACCGCTTTCATTGACAACCGCTTGCCTAACGACTGCGCCAATCGAAAGGATGATGGCTTGCGGCGGGTTTATGACCGCGGAAAAATAATCGATCCCGTAGCTGCCAAGATTTGAAACAGTCAGGGTGCCACCTTGGAATTCCTCCGGCTTCATCCGCTTGTTACGCGCCCGATGGGCAAGGTCCTTCACCGCCGCGCTGATTTCTTGGAGAGACTTGTTCTGGGCCTGGCGAATCACCGGCGTGACCAGGCCTTCATCGATGGCAACGGCGACCGCTAGATTGATATCGCCGTATTGCACAATCGCATCGCGCTCGAAAGAAGCGTTCACCTTCGGTTCGCGCAGAGCCGCTACCACCGCCGCTTTAAGGATGAAATCGTTGATCGTGATTTTGGCCGCGTCGTCTTCTTCACTGGCGGACTTCAGGTCAGCGCGGATACGCATGAGCGGTTCGGCATTGACCTCGATGTTGAGATAAAAATGCGGGATCGGCCCGAGACTGGACGAAAGACGCTCGGCGATCACCTTGCGCATTCCGGTGAGATTGATGCGCACAGTCTCGCCCGATGAAACAGCAGGCACGGCTGCCCTCGTTCTTGTTCCCGCAGCCTCGACGTCTTTCTCGACGATACGGCCTCCCGGGCCACTGCCCTTCAGACTCGTTAGGTCGATGCCTTTCTCGGCCGCGATCTTGCGCGCGAGCGGAGACACCTTAATTCGGCCGAGGTCCGATTTTTCTGCCGGCTCGGTCTCGGCTGTTTTCGTTGGCGGCTTCTTCTCGGGAATATCCTGCTGCGGCGGCGCAGTCTCAGGTTCTTTCGCCTGGGCCGGAGCCGGCTTTTCGGTCTCTGTCTCTTCCGCTGCCTCTTCCCCCGCTCCGCCGATAAAGGCGATGCGCTCGCCCACGTTTACCTTTCCGCCTTCCTCGACGTAAATCTTCTGCAAGATTCCGTCCTCGGTCGATTCCCACTCCATCGTGGCCTTGTCGGTCTCGATCTCTGCCAGAATTTCGCCGGCGTTCACCTGGTCCCCTACCTTCTTCTTCCAGCTGACGAGCGTCCCCTCCGTCATGGTATCGCTCAACTTGGGCATCTGGATTTCAGGCATGGCAGGATTCTCGTTAGGCCGGACAGATCTTCTTCACCGCTGCGACGATCTTTTCCACGCTCGGCAGGACCGCTTTTTCCAATGCTTCATTGTAAGGCATGGGCACGTCCTCCTGTGCCACACGCTGAATAGGAGCATCAAGTTCGTCGAAGATTTCCTGCTGAATGCGGTAGGCAAGTTCGGCACCCACACCGCAGAAAGGTCGGTCCTGTTCCGCGATCACGACGCGATGCGTCTTACTGACTGAGCCGAAAACAGCTGGCCAGTCGAGCGGCTTGATCGAGCGCAAGTCGATTACCTCCACGCTGATCTTCTCACCGGCCAATTGTTCGGCCGCGGCCAGCGCCATCGGCACAGTCTGAGCGTAGGAGATGATGGTCACGTCCGTTCCTTCGCGCTTGCGTTCCGCTTCGCCTAACGGAATCAACAGCTCGGTGCCCTCGTCCTCCACCTGCCCTTTGTGGCTGTAAAATAACTCGCATTCCAGAACGAGGACCGGATTGTCGTCGCGCACCGCGGTTTTGAGCAGACCTTTTGCGTCACGTGCGGTGGCAGGCGTGCATACCTTTAAACCGGGAACGTTCGCGTAGAGACACTCGGTCGCATGCGAATGGGTTGCGCCCAATTGGTGAGCCGGTCCGTTCGGCCCGCGAAACGTAATCGGGATGTTGAACTGGCCGCCGGACATGGTGAGCATGTTGGGCGCGTTGTTCACGATCTGGTCGAACGCGACTAACGAGAAGCTGAAAGTCATGAACTCCACGATCGGGCGAAGGCCAACCATGGCCGCACCAATCCCAAGTCCGGCGAAACCATTCTCGCTGATCGGCGTGTCGATGATGCGCTCCGGGCCGAAGCGGTCGAGCAATCCCTGGCTCACTTTGTAGGCCCCATTGTACTCAGCGACTTCTTCGCCCATCAGGAAAACGTCTGGATCGCGCGCTATCTCCTCCGCGAGCGCTTCATTCAACGCCTGTCGATAGGTAATTTCTCTCACGCCTTGTCTCCGTTGGCAGAAGCGGCTGTATCCGCACCGCGGCGCGACTTTTTCGTCGAGGAACCGCGTTTAGCCGGCTGGGTTGATCGAGAACCTCTCGCTGACGACGATTCACCCTCTACCTTCTGCTCCGCGTAGGTGTAATCATAAAGATCTTCCAATGGTGGGTTCGCGCTTTGCTCGGCGAACTTCACGCTTGCCATGGCTTCGTCCTTGGCCCGCTTGTCGAGCTGGTCGAACTGCTCATTCGTCAATTTACCTTCGCGCGTAAGCTGCGCACGCAAACGAGTGATCGGATCTTCCAATCGATATTGCTCTAGCTCTTCTTTCGTCCGGTAACTTGCCGGATCGGACATCGAATGCCCGCGATAGCGATAAGTGCGTGCCTCAACGAACGCCGGATGCGGGTCTTTTCGGATTGAAGCGACGATTTCGCTCAACTTGTCGCGCACGTCGCGAAAGTTCATCCCATCAACAACTTCACCGGGCATGTCGTAGCCTTCGGCACGGTTGACAATCTCCTTGAGCGAAGTCGAACGCTTTACCGATGTGCCCATCGCGAAAAAGTTATTTTCGCAGATGAAAATGACCGGAAGCCGAAAGAGTCCGGCGAGATTCAATGCCTCGTGAAATCCGCCCTGATTGATCGCCCCATCACCGAAGAAGCACAGGGTGACCCGATCGTCCTTCCGGTATTTCGAGGCAAACGCCATCCCCGTCGCGAGCGGGACATGGGCCCCGACAATGGCGTGGCCACCATACATGTGATTTGTCTTGTCGAAATAATGCATCGAACCCCCGAGGCCACGGGAACAACCGGTCGCCTTACCGAAAAGTTCGGCCATGCAAGCATTCGCGCTCGTGCCGCGCGCTAAAGCATGAGCGTGATCCCGATAGGCGGTGATGATGTAGTCGTCCGGTCGAGTGGCGGCAACGGCTCCGGCCACAACCGCTTCCTGCCCGATGTAGAGATGGCAAAAGCCGCCGATCTTCTGCGCTTGATACTGCTGGCTGGCACGTTCCTCAAAACGGCGGATCAACAGCATCGTCGCGAGCATCTCGACTTCGTCGCGTTGCTCCGGCTCCGGCATGTTGATTAGTTAGGCAAGAGGCGTGTCGCCGCTGCGGTGGCCTGAGCGGCGGTGCGCCGGCTGTAGCTCATGCAGGCGACAAAGAGCAGAGTGAAAAGCAGGTCGCTCACGACCGAATTGCGAAAGAACATCCAGGTGGGAGTCGCACTGTACTGAGGCAGACCCAAGGTCAGCGCTTGGACGAAGCCAAGGAAGCTCTTCACGTAACCCGGATCGGTCAGCCAGGAAAATGCGTTCGTGATGACATAGAAAAGCACGGACCCGGCCAGTGAAGCGGGGACGATTGTCTTGAGCGAGACCTGTTTGCTAACGGCGAGCCCGAGCAGGCCAACGAGGGCAAAGGCGACGTAGCGACACAGGATTAACGGCTCAAAGAGCGATGCGCCATAATAAAGATCGAGCACAACATCTGAAATGAGCAGCGCCGCAAAGGGCACGGTGAACTTGTATTTCCGCGGGAAATAGATTGCCCCGCAAAGAGCAATCGCTGCGAGTGGCGCAAAATTAGAAAGCCAGGAAGCGCCGCCCCCCTGCACAATAATGGCGGTGGCGATCCGGAAAATTACCGTTAAGAAAACCAGAACAAGCGCAGGAATCATAGGCAGAGCCTCAACTTTTCCCGGCGAGATGCAATGCCGTTTTCTTGGTCATCCTTATCCCCGAGAATCGATTCCTCCAATGTGCATCACGAGGACGAAAGGAGAAGCCTGTTAAGTCGAGGCTTTAGCCGCGGCTTTGTTTAAGCGCGCTTTCCGTCGATTGGCGACGTTCTTGTGGATGACTCCGAGCTTGGCAGCCTTATCGAGGGCGGAAACCAGCGCCGCGCGGTCTTTCCCACCAGTCGCGGCATTCTGTTTGGCGAGAGTGCGGAGCTGAGAGACGACTCTGCGATTGCGCAGCGTTCGACGCGGACTTTGGCGGGCACGTTTGGCGGCAGATTTGGAGTTGGCCATTGTGATTTTTTAGTGGACGGGGAGGCTCGCGGACCCGCACCGGGTTGTCAAGGTGGTACCCCTCATTCCATCGAGCGGGATTGCCAAGTGGAAGATCGCCGGGATCATCGACTCCGGCTACAATTCACGGGTGGAGATTTTCTGGTGGATCGTAGTGGTGGTGATCATGGCGATCGGCCTGATCGGCACGGTCCTGCCAATATTTCCAGGTGCGATCGTTATTCTCGGCGCGGCTATTCTGCACCGAGTGACGCTTGGTCCGGAGAAAAGTATCGGTTGGAAGAGCCTCGCTGTTCTGGTTGGCCTTACCCTCGTCTCCTACGCCCTTGATCTCGTCGGCAGCTGGTACGGCGCCAAGCGGTTCGGGGCCACCCGTTGGGGGCTGGTCGGTGCAATCGCCGGCGCTATTGTCGGTTTGTTTTTCGGGTTGCCGGGCCTGCTCTTGGGTCCGATCGTCGGAGCGTTTGCGGGCGAGATCTTGGGCGGTAAACGCCTTATCGCCGCGGGTCGGGCAAGTTGGGGCGCGTTGTTAGGCAACGTTGCCGGCACACTCGCCAAGCTGCTGATCGCGCTGGCGATGATCTGCTGGTTCCTCGTCGCGGTCCCAGCGCCGTTCTAAAACCGCGAGCTGTCCCGTCCGGAAGAGACCTTGGCGTAGACGCCGATCAAAGGTCGCTTTGAAGGTGTCGGCGTTCGAAAATCGCTGGCGAATCCATGCGCGGTCCGAATTTCGACATGGCCAGCGGCGCGGCCTGATCCATAAACAAGCACCGAACCGACTGGGGCCTGGTAAGGATCCCGGGTGGCGAGGCGCTTGAATCCGTAGCGGCTAACCAATTCGTCGCCTGCCTGGCGGGCAAGGGCGGTTTGAGGATAGGAATCGACTGCACCGGAAGCCAGAAGCGCCTCTTTCACATAGCGCCAGCAGTTTCTCCGGGAATGTGCGTGCGCACGCTCTTCCGCAATAGTCGCGGCTCGAGTCAGGGTTGGATCCAGATGGGGAAAAGAGGGATGTGCATCCCTGCCGGTATAGCTGGAGATCACAGTGACCGATTGCTGTTTGCCGCTCCGATCGACATAAACAAAGCGGGTGTCGGATTTCGAAAGACCCTCACCATTGGCGCTGGGGAAAGCGAAAGCGCAAAGGCCGACAAAGAAAAGTGAAGGAAGGATTGGGAGACGCACGGGAAATGACCTTTATGCAAGCAAGTCGGCTGCCGCGCAAGCAAAAATTCTCATTTTTGAGCGATTTTTGCGAATTGCGACGCCGCTCCCTCGCAATTCTGCAAAAATAATTGCAGAAAATTTCACAAAATGATGTTGACAGGTTCATCGGAAATTGAGAAACCAGCGAAACAATTAAAGGGAAATTCGATTAAATGAAAAAAATCGCTTTGATTTTGGCGGGGGCGAGCCTCGCAGTAACCAGCGCGTTCGGAGCGAGTGTCGCAAGTGACAGCTCTGCGAATTACGGCGGCGTCTGGAATAACGGGAGCAACGGCGGATTTGGCTTTGGCGCGTGGACGCTCAATGACGGCGACGGTGGACATTACATCGGTGGCACCGGGCTGGGAGCGAACACGTTTGGTCTCTTTAACACTTTTACGACCACCACCACGGATGCGATTCGGCCGTTTACCGGCGTGTTTAATGCCGGCGATACATTTTCGATAAATCTGGGTTTTTCGACCTTCGCTGCCAGCGGCTCCGTTGGAATTAATCTCCGAAGTGGCACGAACGAGGTCATCACGCTTTTCACGACGGGCTCTGGAGATTGGCAGCTTAACGACGGCGGTGGCAATTTCAGCGCCGGAGCCCTCGCTCTAGCCAACACAGCCTATACTTTTTCCCTCACTTACAATGGAGGGACCAGTTATTCCTTTTCCCTGACCGGATCTCCTGGCGGCATCAACTTCAATTCCAGTAACGGAGGGATCAGCAGCATCGATAATGTCAGGTTCTTCAACTTTAATCAGGGACCCGGGGCAAACTTCGGATTCGACAACCTTTCGGTGGTTCCTGAACCCTCAAGTCTCGCGCTTTTCATGGGTCCGGCACTTCTCGGAGCCTGGTTCTTCGTTCGGCGCCGACGAACAGCTTAAGAATTTTATTATTTTGGTGTGTGGGAAAGCCCGTCGTTTCGGCGGGCTTTCTTTCTTATGGGGCGCTCGGGGGTCGGTCGAACGAAATCGTTAGGCGACGATTCGTCCACTAACCTCGCCGAAACCAATGCGGTGGCCGTCGCCCTGACACCAGCCGCTGATCGTTAGGCAATCTCCATCCTCAAGCCATTTGCGGGTTTCCCCGGCCGGCAGTTGCAACGGGTTAGCGCCTCGCCAGGTGAGCTCGAGCATGCAGCCGCGAGCGTTCTCCGCTTGGCCGCTGATTGTGCCGCTGGCCAGCAAATCGCCCGGCTGCAGGTTGCACCCCCCGACAGTGTGGTGGGCCAGTTGCTGGGCCATGCTCCAGTACAAATTTTGGAAGTTGCTGCGCGTAATTGTCTGGGGGGCGGCCATCCGCGCCGTTTGCAAGCGCGCTTCCAGTTCAATGTCGAAAGTGAAATCGTTAGGCGAACGCAAATATTCCAGCGGCGGAGGTTCCTGCGCCGGGAGCGGCCGGCGGCACGGCTCCAGCGCGTCCAGCGTGACCACCCACGGAGAGATGCTGGTGCAAAAGTTCTTCGCAAGAAAAGGTCCGAGCGGCTGATATTCCCAAGTCTGGATATCCCGAGCACTCCAATCGTTCATCAGAACCATTCCGAAAATGTGATCAAACGCCTGCGCAATCGGGATCGGTTCACCGAGTTTGTTAGGCGGTCCGATTAGAAAGGCAGTTTCCAACTCAAAATCGAGAGCTCGACTCGCCCCAAAAATCGGTGCGGTGGAATCAGGGGGCTTGATTTGCCCACGCGGACGCCTCACCTCAGTCCCGCTCGGCACAATCGAACTGGCCCGGCCATGATAGGCAATGGGGAGCCACTTCCAATTAGGCATGAGCGCATTTTCGGGTCCGCGAAACATGGTCCCGACGTTGAAGGCGTGATGATACGACGAATAAAAATCTGTGTAATCGCCGATCCGCGCCGGCAACTGCATCACCACATCCGCTTGCCGATGAAAAGCGCGTTTTCGCAGTGTTTCGTCGTCTCGCAGAGTACTGGTGTCGGCCGCGAGCAGATGCTGCAGAACTTCCCGGGTTTTCCGCCAGGCGGGGCGGCCGAGCGCGAGGAAAGAGTTAAGTGAGTCGCCGGCAAAAATCGGACCCTCACCAAAATTCAGATCGCGAAAAAAACCAGCCTCTTCGACTACCTGCAGGTCGAGCACAAGATCCCCGATCGCAACTCCGGCACGAGCTCTGCCGTCCCTCGCACGAAAAATTCCGTAAGGGAGATTCTCCAACGGAAAATCGGATTCCGCCGGAACATCGACAAAGGAAAGGAGCGGTTTTGACATGATTAGGAACCTTGAAAGAGACCGAGCGCGCGCAGGTCATCACGTGGCTCATCGAAACTGCAACTGCCTAACGACGTAATCAGTTGACGGCGCTGAGCGATCTGAGCGGTGCTGATTTTCCAATCGCGCCACTGGAACATCTCATCATCGAATACAAACGAATTCGCATCTTCGTCGCCGAGCATTTCCTGCGTCCGAGCTTTGCTCCAGCGATGCTCGGCGGCGAGCACTCCCGCCCCGAGAACATTGAGAAAACCATGCATCGTAGTCTCGACGCTGGCGTGAAAATGTCGGACCGGATGATGCAGACCGGCGGTAAACTTGATTGGTACCCGATGTTTCGCCGCCGCGACCAAAGCACGCGCGATTTGCGCGGTGCTCGGGAAGGCCTCTTTGGTTACGCCGCCGGTGCGCAGCTTAAAGCCCGCGCCACTTCCTGAGAGCGCCTCGATTGTCTTGGCCGCGGCGTCCGCCGGCGCCTCCCAAAAAATTTTCAAAGCGAGATCACCTAACAAAGCTCGGGCGGTTGCCAATGAGGCGTCCACCGGCCCCGTAGGCAGTGGCATCTCAAATTGGGTGATGGCTACGGCGTCATTGTGCTGTGCCTGCAATTCCTTGATCGATTTGGCCGCTTTCTCGAGCTCGACGCGAAAATCAGCGGGCTTGCTCGTCTTGGCGCCGAGCGCGGAAATTTGAAGCGGATTCTCCTTGTCGAATTGACCCAACAGCGGATGTGCTTCGCTAAATTTCCCGACCGGCAGAACGAAAGTGCCGAGCATCCAACGATCGGATGAGCGCACATACGCCGCGTGATTGGTCAACGCGGGTCCAAGCGCCAGGTCAGCCGGTGGAAAAAGTCCGGCGTAATCGATCGAATTTGCGAGTAGGGCGCGCAGCGCAGGAGGAGACATGGTGTCCAACTCAATGGCGCAATCATCGGCTTCGTCAACCGGGGTTTGAGGCCCGGCAGTGGATTCAGGACTCATGGATTGCGTTCACAAGGAGGCGTCGGATCTTTTGCAGCGGTCGCAGAAACAGCAGCGGACACTGTCCGATTTCTGTGGAAAGAATTCATCGCGAAAGCGTGGACGATAACCGACAAACGATTCATCGACAGAGTGGAAATCGAACTCGATAAGGCACCTTCTGCCGCCAGCGACAACGAAGAAAATTCGGAGGAGAACACCGTCGTAACACCTCGGCTCCGGATGCACGAGCTGTTACAGCGGCCGTTTAATGTGCGGTCGATCGCGATATCCGGCCTTTTTGTGCTCGCGCTTTTTTATACGATCTATTTTCTCCGTTCGCTCCTGCTCCCGCTGGTTCTCGCTCTCCTCCTGAGCTATCTGCTCCGGCCAATCGTGCGCGGGTTGGCAAAGGTAAAAATACCCCCGTTGATCGGAGCGGCCTTGGTTCTTCTTTCTGTCGTCGGCGCATTCGGCTACAGCGTTTCTTTCCTGGCCGCGCCAGCTGCCGGATGGATCGAGAAGGCGCCTTATAGTTTGCAGCAGCTGCAACAGCGGCTGACGCCGTTCAAAAAACCAATGGCGAAGGTGGCACAGGCCAGCGGTGCGATTGAAAAACTGGCCACGGCTGAGCCTACTCCGGCCAAAACGCCGACGGTCGAGGTCAAGCAACACCCCCTCTCCGATCGACTCTATGAGCACACCTCCGAGTTGTTGGTGAGCACGCTGACCATGATGATCCTGCTCTATTTTCTCCTTGCTTACGATGGCGTCTTTCTCGGGAAGTTGATCAAGTTGATGCCTACGCTCTCGGATAAGAAACGCGCGGTGACAATCGCGCACGAAATCGAATCTCAGATCTCGCGCTATCTCTTTACTATCACTCTGATAAATCTCGGCCTTGGGTTCGCGGTTGGAACGGCGGTGGGACTTCTCGGCTTACCAAATCCCGTTCTGTGGGGAGTCCTCGTCGCCGTGCTTAACTTCGTCCCCTACCTGGGCGCGCTGACCGGAATCTTCTGCATGCTCCTCGCTGCTCTGCTCAGCTTTGACAGCCTGGGCTACGCCTTGATTTTTCCAGCCACCTACCTGGTCCTCGCGTCGCTGGAGGGAAATTTCGTTACGCCTTTTGTTATGGGTCGATCGCTCACCCTCAATCCAGTCCTGGTTCTTCTCTCGCTCACCTTCTGGGGCTGGATGTGGGGGGTTGTCGGCGTCGTCCTCGCCGTGCCGATCCTGGCGGCTTTCAAAATTTTCTGCACTCATCTCAAGCCGATGGAGCCGCTCGCAGAATTCATGAGTTGATGAATTCACGTTGCCGAGTGCTGCGCCCGCGCTAAAAGATGCGTGTGATCAAAACCGCCGACTCGACTGTCAAGCCTTCCGAAGCGTCCGCGCCTCACGGTTATTCCCGAAAGAATCCATTCCCCGGCCGGATGGTCGTTAATCAGAGGCTCAGCAGTCCGGATTCGGAGAAGGATACGCGCCATTTCGAAATCTCGTTCGAAGGTTCGGGTCTCAAGTATGAAGTTGGTGATTCGATGGCGGTTTATCCCACGAACGATCCTCAACTCGTCGATGAGATGCTTCGAACACTCGGTCTGGATGGCGAAGAAATAATCACGAGCAAAGACGGCAGCAAAAGTTTGCGAGACGCGCTTCTACGTGATTACGGAATCACACAGGCTACGCCGAGATTCTTGAAAGCAATCGCTGGACGCGCTTCCGCTGCTCCCCTTCTGAATGACCTGCTCAAGCCGGATAGAAAACACGATCTTGATACCTACCTTTGGGGGATGGATGTGATCGATTTTCTTATCGAACATCCTTCCGTGAAAATGACGGCGCAGGAATTCGTTGCGCTCCTCCCGAAGTTGCAGCCGCGGCTGTATTCCATCGCCTCAAGCCTGAAAGCGCACCCGGACAACGTCCACTTCATCGTCGATGTCGTGAAATACACGAGCCACGGTCGCGCCCGCAAAGGGGTTTGCTCCAATTTTCTGGCCGAGCGGTGTGTGGACTCGCCTGTTCCGATGTACCCGACCGTTTCGAATTTTCGACTTCCAGAAGACAGCAACGCACCCATCATCATGGTCGGGCCGGGAACCGGTGTGGCGCCTTTCCGCGCCTATTTGCAGGAGAGGCAGGCGACCGGCGCACGGGGAAAAGCATGGCTTTTCTTCGGAGCGCAACGAGAAAGCAGCGACTTCTATTACAAGGAAGACTTCGCAAATTTCATGAGCAAGGGAGTCCTGACGAGAATCGACACAGCCTTCTCACGTGATCAGGCTCATAAGATCTATGTGCAGGATCGGATGAAGGAATCGTCCGCGGAGCTTTGGAAATGGCTCGAAGAAGGAGCTTATTTTTACGTTTGCGGTGACGCCAAGCGGATGGCGAAGGATGTTGACGCGACGTTGCGCCAGATCGTGCAGGACCAGGCCGGCGCCACTATTGAGCAGGCAAACGAATACGTTGAAAAGTTGAAGCGGGAAAAACGCTACCGTCGCGACGTTTACTAGTTGCAACGCAAGGATCGAAGGCCGCCGACGAGTCGCTGAGTGACGGAGCGCTAGGAAAGCGCTACAGAACAACCGGACGTCCTTCGGTCATTATTAGAACTTTTTCCTCGACTCCATGGGCGCGTGCACTTGAGCGCAACCGAGCGGGCGGTTCCTCTAATGGCTCGAAGCCAAGTCGGAAAGTTCCATAATGCATGGGCACCAGCGTTTGCGCCTGCAGCTCCAAAAAAGCGCGCACCGCTTCTTCCGGGTTCATGTGCACCTCTCGCTTGCTCGGCGCGTCGTAGGCGCCAATAGGCAAAAGCGCGACTTCAATCGGAAATCGAGCGCCGATTTCCTTAAAACCAGGAAAATACGCGCTGTCCCCGCAGTGAAAAATCGAGCGGCCGTTCGCTTCCACAACAAATCCGCCGAAACCCCGATGGGAATCGTGCAACATGCGAGCGCCCCAATGATGACAGGGAGTGAGTGAAACCTTGAGCGGTCCCAACTGCACCTGCTCCCACTCGGCCAGCTCGTGCACGATATCAAAGCCGAGGTCATGGACGAGATTACCCACCCCAGTCGGCACAACGATCGGTTGATCGGCGGCGACGCGACGCAAGGTCCGGCGATCCAAATGATCGAAGTGCGCATGAGTCACGAGAACAGTGTCGATCGATGGGAGATGATCGATCTGCAGACCGGGACGCTTCAGTCTTTTGATCACGCTCAGCCACATCGACCAGTTCGGATCGATCAGCACGTTCATTCCCTCGAGCTGAATCAGAAACGAGGCGTGTCCAATCCAGGTAATACAGATCTCACCGGCCCGCATCTTGGGAAATAGCGGGTTGGCGCGATGGCCGGAGCGCTTCGTGAAAAGCGACGGAATCAGGACTTCAGTGAGAAAGTTCCGCTTGTGCCAATCCACCCCCGGCTTGAGTCCAACGCGGGTGGCAGCGGATTGTTTTACCTCTCCGTTTTTCGCGCTCGTTCGAACGACATGGGTTCGTTTCCTACGCGAAAAAGGTGTCGGCACAGCCGGGCAACGATATAGGCTAACGTCAGTGAAGCAATTCTTTTGCGGAGTCGGCGACGAATGCCCTGCATTCAGTTTCGACGTTGGCGGACCCGAGCGGCGCCGCGAAGGCGATGACCTGTAATTTTGCCTAACGAGCACTCCGTCAACTGCCGATGAACCTTTTCAACTCCCCCCGGCAGCCGTTGATCAGTCTGGCCCTTGCAGCTATCGGCGGCATCCTGGTCGCCGAATTCTTCTCTGCACCGATTGAGCAGCTCTGCGTTGGCGTTGCGCTGATCGCGCTCGTTTGCGTTGTCCGGCCGTCTGGGTGGCTCACCTACTTTCTTACTGCCGCTGCCTTCTACACACTGCATCTGATTCAACAAACGGATGCGCCGGGCAAGGAACTAAGCAGGCGAATCGGCGATCGCACCCGGGTGGTATCGGTGAGCGGGACGGTCGAGAGCGAACCCAAAATCTCGCCTAACGAATTCATGACATTTCTCCTGCAACTCGAGAAAATCGAGTTTGGAGGAGACAAAGAGTTGTGCACCGCAACGGTTCGTGTCCGATGGAAGGGTAATCCCAAGTTAGGCGACCGGCTCAAACTAACTGGCGTGATCGAGCCGATCCCACCACCGCGAAATCCTGGCGAGTTCGATATGCGCGCTTATCTGGCGCGACACGACGTCTACGATAGCGTTTTCGTCCGTTATTCGGAAGACGGCACCATTCTGGAGACCGGGATGGGCGGATTTGTGTGGGCCAGCGCCGCGCGAGCGCGCGATTGGATGCGAGCGACGCTCACGCGCGGCCTGGAGGATTCACCAGATGTCTCAGGGCTGATCAACGGGATGGCCCTCGGTCTGCGGCATGAGACACCCGACGACATCGAGGAGCCGTTTCAACAAACTGGGACACTGCACCTTTTCGCTGTCGCCGGCCTGCATGTCGGAATCGTGGCGCAATTGCTCTGGATCCTTGCGCTGCTTCTTCGGCTGCCGCGAAGGGTGGCGGCCGGACTGATCATCCCGTGTCTCTTTTTCTATTCTGCGATCACCGGATTTCATGTTTCCAGTGTGCGCGCGGCGACGATGGCTACAGTCTTGCTGGGCGGCATATTTTTTGATCGTCCAGCGCTTGCTCTGAATAGCCTGGCAGGCGCTGCGCTGTTGATATTGGCGGTCGATCCCAATCAACTTTTCAGCTCAGGTTTCCAACTTTCCTTCGCTGTTGTCGGAGCCATCCTCGTCTCGCAGCAATGGATTTACCGCTTCCTTCTACGACCCAGCGAACCAGATCCATTTCTGCCCCGTAGTCTCGTGAGTCGAAGCCGCCGCGCTTTCGAGAAAGCATACGGCTGGGTGGCTGGAGGCGTCTCAGTGTCCACTGCCGCCTGGATCGGTTCGTTAGTCCTGATCATGTGGTATTTTTATTTAATCACGCCCATTTCGCTGCTCGCGAATCTCGCTGTTGTGCCGGTTGCCTTCTGCGTGCTGGCGATCGCTCTCATTTCACTGGTCGTGGCGCCGTTTTCCACTTCCCTCTCTTTGGTTTTTAACAATGCCAACTGGAGCCTGGCGAAAATCATCTTTGGTTTCGTGCAAGCCTTTGCGGCCCTTCCCACCGGCCACGTTTACGTCGCCCGACCACACTGGCCAACCGGCGCGCGCGCGGAGATCACGGTGCTCGACGTCGGTGCAGGTGCCGCCGTGCAAATGTGTGCGGCCGGCACCAATTGGCTATTCGACACGGGCAGCTCCCGCGATTATGAAAAAGTCCTTCGTAGCGCGCTACACTCGCGCGGAATCAACCGGCTCGATGGTCTCCTCCTCACGCACGGCGATTCCACGCATATCGGAGGCGCAACTTCGGTTCTGGCCGATTTCACGCCGCATCGCATCATCGACAATGGCGCCCCCGACCGTTCGAAGATCCATCAGGCACTAAGCGGCGGCGGAGAAAGGGAATTCGCCGCGCACGGCACAATCTTCCCGCTTTGTAAAAATGTGACAGCGCACGTCCTGTATCCGATCGGTTTCAAAGCAAAAGCAGCCGACGATCAGACCCTCGTTGTGCAACTGATTATCGAGAAGAAGTTTCGCGTCCTGTTGGTTTCTGACAGCGGCCTAACGACTGAAAACGCGCTCCTTCAGCTCGTTCCCCCTAACGATCTGCGGAGCGATATTCTAATCAAGGGTCAGCATTATACCGGCGACTCAGGATCTCCGGCGTTCCTCGATGCGGTCCAGCCAAAGCTGATCGTCGCCACGTCCCGCGATTTTCCCGCGCGCGAAAGGATTTCGGACGAATGGGCCAGCAGCCTGGAGGATTGCGGAATCACGCTTTACCGCCAGGATCAAACCGGTGCGGTGCACCTCGAGTTCTTCCAACAGGAGTGGCGAGCGACGCCTTTTATCGGTCAGACAGTCTTCCGCAGCGCGAGTCGGTAAATCGGTGCGCCGGCAGTAAGAAAGCGTTTTTGAAAGGTTGTCAGAGGGAAATCTGCGTTGCGCTCCGTTGACACCTCTCTGAAGCCGGAATTGGGAATCAACTCACAAATCGAGGCGAAATAATCCGGCTGATCCGTGGCGACGTTGAAGAATCCATCTGGCACGAGAATACGATGCACCGCTGCGACGAAGTCTGCAGTCACGATCCGTCGGCGCTGATGTCTTTTCTTTGGCCACGGATCGGGGAAAAGAAGATGAGCCGCCGATGTTGAATTCGCAGGAATCAAATATTTCACTGCATACGAAATCTCCACGCGCAAAAGCCGCACGTTGGTCACGCTCGCTCGAGACGCGCGAGCGCAAGCGCTGCCAACACGTCCAAACATCCTCTCGATTCCAAGGTAGTTCCGGTCCGGAGCCTTCTGCGCCATGGCCACGAGAAACGACCCGTCGCCGCATCCCAAATCTACTTCCAGCAACCCTGGCCGCGGAAAAACTTCCGGCAGATCGAGCGGCGCGAAGTAATCGGTAGGAACGAATTCTACAGCGTCCGGCACACTCTCCTTATCCCCCAGGGTACCCGAGGGCTGATGTCGCTCGTGGAATAAATCCCAGCTTGAATCACTCCTAGTTCGAACCATGTCTAAATTTCTTACTTTCGTTGTTACTGTTGTTTTGGCCAGCCTGGCCACGGCTAAGGCTGAAACAAAAACAGCCATCTTTGCCGGAGGCTGTTTCTGGTGCATGCAGGAGCCGTTTGATCATGTTCAAGGAGTCACCAAAACGGTGGTCGGATACACCGGCGGAAGCAAAGAGGACGCAAACTACACCGCGGTTTCCGCCCACCGAACCCAGCATCGCGAAGCCATCGAGGTGACGTACGATCCGACCCGTATTTCCTACACTCAAATCCTCGACGTTTTCTGGCGCAACATCAATCCAACGCAGGCAGACGGCCAATTCCACGACATCGGATTATCTTATCAGGCGGCAATCTATTACCAAAATGAAGAGGAAAAGAAGATCGCCGAAGCTTCGAAAGAGAAACTTGGAAAGTCCGGGAAGTTTGATCAACCGATCGTGACTGAAATCCTGCCCGCAAAGCCCTTCTATCCGGCGGAGGATTACCATCAAAAATATTACCAAAAAAATCCCGCCGACTACGAGGCATATCATGTCGGCTCCGGTCGGGTGAGCTATCTCGCAAAAATCTGGGGCAAACCGTGACACGACCGCAGAGTAGACAACTCAAATTGGCATGAGCGCTGCTCTAATAAAGAGTGCGAGCTAGGAAGTCACTACTGCATTAACATAACGTCACGTAACTGTCCTTCAGCCTTCGCGGCGCGACCAGCAATGGTCGCGCATTTTTTTTCCGAAACGACGCCCGCGCCGCGTCAGAACTTGTAGAGTTGCGCCTCATGAGGCTCGACAAATTCCGCCTGCGCTACGGTCAACGGCTGTCTGAGCACCTTGGCGAGTTCGTCCGCTAAAACCGCGGCAATGACCTTCGGCTCTCGTGTGTAAATCGGAATTGGAAAGGAGCCGGCGTTCCGATCATAACCGTAAACCGTTCCGTCCGTTTCCCAAACGCAATAGGCGTGCCCGCCCGGATGATTTTTGTAGCGGACGAGCAAAATTTTTGCCCAAAAGTTAGGCTCGAGACTGTGCTTTGTTTCGACGACCGCGAGATAATTACAGGCTGAGATGACGCAGCCATTGAGGACAACCAGGTCTTTGTCGGTGGGGGCGAGAATGACCTTTTGCTGACAGGCGCCGAGAGAAAGCAAAGCGGCGAGGAGGAGGAACAAATGCGAAATGCGAGTGAGAAAATGCATTAATTCAGTAGTTATGGCTGTTATATCACCTTCCCTTCCGCGTTGGGAAGCCTTTCTTTCTGGGAAATGGAATTCTCCCCCAGAAATCAGCTACCCGGGGAGGCGGAAAGCAGCCTAAAAGATTATTCGCAAGGGGCCTGCCGCCGGGATGTGGGCCCCTTGACTTCTCTTGGCTGCGGCAGGTAGTTCGGTCTGCTTTGAAGACCGCTTTTCTCGTCTTTCGTCCCGCCGCAATCTCCTTACTGACGGCAATTTTGTTAGTCAGTGCCGGCTGCGGTCCGGGCGACGACAAGATTACGGTCTATCGCATTCCCAAGGAAACCCAGCCAACGGCCCCCCAAGAATCCGTCGCCGATAATAGCGGAGCGGCCCCGGACGTTCACTGGAAAGCCCCGTCCGCTTGGGAAGAACAGCCCGCGACCGGTTTTCGAAAGGGCAGTTTTCTGGTTCGCGGAGCGAATGGCGAGACAGCCGATGTGTCGGTGATCTCGTTTCCAGCGACAGCTGGAGGGTTGCTGGCGAATGTCAATCGATGGCGCGACCAGTTGAAATTGGCGCCCATTTCTAACGAAGCGGAGGCCGGCACACCGACCAAGGTCGACGGGCACGACATGTTTTTTGTGGATCTGGTGTCTGAACAGCCGATGTCTGCGAGCGGTTCGAAGTCGCGCATCCTCGGGGGAATTTTTCCAATCAGTGGCGCTACCTGGTTTTTTAAAATGGCTGGACCCGACGAGTTGGTGGGATCGCAGCGGGAAACCTTTCAAGCGTTTCTCCAGAGCGTGCAGGTGGCCGAAGGATCAGCGATCCCAGCGCCAATGTCCGCGAACATCGGCGGAAACAATACTAATGCTCCGACGCCGCCGCCGTTGGAAGCGCCCAAGTCCGCGTCGTTAGGCTATTCGCTCCCAGCGGGTTGGAAGGAAAAGCCGCTTTCACCCATGCGCCTCGCCAGTTTCAGCGCGGCTTCGCCTAACGGGAAGGAAGCCGATGTTTCTGTCGTTTCACTTCCAGCGACGGCGGGAGGCGACCTCGCGAATGTTAATCGCTGGCGTGGCCAGGTGAAGCTCCCACCGATCGATGAGGACACCCTCGCCAAATCGGCCCAGCGAATCCAGGCGAACGGACACGATTACCTGATGGTTGACCTGGTCAGTGACGCTCTGATCGATGAGCAACAAGGGAAGCAACGCATCCTTGCCGCGATCTTGGACGAAAACGGTCAGGCGTGGTTCATCAAAATGACCGGTGAAGAGGCCACGGTCGACGCGCAAAAAAGTGCATTCGTTGATTTTCTCCACGGGCTGAAAATTCCTTGAAATGAGCTCCATTTCTCAAAGCTCGCCTTTTCGCACGCTCGCTTCGCTTCGTCTGACGGTGGTATGTCTCGGCTTCGGGATGGTGTTGGTTTTTCTCGGCACCCTGGCGCAGGTAAATTTGGGAATTCACGCGGTCCAGGCGCGCTACTTCCAAAGCGTCTTTATTTTCTGGTCGCCGCCGGGAGCGCACTGGCGGATTCCCATTCTACCGGGTGGTTATGTCCTCGGGACGGTTTTGCTCCTCAATCTTCTCGCCGCACATGCGACGCGTTTTCAGTTCTCCCGAAAGAAGGTTGGCATCATTCTGTTGCACTTTGGCGTTATCCTTCTTTTGGTGGGACAACTGCTCACGGGCCTCTTCGCCCGCGAAACGCAAATGCGAATAGACGAGGGTCAGACTCTCGGCTACTCCGAAGCCCCACGCGAGATTGAACTGGCGGTCATCGACGGAAGCGACCCGAATTTTGATCAGGTCGTGTCAATTCCGGAAAGGCTACTGGCGCGCGGTGGGACGATTCAAAATCAGACGCTCCCCTTCACATTGCGGGTCCGACAATTCCTGCCGAACTCACGCCTCGAGATGCGGTCCCAGGACCAGCAGGCGCCTCCCTCCCTGGCGACGAACGGAGTCGGAACGAGCATCATCGTCTCTGAAATCCCTCGGACCGTGAAAGACGATGAGCGCGACATGAGCGCGGCCTTCGTCGAGATCAACTCGGCCCAGGGCTCGTTAGGCACGTGGCTGGTTTCGAATGCGGTCTCCGAATCGCAGCCATTCACTGTCAACAATCACACCTACAACCTCGTCATGCGGCAGAGACGCTATTACAAACAGTTTGCGCTCACCCTCCTGCACTTTGCGCACGATCGTTATGCTGGGACCGATATTCCGAAAAACTTTTCCAGCCGTGTGCACCTGACCGATTTGGAACGCGGCGAAAATCGCGAAGTCCTCATCTCGATGAACGATCCTTTGCGCTACCGCGGGTTTACTTTTTACCAGGCAGGTTTCGACAAGAATGACAAAACCACCATCTTACAAGTGGTTAGAAATCCGGCCATGCTTCTGCCCTACATTGCCTGCGGGCTCGTCGCGCTCGGATTGGTCATCCAGTTTTCAATGCATCTGTTTGGTTTTGTAAAAAAGAGGAACCAGTGAAGCCGACTCGTACCCTCATCGTTACTTGGGTGATTGTCGCTGCGACACTTGCCTATGTCCTGGCGCCGCTTTTCCGACACGACCGGCACGGCGGCTTTGAAATGCAGAAATTAGGACGTATTCCCGTGCTGCTGAATGGCCGCATCAAACCGCTCGATACGGTTGCTCGGACATCGCTTCTCATCATTCACGGCAAGCAAACGCTCCGCACCGAGGAAGGAAGTCTCACGCCGATGGATTGGCTGGCTGAGGTTCTGATGAAATCGCAGCAAGCTAACGAGCGAAAAATCTTTGTTATGCGCAATCCGGAAACGCTCACAGCGGTTGGATTGAATGCAGAAGCCGGAAAGTATTTCTCGTTCAACGACCTCTTCCCGCACCTTCAGGAAATCGAGCAGCAGGCCGCGCTCTCGGACAAAGTAGACGCGCAGCTCCGCTCGGCGTTTCAGCGCGATGTCCTGAAGCTTTATGAACGCATATCGCTCTACCACCGCCTCGAGAATAGCCTCGAAGTGGCGGGGACAACTGATTTCAAAAGCCAGATCGATGATTTGCTAAAGAATATCAAGCCATCGCCAGTGCCCATGCAAAGTGGCATTTCGTCGGAGGCACTGCAGAGCCTCGGGTTTCTCGCCGAAACCGGCTACTTTTTCCCCATCCCGCCTTTTCCGCCTAACGACGACCCTTTGCAGTGGCGCAAGATGGGAGAAAGCCTTCTGGTTTTCCTGACCGACGGAAAGATGCACCCGGCCGTCCGTTCCTGGGCAGCGATGACGACGGCTTTTGCGGCGAAGGATTCCGTCACGTTTAATAAAGCGCTTGATGACTATTTAGCGCAGCTGCAACGCGATTTTCCGGGGCGGGTTTGGAAAGCAAAAGTAGAGTCGGTCTTCAATCAATTGCAGCTCTTCTACAGCGCGATGGTGATTTACGTGCTGATTTTTGTTCTGGCGTGCGGATCATGGCTGGCTTGGCCGCAAACGCTTGGACGTTATGCTTTCGCCCTCCTGGTCGTGACTTTTCTGGTGCATTCCGCTGGCTTGGTTACCCGGATGTACCTGGAGGGCCGCCCCCCCGTCACCAACCTGTATTCGTCCGCTGTGTTTATTGGCTGGGCCGCCGTCCTGCTCGGCATTTTGCTTGAGCGATTTTTCCGCAACGGCATTGGGAGCGCGACCGCCGCGATGATCGGATTCGTCACGCTCTTAATCGCGCACCATCTTTCGATGGACGGCGACACGATGGAAATGATGCGAGCCGTGCTCGATACCAACGGCTGGCTCGCGACGCATGTGGTCTGCGTGACGCTCGGCTATGCTTCGACTTTCCTAGCGGGATTTCTCGCGCTCACCTACATCGTGCGCGGCGCGTTTACACCGTCCCTCGATCGATCTACCGCGCAATCGCTTACTCGAATGGTTTACGGCATTGTTTGCTTCGCCACACTATTCAGTTTTGTCGGCACTATTTTGGGAGGCATTTGGGCGGACCAATCGTGGGGTCGTTTCTGGGGCTGGGATCCGAAGGAAAACGGCGCGCTCCTCATCGTGCTCTGGAACGCCATCATCCTCCACGCCCGCTGGGGCGGACTCGTTAGGCAAAAAGGCCTCATGGTCCTGGCAGTTTTCGGCAATGTCGTGACCAGCTGGTCGTGGTTTGGCGTCAACATGCTCGGCATCGGTTTACATTCCTACGGCTTTATGGATAGCGCGTTCCCGTGGTTAATCGCTTTTGGGGCGAGTCAGCTGATTTTCATGCTCATCGGGGTTCTGCCCTCCTCCGTTTGGCGCAGCCAGCTGGAAGCTGTGAAAAGGTCCACCGCCACACAGATGGTCGACGTGACTGCCTGAAGTCACCCTGCACACCAGCGGGAGGAACCCGGAAGGCGGGGGAACTCGCCTTCAGGATTTCCTGAGTTTCAACTCTGTCCTGAGGGGCCGGGAATCAGCCTTGGTACGACTAATCGTGTCTACCTATTCAATGGGCAAAATTCCCGCGGCGTTGCAAAAAATGTAACGAAATCGTAACAATTACCCGCGTTCGTCCGACGCGGCAGCTTTTGCCATAGCTGAGCCGCTGAACCCAACTCGCCTAATAAATCGTGGCCGGCTCTGGGGCAGCGAGGATCTCTTGGAACCGCGGATCCCTGCGGAGCGGATCCCACTGCCAGCGTAGCCGCAGTTCCCACCAACTCATGCTCGCTTCGTAAAAAAAGACTCCGGCAGGGGCGGGAAGCTGTTTTCGGATCATCGCAATGGCTTGATCCGGTTCGCCCACCCAGGCGTAAATGAGCGCCAGATTGCATAACTGCTCTGGACCATCGTAAGCGTCACGCGAGACTGGCTTCAGTTCAATGGCCCGCTTGCCTTCACTGATCGCTTCTGCTTTGCGGCCCATGTAGGCGTAAAGAAGGCCGAGCCGCGCATGCCGCAGCTCGCTCTCTTGATGCGCGCGCGCTTCGGCTTCCAGCACGGGTCGCGCAATTTCAAATAGTTCCTGGGCCTGCGCTCGATCTCCGTTGGCGAGAGCGATGCAGGCTTTCATGTAGCTCTTCGGAACCGGGGAGCCAAAAACGGAAGGGAGGGTTTCAAACGGAAACATGTCAATCGCCTCATCCGCGGCTGAGAAATCACGCTCGAGCATAGCCGCGTCCCAGCGCAGCCAGGCAAGACAACCCTCGGGGTCGCCGTAGGATTTGATTCCGGCAAAGACCTGGTGCAGCGGGGTGAGATTGCCGTCGCGCCAGAGATCGACCAAAGCGCGTTCCACTTTCAAAAGAGGGGTGGCTGGTGCGATTGCTTCCGCCTGGCGGATACGCTCGGCCGCGTAAGGCCAATCGCGCAGAATATAGCCGGTGGTGTACAGCTCTTCCGGGTACGTGACATTGCGGGGATCGCGCGAAAGAACTCGTTCCAACTCCGAACGAGCTTCACGAAACTTACCGCGACGGCGATGAGTATAAGCGATGAAACTATCCGCCTCCGTATCGTTAGGCAAAAGCCGGCGCGCGGTTTCTAACTCTGGGAAAGCCCGGTCAAAATCGCGATCGACGCGATAAAAGCAGAGCCCTTTCGCGAGGTGGGCTTCGCCCAGGTCCGGCCGCAAACGAAGCGCCTCCTCCACCTCGGCGTAAGCATTCTTTCGTAACTCATCACTCGGACCGCGATAACGATAGAGGAACGCAAGCACGGCTCCGCGTCGGGCATGGGCGAGCGCAAACGAGGGATCAAGTGCAATCGCCTGGCTGTAGAGAGCCTGCGCCGCCTCGTTATCGGAGATGGCGAAAGTCGGACTGTTATCGAATCTGCGGCCACGCAGATAAAGGACATAGGCATCCGGATTAACAGTCGATCTGTCGTGCACGTCGATTTTTTCCTGGGGACTAATGCGCGCATCGAGCGCATCGGCGATCGCATTGGCCAGCTCGCCTTGAAGCGTGATCGCGTCCGCCAAAGTGCGATCGTAGCGTTCCGACCAAAGTTCGTGGCCAGTGTGGGTGTCAATAAGGGCAACATTGAGCAACACACGGTCGCCTTGCCGGCGGAGGGTGCCCTGCAGGACATGGCGTACGCCCAGACTGCGGCCGATGTCCGGCAGATTACGAGGGGCGTCGGCCGGATAACGTAATGAGCTCAGGCGACTGATCACCTTCAAGTCGCGGATCTTGACCAGGCGGGAGACGATGTCGTCCTCCAGACCCTCGGCGAAGAAACGGTCGCCTGTGTCGGCGCTCAAGTTTTTGAAAGGGAGAACGGCGATCGATTTATCTTCGGAGGTCCAACCAGTCCCCACAAAATAAGCCACGGCTACAATCGAAATGGCCGCGAGCCCAAGGACGGCAGCCCAGGCACGTCCACGGTGGCCGGAAAGCAACGCGAACCGTGGACGAGAATGTAGCTCGAGATCTTGCAGGCAATTTTGCAGCAGCTCCGAAAGAACGACCGCGGAAGCTGGCCTGTCCTGCGGATTGGGTGCGAGCATCGACTCGAGGACCGCGATCAACGGCGCGGGAACGGCGCGATCCGTTAGTTCGGTGACTGGCAACTCCCGCGCCCCGCTGCCTGATCCGATAAATGGAACTTTGCCGGTGAGCGAATACCAGAGCGTTACGCCTAACGAGTAAATGTCGGCGCGACTATCCACCTCACGTCCCTCGATTTGTTCGGGACTGGAAAAGGCAACAGTGCCCGAAAACTTCGTGCCAGAAGTGGCCTCTTTGCGATCAAGCTGGGCGAGTCCGAAATCGATCACCTTCACCCAGGACTCGCTTGGCTCGCCAGTGATCCCGGAATTTTCCTCCTCAATCGCGAGCATGATATTGGAGGGCTTCAGATCGCGGTGCACCAAGCCGCGTTTCTCCGCGGCCGCCAAAGCGCGTGTTACCTGCATCGCAACTCGAACGGCGACGATCGGCGAAAGCGGACCAGTTCGGCGAAGACGCGTTTCGAGCGTTTCGCCCTCGATAAACTCCATCGCATAGAAGCAATCGCCCGCGTCGGCATGCTCCTCCGCAGTGAGCGGCGCTCCATCAGGATTAGGGAGGGTGTTGATCGTGCCAAAATGAAAGACGCTCGCGACGTTCGGGTGACGCAGCCGTGCCGCACCCTGGGCCTCGCGGAGAAAGCGCTGCCGCGCATCCGGCCGCGCGGAAAAGCGCGTATTGATGACCTTGAGCGCTACCGGCGTGTCGAGATTACGATCGCGCGCCTTGTAGGTTGTGCCCATCGCACCGCGACCCAGTTCCCAAGGCAAACCGTTAGGGCTGGTCAGAATTTCGTAGTGTTGGTAGACACGCGTGTCCGAGTCGTTAGGCAAACTCGTCTCTTCAGTCGCCGGTTCGATCCCCCCAGTAAGAAGACAGTGCAGGCAGTCGATCTCACCGTCGCGGCTATGCAGGGGCGCGCCGCACTGCTCGCACACAAGGGTCTGGTTTTCGCCTGATTCCGGCATTCTCTTTCCCGTCCGAGCGCGCATCCTGCCTTCAGGCAGTCGCGATCAGCACGCGGCAGAGGTAACGCAGCTCATCGTCGATGTCCTTCTCCCGGGGAACGGTCCGTAATACTTCGGCGCGAAGCAGCGCACGATATCGAGCGCGTAGTCGGAAGAGATGACTGCGCAAGGTTTCGACCGAAACCCCCAGATGCCCTGCGGCCGCCTCATGCGTGGGTAGACCGACTCCGCCCGTCAGAAACGGCTGCAGCTCAGCGAACACGCGCGCTTTTCGCTCAGTGGCATATTCGTCGTTCAGGGCGTCCATCGCGCGGCTGACTAGCGCGGTGGCCCAATTCCGCTCAAAAAGGCGCTCTTCATCGAGCGGCGCGCGAGTCAGAAGCGCGTCTTCGCAAGCCCGATCCAGCGCATTGAGCTTACCGCTTTCGAGGCACAAGGCAGCGTTGCCACCTCCCCGTTTCTGGCGGCATTTGTGATCCTTCGCCGCCCCAAGGTAGCGCTTCAACAGTGTCAGCAAAAACGTCCGAAAACGGCCTTTGCTGCGGTCGGGGTCAGCGTAGGCACGTTTTTCTATCAGGTAAGCAAAAAAACCCTGGGTCAAGTCCTGCGCATCATCCCGGTTGTACCCGTACCGCCGCACAAACCGATAAAGCGGTGGCCAGTAATCCCTGCAAAGACGGGTAAGGGCCGCTTCGGCGCGATCGGGCGCGGTCTGCTCAAGGGCAAAGTCACTCACGACGCTCCAATGCGTGGTCATGAAGCTGCCCCCAATCGTGGGAAAACCTGTGGCGTTCTCGTTCAAATCGACGCGAGACTACCGATTCCACGGTCGGTTAGTCAAGCATTCAAGAAGAGCAGCCGTAATGCTCAGTGTCGGCTGCGTTGCGGCTCAAAAAGTGGGATTATGGAGGCGAGGGGAGTTGAACCCCTGTCCTAATCGCTTTCTCCGCGAACTTCTACATGTTTAGCCGGCGATGATGTTTAAGGAGCCGACGTTGCACCGGCGCACTGCCGTCTCCCGAGCGTCCACGAAATCCTTCACCGTCCGGCGCGGTCACTCCGCCGTCCGATTAGCCTGCTGTCCATGTTTCCGGCCGTAGCAGGCGTCCAACCGGAAACATCGCAGTCAATTAAGCCGCGAGAGCGAGATCTTGGTGATCTGCATTTATTTTTTTTGGTCCGGATTTTAACGAGGCCAACGAACCATCCTCGACATGCCGTCTGCGCTTCAAACAATCAGTCGAAACCAGTACGCCCCCTTTTTCTTGGAGACAAAACTCTACCTCAAACCGCCCGAAAAACAACCGCTCGCGCGGCGGGGAATGGGCGAAATCTCTTGCCCGCAACCCCGCTGTGCGAGACGAATTGCTCATGGCGGAGCTGAACGACTTCAAAGGCTCTATCGCCATCGTCGTATCCAGTTGCGATGCGTTTTTCGATGCGTGGCGCCCCTTTTCCTCTTTCCTCCAAAAGTTTTGGGCCGATTGCCCGTTGGATACTTTTCTTGTCACCAACGAGCTTAAAGTACGGTCTTCGCGACTTCGCGCGCTTCCCGTGGGCGAAGATCGCGGTTGGTCGAGCAACTTCCTGCGCGTCCTTGAACAGATCGAGCATCCTTACCTCCTCTATGTGCAGGAAGACTATTTTCTTACGGCGTCGGTGAACAGTAGGCAGATGGCTCGCGACTTTGCTGAGGTGATCGATTCGGGCGACGATGCACTTTGTTTTCGGGCACGTGGCAAAAATGATCCAGGGTTTCAACCGCTCAACGACCGCTTCGGTGTCGTGCCTTTGAACTCCGACGGTCGCACCCGTTGCCAGGTAACGCTCTGGAAACGAAGCGCGTTGCAGTCAATTCTGCGTCCGGCGGAAACGGCGTGGAATTTTGAGGCTCGCGGCAGCGCGCGTACTCAAACAATGAAAATCCTCGCCTACACCCGGCGCGACAACACGCCGATCCCCTATTTGATGTCAGCCATTTCTCGTGGTCTTTGGATGCCGGATGCGATTGCACTTTGTCGAAAGCACGGGATTTCCATAGACCCGTTTTTTCGTCCGCTGTTTTCTCCTCGGCCCTGGCAACGGCGACTGCGCCGCGCCCTCGGCCGCGCTCGACTTCGCCGGGCCTTGCGCAGGCAGATCAGAAAACCAATCGAATTGCCATGAAGCGGTTCGTGAGATGGAACCTGAGTAGCCGGGCGCGTCAGCTTTCCGGTGGCGACGCGCTAGTCGTCTCGATCCCCAAGAGCGGCCGCACCTGGGTACGGACATTCCTCTCCGCATATTTTTGTGAAAAGCTCGGACAGCCCTTCACGCTTGAGCCCGAACAATACCAAGGGGTTCCGCACCTCATTTACACACACGATCTTTTCGAACAGCGGACGAAGGCCGACCGCTGGGATAAGCTGCGCGGGAAGTATCTGATCCCCCAACGAGAACGAGGCCGCCTTCCGGTAATCCTGCTCGCGCGCGATCCGCGTGACGCATTTGTTTCGCTTCATGTGCAATTGACGCGACGAACGAAAGAGACGCCTGACGAATTGAAACAAATGTCCGCCTCGCAACTCCTCCGCGATCCGGCATTCGGGATTCGCTCCATGGTCGAGGTCATGAACAGCTGGCTCGCCGAATGGTCGCAGCGCGCGAATTTCCTTCTCGTGCGCTACGAAACTCTGCGTCAAGACCCGGCGGCGGGGTTTCGAGAACTGCTTCAGGTCCTCGGCGAAAGTCCAGTGCAAGAAAAGGCCTTGGCACACGCTCTCGAGTTTTCTGCCTTCGATCAAATGCAGAAACTGGAAAGGGCCGGCGCGTTCGACTCCAAAATCCTGCGCGCGGGCGACACACGAGACCTGGAATCATTCAAAGTTCGCCGCGGAAAAATTGGCGGCTTCCAGGATTATCTTCCCCCTGACGACCAGGCATACGCCGCAGCTGCCCTGCGAGCGCTTGACCCTCGGTTTGGCTACGGAAGCCCAAAGTCCAACTCCGAAGCGATTTAGATTTGCCCGTCAAAAAGGGGATCTGCTCGCGCCCACGCATCACCGAGCTCGGTTCAAAATGCCGGCGTCTGTTGAAATTCGTTTTCCGGGAGGCAATCGAGTTTTTAGAGGAATTTCGCTCCCTCAAAAAAATCTCAAAAAAAGTGCTTGCAATCTCTACTGAAGCTATAGAGTATTAATCCATACTGAAGTAGTAGACATTAAATGGAGGACAAATCATGAAATCAATCTTGACCGAAATTGTTCTGTCTGGCGGATCGATCCTGTTCTGGGCGCTGGCGATTCCTGCCGCCGCCGTCGCCTTTCCTGCGCTCGCTCTCTGGAAACGAGTCGCCGCTCTTCTTGCTACCGGGACTGCACCCACCGAGTGCCGGAGGCCTTCACCCGCGGCGGCCTGATCTTCCAACTGAGGCACGCCATGATCATGTTTCGCAACTCGCGCCCTGACGTCGAACGCGTTACGCGGAAGCTGACTCTGCTTAATTCGGACGGTTTGCAGGCGTCGCCGGCAACGCAATTCGTTAGCTGTGTGCTCTCATTCAAGAGTACGGTCACGATCCATTTCAATGGCAAACAGTATCCAGCCGATCGCATCCTCGAGGTGTTACTCGCCGATCTGAATGGCGGTGACAGCTTTGAACTCGAAGCCGAGGGCCCGGATGCGCGGCGGGCCGTGGATCGAATTGGCCGACTTCCAATGTTTCTGCCCGAACAATCCGTGTCTGCGAAGCCTTTTCTCCGCTGGGAAGCGCTCGATTGAGTTGAATCTTTGCTACCTAATGAAACTTCGAAAAAGGGACAGGTTCGCAATATCAAGAGAACTAAGGGTTTCCAGGATCGCGGTAAACAAGCGCATAGTCTAGCGCGGCTGTCCGGCAATATCGCGCGGCGGCTCGAAATTATTCTCAAGAAGTTGGTCAATTAATTCCACCACTCCTTCACCGTGGCAGCGGGCGGTAACGAAATCCGCTCTTTCCTTGAGGGTTGGCAATGCGTTGGCCACCGCAATGCCGCAGCCACAGATGCGCAAAAAGGCGTGATCGTTTTCGGCGTCTCCCACTCCGATGACTTCGCGTGTCGAAAGACCCATGCGCGCAAGGCCCGAGCGAAGGCCTGTCGCCTTGTTAACTCCCGTCTGCAGAATCATGACTGCGCCTTTGTTGAAAATCACTTCCAGTTCCAAACCCAGCGTCTTGATCGTTTGAAGGACCGCGACTTCATGCGGTTCTACCGTCGCGACGATCACCCGCCCGAGCGCCACCGGGACGCCACGCTCCTTCAGGGCGCTCACAAACTTTTCGGGAGGCGGTTCGGATAGAAGGCTAATCTTTCCGGTACTCGGCCAATAAAGCAGCGCTCCATTTTCGGCCACGACCAAGTCACACAGACGAATTTCGGGAAAAACACTCTTCAGTTCCTCCAACTCGCGGCCGGTCACCAAGACCAGCTTCTTTCCAGCCGCGCGCAGGCGCCCAATGGCAGCGAGCGTTTCGGCGCTGACGGTACCGTGATGTGCCAGGGTGCCGTCGTAATCCGTCGCAAGCACTTGATACGGTTTAATCATTCATAGGAAGTCCGAGTTCCGTCATCTGTGCGGCCAACCATTGGGCAGCGTTCCAAGAGTAGACATTATCACGCAAGCGCGCGAGACGAGCGCGGCGTTCCTCGGCTGGCATATCGAGTGCGGTTTCGAATGCGCGCGCGGTTCCTTCAATATCCAAGGGGCAGACGAGCAGGGCATTCTCGGCAGTGGTCGCGGCTACGCCCGCCGTTTCGGAAATAATCGCAACACCCGGACCTTGGGAAACGATCGCCCATTCCTTTACGACGAGATTCATTCCATCTTCGCGCGAGTTGGCCAGCAGCACGTCGCATAATTCCATCCCCACCAGCGCCTGCTCTCGATCGTTCGTGTAAAAGACCTTGATTGGGTCTCCTCCGCAATCAGGTGCAAAGCGCAGATTCACGTCGTCGATACTCGCGTAGACCGCGTCCCGGTAACTGCGATAGACGCTCAAGTCCGTGCGCGAAGGGACCAGAAAGGCAAGGAAGCGAACTTTGGCGCGAAGGTCGGGTCGCATTTCCAGTAAGCGCTCAAAGGCCTGAAAGCCGATGACCTGATTCTTGCTCGGATCCAGACGATCCACGCGGATGATAATCTGCTTGCCGGCGACCGTGCCGCCTAACGAGCAGACAAGTTTCTTCCGCGCTTCGGTGACGGCGGGGGAGTTCATGGTTTCTTCCACCGCAGCGGGATCGGCGCTCGCGGGGAAGGCGCGCACCCGGACCAACCGCCCATCCCGCGCCACGACTGTCGCGTTCTTGTAGTCTACCGTCGCCCCGAGCAACTCTTCGCAGCAACCCAGAAAAGGCCGCGCATCCCACTCGGTCTGCATTCCGACGACATCAGCTCCCAGCAGCCCATGCAGGATGGCGTCTCGCCACTCCCGCGGGATGAGCTTAAGCGTGGCCGAGTCGGGGAAAGGGATATGTGTAAAATGTAAGCTCGGAACGCCAGGGAAGATTTCACGGAGGAGGGCAGGCAGGGGATAAAGGTGATAATCCTGGATGAAGAACGCGCGCGGTTTGATGCCCGATTGCTGGATCGCATGAGCCACACGGCGATTCGCCTCGAGATAGCCTTCCGACCAAGCGCGATGACGTTCCGCATCAAGGGACGAATAACCATGCTGGCCGACGAGGTGATGTTGCAGCATCCAAAGCACCTCGTTGCTGATGGCGCCGTAGTAATCCTGGTAAATCTGCGCCGGTAAAGGCACCGGCACGATGTGGTGCTCCGGATCAGTTTGATCCGCGGCCGTGGTAAACAGAGCCGCGCGCGACTCTGTCGTCGGCGGCAACTCGGAGACGCAACAAAACCAGCTCACATTGGCAGCCCGGGCGAGTGGATCGATCATGCTCACCAGACCCCCGGAGGCAGGCCTCACAATCCAACGTTCGTCTTTCCAGACGAAGTCGTTAGGGCCGCGATTGGAGACAATGATGAGATTGCCCGCCTCGTTCACTCGTTCATCCATTTCCGAGCAATCGAAGCTGGGATGCTCCGGAGACGCCTCTGGGCGCAGGTCCGGCTTGTTCGCGAGGCCGGCTCTGGGCCTGAGTCACGGCATCTGCAAATAGCGCGAAAAATATCTTCAAAAAAATGCTTGCCATCTCTAGTCGTTCAGTAGAGAATCTAATCTATACCGTAATAGTAGACATTCAACGGATGAAAAATATGAAATCAATCCTGACAGAAACTGCTCTGCTTTGTGAGGCGATTGCCTTCTGGTTGGTGGCTCTCCCGGCCGCTGTGGTTGTTTTTCCTGCAATGGCTCTTTGGGAGGAAATTGGGAAGCTCGTTAAAGCAACGGCCGGTGCGCACAGCCCCACCCTTTGTGAAGGGTAGGACGATGAATCCCTGGAGGCGCTGCCACAATTTCACCGATGCAGTGCTCGATGCCTTCATCAAGGGGTTCCCTTCCCATCCCGACCACGCTACGGCGGTGGCGGAGTTCGAGCGTCGGCGCCTAGAGCGCGAGCGGCGGGCCCAGGCGAGCAGCCCTAAAACAGAGACAATTCCGGTCGGCAAAGCATCCTTTGAGCAGGCAGTCGGTTGGGTTGCACCCCTGCGAGTGCGTTTTTTGCCGTGGCTCCTCCGATTCTTTACTCGAAGAGATTCGCCGATCGAGGCATAGGCCGTCAGGTGCAGAAAAGACTGTTCTGGGGGGAACAGCCGCCCTTCATGTCCTTCGGGCGTGGAGGGCGGTAAGCCCGTGGCGAAGTAAGCCAGCGCCAGAGAGACCATACGACCTTCCCCGAAACCAAGATCTCGTGACCCAGCTTGATTTCCGCGAATGAAAACATTTATCCGCCTTGTCATCATCCTTGGCCTCGTCGCCGTCCCTAAATGGGCAGGGCTAGCGGCGTCGCCCCCCTTGACGTTGCTGAATGTCTCGTATGATCCGACGCGAGAGCTATACCAGGATTACAATGCGGCCTTTGCCCGGCATTGGAAGGAAACCAAAGGGAAGGATGTGATTATCAACCAGTCGCACGGCGGCTCCGTCAAGCAGACGCGCGCGGTCATCGATGGAGAGGAGGCCGATGTCGTCACCTTGGCTCTTGCTCCCAATATCGACGCACTCGCCGAGCACGGACTTGTCGCGAAGAATTGGCAGTCGCGCCTGCCGGACAACAGCTCGCCCTACACCACGACGATTGTCTTCGTCGTGCGAAAAGGAAATCCAAAAGGGATTCACGACTGGCCAGATCTCGTCAAACAAGGCGTTCAGGTGATTACGCCAAACCCCAAGACTTCCGGCGGGGCGCGCTGGGCGTATCTCGCGGCGTGGGTCTACGCCTCGAAGGCAAATCACAATGACGAAGCCAAGACCAGACAGTTCGTCACCGCGCTCTACAAGAACGTGCCGGTGCTCGATTCGGGCGCGCGCGGTTCGACGACGACGTTCGCGCAGCGCGGCATGGGCGACGTTCTCCTGTCTTGGGAGAATGAGGCCTACCTCATCCAAAGGGAATTCGGAGCTGCTAATTTTGAGATCATTGCGCCATCAATCAGCATTCAAGCCGAGCCGCCGATTGCACTCGTGGACAAAGTTGTGGAGAAGCACGGCACCCGTGAGGTGGCGCGAGCGTATCTGGAATGGCTCTGGTCGGCTGAGGGTCAGGACATCGCTGGCCGCAATTTCTACCGTCCGCGCCTGGGCCCGGCGTTTGCAAAATACGCAGCGAATTTTCCGAAGATCAATCTCTTCAGTGTGAATCAGGCTTTCGGCGGATGGGACGCAGCCGAGCGCATCCATTTCGCTGACGGCGGTGTTTTTGATCAAATCTACAAACCCTGAGCAGGGTCGCTACGTCTCCGCCCGGAGAGAACACTCCCGCGGCGGTGAAATCGAAGCACGCTCGGGCGATTTCCCCCTCTTTTATCTCCTGATTTCGCATCGCAAAAAAATGCAAAAAAAGACTTGTCATCTCTATTAAAATAGTAGAGTATTAATCCATATCGAACTACTAGACATTCAAAAATATGAAATCAATTTTGACCGAAACTGTCCTGCTGGGTGAGTCGATTGTATTTTGGGCGATCGCGTTCCCCATCGCGATTGTCGTTTTCCCTGCGATCGCTCTCTGGGAAACCACCACCGCCCTTATTTGAGGGACTTCAACTCCAGGGTGGACCGGTTTTTCCCCGTTGACCGCCGGACGCCCTGTCGCTCGCAGCGCCAATTTTCTCAAACGCTCCGAATTACCCAGATACTTCCAGCTGAGTTTTCCACGTTCAAATGACCACCACGCCCATGATTAGCTTGCCCCAGGTAAGCACGGAACTCGAACGGGGCACCCGAGAATTGACTCTCTTCAATGCTCACGGCCTCCACGCACGGCCTGCCGCCGAATTCGTCAACTGCGTGCTGTTATTCGAAAGCAGGGTCACCCTTCATGCTAAGGGCAAGCAATATCCGGCTGATCGAATCTTGGAAATACTGCTCGCTGGGCTTCATTGCGGCGATACCTTCGCGCTCGAAGTCGAAGGTCCTGATGCGGAGCAAGCAGCTGCGCGCATTGCAAGCCTGCCGATGTTCAGGCGGGAGCAGTCTGACACGCGAATGCGCTCACGCAGACAGCGCCGGGAGGCTTTGATTAGGCGCGAGAGTTGTTCGCTCTAGAAAAAGTTCTCGGCCGGTGCAAAAAATGCTTTGACACCTCTAGTGGATTACTAGACTATCGCAACTCGACTGACCTACTAGAGATGAACCTTTCCAAACGAAGCGAATACGCCCTGCGCGCGCTGATCGATCTCGGAATTGCCCGAGAGCTCGGTCGGCCCATCCTACAGGTGAGCGAATTAGCCTCGAAGGAAAAACTCCCGGTCAAGTTCCTCGAGCAGATTCTCTCGCAATTGCGTGCCGGCGGATATGTCGAGACAAAGCGGGGCAAACTAGGCGGTTACTTGCTGGCAAAGCCAGCCACCCGGATCAAACTCGGCGCGGTCATCCGCCTGCTCGATGGGCCACTCGCGCCGATTGCCTGCGTGAGCAAGACAGCTTATCGCCGCTGCACTTGTCCGGATGAAGCGCATTGCGGCTTGCGGATGCTCATGCTCGACGTGCGTAACGCCATCGCCCGCATCCTTGATCGCTACACGCTCGCGCAAATCGTCGATATCACTTTGCGCAAAATGCGACGCGATAAGATCCCCGTGCCTTTTGCGCGGCGCTCCTTTGGCCTTGAGCAGGTCCTTCCCTTTCTGGCCGAGAACGAAATTTCCAATGAGAAAAGAGTTTCCTCTTTATGAACGATAACAATCCTCAGTGGCTATCGTTAGTCCGTGAGAAAGTTGAAACCCTTCGCTACGGAGTTGTCCAGATCGTAGTTCACGATTCAAGAGTCACGCAGATCGAGCGCACTGAGCGAACAAGACTTGAGAGTGTGGAAGGCACTGAAGGGGTTCGCAGCCACAAGAGACTTAACCGTCCAGACATACTGGAGGTCCCTTAACCAACCGAGGCCGTTCTACCAGACCAGCGGAGAATCGCTTCCTTTAGGAGTACCATGTCCAACATAATCTCAGCTATCTTGTCCAGCGCGCTCCGGCCAATCGCCGGATTGGCGTTGGCGCTGTTCTTCATCCTCCCTGCAACAACCAAAGCCGGTGACCAGGTCGACGCCAAGTCCAGTCCGCCACCGCCACCACCGATAGAAAAGAAGAAAGGCAACTTTCTGAGTTTCTGGGACGGCAAGCTTGTCATCGACATCGAGGAACGAATACGTCTCGAAGTCCGGCAAAACAACCGCGACTTCGCTGCCGGCGGCGATAATCATGAAATTACCGATGGAATCTCGTTGCGAAATCGTTTTCGACTCGGCCTAACGATCGCTCCCAGTCCCTGGATAAAACTTTATGGCCAGACCCAGGATGCCCGAGAGGCTTTTTCCGAGCGTCCGAATATTCCCGGCGTTGCCAGCGCCGACGGCGATGATCAGTGGGATCTGCGTCAGGCCTACATTTCACTCGGTGATCTCAAGCAGATTGACTTTCAGCTGACCGTCGGACGCCAGGCGATCACCTACGGCGACGCGCGACTGGTGGCCGATTCGAGATGGGGAAACTTCGGGCGGACTTTCGACGCCGTTAAGCTCCGCTGGGAACATAAGTACTATTTCTGGGTGGAAGGCTTTTTCATGCGCCCAGTACAAATCGTTCGCGGTGAGTTTAACGAAAGTGATTCCGCCGATAATTTTGGCGGGGTCTATTTCTCGACCGATTACGGAACGAAACAGGCGATCGATTTCTATGTCTTTTACCGAGACAAGAAGGATAACCAACCCGAGCTGGATCCCACGAACAGGACCGATCCACAGGGCACTTGGAACGGACCGGCCGCACGATTCGCAACGATTGGTGCGCGCATCAAGAATACCTCCGATAGACTCAATGGGTGGGACTACTCGGGCGAATTCGTTTATGAGGTCGGTGATGTATGGCAGACGGATCGTAACTCCAAGCGTTTTGACCTAAACGCTTTCGCCGTTGCGGTTTTAGGCGGCTACACCTGGAAAGACGCTTCGTGGAAACCTCGGGTCGGTCTTGAGTATGACTTCGCCTCGGGAGACAGCGACCCAAATGATAGCGATTCCCAAAGCTTCCAGAACCTATTCCCTTCCAACCACGACAAATATGGACTCATGGACGAGTTCGGTTGGCGCAATATCCATGACCTTCGCTTCCAAGTGACCGCCAAGCCTTCCAAGAAGCTCGAGTTGGACTTCCATTATCACGCCTTGTGGCTGGCCGATACAGCTGACTTTTGGTACCGCAACAACGGCATCTCCACTTTGCGCACAAGGACCCCCACCGGTCAGGACGTTCGCACCGTCGGGGCAGGTAACTTTGCCGGACACGAGATCGATTTCGTCGTTAACGTCGAACCCATCGAACACGTTAAGGTATCCGCCGGCTACAGCCACTTCTTTGCCGGGCAATATCTTGCCGACACAGGAGCTCATGACGACGCCGACTTTGGGTACGTCATGACAACCTTTAACTTCTAACACTCAGAAAACAACCACAATGAAACTCAAAACACTTATCGCGATTGCCGCAACAGCCATTTTCGGCACTCTTCACTCGAACGCCGCCGACAAAGTCACGCTGCGGTTCGGGCACTTTCCAAACGTCACTCACGCTCAAGGGGTAATCGCACATGCTTTTTCCCGGCAAGGCAAAGGCTGGTTCGAGCAAAGGCTGGGACCGAACGTGGAAATCCAATGGTTTACCTATAACGCCGGACCCTCTGCGATGGAGGCTATCTTCGCAGGCTCACTTGATGTAACGTATGTCGGGACCGGCCCGGCCCTGAACGCCCACTTCAAGGCTAAAGGCGACGAGATTCGTGTGATCTCCGGTGCCGCGGATGGCGGCGCGGCGCTGGTAGTGAAGCCGGATGGCCCAAAGTCGCCCTCGGATTTTCGCAGTAAGAAAATCGCTACGCCACAGATGGGAAACACTCAGGATATCGCCTGCCGGGCATGGTTAAAGAACAATGGTTATAAGGTCACTCAAACCGGCGGCGAAGTGCTGGTGATCCCAACAGCCAACCCGGACCAGCTTGGCGTCTTCCAAAGTGGCGCCGTCGACGCCGTTTGGACCGTCGAGCCCTGGGTAACCCGCCTCGAAACTGAAGCGAATGCCAGGGTCTTCCTTGAAGATAAGGACTGTATCACAACCTGGCTGGTTTCGAGCGTCAAATTCCTTAACGAGCATAAGGACTTGGCAAAGAAAATCGTCGCAGCAAACGACGAGTTAACCAAATGGATTAAAGCGAATCCCGCCGAGGCGGAAAGGATGCTTGTGGCGGAGTTAAAGGCAGAAACAAGGACTACTGTTTCTGCCGATACGGTAACTCGTTCCCTTAGGCGGATCGAGCTAACTACCAAGGTTGCTCCGAGCCTGGTCCAAAAGGCGGTTAAAGACGGCCAGGACACCGGCTTTATCAAGGGCGCAGGCGACACCTCGCGGCTGATCCAGAACCCGTAAGGAAGCATAGGTGATCGAGGAGTAAGGGCGGTAGCGAAATGCATTCACCCAAAGGCCTTTCCTGGCATCCTAGAATCGTGTCGTCGGTTAAGGAAGAACTGGAGGTTGTAGCTCCGAGCAAGCTGTCGATCGACAGCGTCTCCAAGACTTTCAAAGGAGGAAGGAGCGGCGACGTTCATGCTCTCGACCAGGTGAGCCTTAAGGTGGGTGAGGGTGAATTCGTCTGTTTGGTTGGTGCGAGCGGCTGTGGCAAATCGACTCTGCTAAACATCATTGCTGGCTTGGAAAAGCCTGATAGCGGCGCGGTCATGGCAGACGGGAAACCAATTGCCGGTCCAGGCCGTGAACGACTGGTAATGTTCCAGGAAGCGGCGCTCTTTCCCTGGCTCGATGTAATGGGAAACGTTCTCTTTGGCCTGAAGCTGAAGCCTGGATTGCAGAAGAAGGATCGCCTCGACGTCGCCAGGTATTACCTGGAGTTAGTCGGGCTGAGTCGCTTTGAACGCGCCAATATCCATGAGTTATCAGGGGGTATGAAGCAACGCGTGGCCCTGGCCCGCGCTCTCGCTCCTAATCCACGTGTTCTGCTCATGGATGAGCCCTTTGCCGCGCTTGACGCGCTGACTCGTGAACAACTTTACGGCGATATCCAGCGCATCTGGAAGGCGCGCAAAAAGACTATCGTCTTTGTCACTCATAACGTGCGTGAAGCGGCCTGTCTTGGCGACCGGGTGGTGCTGTTTTCACCGCATCCCGGGCGAGTCCAGGAAGAGTTTGTTGTCGACCTGCCCCGACCGCGGGACATTAACAGCGTGGACTTGGCGGGATACGCCAGCCGTATCACAAGGTCGCTGAAGGGCTTCACGAAACCGGAGGTGGAGGTGGGAGAATGAAACGATTTCTAAGTGCGACCGCGTTTTTCGGCGGTCTAATTGTTCTTTGGCAGCTCCTTTACGATGCTCACATCTGGTCGCCGGTGCTGGTGCCCTCGCCGGGTAGTGTCGCGACCTATCTAAAAGAAGCCACGGCCGATGGCACCTTGCTTGAATCCACCGTGATTACAATCAAGCGGTTGCTCATCGGTTATCTCATCGGCATCGTTGGTGGCCTGCCCCTGGGACTGTTAACCGCGCGCTGGGGTTTACTCTCAGATACGGTTGGAACTATGTCTTTGGGGTTACAAACGCTACCGAGTACCTGTTGGATCCCGCTGGCGCTGCTCTGGTTCGGACAAACCGAGGCTGCCATGCTGTTCGTCGTGATTATGGGAACCCTCTGGTCGGTCGGCATCGCCACGGATACGGGCGTGCGGAATGTGCCGCCCATTTACCGCCGGGCAGCAATGACGATGGGCTCGAAGAATTTGCATCTCTGGCTAAAGGTAATTCTTCCGGCGTCATTACCCTTTGTCGTCAGCGGGATGAAGCAAGGCTGGGCCTTTGCCTGGCGCTCCCTGATGGCAGCTGAAATTTACGTGACCATCCTGACCGGATTCGGGCTTGGTCAGCTCCTGCACTTTGGCCGCGAACAGCAGGCCATGGAACAGGTCATAGGAGTCATGATCATCATCGTGGTCATTGGCTTGCTCGCCGACAAAATCTTTTTCTCGCCGATTGAAAAATTCCTCTACCGTCGCTGGGGCACCAGCTCCCAATAACTATGATGGCAACTCAAAAACCCGAACAGCGTGCGTCTACTCAAATTACAGTTAGGAATCAATTGGGCCTCCACGCTCGGCCAGCGGCCGAGTTTGTCCGCCAGGCGAACGTTTTTCGCTCGGACATCTGGCTTATCACAGCCTCTGGTCGTTTTTCAGCATTAAGCCTTTTGGAAGTGATGCGAGCAAATCTGGATTGCGGTTCCATCGCGACGCTCGAAGCGCGCGGGCCGGACGCAGAAAGAGCAATCGCGCATCTGACCAAAGTAGTCCACGAGATGAAGGACTACGAGGACTAACTAGCGAAGCGGTCGCGCGACCAGGATTCCGCTGTCTGAACGATAGCGCGCGAGGTAACTCGAGAGCCGCGCATCAACTACGACCCTGCCATAATTACTCGGCGAAGAGGCGTGCATGAAATGCAGCACTCCATCGTTGGTCCGATAGGCCAGACCGACGTGCGAGGTGGAATATAGTCCCGGTCGGTCGCGCGAGACGATTCCGATGATGTCACCGCTCCTCATCTTTGACTCGATCTGTGCGACCCGGCCTTTCGGTATCTGGTAAAGGGGACGCGCGCTCACTCGGGCCTCCATTCGACCTAAGGGCTCTAGAAGAGCTGGGTTTGCCTTCAGGTAACGATAATGCCGCCACCCAAGTGTCATCTCATGTGCAGCGTGAGCGGCGCCGACGCCACCCAATTCTCTTGTTAGGTCTTCGACCAGACCGCGCCGATCGTTGTCTGCAAGCCAATCTTCCAAGTAGTGCAATCGTGAAAGATATTCGCCCGTACACTCGCCATCGCGATATCGATCGAGCTCGATATAGTGGAGCAGGCGCGCCGGGGACCATTCGTTTGGAGAATCGTTGAGCATTCGAGCAAAGCCGAGCGAGATCTCGAAAAACGTCCAGCAATCCATTCCGTAGAAATTGACGGAGGGCGCCTCGACGTGATTGTCGATCTCGAGCGTATATGACTTGTAGCGTGTCCCGACCAAGGCACGACCGACGGCGGCGGTGCGGTCTCCGATCGGAAGCGCAGCCCAATTGTTGGCTCGAGCTTGCACCACCAGCCGATCAAACTGGCTGCCTCCTTTGAAAACGGTTTGGAAGGGCAAAGGCGCAGCGTCCGCCAACCCAACCAAGCCGATAAAACAGAACTGGAAAACTAGTAGGCGGACAAGCATGACGAGAATTTGCGAGAAAGAGGCCAGGCGCAAGTAGCGAAGTTGCTATTTGTGCTTGGCCGGAGCGGGCACGAGCAGCACTGGACATCTGCCAGCTTTAAGAATGCCTTCAGTCACGCTTCCGACGAGAAGATTGTAAACTGACCCGTGTCCATGCGAACCCATAACGATAAGATCTGCGCCGATCTCTGTTGCTGTTTGCAGAACTTCCTCAACAACCGTTCCGTCGCGGTGATGAGCAACGACCCGTCGCCCGTTTCGCTTCAGCTCTTCCGCCAGGGCGTCCAGCTGGTTTTTGTTTCTTTCGGTCGGCTCCGGCGGCAGACAGCCAGCTACGCCGGTCGGCAATCCATCCGCCATCCCCATCTCCGGCATGCCAATACCGGGGTAGCCGATGGTCGCTGCTGGAAAAACTGGGAGGGCTGCAATCTCGCGGACATGCACAAGGTGTAAGTCGGCGTCGAAGGCACGCGCGGTTTGATCCGCCACGGTCAGGACGCCATCCATGGCGGGCGAAAAATCCACTGGGACAAGAATCTTCTTCATGGTCCGGACGCAATGAGAATGCTGGAACACGTCCCCGCGGTCAAGCGGCTGACAAATTGAACCGCCGCCATTAACATCCTTCGTGGACGATCTCTTTGCCGACGCAGAACGGGAGGTGAAGGCGGACGCGAGCGCGCCGCTCGCCAGCCGGATGCGACCGCGCTCACTCGATGAATTTGTCGGACAAGAACATATTCTCGCGCCGGGTAAGCTTCTGCGCCGCGCGATTGAGGCGGACCGATTGCCGTCAGTCATCTTTTCCGGCCCACCCGGCACCGGCAAGACAACACTCGCCCAGATCATCGCTGCCATGACCAAAGCGAAATTCGAACGATTAAGCGGTGTGGAGAGCAACGTGGCCGAAATGCGGAAAGTCGTGGTCGCTGCGACCCAGCGCCGCCGTATTTCCGGCCAAAAAACGATTTTGTTCGTGGATGAGATTCATCATTTCAACAAAGGCCAACAGGATATCTTGTTGCCGGACGTAGAAAGCGGGAACCTGCGCCTGATCGGCGCCACGACTTACAATCCGTTCTTTTATGTCAATAGCGCTCTTGTCTCGCGCTCCCAGGTTTTCCAATTGGAGTCGTTAGGCTTGAAGGAGCTGGAGTGTTTGATCGATCGTGCGCTCAAGGACAAGGAACGCGGTCTCGGGAATTATCCGGTCAAGATGGAAGCTGCCGCAAGACTCCATCTCGCAAAGTTGAGTGACGGCGATGCGCGGAAGTGTTTGAACGCCCTTGAAATTGGAGTGCTCACCACCCCAGCGGATGAAAAAGGTGTCATCACTTTTACCCTCTCGGTGGCGGAGGAGAGCATTCAAACCAAAGCCATTGTCTACGACCGGGCCGGTGACGCGCATTACGATACGATCAGCGCGTTTATCAAGAGCATGCGCGCTTCCAACGAGAAAGACGCGGTTTATTGGTTGGCCAAAATGTTGCATGCGGGAGAGGATTTCCGTTTCATCGCTCGGCGCATCGTGATCTTTGCGAGCGAAGACGTCGGCCTGGCGGATGCTCAAGCTTTGCCCCTCGCCATCGCGACACAGCAGGCGGTCGAGTTTGTCGGCATGCCCGAAGCACGTATTCCCCTCGCCCATACGACAGTTTACATGTGTCGGGCGCCAAAGAACCGCGATGCCTACGATTCGTTAGGCGCAGCTACCGACGAAATCGAAGAAGAAAAGACCAAGCGCGTTCCCGAAAAACTGAAGAACAAACATTTTCCCGTTAATCCCGAGCACGTCCTTTGAAACTCTCCCACAAGATCGCCAAGCTGGGCAGCCCCCTGACTTATCGCCGCGCCGTGCGCCGGATCCGTCGCCGCGTCTTTCCGATTCGAACCACAACGTTACTCGAGAAAATCGATCAGGAACGCCTGCGCGCTTTGCAGGAACAGTACGGCTTGTGGTCACCCACCGCGTCTACCGGCTGGCCTGATTACGCAAAGTACCTCGACCTTCCTGCATTCCTTCCTCTCAATATTCGACGCGTGCAGGACCTTAACCTACAGAGCGGGCCTCCACTTGATATTTTGGATATCGGATGCGGCGCGGGTTATTTTCTTTTTGTTGCCCAAGCTCAGGGACATCGCGGCCTGGGCCTGGATGTCGCCGGCATTCCTGTTTTCGACGCGATGGTTGATCTTTTCGGAGTGCGGCGAATGATTTACACGATCAAGGCTTTTGAGCCTATGCCGGATCTCGGATTGAAATTCGATCTGATTACGGGCTTCTCTACCTCCTTCCATGGCAAACGAGAACACTCCTGGTGTTGGGGCGCGAAGGAATGGGACTTTTTTATTACTGACCTCAAACGTCACCTCAAGCGGGAGGCGAGAATCTTCTTCGGGTTAAACCCGATCGACGGGGATAATTATTACACCCCGGAGACTCTAGAGGTTTTTATGCGACACGGAGCCGAAGTCGAACGGGAAAACATACTCTTTCACGTCCGAGCATAACCAAGGAGCCTGGCGAATTTCGAGGAGCAGATACGGTTCCCCAATTTTCTGCTACAGCCGCCAGAGCATTGTCACGAGCAGCTCCACCGCGAGCAGCCAGACAAGAATGACCTGCCAAAGTCTTAGATTACGCGCGGCCCAGTGATCCGCCGCAACCTGTGGATCCCGATCGAAAAGACGCTTCCGGATTCGAAAAATATGAACTCCGCCTAACAGGACAATGACGAGGCAAATGCTGAAGACGATCCGCAGCGGCAGCACAGAGTCGCTGTGGGTGGGCACGACAGCCAGGAATAAGGGATGCACGACATCAGCATAATCCCAATAGGGTATAGCGCAATCCGTCGCGCCCAGGGCGAGAATGAAAAGCCCGAGCTACTAGCCGGCCCCGAACGGCGACTAATTTTACGGAGTCTCAGTTACGGTAATTTGCTGGCCCGCTTCAACATTGGTTAGAGTGTTAGTAATACCGCTCGGCCATTTGATGGTTATCTTATCGACCACGCTGGTTTGGCCGAGTCCAAAATGGAGCGAGGCCGCACCTTGTGAAAGGTAATGTCCGTCCGCTCCATTCAGTTCGCGGTATTGGATACTTGAGCCAGTCTTTATCGTCACTTTGGTCCCAATTGCCTGCCGATTACTCGATGTTCCTACCAGCTTGATTTCAAGCCATTGATTACCATTTCCCTCGTTATGGTAGAGAAACTGCGGGCCACTTACGAAATCAGTCCCGTCCTCTCCATTAGTTACAAATAGGTCAAGAAAGCCGTCAGCGTCGTAATCCGCCCAGGCCGCGCCCCGTCCGCGACTTACGACCACGTCATCAACGCCGACGCTCGCGGCCACATCAGTGAAGGTTCCATCTCCATTGTTTCTGTAGAGGAAATTTGGTCCCTTCCCGACAGGATCGCTGCCGGAGTTGACTACATAAAGGTCCAGATAACCATCGTTATTGAAGTCGCCCCAGGCAGCCGCCCGATTATTGCTTATGGCGCCAAGTCCAGCCTGATCGGTTACCTCGGTAAAAGTTCCGTCGCCGTTATTCCTATAAAGAGTTTGCTTGAGCGGATCTTCATCCGTGCCGCGCGAAATGAAGAGATCCAGGTCACCGTCATTGTCGTAGTCACCCCAGGCAAGCGAGCGACCATTATTCAAAGGAAGGATACCAGCCTTCCGTGTGACATTTCTAAATGTTCCGTTTCCGTTGTTCTTTAAGAGCAGATCGTTTGAAGTGTTCTGGGCTTCAGCAAGTGTGCAGAAAATGTCAATAAACCCGTCGTTGTTGTAGTCGGCGAAGGTGCACTCGATATACTGGACGCCGGTCAGCCTGGCTGCGGCTGTGTTGTCAGTAAACGTGGCGTCGTGATTGTTTCTTAAGAGCACCAGGTCGGTCTTAAGATTTCCAAGCATGAGATCGAGATATCCATCATTGTCGTAGTCACCCCAGGCCACGCCTCTTCCTCTACCCCACGTGTTGGTAACTCCTGCCCTGCGAGAAGAGTTCCTGAATTGCCCCGGGCCTAGATTGTCCCAAAGCTCGTCCCGTTTAACTCCGAGGGTCTGACCGCCTTTAGCTCCCTTAGTAATCGAAAGGTCCAGGTCGCCGTCATTATCGTAGTCAGTCCAGGCCGAGCCGTGCTTATCCCCCTCCGAAAAAATGCCGGAAGTCCAAAAGATATCTGTGAACGTCCCATCACCATTGTTCTGATACAGATACGGGGCTTCATAAAAGTGATTGTCCACGAACAAATCAATGTCCCCATCATTATCGAAATCACCCCAAATAGGATTACCAAAAGGATATCCCGGTCCGGTACTAAGCCCGGCCGCGGCGGTAGCGTCGGTAAAAATGGGATCACTCGAAGGAGTCCGGGGCGGCGTCATCAAATGGCTACCAGTAACATTCAGTTTCCATGGGCGATCTGCGGCGCCAACCGCGGTGGAAAGCGCGAGTGACAAGATAACAGCCGAGAGAAAGTGTTTTACAACGGAGGACGAGGTCGAAGTTTTGTCGGTTTTGATCATTTTCATCTAAAGACGGCAGTCAGCAAAGGTCGGGTGAGCGATTTCCAGGGGTGGTTAGTCGGAGAAGCCTTGAGACACCTTGTACGGTTGCGGAGGCTTTCAGATTGCCGACGAAGAGTCAAGGAAATTCAGATTGAGCGATCTGCAGCACGCAAAAAACAAAGAGGGCGGACCTTGCGATCCGCCCTCCCCTTTCCGTCGAGCAAGCCTCTCCCTAGCTTTTGCTCTGCGAAACTACTTCGTTCAGCTTGAAGATTGGCAGGAACATCGCAATGACGATGCCGCCTACGATTACCCCGAGGAACACAATCAGCAGCGGCTCGATCAATGAGGTCATGGCGTCGAGCATCGCTTCAATTTCTTCGTCCCAAAAATCGGCCATTTTCTCGAGCATGGTGTCGATGCGACCGGTTGATTCACCGGCTGCGACCATTCGCAGCATCATCGGAGGAAAGATTTTCTTCTTGGAGAGCGCCACCGAGAGGTTGTCCCCTTTCTCCACGTCGGCACTCACGCTTTCGATGCTTTCCTCCACCACATGGTTCCCTGACGAACCCCCCACGATGTCGAGCACTTCCAGGATCGGCACGCCGCTGCGGATTAGCTGAGCAAACGTTCTCGCGAAGCGCGACATGCAGATCTTATGCACAAGCGGTCCGAAGACCGGGAGCTTGAGTTTCCACCGATCACTCAACTGACTGCCCCGCTTCGAGCGCAAGAAGGCTCGAATACCGAAAATAGTTCCACCGATTCCCAGGACCATGAAATACCATTTCGCCCGAACGAAGTCGCTCAGATCGATCAGGAATTGAGTCGGAGCCGGTAACTTGGCGCCAAAATCCTTAAAGATTTCTCCGAAGACCGGAACGACCCGGACGATAAGAAACGTAGTGATCAGAAAAGCAATGCTGATGACGATGACCGGATAGGTCATGGCCGATTTGATCTTCTTCCGCAGGCGGGCGCTGGACTCCAGGAAGCCGGCCAACCGGTCGAGAATTTCAGAGAGCAGACCACCGGCTTCACCGGCTTTTACCATGCTGACGAACAACCGGTTAAATACCCGCGGGTGTTTGGCGATCGCTTCGTTAAATGTTTCACCGCCCTGAACACGGGCCGTTACGTCGCTGATGACATTCCGGAGGGCTTTTTGCCGTTTCGGGTCGCACTGTTCGTAAAGCGCGGTCATCGCCTGGACGAGCGAAATACCGGCCTCGATCATCGTTGCGAGCTGCCGGGTAAAGAGAACCAAATCGGTCTCTTTCACGGACCAGACTTTGTTTTTCTGGCGGCTGGCGGCGGCTTTTTGTTGAAGGGAGAGAACCATGAGCCCGCGGCTCATAAGACTCGTGACAGCGTTGTCCTCGTTGAGGGCGTCTTGAATACCGTTTACGATATTGCCAGCGCCATCGCGGGCCTGATAGGAGAATGTCATCATATGGTTATTCTAGTAACTAGATTTCATATAGCAGATATGATGCCAGCGACTGTTTGCTGAAATGCCAATTGTCATGGTTGAGGCAACAGATCTAATTTCTCTGGGCAATGGCGTTTGTGTCTGGCAGGTCTACGATCCGACGATGAAAGCCGATCTTTCATCCAGCGCCGTCAAAAGCGGCAACCACCTCTTCCTCGTCGATCCAATCCCTCTTGCCCCGGTTCCCCTTGCCGATTTAAGGACACTCGGACCTGTAGGTGCCGTGCTCGTTACCAACGCCAACCATCCCCGAGCCGCGGGGTCCCTTGCCCAACAGCTCGATGCGAGGATTTTCGCCCCTGAATCGAGCAAAAAGGAATTCCCAAACACAGATGTCCGGGCCTGTCCAAGCGGAGAAATTGTTCCCGGGCTGACGGCGATCCCGATCGAAGGAGCCGTCTTAGGGGAGATGGTGTTTCATTTCTCCGACGGTGGCGGCACCCTGGTGGTCGGGGATGCGTTGATTAACTTCGAGCCGCATGGATTCTGCCTCTTGCCGGCGAAATACTGTTCCAATCAGAGACTTATGCGTGCGTCGCTCCGACAATTGCTCGAGTGGCCCTTCGAGCGCCTGCTATTCGCCCATGGATCGCCGATTCTCACGGCCGCACGAGAACGACTGGGCGCGCTCCTGAGGTGAAAAATCCAAAACGTCGTGAGAATGGAATAACGCGTTTCCTGCGTTTGATCCGTTTTTCGCACACAATCTTTGCACTCCCGTTCGCGCTCGGCGCGCTCCTGGTCGCAACGCAGGGCCGCCCTTCTCCCCGGTTGCTCGGTCTTGTGCTGGCCTGCATGATTCTTGCCCGCACGGCGGCCATGCTCTTTAACCGCGTTGTGGACTGGTCGATCGACCAACGGAATCCGCGCACGGCTGAGCGACATCAGCTAATATCTCGGTCCGCGGCGATCCTCCTGCTGACATTGAGCTCGGCGGCGTTTGTCGCCGTCGCGTCGATGATCAACCGCGCCACTTTGCTTCTCTCCCCCCTCGCACTCGGGATCATATTTTTCTATTCGCTAACGAAGCGATTTACCGCCGCGAGCCATTTCTTTCTCGGACTCGCCCTGGCAGTTGCGCCAGCGGGCGCCTGGATCGCCGCAAGGGGCGAACTGGCTTTGGCACCGCTACTCCTCGGCGCCGGCGTCTTGGCGTGGGTGGCCGGTTTCGACCTGATCTACGCCACCCAGGACTTGGAATTTGATCGCGAAGAAGGACTTCATTCACTGGTTGTGCGTCTCGGCATCAATCGGGCCATGCGGCTCGCGCAGTTCCTCCACTTTGTGATGTTTCTAGCCTTGTGCGCCTTCGGATTCGCTGCCTCGCTTGGCACACTCTACTTTTGCGGTCTGCCTCTCGTCGCTGGGGCTTTGATTTACGAGCACCGCAGCGCGGCCCGGCTCGATCTTGCCGGAATAAACCGCGCGTTTTTTCGAAGCAACGCGTTTGTCAGCGCAATCTTTCTTTTGACTGTCTGGGCGGCCGTCGGTTAACAACCGTCCGCAGAGTCAAGTTGAGCAATCCGCGCGATGTGCCGGCCGCCTTCGAAATCGGTCGTCAGCCAGATGCGGACGATGTTGAGGGCGAGATCCTCAGGCATCATACGCTCGCCTAACGAGAGGACATTGGCGTCGTTATGCTGCCGAGACAGACGCGCGCTCTCTTCATTCCAGCAAAGGGCACATCGAATACCGCGCACTTTGTTTGCGGCCATCGCTTCGCCGTTACCCGACCCGCCGAGAACGATTGCGCGATCGCATTCTCCCTTCGCAACCGCTTCTGCCGCCGGACGAATAAATCGCGGGTAATCGACCGATGCTTCGCTGGTGGTGCCGAAATCCTTAACCTCATGCCCGAGCGAGACGAGCAGTTCCTTGATTTTCTCTTTGTAGCGGAAGCCAGCGTGATCGGAACCAAGCGCGATTTTCATTTTGCCTTCCTACCGAGAGAAGCGCCCCGTGTCGATTCCGTAGCCGGTCTTTCGGCAAAAATTCTCGCTTACGGCCGATGGAGCGCGGCGATCTGCTCCCAGAGTTTCTGCTCGGCTTCGCTCAACTTTTTCGGAATCGCAATCTGGATGACGACGAAGAGATGCCCGCGACCGGTGCCGGACGTGGGCAGCCCGCGATCGCGCAACCGGAATCGCTGCCCCACTTGGGTGCCCGGGGAAATTTTCAAATGTCGTTTGCCTTCGAGCGTTGGGACTTCAATCTCGGTCCCGAGCGCCGCCTGCCACGGCTCGAGCGTCGCCTCATAAATCAGATCGTTGCCTTCGACTGAAAAATCAGGGTGCCGTGCCAGACGAACGCGCAGAAAAAGATCGCCACTTTTGCCGCCACCCGCGCCAGCTTCGCCCTGCCCAGCCAAACGGATGCGCTGGCCTTCGTGAACGCCCCGCGGAATCTTTACCTGGTAGGTTTCCACCTTTTCGGAGCCACCGCGGCGGAGAGAAACCTGGCGAGTGGACCCGTGCAACGCTTCTTCCAACGTGACCATGAGATCGGCTTCGACGTCGAGCCCCCGTTCTGATGTTGGTGATCGTCGGCCGAAACCGCCACCGAACGCCGACTCCCCTCGCCCTCCACCGAAGAATGCTTCGAAGAAATCGCTAAAACCAGTGCCGCCGAATTCGAACTCTACACCGCCGTTGCCGCCGCCAGCGCGCCGAAAACCGCCGCCAGCTCCGCCACGCCCCCAATCGGGGGGCGGTTGAAATCCGCCCGGTTGATTCCAATCGGCCCCAAGGTCATCGTATTTCGACCGCTTCTCTGGATCGCTAAGAACCTCGTAGGCCTCGTTGATCTGCTTAAATTTCTCCTCCGCCGCCGCCTTTTCCTTTGGCTTGGCGAGATCGGGGTGATGTTTCCGCGCGAGCTTACGAAAAGCGCTCTTGATTTCATCGGCGCTGGCCGTTTTCGGCACGCCGAGGGTCTCATAATAATCCCGGAATTGGACCGCCATAGTGGTGCGGTGGAATTTCCCGCATCGCGCGAATTGCGCAACCCGCCCGGGGCGGCGACTCAGCTCGGCCTAACGATCTGCGAAGACAGGTCCTGCTGTCACATCGCTAGCATCGAAGGTAAAGCCATGGCCCGCGCTTGGATCCAGCGATTTGAGCAATTGCGAGACGGCTTGTGCGGTCGCGGCGGAATAGAAGCGGACCAGGCCCACCGTGGTACGCTTGCCGAAGATCGTAATCATGATCGTGTCGTCATCGACCGAATTCATGAAAATGTGGCTCCCATTACCCTGATGATAGAGCGCATTGAACTCGACCTCACCGATTCGGCGCGCCAGTTCTTTGGTCGCGGCGAAGGAACCCGCAGCGAGTGCGGCGATAATCGTAACGTCCATCACGGAAATATCCCCGAACTGCGAGATAACATTGCCGCCGCGATCGATTACGACGGTCAAATCCGCGTCGGCTTTTTTCAAGAAGTCGCCGAGTATGCCATCCAGACTCGCGACATTTTCGAGGGTCAGGGCTGGGATACTGTTCATAGCTGGGAAGTGGTCGCGATTTTCGGAGCGGAAGGTTCGACCGGGGCGGCAACGGGAGGTGGTGCGGCGGCCGGGACACCATCACCTTTGCTGAATTTGTGCAGCAGCATCTGCGAAACCGCGTTGAGCGAGGCGAAAACATTCTGGCCCGTACTCGAGATGACCTCGAAGCTTTGCACGCGCTTCTTTCGATTGTTCAACAGGAACTCGAGGTAATTGACGGGGGCGATGTTCGCGAGATCGCGCTTGTTGTACTGCAGAACGTAAGGGATCTCGTCGATTGAGATATTTTGCTGAGCGAGGTTTTCCTCTAGGTTGCGAAAGCTTTCTACGTTCTCCTCCATCTTTTCCCACTGCGAGTCGGCCACGAAAACGACCCCATCGACGCTTCTCAAGACAAGCTGACGGGTCGCATTATAGATGACCTGGCCGGGCACCGTGTAGAGCTGGAATTTCGTGACAAAGCCTTTGATCACGACGGCGTTGAGCGGCAAGAAGTCGAAGAACAGGGTGCGGTCCGCCGCCGTAGCCAGGGAGACGAGATCTCCGCGGTTAGCCGGACTGATCCGCTCGTGGATGTAGGCAAGGTTGGTCGTTTTGCCGCAAAGAGCAGGACCGTAGTAGACGATTTTGAACTGAATTTCCCGGCTGGCGTAGTTGATGATAGACATGGCTATTCTCGTTAGGCGTTAGGCTGGCTGTGCATACATCCGCGCAAGCTCTTGCGCGGTTCGACCGAGTCGGTCGCGGACTTCGGCGGCGATTTCACCGCCTGAATGGAGGGTGGCAAGACAGATATTGCCATCCGCAAAGAGACTGAACTGTGTCTTCGCGCAGAACAGCGTCACTCCGCCGAGCGCTCCGAACTTGGCGCTCTGCATCTGCTCGCTGATTCGCTTCATGATGGAGGGCGCCATCGCACAGAGCGCGTCGGCTTCATAGTCGGCAGGAATGTTCCCGGCCAGACTAAGCCCATCGGAAAATACAATTGCGCAGGAGCTAACTCCGGGCAGGCGACTGACATGAGAGAGAACCGTCTTCGCATCCAGCGGCTCGTCCGTATCGAAGAGATTCTGGAGGGCGGTTCTCCGGGCGGGTCTGGCTGCCGTTGGAGCCTGCGCCACGGGCTTCACTTCTGTTGTCGCAGCGACGGGCTTCGGAGCTTCTTTTGCAGCTTCGATCGGCGCTTTTGCCATGGGTTCGATGACAGTCTTTGCGGCTCCGGTCACCGCCTTTGCAGGTTGGATCGGCGCCTTCGTCGGTTCGGCGGGTAGCCTCAAGGTTGGCTCGGTCGGAGTCTTCGCAGGCTGCGTCACCTCAACTTCACCTGTCGGCCCGGCGGGTGCCGGGACAGGTCTGGGCGAAGTTTTCGCTACCGGCGCCGGCGGCGGTGGGGCGACGTCGGGAGTAGCTACGGTCTTCGCAATTGGAACGGCCGACACTTTCATCCGCGCTGCATCCTCAGTCGCCTTCATACTGAAAGGCGTTTCAAAGGTCGGAGTCACTTCGGCTTCTTCCTGGTCACCCCGCAGCTGCAAACTGTCACTGGGCAAGTTTTGTAACACGTCCTGGAGCAACAGCGGCACAGGGGTGCCACCATCGTCGACTTTGAAGAGCGCCCGATATTGTTCCGGCAACGCCGCCTGAAATTGCGCCGGTGAGATCGCGACTCGGCCCAGCGCTAATTGCGGCTGAACGATGGAGAAGGGTATTTCGACTTGCGCCGATTCAGGCACCCCTTCGATTGCACCAGACAATTGGAACGGCGCAACGTTTCGCAAGATATTGCGCAAAGGGATGGAAATTCGCGGACCGGCACTCGAAAAGTCAGGCGCGTCTGGACTTGTTCGAGCCGCAGGGAATTTCGATTCTGCGCGCAAATCGTTGGAGGGCGGACCAACTTTGAAAGGAATGCGGGTCGGCTGGGCCGGAGGCTCGGCAGACGGCTGTGGCGAGGGTAAAGGGGTTGGAACGGGCGACCCACTTGAGGCTGGAACTCTCTCAGCGGCGGGCACACCCGTTCCGTTCGGTGAAAGCTTCGCGTCGGTGGACGGGCTCGCGGGCGACTGATCGAGCGGAAGAGGTGCCTTCTCTGTCGGTGCGGAGGGAGGTGCGCCGGCCGGCGTAGGTGCGGAAAGCTTAACGGGAATACTGGGCTTCGGCGCAGCGAGCGACTGATCAAGCGGAAGGAGTGCCTTCTCTGTTGGTGCTGCTGGAGGTGCGCCGGCGGGGGTAGATGCGGAAAGCTTAATGGGAATACTGGGCTTCGGCGCAGCAGGGACGGGCGACGCTCCAGCCGCAACCGCAGGCGTTTGATTCGTCGGGACAGGTGCCTTTTCAGCCTTGGTCGGCACTTCCGTCGTCTCCGGTACCGGCGTGACGGGCGGAGGTGAAAATCGAATCGGAGCCTTCGGTGCTGGAGCCGCAGCGGCAGCTGGCGCCGTCGCGGCCGTTCCAGGGGACTTGGCAGGCGCAGCTGACACGGGCGCGGCAGCTGGAGGTGACAACTGAATCGGAGCCATGGGTGCCGGAGCAGAAGCGGCAGCTGGCGCCGTCGCGGCCGTTCCGGGGGATTTGTCAGGCGTCGCTGGCGCGGGTGCGACAGGTGGGGGTGAGAACTGAATCGGAGCGCTCGGCGTGGGCGTGGCGACGCTTTGGTCCGCAGGGGCTTTTACAGCAATTGCGGGAGGCTGCGCGCCGCCCACTTTCTCAGCTTGGGGCTTGGGAACGCCCTTAGGAGCTGGGGGCACGGGTGCCTTGTCAAAACGCTTGTTGTCCTCGAGCGTCACTTGGAGAAATGGCGTTTCGAACTGTGGGCCCTCCTGGGCGACAATCTGGTCGTCGCGAACCTGAAACTGGGCGAATTGCTCGACCACTTTCGCAAACGGCAGGGCCACTTCACGCAAATCCGCTGCAGGCACTTCACTGGCGAAAGATTCGGGTACCTGTTTGTAGACGGTGCGAAGCAGGACGGTTGGGCGTCCTGTCCCCATCCCTCTTTCGACTTCGGCAGCCTTCAACACGATGCGCCGCTCCGAATCTACCGGCGTCTTCAAAAGCTCGCTTGGAATACCCGGGAGCAAGTCACCCATAGGAAGTGTAATTGTGCGCTCAGCCGGTTCTCCGGCGGGAATTTTCGGCCCCACCGCGACGGAACCGCTTCCGCCTAACGATATCTTGCGAGTCGACGCTGGAGCGCTCTTCGCCGGGCTCGAACTTGGCGATAGCGGAGTGGGAACGTTTCCAGCTGGTGCGAGGCCGACGATTCGAGAGGAGTTGGGCATGACCGTCTTGCCCAGGCGTTCAGCAGCAGGTTTCTCGATCGCAGTGACGAC
>Ga0207691_10000161_pt1 | contig 62768 bp, 58 predicted proteins | sample KBSM13metaG_FD_184327 | JGI IMG/M metagenome (GOLD analysis project Ga0207691, IMG submission 184327) | Miscanthus rhizosphere microbial communities from Kellogg Biological Station, Michigan, USA - KBS M1-3 metaG (SPAdes) (version 2) | ecosystem: Host-associated > Plants > Roots > Rhizosphere >...
CTGCCGTTGCAGGCGTGCAAGGACTGATACCGCTAGTCCGGCTCCTTCTCGTGCGACGCGTGCGCGAGGAAGGCGACGACCTCGCGTTCAAGTTGGGCCAGCGACGGGCCGGCCTCGGACGGTGACGCTTCCGCGCCGGCGGTGATTCCTTCGTCCGCCAGGAGTTGACGCGCCTTGTTCCGGAGCGTGCTATCGATGTCGTCCAGGCGACCGAGCGCCCCAAGCCAGCGGAACGCATCGGCCTTGTTCTTGTCGCCTGACGACACTGCCCATTGCGCAGTGGCCAGGATCAGCATCGGCGCGCGAACGTCGAGCCGGTTTTCCGAAAGTACGTCGCGGAGGCGAATAATATTTGCGAGGGAACGCTCGCGGCGGTTTTCATGCAGGTCGATGCAGGCCAGCAGATACAACGCCTCGGTCAGCTGCAACGGCTTGCCGATGGCTTCGGCAAGTCGCACGCTTTCGTCCAGCGCGGTACGCGCCATCGCATGCTCGCCCTGCTGGAACAATACGTCGCCGAGCGTAAGCACCAATCCGCGGTCTGTCTCTTTCGCCTGCAGCTCGTCAATCTGCCGCTGCAGTTCCGCGGACTCCGCCGCCGAGGCTGCAGCCGCCAACTTGGCCGCATCGGCTTCGCGCGTGCGGGCGTCGAGACGTGCACCCTCGCGGTCCGCGCCTAGCGCGGCACGCTGATCTTCTGCGAGACGGGATTCGGCAAGCGCCCAGGCCGTGTCGACCTTTCGATCGGCGATGTAAACCCGATGAGCTCCCAGCGCTTCGTCCTTCTGGGGTGTTTCGGCCGCGCGCACGGCGGCGTCGGCTTCCTGGATCGCCACGGGCGCACGGGTTGCGAGTTCCTGATCTGACCGCAATTGCGTTAGCTTGCTGCGTGCCTGTGCCGCACCCGCCGGTATCTGCGGTGCAGCCGCGCAGGCCGCCAGAAGGATGGACGACACGGTCGCCGCGATCAGGGCATTCGTGTTCATTCTATGGGTTTTGGCGGTCATGGCGTTGCTCCTGAGCTGCGCTCCATCTCTTCGATCAGAGTCCCGGTGCTCAGCTTCATTTCATCATTCACGGCCTTGGCTTTTGCCGCAGAAGTCTTCGCCGAGGCGAGCTCCGCGTTTGCGCGCGACTCGTCGGCAAACCGCTCAGCCATGACCATTTCCTTTTCGTTGACGGCGGTGTCGGCGGACGCGAGCTTCGCGCGCGCCTCGGCCAGCTCGCCTGCGGCGTAGTTGCCGGCCTCGGCCCGCTCCGCGGTGGCAATGGCCTGCTGTGCAGCCTGGAGGCTTGCAGTGGGTGCCGGTGGCGTGGATGCGCACGCTGCGAGCATTAGCGCGCCGGCGACAGCCAGCGGGGCATGCCAGCGCGAGCCGCCGCGGCGATCTTGCGATGTAACGTTCATTTGAGTTCCTGCCTAGTGACGGTGGACCACCGGTTCCGTCGGTCGTCCATCAAGAGACGGAGTGTGCGCGGTCGAGCTGAGGGCGTCGGTGCGCCTGCGTACATAGAGGCCGCGAGGCCCGCCTATGTGCGGTACCGCACGCTGGAGGGTCGTTGGAGCGTATAGTTCATTCCGCGCACCGCACTCGTTGCTACTGGAAGACGCGTCATGTCCGGTCCTCACGATCCTCTGCAGAACGGGGTGCTGGCGTCACTAGGGCCAGCCGAGCGTGAGCGGGTCTACCCGCATCTGCAGCTCATCCCGATGCCCCTCGGCAAGGTGCTGTACGAGCCCGGGGATGCCCTGCGCCACGTGTACTTTCCGACCGACTGCATCGTGTCGCTGCTGTACGTGATGGAAGACGGCGCGTCCGCGGAGATCTCCGTCGTGGGCAACGAGGGTCTGATCGGCATCGCGCTTTTCATGGGCGGGGAGACCACCCCAAGCCGGGCGATCGTGCAGAGCGCCGGCCACGCATACAAGCTGATCGGCCAGCTGCTCAAGGATGAGTTCCATCGAAACGGGCAGATGCAGCTCAAGCTCCTGCGCTACACGCAGGCCCTGATCACTCAGATGGCCCAGACCGCGGTCTGCAACCGGCATCACTCGGTGGACAAACAGTTGTGCCGCTGGCTGCTGCTGTCGCTCGACCGCCTGGCCTCGGACGAACTGACCATGACCCAGGAGCTGATCGCCAACATGCTCGGCGTTCGGCGCGAAGGCGTTACCGAGGCCGCCGGCAAGCTGCAGAAGCTGGGGGTCATTCGATACGCCCGTGGCAAGATCACGGTGCTGAACCGGCGAAAGCTCGAAGAGCAGTGTTGCGAGTGTTATGCCGTCGTCAAGAAAGAGACGGATCGGTTACTGGCTTCCTGAGATCGCACGCCCATAGATTGCAAAGTCGGGTTAGCTGGTGCGCGGCCTGTTAACCAGACGAGAGTCGGCGGCCGACTGCCCTTCAGACGGCACATCGCGGGTGCAGGCGTCAGCCCCCGTTGCGCCGCCGTCGTCCTCCCATGCTTCCAGGTGCGCGACGTGCCCAACCATATCGTCATCGCGATACTCACGTCGTACGGGCACAGTCTCAATTCGCGTCAAGACGTCACGCGACTTCCCCAAAGGTTCCGCGCGAGTTGCGAGCGACCGGTCGCCACGTGGTCCGTGATCTCGGCCTGGGCGGCGCGCATGCCGGCAGCTTCCCGGGAATGTTCGCATGCACTGGAGGAAGCGAAATCCGCGCACCCGCAGTGCCATCCACCGCCGGATTCGAAGAAAACGCGAAAGCGCTCTATCAAGTACTCGCTCCGTACGAGCGAGCCGCGACGCCCGGGATTCTCCACGCCCATGTCCTCAAAGTCTCCGTCAGCCTGCCTGAAAGCGTCCGCGAAACAGTGCTGGTACGTCTGTACGCCGGCGCACAGACATCCCGGCGATGGACGCCGAGGCACAACAGTCGTGGCACGGCCGAAGTACGTTCACTCCGGAAACCCGACCATAAGTCGCCGATCTTCATCCCAAAGCTTCATGCGCGCGCACTCGAGGCTGGTAAGTAGCGTCAGGCTCGGTGCGTGCCCCAGCAAGGGGCTGGATTCAAACGCCGCGCGCAAGCGGTAGTTCGGAATACGCGGTGCCAGGTGATGTATGTGGTGGTAGCCGATGTTGCCGGTAAACCAATGCAGCACCTGCGGCAGGTCGTAGTGCGAGGCGCCCGCGACCGCGGCTTGATTGGGGTCCCAGTTCTCCGCCCGTGACCAGTAGGCGTACTCAAAGGTGTGCTGTACATAGAACAGCCACACGCCGACTGCGCCGGCAACCAGGAGCACCGGGAGTTGCACCAGCAGAACCGTGTCCCAGCCTACGACCCCGCACAAGGCGACGCCGGCGAGAAGAAGCATGAGATCGTTGAGCAGCACGCTGCGCCACTCTTTCCTCCACGACAACGGCAGATCCAAGGGCACCCGATGCTTGATAACGAATTGCCAGATCGGCCCCAGACCCAGCAGCACGGGCATGCTGCGATAGCAGCGGTAGCCGAAGCGGCTCAATCGCGAACGCGAACGATACTCGTTGAGAGTGAGTGTCAGGACATCGCCGAACCCACGGCGGTCGAGGTTTCCCGAGGTGGCGTGATGTACGGCGTGGGTTCTCTTCCAGTAGCCAAAGGGAAACAGCGTGATCAACCCCAGACAGGCGCCCACCCAGTGGTTGGCGCGTCTGCTTGCGAAATACGAGCCGTGACTGCAATCGTGCTGGATGATGAACAGGCGCACGTACAGCCCGGCGGCCGGCAGCGCGAGCAGCAGCGTCCAGCCGTAATGCCACTGCGCCTGCACGGTCCACGCCATCACCAGCCACAGCAGTGCGAACGTCGGCAGCGTGTTGGTTAGCTGCCAGATCGACCGAACCAATGAGGGTTTCGCGAAAGCCGCGCAACGCTGTCGCGCTGACAATTGGGTGGCCAACATTTCGCCGCTCGGAGTCTGCAGACGAACGAAATGTTCCCGGGCGCTTCGCGTGTCGTCTGTGCGCTTCCGTACAGACGAGCCGGTGGGCGGAACCACACTGCCCTTTAGGGGCAGCGACCCTGAATCAGCGTGAGGAAACCTCGGGCCCCGCAACGTCAGCGTGGCGAACGACAGCGTGCTCAAACGCGGGTTTTGGCGTCGGCTCCTTCGGCGGAGGCGTCTCCCACAACCTGCGGATCCGGTCCAGGAAGCGTGTCCAGCCTGGGTGGGTCTTGTCAGCATTCATCTCTGTCTCCTTCAGCGTCGTGCGGAAGGATGCGCGTGCCGTTGATGGGAGTCGGTGCGCTGACCAACATACGGTGCGCCGTGCCGCGCTTGGCCTGACAGGCGCCAGGTTGCGACTCGAGACTATTTGAGAGCCGGTACCTGAACCTCGATCACGCGCCGATCCTTCAAGTCCACGCGGCCACTCAGGAAAGCCGACGAGCCGATCTCCAGGGCGTACATCAGCGCGCGCGACTGCGATTCGGGCGCGCCCCGCACCGACGAAGGCGGCCCGAGAATGTCGATCACTTCGAATTCGCTCATTCCAGGGCGAACGCGACCCCAGTTCGCCGCGCTCAGCCACGCCGGCGAATCAGCCATGGCCGCGGGGCACCCTACAGGCGCCTCTGGCCGGGTGGCGGCGGCGGCACTGCGCTGCTGCAATTGCGCGACCTGTCGCGACAGCTCCTCGACGCGACGTTCGAGCTCGATGACGTCCTGTTCCATCTCGATGACCTTGAAATTGTCCGCAGCCGTGCAGGGCAGGCAGAGCGCCAACAGCAGACCACCGTAGATTCCACGCATAGGTGCTCCCGGGCGCCCGGCCCCAAGCCGCCCGTGTTCTGACAGCCTTGCCGCGTGCGCGTTGGGCCTCTGACAGCCCGCGGGAAGACCAGTTCAGCCGGACAGCAGCATCCGCCCGACGTAATAGGCGATCGCCGCCATCGCGGCAGCCGCCGGCATTGTGACAAGCCAGGCGATCACGATGTTGCCGGCCACACCCCAGCGTACGGCGCGCGTGCGCTGTGCGGCGCCGATGCCGACGATCGCGCCCGTGATGGTGTGCGTGGTGGAAACCGGGATTCCGAAGCTCGAGGCGAGGAACAGCGTCATGGCTCCGCCCGTTTCTGCCGCGAAGCCACCCACGGGCCGCAGCTTGGTGATCTTCTGGCCCATGGTCTTGACGATCCGCCAGCCGCCGAACAGCGTGCCAAGAGCGATCGCCACGTAGCAGCTGACGATGACCCAGTAGGGGAGATGCTCCCGCGTGGTCATGCCGGCCGTGATCAGCAGCAGCCAGATGATGCCCATGGTCTTCTGGGCGTCGTTGCTGCCGTGCCCGATGCTGTACAGCGCCGACGAGATGAGCTGCAGGCGTCGGAACCACTGGTCCACACGCCGTGGCGACCCGCGCAGACAGGCCCACGACACAGCGATCATCAACAGGGCACCGAGCGTCATTCCGAGCAACGGCGCGACGACGATGAAGGTCGCGGTTTTCACGATGCCCGGCGCGAGCAGCGGCCCTGTGCCCGCTTTTGCGAGCGTCGCGCCGATCATGCCGCCGATCAGTGCGTGGGAGGAACTCGACGGGATGCCGTAATACCAGGTGATCAGATTCCAGACGATCGCGCCGACGAGCGCGCCGAAGATCACGTAATGGTCGATCGCATCGGGATCGACAATGCCCTTGCCGACGGTCGCCGCGACCTTCAGATGAAAAATGAAAATCGCGACGAAGTTGAAGAACGCAGCCCAGATCACCGCCTGGTGCGGCCGCAGCACGCCGGTGGAAACAACGGTCGCGATCGAGTTCGCGGCGTCGTGAAAACCGTTCATGAAATCGAAGGCCAGCGCAAGCGCGACCAGGACCACAAGGGTCGCGAACGGGATCGTAGGGTCCATGCTCAGACGTTCTCGACGACGACCGACTCGATGACGTTCGCGACGTCCTGGCACTTGTCAGTGGCTTCCTCGAGATACTCGTAGACATTCTTGTGCATGATCAGCTGACGCACGTCCTGCTCCTCGCGGAACAGTCGCGAGATACCCGTACGCATGGCCTCGTCGGCCTCGCTCTCGAGCGAGTCGATCTCCTGCGCGATCGCGAGCATCTTCGAGGCGTTGTCCATGCTGGGCAGCAGCTGCACCGCCGCCTGCACGCGCTCGCAGCTCGCCTCGAGCAGCCGCACCAGCCGCGGCGCCTCGGGCGGCAGCTGCTTCATGTCGTAGAGGTGCACGGCCTCGGCCGTGTCCTGGATCAGGTCCAGGATGTCGTCCATGTTCGAGATCAGCCGGTGGATGTCGTTGCGGTCGAAGGGCGTGATGAAGGTCGAGTGCAGCAGCGACACCGTGTCATGGGTCACCTTGTCGGCCGCGCGCTCCGCCTCGCCGATGCGGCGGATCAAGTCCGCCCGCCGGCGTTCGTCGCCGAGCTCGTGCATCAGGTCGGCCACCAGCCGCCCGCCCTCCACGACGTATTCCGCGTGGCGGTTGAACAGTGCGAAAAACCGCGTCTCGCGCGGCATCAGGGCGGAAAAAAATCCCATGGTGTCGTTCCCCCGGACCGGGCTGTCATCTTTCTGTCATGAAGTATCGGCCAGTCGGGCGAATCGTGGTAGCGTGACCGTTCCCGCCGTACCCGGCCGGACCCCGGACCATGACCAGAGCCACGCCCGACTGCATCCGCATTCGAGGGGCGCGCCAGAACAATCTGCGCGCGCTTGACCTCGACCTTCCGCTGCGCGAGCTCGTGGTGGTGACCGGCGTTTCCGGCTCCGGCAAGTCCTCGCTGGTGTTCGATACGGTGTACGCCGAGGGTCAGCGCCGCTACGTCGAGACCTTCTCGCCGTATGCGCGGCAGTTCCTCGACCGGATGGACAAGCCGCGGGTCGACCGCATCGACGGAATCCCGCCGGCGATCGCGATCGACCAGACGAACCCCGTGCGGACCTCGCGCTCGACGGTCGGTACGATGACCGAGCTCAACGATCATCTGAAGCTGTTGTACGCGCGCGCCGCGCAGCTTCATTGCCGCAACTGCAGTGCGCCGGTCCGTCGCGATACGGCGCAGAGCATCGCCGACGATGTTCCGGCGCGCGCACGGACGCTCACCGACCCGCGGCTGATCGTGACCTTCCCGGTCGAGGTGCCCGACAACTTCAGCGAGGCCGAGGTACTCGACCTGCTTGCGAAGCAAGGTTACACGCGAGTGCATGCGCGGCGCGGCCGCGTGCTCGAGATCGTCCAGGACCGGTTGCGCCTAGCTGGCGCCGAGCGTGCCCGACTGGTCGACACGCTCGAATCGGCGCTGAAGCTCGGTCGCGGCCGGATCTGCGTGCATGCGCAAACCGATCCTCCGCAGGAGTGGCGTTACTCGTCGGATCTGCATTGTCCCGACTGCGACATCGCCTACCGCGACCCGACCCCGAGCCTTTTCTCGTTCAACTCACCGCTGGGTGCCTGCGACACGTGTCGCGGCTTCGGCCGGGTGATCGGCGTCGACTACGGTCTGGTTATCCCGGACGGTTCGAAGACGTTGCGGGGCGGCGCGGTGCGTCCGTGGCAGACCGATGCCTATCGCGAGTGCCAGGACGATCTCCTCAAGTACGCCCGCAAGCGCGGCGTGCCCGTCGACGTGCCCTGGCGCGAACTCACCGACGAACAGCGTCGCTGGGTGATCGAGGGTGAGGGCCCCTGGGAAAAGAAGGTCTGGTACGGCGTGCGCCGCTTCTTCGCCTGGCTGGAGGGGCGTGCCTACAAGATGCACATCCGGGTGCTGCTGTCGCGCTATCGCAGCTACACCGCCTGCGGCGATTGCGGCGGCGCGCGGCTGAAGCCCGAGGCGCTGCTCTGGCGGCTGGGCTCGCCCGGCCTCAATGTGCACGAGCTGATGCTGCTGCCGATCGAGCGCTGCCTCGAGTTCTTCGCTGGGCTCGTCCTGCCCGCGCAGCTCGATGAGGCCGCGGACCTGCTGTTGGGGGAAGTCCGCTCGCGGCTCGAGTTCCTGGTCCGGGTCGGGCTCGGCTATCTCACACTCGATCGCCAGTCGCGGACGCTCTCTGGGGGCGAGGTACAGCGCATCAACCTGACCACTGCGCTCGGCACTTCGCTCGTGAACACGCTGTTCGTGCTCGACGAGCCCTCGATCGGCCTGCATCCGCGGGACATGCGGCGCGTGATCGAGGTGATGCAGCGTCTCAAGCAGAACGGCAACTCGCTGCTCGTGGTGGAGCACGATCCGCAGATCATGCTGGCGGCCGATCGCATCCTCGATCTGGGACCGGGCCCCGGCGAGCGCGGCGGCCGGGTGGTCTTTGACGGCACGCCCGCCGAGATCGTAGGAAGTAACACGCTCACGGCGGACTACCTCGCGGGGCGCCGCGACGTGGTTGCCGCGCTCAACCGGCGAGGCGCGCCGGCGCCCGAGACACCGCGCCTGCGGCTCGAGGGCGCCTCGCAGCACAATCTTCAGGATCTCGATGTCGAGTTTCCGCTCAACCGGCTGGTATGCGTCACCGGCGTGTCGGGCTCGGGCAAGTCGACCTTGGTGCGCGACGTGCTTTACGCGGCGCTGCTGCGCGCCAAGGGCAAACCGACGGAGACGCCGGGTGCGCACAGGGTACTCCTCGGCACCGAGCACGTCGGCGGGGCCGTACTGGTGGACCAGACGCCGATCGGGCGGACGACCAGGTCGAATCCCGCGAGCTACGTCGGCGCCTTCGACACGATCCGCAAGCGATTCGCAGCCGAGGCCACATCGATCGAGCGCGGCTATACCGTCGGCACGTTCAGCTTCAACTCCGGCAACGGGCGCTGTCCGACCTGCAGCGGTAACGGCTTCGAGCACGTCGAGATGCAGTTCCTCTCCGACGTGTATCTGCGCTGTCCGGACTGCAACGGTCGGCGTTATCGGCCCGAGATCCTCGAAGCGAAGATCGCGCGCGACGAAGGTCCGGCGCGCAGCATCGCCGACGTGCTCGAGATGACGGTGGCCGAAGCCGTGGAGTTCTTCGCCGGCGACGAGGAAGTGCTCCAGCGGCTCGGGCCCCTGGTCGAGGTGGGGCTCGAATACCTGCGGCTCGGTCAGCCCGTGCCGACGCTCTCGGGCGGCGAGGCGCAGCGACTCAAGCTCGCAGGCCACCTGGCTGACAAGGGCAAGTTCAACGGCGATGCGCGGCTACTCTTCCTCTTCGACGAGCCCACGACCGGGCTGCACTTCCACGACGTCGCGAAGCTGTTGGGTGCCTTCGAACGGCTGCTTGCCGCGGGGCATTCGCTGCTCGTCATCGAGCACAACCTGGATGTCATCCGCGCCGCGGACTGGATCATCGACCTGGGCCCCGAAGGCGGCGAGGCAGGCGGGCGGCTCATAGCCGCAGGTACGCCGGACGCGATGATGCGCAATAGCGCCTCGCACACCGGCCGCGCGCTCGCCGACGACGCATCGGCGCGCGACCGGCTGGTCGTGGCAAGCCGTCTGCGTGTCTCGGATGCGACGCCCGCGCCTCGGCGCCTGCCCGCGCCGCCGCGCGAGGCGATCATCGTGCACAAGGCGCGCGAGCATAACCTGCGCGACGTCGACGTCGAGATCCCGCGCGAGCGGTTCACGGTCGTGACCGGCGTATCGGGCTCGGGCAAGTCGACGCTGGCGTTCGACATCGTGTTCGCCGAGGGTCAGCGCCGCTACCTGGAGTCGCTAAACGCGTATGCGCGCCAGTTCGTGCAGCCGGCATCGCGCCCCGAGGTCGACGCGATCTTCGGTATCCCGCCCACGGTCGCGATCGAGCAGCGCACGAGCCGCGGCGGCCGCAAGAGCACTGTCGGGACGCTGACCGAGGTCCACCATTTCCTGCGGCTGCTGTACGTCAAGCTCGGCGTCCAACACTGCCCCGACTGCGAGGTGCCAATCGAGCCGCAAACCGCCGATGCGATCGCGGCGCGATTACTGCGCGAGTACCGTGGCCGCCGGATCGAGCTCCTGGCGCCGCTGGTTGTCGCGCGCAAGGGTTATTACACAGATCTCGCCAAGTGGGCGGCGGGTAAGGGGTATGCGGAGCTGCGTGTCGACGGCGAGCGCCTGCCGACTGCCCGCTGGCCGAGGCTCGACCGGTTCCGCGAGCACACGATCGAGCTGCCGGTCAGTAGCGTCCAGGTGTCTGCCGCGACGGAAGGTGAGCTGCGCGCGGCGCTTACGCGCGCGCTCGACCATGGCAAGGGCGTGGCGCACGTCCTCGAGCCAGCGCCGAAACGCGGATCGCCCAGGATGCTGGTCTTCTCGACGCGGCGCGCCTGTCCGTCCTGCAGCCGCAGTTTCCCCGAACCCGACCCGCGGCTCTTCTCGTACAACTCGAAGCACGGCTGGTGCGAAGCTTGCTTCGGTACCGGCCTTGCGATCGATGGCTTCGATGCCGAGCAGAGCGGCGAGGAGCTCTGGTGGAACGAGTGGTTCGCGGGCGAGGCGACGCCCTGCGCTTCCTGCGAGGGCAGCCGCCTGAACCCGGTCGCGCTCGGCGTCCGGTTCCGGGGGCGCTCGATCGCGGAGCTGGCGGCGCTGCCGGTCGAGTCGGCGCGTGCGTTCTTCGACGAGCTGGCGCTGCATGGGCGCGAGGCGGAGATCGCGCGTGACCTGCTGGCCGAGATCGGTGCCCGGCTCGCGTTTCTGCAGGAGGTGGGCCTGGGTTACCTGGCGCTCGATCGCGCGGCGCCGACGCTCTCGGGCGGCGAGGCGCAGCGCATCCGGCTCGCGGCTCAGCTCGGCTCGAACCTGCGCGGCGTCTGCTATGTGCTCGACGAGCCCACGATCGGCCTGCACCCGCGCGACAACCGCATCCTGCTCGACGCGCTCGCGAAGCTGCGTGCCAAGGGCAACACGCTGATCGTGGTCGAGCACGACGAGGAGACGATCCGTCGCGCCGACCACCTGATCGATCTGGGACCCGGCGCCGGCGCGCTCGGCGGACGCCTGGTCGGCGAGGGGAGCATCGCGGATCTCATCGCCGCGCCAGAGTCTCGCACCGGACGATTCCTCGCCGAACCGCTGCGCCATCCGTTCATCGAGCGTCGCGAGGTCAGCCGAAGCGGCGCCACGCTCACCGTACGCAAGGCCCGCCTGCACAACCTCCGCTCGGTGGACGTGCGTTTACCCCTCGAGCGCCTCACGGTCGTGACCGGCGTCTCGGGTTCCGGCAAGTCGACCTTCGCGCGCGACGTGCTGTACGCAAACCTGCGCGTGCGGACTGCCGAAACGCGCGGCCGCAGGCGCGCCGCGCCGTGGCTCGGTTGCGCTGGCATCGAGGGCATCGAGCAGGTCCGCCGCGTGCTTGAAGTCGACCAGGCGCCGATCGGCAAGACGCCTCGATCGTGTCCCGCGACCTACGTCGGGTTCTGGGACGACATCCGGCGTCTCTACGCCGGCACGACCGAGGCGCGCGTACGCGGTTACGGTGCCGGACGTTTTTCGTTCAACACCGCTGGCGGGCGCTGCGAAGCCTGCGAAGGCCAGGGGCTGCGCACAATCGCGATGAGTTTCCTCCCCGACGTCAAGGTGCTCTGCGATACCTGCGGCGGTCGGCGCTTCGATACCGAGACGCTGGCCATCCAGTACCGCGGGCGCAGCATCGGCGATGTGCTGGCGATGAGCGTCGACGAGGCGGAACCCTTCTTCGCAGCCCATCCGCGCATCCATCGAGCGCTCACGCTCCTGCAGGACGTGGGTCTCGGCTACCTGACACTGGGTCAGCAGAGTCCGACTCTGTCGGGCGGCGAGGCTCAGCGCATCAAGCTCGTCACCGAGCTGGCGCGCCTGCGGTCGGCGGGTGGGGTGCTCTATGTGCTCGATGAGCCGACGGTCGGGTTGCACATGGCCGACGTCGAGCGCCTGATCCGAGTCCTCCACCGGCTCGTCGAGGCGGGCAACACCGTGGTGGTGATCGAGCACAACCTCGACGTCATCGCGGAGGCCGACTGGATCGTCGACCTCGGGCCCGAAGGCGGCGCGGCCGGCGGGCGGGTGGTGGCACAGGGCTCACCCGAGCAGCTCGCCGCAAACGGTACCCGCTCGCACACAGCGCGGATCCTGGGCGAATTCCTGCGGGAGCGTGCGCGCCTCCCGGACATCGATGACGCACCCACCCGGCGTTCGCGGCGACGCGTCGGAGCCACGGCATGAGGCCGGGCGGCACGCCGCGCGTCGCGCTCGTGACCGCCAGGGAGGCGCTCGCGCTCGACCAGGATCTGCCGCCGCTACGCGATGCGCTCGCAGCACAGGGTGTCGATGTCGACTTGCCGTGCTGGGACGACGCAAGCGTCGACTGGGCGAGCTTCGACATCGCCGTGCTGCGCTCCACCTGGGACTATGCCGAGCGGATCGGCGAGTTTCTCGAGTGGGCCGATCGCTGCGCATGTCTGACGCGCCTCGCGAACCGGGTCGAGACTGTGCGCTGGAACACCGATAAGCGGTATCTCCTCGAGCTCTCGCAGGCCGGGGTACCGGTGGTGCCGACACGGTTCGTGTCGCCCGGAGCTGACGCTTCGATGGAGCTCATGCGTTTCCTCGACGGGGGCGCTGGCTCACTGACGTTTGGCCATGCGAACGGATTCACGGACTTCGTCGTCAAGCCCGTAATCGGCGCAGCGTCCCGCGATGCGGCGCGGTACGCGCGCGTCGATGGTACAGCGGCGCTCGCGCACCTCGCGCGGTTGCTGGAGACGGGCAGGCAGACGATGCTGCAGCCCTACCTCGACCGCGTGGACGCGCACGGCGAGACCGCCGTGATCTTCTTCGATGGCGTGCTCAGCCACTCGGTGCGCAAGGGACCGCTGCTCAAGAGGGGCGCGAGGCTGGTGTCGGGTCTCTTCGCGCCCGAGAGGATCACGCCACGTGAGATCGACGAGGCTGAGCGAGGTGTCGCGGTTGCAACGCTGCGCGCGATCCCGTTCGGGGTGCCGCTCTATGCGCGGGTCGACCTGATCCGAGGCGACCACGGTGCCCCGGTCGTGCTGGAGCTCGAGCTCACCGAGCCGTCGCTCTTCCTTGCGCAGGCAGCGGGTTCCGCGGAGCGGCTGGCGGCTGCGATAATCGCTCGCAGTCGCGACTGAGGGCTCACCCATGGACGACGACCTCGAAGCAATGTCCCGCGCCGAGCTGATCGCGGAGGCCCGCAGGCTTCGCAGCGGCATACGGGAGCACCGCGACACGTCCGGCCAAGACTTGTGCTGGCATCATCCGGCGTTGTGGGGTCTGCTGCCGGAGCGGACCGATCCGCTCCCCATCGTTCCGAGCTGGCCGCAGTTCCTGCGCGGCTGCATCCGCTATCGTCAGTCGCTCGACGAACAGTTGCCCGACGCGCTGCGATCGGACGCCGCGCACGAGTAGCCGGGCGCCCGCGGACGTCGAGGACGCTAGGCTGTCGAGACTTATTGCGCAGGCTGCGCGCTCTCGACCTTCCACTTCACGTAGTTCAACACTTCGCGCGTGTTGAACGGCCCGAGTGCGGTCTGCAGACGCACCGACTGCTGCGGGGGGATCACGTCGCCACCGGTCGTCACGCGCACCGGGCCGGAGTGCACCTGCCCAGCCTGGTTGACCACCGCGACCTGCAGACTGACGTTGCGCACCGGCACATTCGTGCGATTACCCACGGTGAGCCAGACATGGCCGCTCTGATCGAGCTGCGGCTGGATCGCAAGATAGGTCTCGGGGTTCTGCGCGAGGTCGAGCCGCGCGAGCCGCGCCTGCGCTTCCTGCCCGAGCTTCGACTTCGAGCCGGCCACCATCTTGTAGTACTCGACCGCCTTCGCGGTGTTGCCATTATCCTCAGCGATGCGGCCGAGGTAGTACGCGCTCGGGCCGTTCGGCAGGAGCTGCATGGCCTGGTTCAGGAGCGGCTCGGCGGCACCCCGGTTCCCTAAGTCGTACTGAGCGATGCCCGCAAGCGCGATCGGCTTGAAGTAGTTGGGATCCAGCGAGCGCGCCTTCTCCAGATACGGCAGTGCACCCTTCGCATCCTTCTCGTGCAGCTCGAGCTCGCCGAGCAGCCCGGGGAAGCGGGCCTCGCGCGGCGCCATCTTCGCCGCCTCGCCGGCGAGACGCTTCGCGCCGGCGATATCGTCCTTGTTGGCGGCGGCCACGGCCTGGTCGTACTTCGCATAGGCGGGCGCGTCCTTAAGCAGGTTCGCGATGCCGGCGCGGTAGCGATCGGCACCGAGATCGCCACCCGGCCCGCCTATCTCGGCCATCGTGCTCTTGTTCGCCGCTACGCGCTCGGGCGATGGCGGGTGGCTCGCAAACAGGCTGCTCAGCTTGTCCGGATCGTTGCCTTGCGACTTGCGGACGAACAGCTCCTGGAGCGCCACCGCGGCCTGCAGGTCATAGCCCGCCGCCTTCATATACTTCATCCCGTAGCGGTCGGCCTCCAGCTCGTCGTCGCGGCCGAACTTCGCCGATACGAGCTGCGCGCCCAGCATGCTCCCCTGGCCCACCATCTCGCCCAGCCCTGAGCCGCCGTACGCGGCGGCGCCGATCGACGCGATCGCGGCGCCGACCTGCAGCAGCTGTCCCTGCTCCATCTGCTGCGCGCCGTGGCGCGCCGCCGCATGGACGATCTCGTGGCCGAGCACGGCGGCGAGCTCGGCTTCGTTCTTGAGCTCGACCAGCAGTCCGCGGTTGATCGCGAGCTTGCCGCCGGGCAGCGCCCAGGCGTTCAGATCGCCGCTGTTGATGACGACGAACTCGTATGGGAGCTTCCGGTCCGCGACGGCGGCCAGGCGATTGCCTACCCGCTGGACGTAACTCGTGACACCCGGATCGGTAACGTAGTCTCCGCCCTGCGACTGCCGCGAGGGCGCGTACTGCTGCTGGCCGATCTGGATTTCCTGCGCCTCGGAGACGAGGTTCAGTTCACGCTTGCCGGTCACCGGGTTGGACGCGCAGCCGCCGAGCGCGAGCAACGCGGCCAGGAGCCCAACATATCGGCGCATGGTCGTCTCCTCCGTGACGATGCAAGTCTAGCAAGGTCGATCGCGACGCCGAACGGCGCGGCGGTCGTAGCGCGTGTCGGACGGTTGCACCTTACGCGTAGGCGCGGCGCACCTCTTCTGCAAGGATTTCAATGCCCCGGGCGACGCTGTCCGGCGCCTGGGAATAGTTGATACGGATGCATTCGTCACGGTGCGACCAGTCCGTCTCGAGCCCGGGGAAGAAGTGGTGGCCCGAGATCACGTACACGCCGCGCGCCTTGAGGCGGCGATACAGCTCGGCACTCGTCACCGGCAGCCCGGGGAACCACAGCCAGAGGAAAAACGCGCCTTCCGGTCGATGGATTACGAGGGGCAGATCGGTGCATGCAGCGCGCAGCCAGTCGATCGCCTGCCGACAGCGGGCGGCGTAGTGTGGCCGCACCACCTCGCGACAGAGTCGCGCGAGCTCGCCGCTGCGGAGCAGCGGCTCGACCATCGTCGCCGCGGTACCGGCCGGCGCGAGCGCGGCGGTCGCGTTGAATGCCGTGATCGCCTCGATCACGGATTGCTGCGCGACGACGATCCCGGTGCGCGCACCCGGCAGCCCGAGCTTTGACAGGCTCAGGCACAGGATCACGTTGTCGTTCCAGAAGGCCGCACCGTCCTCGAACTGCAGGCCCGGGAACGGCAGTCCGTAGGCCGCATCGATCACAAGGGGCACGCCGCGGTCGCGCGCGACGGTGTCGAGCTGCTCGAGCTCCGCTATCGCAAGCACGTTGCCCGAGGGGTTGGTGGGCCGCGACACACAGATCGCGGCCACGTCCTGTGGCGCCGTGAGATTCTCAGTATCGAGCCGGTACTTGAAGAAGCCGTCGGCCTCGCGCTCGATGCGCGCGGGTCGCGAGCACAGCATGCCTTCCGCCACACCGAGATCGGCGTAGCCGATGTACTCCGGCGCGAGCGGCAGCAGCAAGCGCCGGTGCGAGCCGTCGCGCTGCGGTCCCGAAAGCCAGTTAAAGAGAAAGAAGAACCCGAGCTGGCTGCCCGCGGTCAATGCGACATTGCATCGCTCGATTCGCCAGCCGAACTCGTCGTGGAGTGCGGTTGCGACGGCGTCCCGGAATCCCGGGTCGCCGGCAGGGTCGGAATATTGACCTGCAAAGCGGCCAAACTGCGCGGGGTCCGCGGCGATCTCGGTCAGCCGCCGCATGTAGACGGCCTCCACCTCGGGGATGCGCGCGGGATTGCCTCCGCCCAGCATGTACACCGGCGCAGACGCCGCCATCGCGTCGGCGAGATCGAGCATCAGCTCGGCCGCGGCCGTGCGACGGGTGTAACGGGCGCCAAAGTCGGACGGGCGGAACATCTGCGACGCTCCAGTCGGCTGCCGGCACGGCGTGCGACGGCGATGCGACTATGCCACGATCGGTACAACCGGAGCGCCCATTGCGGATAGACGCGCTGATCTTCGACCTCGACAACACGCTCTGGGATGTGGAGCCGGTGATCCTGCGTGCCGAGGAGAGGCTGGCCGAGTTCCTCGCGCAATCCTATCCGCGTGTCCTCGAGCGACACACGCTGGCCACGATGCGTGCGCTGCGCACGCGGCTCGTGATCGAGCATCCGACCATGCAGCACGATTTCACCTGGCTGCGGCTCGAGCTGCTGCGCCGGCTGGCGAGCGAGGCAGGTTACCCGGAAGACATGGCGCGGCAGGCCTTCGATGTCTTCTTCCGCGCGCGCAACGAAGTCGTACTCTACGACGACGTGCTGCCGGCCCTCACGACGCTGCACACACGCTGCCGGCTGTTCGCGCTCAGCAACGGCAACGCGGACCTGGCCGCGATCGGGCTGTCGCGTTTCTTCGAGCGGAGTCTGTGCGCGAGGGAAGCCGGGTGTCTCAAGCCCGACCCGCGCATCTTCTGCCGGCTGCTCGACGACGCGGGTCTCGATGCCGCGTACGTGGTGCACGTGGGCGATGATCCGGAAGCGGACATCCAGGGTGCACGCGGCGCCGGTCTGCGCGCGGTGTGGCTCAACCGCCAGGGCACACCGTGGCCCGCGTCCACCGCCGCGCCGGAGCTGCACATCCGCTCGCTTGGTGAACTCGACGCGGTGCTGACCGGTCTATCGTAAGAAGGGAATGACCGCCGAAGGAGCGCGCGTCTGCGTGCAGGGTTCACCCTCTCCGACGTCGATTGGCGGCTGTCTCCGACACGTTTTCGTGCAGTACGTCGCAGACGTCCACTTGTTCGCGCTGTCTGGCTTGGCTATGTTCGCATCATGAAGTCGCTGGATGCAGAGCGACGGCTGGAGACGACGGTGGCCGCGCCGGACGAGCAGGCCACCCTCGACGTGCGCGGGCTGCGCGAGTTTTTCCGTGATTCGGTACACGACGCGCTGATCCGCCAACAGGTCGGTGTCGACACGCACACCGAGCACTACGTGGTCAACCTGCTGACCATGTTCTCCCGCTCCGAGGCGCTCTTCGAGCAGACACCCGAGGGCGTGCGGCTGCGACCGCTGGCGGTGATGCTGGCCGAAGCTGCCGCAACGACCTCAGCGGAACATCGGAGTCGGGCGCTGCAACGGCTGGGCGACGTCTCATTGTTCATCGCCGGCTTCTTCGCGCAGAGTTTTGCGCGCAAGCTGGTCGACATCGACTATCACATCGCGATGGGCGGCCGGGCCTACGGGACACTGGCCGACAGCTGCGGGCACGGAGCCCGCGCGCGCGCGCTCGGTGCCGTGTTCGCCGAGCTCGCCGCAAAGTTCCAGCGGCTGGTCGATGCGTTGAACGAAGTCAGCGAGATGTCGCACCGTCACAGCGATCGAGACGTCCTGCGGCAGTACGAGATCTGGCTCAGGACGGGCAGTCCGCGCGCCCGCGAGATCCTGCTGCGGCTCGGCGTGATACCGGCCCCGGTCGCGATCGAGCGCGCTCCAAATTGAGCGCTACCCCTGCGGCGGTCTTGCTCCGCGGCCTGCAGGGATTGCTCGTCCGGATCTATGACGCGCCTGCCGCGCACGACGTGCACGATTTCCTGGTGACCGACGCTCTGCGAGCCGCGGAGCTGTCCGGACGCGCGCAGCCGCCGTCCACCGACGAGCAGCTCTTGCTGGCGGAAGGGGCCGACGGACTCGAGCTCAGCTTGTACGTGGATGCGGAGGTGCTGCGCCGTCTCGCGACCCGTTGTCCGCTGCACGCGCTCGACGAACGCAACCTCGCCGACTACTGCACCGCGCTCGAGGGCGTGAGCCATTTTCATTACGTCGTATGGAACGCCGACAGCACTCGCGAGATCTCACTGCTCGAGCTCGAGTTGCAGGCTGAGGTGGACAAGTACGCGAGCGCGCTTTCGCTGCTGCTTGCGCAGCGCGAGGGCCGCTTCCCCGCCGAGCTCTTTCATCGCCTGTTCGAAGGCGTGCGCTTCCTGCCGCAACTCGCCGAGGCGGAACGCGCCCGTTACGAGGAAGCACATCGCTACGCGGCTCGTTTCTGCCGCCGGCTGGAAGAGCGCTTTCTGCGTGCTCGGCGGGCCCGGCCCGAGGCACTGCTGGCCGAGCTGCGGCGTTTCTATCGCCTGGGGAGCCAGTCAAAGCTGCGCCACGCGGCGCAGTGGTCCTGAGCAGCGGCTAGCCCTCCCCGGGCTTATCTTGCATGCGCTTCTTGAGCGCGATCCACTTGCTGAACTCGCGCAAGTCGCGCTTCTTCTTCCGTGACTGCTTGGTGGGCTCGTTCCTGTCGTACGGGTTGTAACCCGGTAGCGGCTTCTTCCTGGAGGGAAGCGGGTCGTTGTTCAGCGCGGTGAGATCGTTGCTCTCATCCTCGATCATGAGGTCCCTGGGCGCGAGCGCGCTCAACCGCGCGGTTTTGCCCAGGGTATCGTCCGCCTGGAGGTCCGCGTCGTCGGACCATTCCCAACTGATGTTGCCGCGGTCGTCGTGCACAAGCTGACCGGGAGTCGCGTGCTCCTGGCCGGGCTCGGTGCCGGTCGCCGGATCCGCATCGACAGACTGTGCCTGTCTCCGGTTGCGGCTGGTCCGCAAACCCACTGCTCTTTCCGCGTCCTGAATGCGGCGTTTCTCTGCCATGTTCCAGCACTCCGCTGGTTCTACTGCAGGCCGATTTTACCGAGTCGCGGCCTGCGGAAAGTGAGAGTGGCGTCACGCTATGTCTCGTCGGTGGGCCCCGGGTCCGCCGAAGCTCGGAGGGCGTGTTCCGCCCAGACCAGCCCGACGATGCTCTTGCCGTCCGCGAGGCGCCCCGATGACGCCAGGGCGAGCGCTTCATCGAACGGAAGCCAGCGCGGCTCAAGCATCTCGTGCGCTTCCGGGCGGCTCACGACGGACACAAGGCGGCGGGCGAGGAACAGGTGTATCGCCTCGGTGAGTACACCGGGCGAGGTGAGAAAAGATCCGAGCGGCGTCCAATGCATGGCTCTCATCCCGGCTTCCTCCTCGAGTTCGCGCTTTGCGCACACGAGTGGCGCTTCGCCGGCGTCGAGCTTTCCGGCCGGCAACTCATCCACCCAGCCGCCAGCGGCGTGACGGTACTGCCGGAGCAGGCAGACGCGGTTCTGGTTGTCGATGGCGACGATCGCCGCGCCGCCCGGATGATGCGCGATCTCGAGCGTCGCGACCGTGCCGTTGGGGAGCGGTACCTGCTCGACAGTGAGCCGGATGACGCGGCCCCTGAATACTTCGCGGACTTCATGCGGCATGGGTGTCTCCCTGTATGCGCTGGTTGCTGCAGCGCAGCAATTTGTGGCCTGCTGTGCTAACGTGCGTGCGTGACTGATCACACGCTGCGTCGCCTGAGAGCGTCCTTCGAAGCGGGCCGCACCCGACCGCTTGCGTGGCGCCGCGCCCAGCTTGCCGCAATCGAGCGGATGCTCGAGGAGCGCGAAGCGGATTTCGCCGAAGTCTTGCGGCTCGATCTCAACAAGAGTCGCTACGAGTCGTTTCTGTCCGAGACGAGCTTCGTCATCGAGGAAGCGAAATTCGCGCGCCGCCATCTCGGGCGCTGGATGCGCGGCAGTCGTGTCCGCACGCCGATGATGGCACAGCCTGGTCGCAGCAGGATCGTTCCGGAGCCGAAGGGCGTCGTGCTGATCATCGCTCCCTGGAACTACCCGCTGTCCATGGTGCTCGCGCCGCTGGTCGGCGCGCTCGCCGCGGGCAACGCCGCGATCGTCAAACCGTCCGAGATATCGCGCCACACCTCGGTTGCCCTTGCGCGCATTCTTCCCCAATACATGGACCCGGAGGCCATCGCGGTCGTCGAGGGCGGGGTCGCCGAGACCACCGATCTGCTCGCGCAGCGCTTCGATCACATCCTCTATACGGGCAACGAGCGCGTGGCGCGGATCGTCATGGGCGCTGCCGCGAAGCACCTGACTCCGGTTACGCTCGAACTCGGCGGCAAGAGTCCGTGCCTCGTCGCTGGCGATGCCAATCTGGACGTTGCGGCGGCGCGTATCGTGTGGGGCAAGTTCCTGAACGCAGGTCAGACCTGCGTGGCCCCCGATCACGTACTGGTCGAGCGCAGGGCGGCCGCGCCGCTGCTCGCGGCGCTGGTGCGGCGCATCCGCGAGTTCTACGGCGAGGACGCGGCCGCGAGCCCGGATTACGGGCGGATCGCGACCGAGCGCCACGCCGCGCGATTCGAGCGGCTCCTGGCCGGCCAGCGGATCCACTATGGCGGACGGGTGGACGTCGCGCAGCGCTACGTCGAGCCGACCATCGTGCTCGACCCGTCTCCAGACAGCGCGCTGATGCAGGAAGAGATCTTCGGCCCGGTCCTGCCGGTCATTGCCGTCGATGACATGGGTGCGGCGATGCGCCTGGTGGCTGCGCGCCCCAAACCGCTCGCACTGTATGTCTTCACGCGCGACGAGGCGCTCGCCGATGCGGTTCGCGATTCGCTGTCCGCGGGCACCGTGTGTGTCAACGACGCGGTGATCTTCATGGTATCGCCCGAGCTGCCGTTCGGCGGCGTGGGTGCGAGCGGCATGGGCCGATACAGCGGCTGGTACGGTTTCGAGACGTTCAGCCACATGAAGCCGGTGATGACGCGCAGCCTCCGGTTCGACGTGCCGATCCGCTACCCGCCGTACAACGACACCAAGGCGCGCCTGCTCAAGCTGGTCCGCTGAGCGGAGGCGGACGAGCCGCAGGTCCGCATGGAGTCGGCGGACCGGGCATACCGCTCGCGCCCCTTCCCAGTTGTGTGACCCCCTGCACGGTCCGACCGGCGCAGCCGTGGAATCTTGTTGCCGTGGAGTCGGGCACGCTGACACGGACCGCAGGTCTCACGACCGCTGCATTTCTGGGCTTCGTCCTGGTGGACGTTGCGGTGCCCGCGCGTCTGGTATCCGGTGCATGGTGGCTCGTTCTGCTCCTTGTGTGGATCACGCGCTGGCCAGCGCCGCGTCCCGCTGCAGGCCACACGACATCGACCTTGCTGCGCCTCATGGCCTTGCCGGTCTTTGCATGGCTCTTCTTCCGCTCGGTCAACGGTCTGGCGAGCGCCGCGAGCGCGTGGGAGCTTCTCGATTCGGACAGTCCGCTTGCGCTGCTTTCCTTCCCGATGAGGGACACGCTGGTCGGACTCGTGACCGCGGTATTGCTGGCCGTTCCGCTGCGCCGCACTTTCGGGCCGCGTGCCGCATCCGCGGCGTGCATCGTCGTGCTGCCCTACTTCATGCTCGCCGGTCTCGAGACCGTGTTCGTGCCGGCGCGCTGGGCCGAGCGGCCGCTGGCGAATGCGATTCACCTGTTCGAGGCGGTGATGCCGCCGCTGCTGCTGCTCGAGGCCTGCGCCATCCGGATGCGTCGCCAGGTCGAACGCACGCGGGCACCGGCTCGGCTCCAGCATGACTTCGAACACCTCCGGCGCGGTGGTCTGGGTGCGCGGGGCACCGCGCTCCGCGTATTTCTGCCGGTCTCCGGCCTGGCGGCCGCGGCGATCGCACTGCGCGTGCGGGTCGACGGCGATCCGGATGCGCCGCTCATCATCGAGACGCTGGCGGCCGCGACCATCCCGCTGGTGACCGTGGCACTCACCGGCGCAGGCATCGCCCTGCTGCGGGCGCTGCGCGCCGTGCCGGCACAGCGCGGCTGGCGGCTATGGCTGGTGCGGGACATGCGGGCGACTGTATTCCTGCTGCTCGGGCCACTTTGGCTGTGGACCGTGCTCATCGATGCGCCGCAGACCGGCGCATACGCGAAAGGGGCGGTACGCTCGCTGCCGGGCTCTACCTGGGAGATTGCCTACGACGCAGCGACGCGCACCATCCGTCTCGACGGCGAGTTCCAGTCCGGGATCGCGCGCGACTTCACTCGTGTGCTCGAATCGGCGCCCGATGCTGAAACCGTCGAGCTGCAGAGCCCGGGCGGATGGGTCGGTGAAGCCGTCCGAATCGCCGAGCAGATCGAGCGCCGGGAGCTCGCGACGCGCGTCGCTGCGCAGTGCTCGAGCGCGTGCACGCTTGCCTTCGTCGGGGGTGTGCGCCGTACTCTCGCAGCCGGTGGCGCCCTCGGTTTCCACGCGGGATCGGCGGCGACGGGCATCGGCGACGGCAACCGCGAATTCAACGCGTACATGCTGTACCGCGGTGTCGATCCGCAATTCCTCCTCGCGAGCAACGCGGTGCCACCCAAGGACATCTGGGTGCCGGATCTCCAGACGCTGCAAAACGCCGGGATCGTGACCGAATGAGCTAACGCACGGCCGCGCGTCCCCGCGGTCGACCGGGGCATGGTCCGACACGCGCTGCCGTACGCCGGTACTGGATATCCATACAGGCGAGTCCTATAGTTCGGCGCGATGCTCGCCTCCCACGATTTCGACTCGCTCAACGCCGCCCAGCGCGAGGCTGTCGGGCACGGCGAGATAAAACCCGAGGGCGGCCTGGCGGCGGGTCCGCTGCTTGTGATCGCAGGCGCCGGCACGGGCAAGACGAGCACCCTCGCGCACCGCGTGGCCTATCTGCTCCTCGCCGGTGTTCCTGCGGAGCGTGTGCTGCTCCTGACCTTTACCCGCCGCGCTGCGCTCGAGATGACGCGCCGGGCGCAACGGGCTATCGCGTCGGCGGTGCGCGCCCGGGCACCGTCGGCCGTACCGGCGGCGCTCCGCCTGCCCTGGTCCGGGACGTTTCACGCGATCGGCAATCGGCTGATCCGCCTGCACGCACAGCGGCTCGGGCTCGATCCGGGCTTCAACGTCCTCGACCGCACCGATGCGGCCGACCTGATGGACATCGTTCGACAGCGGCTCGGCCTGGCGAAGACCGAGAAACGATTCCCACGCAAGGACACCTGTCTCGCGATCTACTCTCATCGTGTTAACGCGCAGTGGCCGCTGCGCCGTACGCTGGAGCTACTGTTCCCCTGGTGCCTCGAGTGGGAGGAGGCGCTCACGACGCTGTGTCGCGAGTACGTCGACGCCAAGCTTGCCCAGCAGCTCCTCGACTACGACGACCTGCTGCTCTACTGGCAGCTGCTGATGGCCGAGCGCGACATCGCCGCGGGAATCGGCGCACGCTTCGATCACGTGCTGGTCGACGAGTACCAGGACACGAACCGCCTCCAGGCGGGAATTCTCGCGGCGCTGCGGCCCGACGGCGCGGGCGTCACGGTCGTGGGGGACGACGCGCAGGCGATCTACTCGTTCCGTGCCGCGACGGTCGAGAATATCCGCGAGTTCCCGCGTGGATTCGATCCGCAGGCGCGCGTGGTGACGCTCGAACAGAACTACCGCTCGACGCAGTCCGTGCTCGATGCGGCCAACGCGCTGATGGTGGAGGCGGGTTCGCTGTACCCCAAGAACCTGCGAAGCTCGCGCGACAGCGGTCCGCGACCAGCCTACGTCGTAGTGCAGGACGACCAGGCGCAGGCGGGTTACGTGATCGAGCAGGTGCTCGCCGCACGCGAGCGTGGCGTGGACCTGCGCCGGCAGGCGGTGCTCTTTCGCGCGGCTGATCACAGCGACCTGCTCGAGCTCGAGCTCATGCGCCGCAACATCCCGTTTGTGAAGTACGGCGGTCTCAAGTTTCTCGAGGCGGCGCACGTCAAGGACCTGCTTGCGGTGCTGCGTCTCGCCGACAATCCGCGCAACCGGATTGCGGCGTTTCGCGTGCTGCAGCTTCTGCCGGGCATGGGCCCGGCGCACTCGGCACGCGTCTGCGATGCCTTCGAGTCCGCGGGGTTCTGCTTCTCCGCGCTCCGGGAGCTGCCGGTACCGGTCGCCGCCAGGGAGGCATGGTCGTCCCTGAGCGCGCTGCTGGTCGCGATCGGCGGCGCCGGGCCGCCCTGGGCCGGACAGATCACACAGGTCAGGGCGTGGTACGAACCTCAGCTCGATCGGCTCTACGAGCAGGCGGCCGTCCGTCGCACCGATCTCGAGCAGCTCGAGCGGATCGCGGCGCAGTACGCGACGCGCGAAGCGTTCGTCACCGAGCTGACACTCGATCCGCCGCAGGCCACGGGGGATCTCTCCGGAGAGCCGTTGCTCGACGAGGACTATCTGGTGCTGTCCACGGTGCACTCGGCAAAGGGGCAGGAGTGGGAGTCCGTGTACGTGCTCAACGTCACCGATGGCAGCTTTCCTTCCGAATTTGCAACCGGGCGGGCCGAGGCGATCGACGAGGAACGCCGGCTGCTCTACGTGGCGATGACGCGCGCAAAGCGCGACCTGCATCTGCTGGCGCCGGTGCGGTTCTACATCACGCAGCAGTCACCCATGGGCGATCGCTACGTCACCTCGGCTCGCAGCCGTTTCATGAGCGAAGCGGTGCTCTCCCGGTTCGAACGACGAAGCTGGCCCACCGAAGGTGAGGAGCCTCGGGCTCAGGCCGCGCGCGGGCCGCCGATCGACGTCGGTGCGCGCCTCAAGGCGATGTGGTGAGAAAAAGAAAAAGGCCCGGGAGTCGCCTCCCGGGCCCTTAGTCAGTAGTCAGTCGTCGACTTACCAGCGACGCTGGCCGCCGCCGCCGCCGCCGCCGTAGCCGCCACCCGGACGGCCACCGCCGCCGCCCGGACGACCGCCACCACCGCCGGTGCGCGGGCGATCCTGCGCCTCGTTCACACGCAGCGGACGACCGCCCATCGAGAAGCCGTTCAGCGCCTGCATCGCGCGCTGCGCATCGGCCTGCGGCATCTCGACGAAGCCGAAGCCACGCGGACGGCCGGTCTCGCGATCGGTCGGGAGGGCAACGGACTCAACCGTGCCGTGCTGGGCGAAGAGCTCGCGTACCGAGGTTTCGTCAGCAGAAAAAGGCAGGTTGCCCACATAGATCTTAGTCATTCAAACATCCTCAGAAAGTTACTCACGCCCCGGCGATCCCACTCCAGGAATGCACGCGGGGCACCATCACACAACAGGAGGATTCGTAGCCGAGGTCGTCTAAGAGGGCGTTTGCCTCACCGAGGCCAACGCTCGTGCGATGACTCCTGTCACCTGATCGCAGACAATTCGGCTTAACAAGACAGGCACCGGACGGGCGCCTTTCAAGACACGGACGGGCAACGATCGGCGCGCAGTCTATCACAAGTCCCTGCTTGTCAAGGGTTTATCGGCGGGGAAGAGCTCCTGGCTATGCCGCCAAAGCTGACACGCGAGCCGCGCCCGCCCACAGGCTGCGGGGCTCCAGGCGACCGGTCCGGACCCTAGAGGTTAGGGCCCGCCGGGCTTACCAGCGACCGCCACCTCCGCCGGCGCCGGGACCGCGGGGCGCACGCTCGCGCGCCTCGTTGACCCGTAGCGGGCGGCCGTTCATCTGGAAGCCGTTCAGCTGCTGGATGGCGGACTGGGCCTCGGTCGAAGTCATGTCGACGAAGGCGAAACCGCGCGGCTTGCCGGTTTCGCGATCGTTGATGATCTTCACGGAGTCCACTTTGCCGTGCTGCTCGAACAGGCTGCGAATCTCAGCTTCGGTTGCGCTGAAAGGCAGATTGCCAACGTAGAGAGTCGTCATCGACGGGGTCACTCACTCGGACTGGAACGGGAACAATACGGGTCCGCCCCGGCGACGCTGGGCATCGACGGACCGAATCCGCGGAAAAAAGGATCGCTGACCACGAGCCGCACCGGACGAATATTAGGAGGAGCCCACCTAGGCGTTTCTTGCTGGGACGAGGATGGGGCGCTTTCCGGTGACTGTGCCGCCTTGTGCGGCGGCCTATGAATAGGTCTCGTTGGTTTGCGACAAGACTACTGAGGCCCTTTCCAGCGTGCAACTAAATCGTTGATGCGCCGCAAAAAAACGGCCGCGCCCGGGTTTCTCAGCCGCGCAGAGCGCCCCAGAGCGTCCAGAGTCCAATCACCATGAACCCAAGCCCGGCGGCGATCGTCAGGTGCCGTGTGTTCACGTGTTGCGCGAGCACATTCCCGACGAGTACGGCCAGCGCGCAGGCTGCGACCAGCGCGAGCGAGGCGGCGGCGAACACGAGCCACGCGCTGTTGGCGCGGTTGGCCGCAAACAGCATCGTCGCCAGCTGCGTCTTGTCGCCGAGCTCCGCGAGGAACACCGTGCCGAAGATCACGAGCAGTGCCTTCAGGTCCATGTCCATGTGTACCACCGCGCGAAGCGCGCGAAATGCTCGCGGTCGGACCGCGCATGCACTCAGTCCGGCTCGAGGTAGGTGTAGCCAGCAAGCTCGAGCTCGTAGAACCGGCGCAACGCCTGGCTTTCCTCGAGCGACAGCCTGCCTTCGCGCACCGCGCGCTCGCAATCGCGCGCGAACTGCGGATACAGCCGGTCGACGTCGTAGCTCATGTACTTGAGCACTTCGGCTGCCGTGTCACCCTTGACCGTCTCCTCGATCCACCAGCCGCCCTCGTCATGCAGCTTGATGTGCACGACGTGCGTGTCGCCGAACAGGTTGTGCAGATCGCCGAGCGTCTCCTGGTACGCCCCGACGAGGAATACCACCAGGAAGTACGGCTCGCCATCGACGAGCTCGTGCAGCTCGAGCGTGCGCTTGGACTCGCGCAGGCTCACGAAGCGGTCGATCTTGCCGTCGGAATCGCAGGTGATGTCGGCGAGCACCGCATTGCGCGTCGGTCGCTCCTCGAGCCGGTGCACCGGCATGATCGGAAAGAGCTGGTCGATGGCCCAGCTGTCGGGCAGCGACTGGAACACGGAGACGTTGCAGAAATAGATGTCGCTCAGGACCGTCTCGAGTCCCTCGAGCTCCTCCGGCACCGATTCCAGGCGGCGGCAGCAGTCGCGGATCTTGGCGCAGGTCGCCCAGTAGAGCCGCTCGACGTGACCGCGCGCCTCGAGCCCGAGATATCCGAGGTTGAACATCTGCAGCGCCTGCTCCCGCGCCTGCAGTGCGTCGTGATAGCACTCCACGAGACGCCGCTCGGAGATCGAGCGGTAGGCGTCGAAGATGTCGCGCACCGGCTGCGGCACGCGGTCGCCGCCGGCGAAGTCCTGTTCGGCCTTCTCGTCGACGCGGAACCGGTCCAGCCGCGAGCAGCCGAGCGTGTTGAAGACCAGCAGGCTGTGGTGCGCGGCGATCGCACGACCCGATTCGCTCACGATCACCGGGTGCTCGATGCCGCGGGCGTTGCAGACGTTGGCGATACGATAGACGACGTCGCTTGCGTACTCGGCGAGCGTGTAGTTCATGGACGAAGCATAGTTCGTGCGGCTGCCGTCGTAGTCGACGCCCAACCCGCCGCCGATGTCGATGTAGCGCAACCCCGCGCCCATCAGCTTGAGCTCGGCATAGACGTGCGCCAGCTCGTTGACGGCGTCCTTCACCCGGCGGATGTCCTGCAGCTGACTGCCAGGATGGCAGTGCACGAGCTGCAGGCAGTCCTCCATCCCGTGTTCCTTGAGCGTGCGGAAGAGATCGAGGATCTCCGTGACAAACAGCCCGAACTTCGACTTCTCACCCGAGGATTCGCGCCAGCGCCCCACGCCCTCGGTCGCGAGCTTGACACGCACGCCGATCCGCGGCCGGACGTCGTAGCTGCGCGCGTGCTTGAGGATCAGCTGCAGCTCGCCGAAGTTCTCGACCACCGGGATGATGGTGCGGCCGAGCTTGGTCGCGAGGATCACCGCCTCGATATAGCTGTCGTCCTTGAAGCCGTTGCAGATGATCATCCGCTCCGACTCGGCCTCGGTCATCGCCATCACCGCGAGCAGCTCGGGCTTCGAGCCCACCTCGAGGCCGAAACCGAACTCGCGCCCGTAGCCGTACACCTCCTCCACGACAAGGCGCTGCTGATTCACCTTGATCGGGAACACCGCCGTATAGCGGTTGCGGTAGTCGTTCTCGGCAATGGCGGTCGCGAAGGCGTCGTTCAAGCGCCTGAGGCGGTGGCGCAGGATGTCCGAGAACCGCAGCACGACGGGCGCTGCGAGATCGCGAGCCTCGAGTCCCCGGACGACCTCGTAGAGATCGATCTCGCGATCCGTGGACTGGTCGGGGCGCACCACGACGTGGCCCGCGTCGTTGATGCCGAAGTAGCCGTTGCCCCAGGCCTGGACGCCGTACAGATCGAGCGAGTCCTCGATCTTCCAGCCGGTGGCGGGACTGATCCTGCGAGCGGTGCTGTCCACTTCGTGCTTGACCTGCCCGGGCGGGGAAAAACTGGCGCGAAAGATAGCAGGAATAAGCGCCAGGAAAAGGCTTTCTATCCGCGCGCGATCGGCCGTCGCGGATCGCGTATCCACTCGCTCCAGGACCCGGGATAGAGACGCGCGCCTGCGAGCCCGGCCTGTTCCATCGCGAGCAGCAGGTGACAGGCGGTCACCCCGGAGCCACACATCGCAACGACATGCGACGGCGGCACGCCGCCGAGCGTCGCCTCGAAGCTGCGGCGAAGCTCCTCCGGTTCGCGCATCCGCCCATCCGCAGCCAGCGATTCGGTCAGAGGGTAGTTGACGGCGCCCGGCACGTGTCCCGCCACCGCATCAAGCGGTTCGACCGCGCCGCGGAAGCGCTCCGGCGCGCGCGCGTCGAGCACCCGACACCCCGCGTCGGTGGCGACGGCGAGCACGGTTGCCGCATCGACGGCGAGATCCGAGCGCGGATGAGCGACGAAGTCGCCTGGCGGGCACGACACCGTATCCGCGTTCACCGGGAGACCGAGCGACCGCCAGCGCGCGAATCCGCCATCCAGCACCAGCGCGCGTTCGTGACCAAGCCAACGGAGCATCCACCAGAGCCGTGCCGCGTACATGCCGTTGCCCGCGTCGTAGGCGACTGCGATCCCGCCGGCACCCAGGCCCCAGGCTCGAAGGCGCGTCTCGAAGTCGGCGGCGGAGGGGAGCGGGTGCCGCCCCGTATCGGGTGTGACCGCGGCGGAAAGGTCGCGATTCAGGTCGAGGTGGACTGCGCCCGGCAGATGCGCAAGCGCGAAGTCGCGCGCGCCAGCGCCCGGATCCGCAAGATCGAACCGGCAGTCGAACAGACGCAGCGCGGGTTCGCCCAGCCGCTCGGCGAGCGCTTCTGCTGAGATCAACGGGCTCGTTGTGGTGCTCATCGCGGCCAGCCTCGTGTCCGGCTCCCAGCATGGTACCGCCGACGGCGGCCCGCCAGTACAATCGCGGCGCCGCGCGATCCGCGCGACGGGCCAGGTGGAGCCTGAGTGGCACTTGAAGTCTTCTGGGGCAGCGGCAGCCCGTTTTCGTGGCGGGTGCTGCTGGCGCTCGAGTACAAGCGCGTGCCGTATGAGTCGCGGTTGCTGCAGTTCGCGAAGCAGGAGCACAAATCGCCGCAGATGCTGCGCATGAACCCGCGGGGTCGGGTCCCGGTGCTCCGCGACGGCGACTTCGTCGTGTTCGAATCGCTGGCCTGTCTCGCGTATCTCGACCGAAAGTATCCGGATCCGCCGCTCTTCGGTCGGACCGCCGAGGACGCCGGCACCATCATGCGCGTCATCTGCGAGTTCCAGGCATACACCGAGCCGTCGCTCAACCAGATCATCCAGGCAGCCTTTCTTGGCAACATAGAGGAACGCGCGGAGGAGATCACGCGCGCTATGCACATCGTTGGCGGCGAGGCGCGAACCATCGAGGGTCGGCTCAGCACATCGGACTGGCTGGTGGGCGCCGAACTCTCGGCCGCCGATCTCGCGGTGTTCCCGGGCATCATGCTGCTGCGGCGCGCGCTGGAGAAACGCGAGGCCGGTGAGCTGCGCTCGAGATTCCTGCCGATGGAAACGACCTACCCCGCGCTCGCGCGCTGGATCGGCCGGGTCGAGAATCTGCCGGGCTACGACCGCACCTATCCGCCGCACTGGCGCGAGGGCGCGCCACGCGGTTGATTGCGCGCGTCCTGGTGCGGTCGACCCGCGCAGGTTTCCGGTTACACTACATTTTCGTTTCCTGCACTCGCTGGTCGACGCAATGAGCAACTACCCGGTACATGTGAATTTCCCGGGCCGCCTGATCATGGTCGGTTTCGGCAGCATCGGTCAGGGCGTCCTGCCGTTGATCCTGCGTCACGTCGGTATCGCGACCGATCGCATCACGATCGTGACGGCCGACGACCGCGGCTCGGCCGAGGCGGCCGAGTACGGCATCAAGTTCGTCAAGCAACCGCTCACGCGCGAGAACTTCAAGCGCGTGCTCGACCCGCTGGTCGGCCGCGGCGACTTCCTCCTGAACCTGTCGGTCGATGTCTCGAGCATCGCGCTGATCAAGCTCTGCTGGGACAAGGCGGCGCTCTATCTCGACACCTGTATCGAGCCCTGGCCGGGTGGCTACACGGATCCGACGATCTCTCCAGCCAAGCGAACCAACTACGCATTGCGAGAGGAGGCGCTGGCGCTGCGTGAGGGAAAGACCCGCGCCCCGACCGCGGTGCTGACACATGGTGCGAATCCGGGCCTGGTGTCCCACTTCGTCAAGCAGGCGCTGCTCAACCTGGCTGGCGATCTCGGGCTGGACGCCGCCGAGCCCGCGACCCGCGAGGAGTGGGGGCGGCTTGCGCAGAAGCTCGGCGTCCAGGTGATCCACATCGCCGAGCGCGACACCCAGGTCGGCACCCGCCCGAAGGAGCTGGGTGAATTCGTCAACACATGGTCGGTCGATGGCTTCGTCGGCGAAGGCGCGCAGCCCGCCGAGCTCGGCTGGGGCTCCCACGAGAAGAACTGGCCGCGCGACGGCAAGAAACACGATTTCGGCCGCGGCAGCGCGATCTACCTGATGCAACCCGGTGCGGCCACCCGCGTGCGCACCTGGACCCCGCTTGCGGGGCCGTTCCACGGCTTTCTGATCACACACGGCGAGTCGATCTCGATTTCCGACTACCTGACGATCAAGAAGGGCGACAAGGTCGAATACCGTCCGACCGTGCATTACGCGTATCACCCCTGCGATGCCGCCGTGCTGTCCGTTCACGAGCTTGCCGGGCGCAACTGGGAGGTGCAGGAGCGCAAGCGCGTGATGATGGAGGAAATCGTCAAGGGCGTGGATGAGCTGGGCGTGCTGCTCGCCGGTCACAAGCGCAACGCCTACTGGTACGGCTCGCAGCTCCCGGTCGACGAGGCGCGGCGGCTCGCGCCGCACAACAGCGCCACGTCGCTGCAGGTGACGGTCGCTGCGCTCGCCGGGCTCATCTGGGCGGTCGAGAACCCGAACAACGGTGTCGTCGAGCCCGACGAGATGGACTTCCGGCGCGTGCTCGAGATCTGCATGCCGTATCTCGGCCCGGTGGTCGGCGAGTACGGCGAATGGCATCCGCTGGTCGCGCGCGGGCGGCTGTTCCCGGAGGATCTCGACGAGACCGATCCCTGGCAGTTCAAGAACGTCCGCGTCTTCTGAGGCCGAACCGTGCTGCGCGACGCGGTGGAGGGCGGCTGTCAGTGTGGCGCGGTCCGGTTTCGCATCGGTCTGCCGCCCAAGTGGTGCGCGCATTGCCACTGCTCGATGTGCCGGCGTGCGCATGGCGCCGGGTTCGTTACCTGGGTGGGCTCGGCAAGCGAGCGATTCGAGCTGCTGTCAGGTGAAGCCGAGCTTCGCCGCTATCGATCTTCGGAGCTCGCAACGCGCAGCTTCTGTGGGCGTTGCGGCACGATGTTGTTCTTCGAGTCGAGCCGCTGGCCGGGCGAGATCCACGCGACGCTCGCGCATCTCGATTCCAGCGAGGGACTCGCGCCCCAGGCGCATGCCTACTGGGGCAGCCGCGTCCCGTGGGCCGATTTCTCGGATACCGAGCTGCCGAAGGTCGAGCCGAGCGGGCACGCGTAGACTCTGCCGCCGTCGCTCACCCTGTCGCCGCGGTGTAGCGGATCCCGATCACCGTCCACATACGCGCGCCCGACGGCGTGTCGATCCCGACCTCGTCATCGCGACGGCGGCCCATGAGCGCGCGGGCGAGCGGCGAATCCATGCTCACGTAGCCGCGCACCGGATCGATCTCGTCAGGCCCGACGATGCGCAGCTCGCGCTCGGCCCCCCCGTCGTCCACGAGCTGTACCCAGGCGCCGAAGAAAATGCGGTCCGGATCGTCCGGCGGTCGGTCGACCACCACGATGCCGTCCAGCCGCTTGCGCAGGAAGCGCACGCGCCGGTCGATCTCCCGCAGCTGCTTCTTGCCGTAGATGTATTCGGCATTCTCCGACCGGTCGCCCTGCGCGGCGGCTTCCGAGACCGCCCGGGTGACCTGTGGCCGCTGCACGCGCCACAGGTCGTCGAGCTCCGCGCGGAGCCGTCGGGCGCCTTCTGGCGTTATGTATTTCGAGCCGGGCGGCTGTGGTCTGCGGTATCGCGTCATGTTCTCAAGCAACCCGCCGGTGCACGCCGCGGAGTGTGGAACGGGTCACGGAACCCGGTCACCCGCATCGGTAATTTCTGGCCACATGAGCATCAAGTACTACGCGCACTTTCTGGTCGACGAGCCAGGTCCGCGTGGGCTGCAGGAGTACCGCGGCATCGTAGAGCTGGACGGCACTCCGCGGCGCGATCGCGAGATGAAGGAGGCGGTGATGATCATCGCCCGCAACTTCGGCCGCCAGACCCGCGACGTGAAGGTGCTGCAATGGGCGCGTCTGCATTGAGAGTAATGGTCCCCTAGCGGACTCTTCCCTTCCCTTCGACCAGAGTCCGCTCCTCGCCCCGGGCCACAAACCCGGGGCCTTTTTTTGGGACACCCGGTTTCCGCAGTACTCACCAGCTGCCGATCCGCAGCACTGCTATCGCGATCCGAACCTCGAGCAGGAACGCGACCAGCGCCACCACCAGCGAAATCATCGACAGCACGAACAGCACCGCCACCGGCGTCGCAAGGTTCATCGGCGCAAACGTGCTCGCGAACAGGAGGGCGATGACCAGTGCGACGAGCAGCGCGGTGATCGTGATCAGCGTGATGGCGATGTTGATCAGACGCGCACGTCGCGCCAGCACGCGCAGCTGCGCGCGTGCTTCGGGCGTGTCTTGCGCGGCATCGTATCGAACGCGGTCCTCGGCGGCGCGCGCACGATCGACGATTCGGGCCAGGCGTGCAATCAGCACGCCCAGGACTACGCCGACGCCGGACAACAGAAACACCGGTGCCACGGCGAGCTGGATCGCGTGGGCAACGTCGACGACTTCGATTCCGGCCACGCACAAATGTCCCAGATGCCGCTTCCGAATGCCAGAGCGGTCGCCACCCGGTTGCGCACTGCACACGGCCCGCGCCAGACTGCGCGGCGCGTCCCTGTTCCGCCAGCAAAGCGCAAAACCCATCGCGCGCGCCGGAAAGGGGCTAGTCCATCAATGTCGTCATTCAAGGACCACTTCTCACGTCAGGCGGCGGCATACAGCCGCTACCGCCCCGCCTACCCGCCGGAGCTGATCTCCTACGTCGCTGCACTCGCGCCGTCGCGCGGACTCGCGATCGACTGCGCGACGGGCAGCGGCCAGGCTGCGGTGGCGCTCGCCCGGCACTTCGAGCGCGTGATCGCCGTCGACGGCAGCGTGCCGCAGCTCATTCGCGCGATGCCCGCCGCGGGTGTTACGTATCTGGCCGGGCTCGCCGAGCGGTTGCCGCTGCGCGCCGCTTGCGGCGACCTCGTGGCCGCAGCGCAGGCAGCGCACTGGTTCGACTTCGAGCGTTTCTATGACGAGTGTCGTCGGGTTCTGCGCCCTGGCGGGCTCGTGGCGCTCTGGGCCTACGAGAAGTTTCACGTCGACCCGGCACTCGATGCGATCGTCGATCATTTCTATGTCGACGTAATCGGGCGCTTCTGGCCGCCCGAGCGCCGCCATATCGAGGCAGGGTATCGGGATCTGCCTTTCCCGCTCGCGGAAGAACCGGCACCAGCGTTCACGCTGGCAGCCGAATGGGACCTCGAGCAGGCGCTCGGGTATTTCGGCAGCTGGTCTGCCGTGCAGCGATACCGCGATTCCACCGGCCGTGATCCCCTCCCGGAGCTGCGTCGCGCGCTGGAACCCCACTGGGCCGGCCGGTTGCGCCGGCTCGAGTGGCCGCTGCATCTGCGGGTTGGCCGCGTGTGATTCCACTATAATCCGGCCCCCACCGGTGGGCCGAGATGAAGAAAGGGTCGTACGGCTCGCCGCCGCCGTTGTCCCTGCCGGTCACGAGAAATCAGGAGTAGATCGATGACGCGCTGGTCAAGCCTCGCCGCAAGCTTTGTACTGATCGCCGGCTGCGCCGGACCTGCGAGCAAGCCGCCAGATGCGGCCGACGTACCGGCGGCGGCGGCGCCCGTCCTGCCACCCTCCGGCGTGATGCTGGCAAATTTCGACGGCAACGTGCGGCCCGTGGACGACCTGTTCCGCTTCGTCAACGGTGCCTGGCTCGCGCGGACCGAGATTCCCGCGGACCGATCCAACTACGGGTCATTCAGCAAGCTCGCCGATGACGTCGAGACGAACCTGCGCGCGATCGCCGACGAAGCCGCGGCATCGACTGCGGCCGCGGGCACCGAGCAGCGGATGATCGGCGACTTGTATTCGAGCTTCATGGACGAAGCGCGAGTCGAGCAGCTCGGGCTCACACCGCTGGACGCCGAGCTTCGTCGAATCGACGCCATCAAGAGCCGAACGGCGCTGGTGGATTACCTCTCGCGCCTGCAGATCCTGGCCATCAACAATCCTATTGCCATGGCGATCCAGCCGGATGCCAAGCGGCCCGACGTCTACACGATCTATGCCGATCAGGCCGGCCTGGGCATGCCGGACCGCGACTATTTCCTGAGCGATGATGCCAAGTTCGTCGCGATGCGCGACAAGTACCACAAGTACGTCGTGGACCTGCTCGCGCTCACTGGGCACAAGGATGCCACCGGCGCGGCAACGAAAGTTGTGGCCCTCGAGACACGACTCGCCCGGGCGCAGTGGCCGAACGTCGACCTGCGCAACGTCGACAAGGTTTACAACCCGTTCGACCTGGCGGGCGCCGGGAAGCTGACTCCGGCGATCGACTGGCCGCGCTACCTGGAGATGATGGGCGTCGCCGACCACGACTCCGTGATCATCGGCGAGCCGAGCTACTTCAAGGAGCTGTCGCGTGCTTTCGGCGACGTGCCGCTCGCGGTATGGCGCGACTATCTGCGCGTGCGCGTCGTCGACGACCTCGCGCCGTATCTCAACGCCGCAGTGGTCGAGCGCTCGTTCGACTTCAACGGCCGCACGATCACGGGCACACCGCAGATCCGGCCGCGCTGGAAGCGAGCACTGGGCGAGGCCGAAGCTTCGATCGGGGATATGCTGGGCAAGGCCTATGTCGCACGGCATTACCCGCCCGCCGCCAAGGCGCGAATGGACCAGCTCGTCGCCAACCTGCTCGCCGCGTTCGCCTCCTCGATCGATGAGCTCGAGTGGATGGGACCCGAGACGCGACGCGCGGCGCACGCGAAGCTCGACAGCTTTACGGTCAAGATCGGCTACCCGGAGAAATGGAAGGACTATCCCGGGCTCGTAATCCGTCGCGACGACCTGGTCGGCAACGTACTGCGCGCGCGTGAGGTTAATCACCGCCGCGAGGTGCGCAAGCTCGGCCAGCCGATCGATCGCACCGAATGGCTCATGACGCCGCAGACCGTCAATGCCTATTACAACCCGCTCGCCAACGAAATCGTCTTCCCGGCTGCGATCCTGCAGCCGCCATTCTTCGACATGAATGCCGACGACGCGGTCAACTACGGCGGCATCGGCGCCGTGATCGGTCACGAAATCAGCCACGGGTTCGACGACCAGGGCCGGAAGTTCGACGGCCAGGGAATGCTGCGCGACTGGTGGACCGAGGAGGACAATGGGCGCTTCCAGGCACGCGCCGGCGCACTTGTAAGCCAGTACTCCGCGTTCAGCCCGATTGCGGGTCTGAACGTCAACGGCGAGCTGACCCTGGGCGAGAACATCGGCGACCTGTCAGGTCTTGCCGTGGCCTACAAGGCTTACCACCTTGCGCAGGGCGGCAAGGCCCCGCCGGTGATCGACGGCTTCACCGGCGACCAGCGCTTCTTCATCGGCTGGGGCCAGGTCTGGGCGCGCAAGTACCGCGACGATGAGCTGCGCAAGCGCCTGCTCACCGATCCGCACAGCCCGAGCGAGTACCGCTGCAACGGCGTGGCGCGCAACATGCCACAGTTCGCCGCCGCGTTCGACGTCAAGCCCGGCGACGGACTGTACCTTCCACCCGAGCAGCAGGTACGCATCTGGTAAATTGCCGGAGCACCAATCACGGCCACGGAGAGCCACACATGCGCACGCTGAAAGTCTCACTGCTCGCGTTTGGCAGCCTCATGCTGTCAGCCTGCGGCTACAACACGCTGCAGGTGCAGGACGAGGCGACGAAGTCTGCCTGGGCTGAAGTCGTGAACCAGTATCAGCGACGGGCAGACCTCATTCCGAACCTGGTAAACACGGTCAAGGGTTATGCGGCGCAGGAGCAGGCGGTACTGCTCGGTGTCACCGAGGCACGCGCCAAGGCCTCGCAGATAACAGTCAACGCTGACGATCCGGCTTCGCTCGCGGCGTTCCAGCAGGCGCAGGGCGAAGTGTCATCCGCGCTGTCGCGTCTCCTGGTCACGGTCGAGAACTACCCGGACCTCAAGTCCGATCAGAACTTCCGCGACCTCCAGGCACAGCTCGAGGGCACGGAGAACCGGATTACCGTGGCGCGCAACCGCTTCATCCAGACGGTGCAGGATTTCAACGTCACGGTGCGCAAGTTCCCGACCAACCTCACGGCGATGATCTTCGGCTACAAGGTCAAGCCGAACTTCACGGTCGCCGACGAGGCTGCGATCTCGAAGCCGCCAACCGTGGATTTCAACACGACGCCTGCGCCGGCACCGACCGTGCCGGAGCCGGCTCCGACGACCGAACCCGCGCCCGCACCTTCGAACTGAGGCAGGCGCCGCCCCGCAAGGGCAGCGTGATCCCGTGATTGCCTGGGTGCACCAGCGGCTTCCCGCGACGGTGGCGTATCTAGCCGCCGTCGCCTGCTTGTCGGTGGCCACGCCGGTGCCGGCACAGCAGCTGGTGCCGGTTCCGGCCCTCTCGTCACCGGTCACCGATCTCACCGGCACGCTTACGCCGGACCAGGTCGCGGCTCTCGACGCGAAGCTGCGCGCTTTCGAGCAGGCGAAGGGCAGCCAGATCGCGGTGCTGATCGTTGCCACGACCGAACCGGAGGCAATCGAGCAGTACGCGCTGCGCGTCGCGGAGGCCTGGAAGCTCGGCCGGAAGGGCGTCGATGACGGCGCGCTCCTCCTCGTCGCCCTGCAGGACCGCAAGGTCCGGATCGAAGTCGGCTACGGGCTCGAAGGCGCACTGCCCGACGCGATCGCCAACCGCATCATCGACGAGGATGTCGTACCGCAGTTCCGGCGCGGCGATTTCCACGGCGGGATCGCCACCGCTGTGGACCGGATGATGCGCGTCGTCGACGGGGAACCGCTGCCGGCGCCGGCGAGCCGCGCACCCGCACAGGACATCCCCGGCCTGACGGGGCTGCTGCCCTTCCTCTTCATCCTTGCGATCGTCGGTGGCTCGATCTTTCGCCGCATGTTCGGGCGCGTCGGCGGGGCGCTCGCGACCGGTGGCGTGGTCGGCGGCCTGACCTGGCTCCTGATCGGGATCCTGGGTCTTGCATTCGGCGCTGGTGTGCTCGCGTTCATCTTCGCGTTGCTCGGCGGCTTTGGCGGCGGGGGAGGAAACGGCTGGTACAGCCGCCGCCACGGCGGTGGCTGGGGTCATCCGGGTGGCTTTGGCGGCGGCTTCGGCGGCGGTGGCGGCTGGAGCGGCGGCGGCGGCGGATTTGGGGGCGGTGGCGCCTCGGGGAGCTGGTAGGGCCATGAACTGGGGACGCTGGTTCCGGCACCTGTTCGCATTCGATCACACGATGCACCGCGCCTTCCCGCCGGCGGCGCTCGACGCCATCGAGCTCGCGATCGACGAGTCCGAGCACACGCATACCGCCGAGATCCGCTTCGCCGTCGAATCGGCGCTGGAGCCGGGCAGGGTCTGGCACGGCACGACACCCCGCGAGCGGGCGCTCGAGGTCTTCGCGGCGCTCGGCGTCTGGGACACCCAGGCGAACAATGGCGTCCTGATCTATGTCCTGCTTGCGGACCACGACGTGGAAATCATTTCCGACAGGGGGTTCAATGCGAAGGTCACCGCGGACCGGTGGACCGCGATCTGCGATGATATGGAGCAGTACTTTCGCGCTGGCCGGTTCCAGGAAGGCGCGGTCGCCGGTGTGAGGGCCGTAGGCAAGCTCATGGCGGCACACTACCCGCAGCCGCCGGGCGGTCACGACCGCGACGAGCTGCCAAACCGGCCGGCATTGTTGTAGGCACCGAGGAGCCCACTGAGATGACGAGGCTTGCGATCGAAGGAGCGATGGGTTGGTGTTCGGCGTGGCGTGCCGCATGCATCGCCATGCTTCTGTCGCTGGCAGGGTGCGGCGTATTCGAGGCCCAGCAGAAAACGGCCGGGACGCCGCCCCCCCCGCCTCCGAGACCTGTCGGGCTCCCGCCGGTCGCGACTCACACCTTTGCATTCGATCCGAAGACCGTCGGCGTGGTCGGCGTGCTGCAGGTCACGTACGCGCGTCACGAGGACACGCTTCCTGACATTGCCCGGCGGTTCAATCTCGGCTTCGACGAGATCACGCGTGCAAACCCCGGCGTCGACCCCTGGCTGCCCGGCGAGGGCACTCGCATCGTGCTGCCGACGCAGTTCGTGCTGCCCGACGCGCCGACGGAGGGCCTGGTCATCAACGTGGCGGCGCTCCGCGCGTTTTATTATCCGACGGCGGCCAAGGGCGAGCAGCGCTCGGTCGTCACGTTCCCGATCGGTATCGGCAAGATCGGTTGGGCCACGCCGCTTGGCACGACCACGATCGTTTCGAAGCGGAAGGACCCGTACTGGACGCCGCCGGAATCGGTGCGCAAGGAACACGAGGCCGAAGGCGATATCCTGCCGGCGCGCGTCCCGCCGGGTCCCGACAATCCGCTTGGTGCCTACGCGATGAACCTCGGCTGGCCGAGCTACCTGATTCACGGCACCAACAAGCCGGCAGGCGTCGGGCTGCGGGCCAGCCACGGCTGTATCCGCATGTACCCCGAGGACATCGCGACGCTCTTCGACAGCTTCGCGATCGGTACGAAGGTCACCGTGGTCGATCAGCCGGTTCTCTATCGTTGGCAGAGTGACAGCCTGTACGTTCAGTCGTATCCCCTGCACCTCGAGAATGAGGAGGACACCGCGTCGGAAAAGAAGCCCGTCTTCAAGGAGTCGATGCTGAGCCGCATGTTCCAGCGCGCGAAACCACATGGCGGTCAGATCGATCGGGCACTCACCGAGCAGGTGGTCAACGAACAGCGCGGTGTTGCGGTTCCGGTGACGCGCGCTGGTCTCAGCTATGACGGTTACGTCACGGCATCGCGTCTGGTGGAGAACGAGCTGCCGGCGGGGGCGAACTGGGACGGACAGGATGAGCCGGTCGCGGATACCCCGCGCGAACCGGTTGCGATTTCCGGGGAACAGGGCGGACGCTGATCAACCTGACGCCGGGCACGTCCTCCGCGCCACCAATGCAGGCCCTCGCCGGCGCCTGCTATACCAGTCCCGAATTCTTCGCGCTGGAGCGCGAACGCATCCTCCTGCCGAGCTGGCAGCTCGTCTGCCACATCGCTGATCTGCCGGCGCCCAGGACGGCGATCCGCTTCGATTTCCTGGGCCGCTCCGCTCTGTTGCTCCGCGGCGCGGATGGCACGGTTCGCGGCTTCAGCAACGTCTGCCGGCATCGCGGCTCGCGACTGGTCGACGGCGACGCGACCACCGGGCTCGCATTCTGTGTCGACGGCCGCGTCCACTGCCCGAGCCACGGCTGGGAGTACGACCAGGAAGGCGCGCTCGTAAACGTGCCGCGGGAGACCGAGTACCCGGGACTCGACCGGGCGGGGCTCGGTCTGCAACCGGTGGCCGTGGCAACGGGCCTCGGCTTCGTTTTTGCCGCGTTCGAGCGTCCGCCGGCAACGCTCGAGAGCCGACTGCATGAATGTGCCGCGGAGCTCGAGCCTCATCGACTGCCGGCAATGCGCCGGCTCATCGAACCCGAGCTCTTGCAGCGGCGCGCCAACTGGAAGCTCGTCTGCGAGCAGGCGCTCGATTCGCATCGCGGATCAGTGGCTCAACCAGCGCCGCGCGCGGCGGAGCCCGGGCGCCACGAGTACTTCCGGCACGGCGAGCTGCTGCGGGTCACGGGCGAGGTCGCTGGTCACGACTCGACCGCCTGGTCGGGGCGCGCCTACTCGCGATGGTTGCCCGATCACCTGTCGCTACCCGCAGCACGTCGCCGGCTGTGGTGCCGCTACTTTCTGTGGCCAAACCTCGTGCTCGACGTCTACCCGGATCAGGTCGTGGCGCAACAGATCCTGCCGGTCAATCCGGCGGAAACCCTCGTTCGCGAAACGGCCTACGCGCTGCCGGAGGGAGCGCGCGAGGCTCGGCTGGCCCGCTACCTCAACCGGCGCTTACGCCGCCGGTTCGCAGCTGCCGATCGCCGCGCGGCCGAGCGGCTGCAGTCGGGTATCGCTGCCGGCGACTATCGGCCGGGGCCGCTGGCAGCCGACGATCACGGTGTGCGTTGGCACGTCGGCCGGCTGCGCACTTCGATCCCCGATGCCGGTCGTTGAAACGAGCGCGGCCGAATGGTCCGGGCGGGGCTGACCCACTGAATGTAACCCGGCCGTCATCTGAGCCCGGCAGTCTTGCACGCCATCGAACGAGGGCGGGCCACCGTGCACATCCTGATGATTTCGGACGTGTTCTTCCCGCGCGTGAACGGTGTCTCGACCTCGATCGCCACCTTCCGGCGGGGCTTGTGCGAGAACGGTCAGCACCGCTGCACGCTGGTGGTGCCGCGCTACGGGGCGGGCGATCCGCCAGACCCAGGCGTGCACCGCGTCGCTGCGCGACGCGTGCCGATGGACCCGGAAGATCGGCTGATGAGCGGCCGCGCACTCGACCGTGCGCTCGGAGGTATCGATGCGCGCGGGGTCGACGTGGTGCATGTCCAGACGCCGTTCATCGCGCACTCGGCCGGTGTCCGCTGGGCTCGCCGACAGGGGTTACCCGTGGTCGAGACCTGGCACACGCACTTCGAGGAGTACTTCCATCACTACGTGCCTTTCCTGCCGCGCCGCCTGCTCAGGGTTGCAGCGCGCAGTGTGAGCCGCCGGCAGTGCAACGCGGTCGACCGGATCATCGTCCCGTCGCCGGCGATGGAGCAGGTGCTGCGCGCGCACGGGATCGAGAGGCCGATCACGGTCCCGCCGACTGGCATTGATCGGCGCGAGTTCGCGGGCGGCGACGGCGCGGCATTCCGCCGGCGGTACGGTATCCCGGCCGATCGGCCGACGCTGGTGTACGTCGGTCGCGTCGCCCATGAGAAGAACATCGACTTCCTGCTCGACATGCTGGTCGAGCTGCGACCGCGGCTGCCGGGAGTGCTGCTCGCCCTGGCAGGCGAAGGACCCGCCGTGCCGCATCTGCGTCGCCGGGTGCGCGAACTGGGTCTTGCGGACGCGGTGCAGTTCGTGGGTTACCTGCGCCGCGACGGCGAGCTCCAGGATTGCTATGCCGCGGGCGACCTGTTCGTGTTCGCCTCGCGCACGGAGACGCAGGGTCTGGTGCTGCTCGAAGCGCTGGCGCTTGGTGTGCCGGTCGTCGCGCTCGCGGTCCTCGGTACGCGCGAGATCGTGCTGCCGGGGCGCGGTGCCTGCGCGGCGCCCGACGATCCGGCCGGATTTGCCGCCGTGGTGTCGTCGCTCATGCACGACCCTGACGCCCGGGCACGGATGGCACGCGCCGGGCCGGCGTTCGCGGCGGAGTGGGATACCGATGTCACGGCGCGCGGGCTGATCGCCGTATATGAAGCGCTGGCCCGCGGGCCGGACACCTCGCCCGCCGACGTCGTTGCCGCGCGAGCCTGAAGGGCTTCTGGCTGCTGATAGAATCACGGCCTCTCTCCGTCCGGCGCCATCGACGCCACGGGAACGATGATCCCGCTACGCGACGACAACATGCCCGGCCGGACGCCTATCGTCACGCGTACGTTCGTCGGGCTGTGCGTGCTGGTCTTTCTCTGGCAGATGACGCTCGGTCCCCAGGGAGGCCAGGCCGCGGTCTACGCGCTCGGCGTCATTCCCGCCGTGCTGCTCGGGCGCGAGACGCTGCCCGCGGAGCTCGCGATCGTTCCGCCGTCGCTCACCGTGCTGACGTCGATGTTCATGCACGGCGGCTTCATGCATCTGCTCGGCAACATGTTGTATCTGTGGATATTCGGCGACAACGTCGAGGACAGCATGACGCGAACTCGATACCTGGTCTTCTACCTGCTCTGCGGCGTTGCCGCGGTACTCGCGCAGGCGCTGCCCGCTCCGAACTCCACGATCCCGATGGTCGGCGCCAGTGGAGCGATATCGGGGGTGCTCGGCGCTTATCTGCTGCTCTTCCCGCACGCACGCGTGCTGGTGGCGATTCCGCTCGGCTTCGTCGTTCAGACGGTCCGCATGCCCGCGGGCGCGGTGCTCGCGTTGTGGTTCGTGCTGCAGCTTTTGAGCAACCTGTTCGCAAGCGGTGAGGGCGGGGTCGCGTTTCGCGCTCACATCGGTGGCTTTATTGCGGGTATGCTCCTGATACCGCTGTTCAAACGCAAAGACGTGCCGCTGCGCAGCCTGGTGGGAGGGCGCTGACGGTCACGGCGGGGGTGGCTGATTGCCTGAGTCGCAGGTTCGAAGCTTCGTCGTAGCGGAGGGTCCGGGCGCGAACCAGCCCATCGCCCGTCTGCCCGGCGCGGTCACTGCCTTTGTCGGGCGCACCGTTCGCGGCCCGGTCAACCAGCCGGTCCTGCTCGACAGCTTCGCGGATTATCAGCAGATGTTCGGCGGGCTGTGGCAACCGAGCCCGCTCTCGTACGCGGTCGAACAGTATTTCGAGAACGGCGGGCGACAGGCCGTGGTGGTTCGGGTCGTCAACGGCGGCGCGCCGGCCACGATCTCGCTGCCCTGCGGCGGCGAGATCCTGACGCTCGAGGCGCAGAGCCCCGGCTCGCGCGAGACGCTGCGCGCCTCGATCGATTACGACAACATCGGGCCAGCGGAGGACATGCGCTTCAACCTGGTCGTGCAACGGCTGCGCGCGGCCGGATCCGAGCACATCGAGGACCAGGAGATCTTCCGGCGCGTATCCGTCGCGCCGGACACCGCGCGGTACGTCGCCACCGCGCTGCAGGAGTCGACGCTGGTGCGGGTTCGCGGCTCGGTGCCCTCGCGTCGACCTGACCGCACCTTCCGTGCCGGATCGCGTCACCCGATCGGCTACGTCGACTCCAACCCCGACGGTGATGACGGAGGGCCGCTCACCGATTACGACATCATCGGCTCGCAGCAGCGCGCTACTGGTCTCTTCGCGCTGCGCGGCACGGATTTCATCAATTTCCTGTGCGTGCCGCCGCTCGACCGCGAGCGCGACCTCGGCCCGAGCGCGCTCGTGGTCGCGACGCGGTTGTGCCGGGACCTCCGCGCGCTCCTGATCGTCGATCCGCCGGCGGAGTGGGGCGATCCGGGCGAGGCCTTGCGCGGTCTGCGCGAACTCGCGCTGCAGACCGAGGATGCGCTGATGTGCTTCCCGCGCGTGCTCGCCTACGATCGCCTGCGGGGACGCTACGAGACCTTCGCGAACTGCGGTGCGGTCGCCGGTGTACTCGCGCGGCTCGAGGAACAACGCCCCTGGTGGCGGCCGGGGCCGGACGAGGAGATCCTGCTGCGTCCGGGCACGCGCCCGGTGCGGATGCTGAACGATTCCGAGCGCACGCGGCTCGCCATGCACGGGATCAACCCGCTGCAGTCGCTGCGTGCCGCCAATCCGCGCCCGCTGCCGCTGCGCACGCTGGCACAGGGCGCCGCGGCCAGCACCGACGGCGGCTGGCTGACGGCGCGACGGCGCTGGCTGCAGCTTATGAGCAGTCTCGAGCGCGGCACGCGCTGGGTGCTCTACGACGTGCGCGACCGCAATTCGTGGTCGCGCATGCGCGGCCAGGCGGAGACATTCCTGAAGCCGCTGGCGGACTCCGGTCTGTTTGGCGACGGTCCGGCCGACTCTGCCTTCCACGTGATCTGCGACGAGCGGCTGAACACCGATCACGACCTGGCGGCGGGCCAGGTGCACATGCTGGTGAGCGTGCGCGCAAGCCGGCCGTCCGAATACCGCTCGTTCCTGATCACGCACGGCGCGCATGGCAGTCGTGTCCGCCCCGTGCGCTCGAACGTGCTGCCCGCCGGAGTGCGGTTCAGCATCATGACCGCGGCAGCGGAGGAGGGGGCCGTCGACGTCGTCCTGGAACAGGACGTGACGGTCGACGCCGAGGCGCCCCCGCTGTGCGAGACACCTCCTCGGTCGCCTTCATCGTCCGATGATCCGACGACTCCCGTAGAGACCCTGGCGCCTGCGTCGGCGACCCCCGGCCACGGCGACGATGCGACGACTCCGGTCGCACAGGCGCCCGAGCACGGGCCGGATTCGACGACGATCGTAGCCGCAGGGCCCGTCGGCGCCGACGATTCAACAACGCTCGTTCTGCCCCTGTCCGAAGCCGCCGCCCCCGGGGGTCTCGATCGAGACGACGTCGCCCGCTTCTACCGCGATTTCGGCGGTCCCGGCCAGCAGCTCTGACGTCCCGTCCCTGCGCAGCAGGCGGTTGACACCCTTGCTGCCTTCGCCGCCGCCAGCCGCACCGAAGGGCGCGACACGCCGGTGGTTGGAGAGGATCGCCGCCGTCATCGGCTCGCGGAACTCGATCGTGCGGATGAGCCCGTCGCCGCCGCGATATCGCCCGCTTCCGCCGGATCCAGCGCGGAGCGCGAAACGGCGCAGCAGCACCGGGAAGCGGCTTTCGAGCACTTCCGGATCCGTGAGACGCGAGTTGGTCATGTGCGTCTGCACGCCGCTCGCGCCATCGTAGCCCGGTCCAGCGCCGGCGCCGCCGGCGATCGTCTCGTAGTACTGGTAGCGCGCGTTGCCGAACGTGAAATTGTTCATCGTGCCCTGCGACGCCGCCTGAAGACCCAGAGCCCCGTAGAGCGCGTCGACGATGCACTGCGAAGTCTCGACGTTGCCGGCCACCACGGCACTGGGCCAGCGCGGGTCGAGCATCGAGCCCGGCGGCACCACGATCGAAAGCGGTCGCAGACAGCCGGCGTTGAGCGGGATCGGCTCCTCGATCAGCGTGCGGAACACATACAGCACGGCAGCGACGGTTACGGCGCGTGGCGCGTTGAAGTTGTTGGCCTGCTGCGCCGAAGTGCCCGTGAAGTCGACGAGGGCTGTGCCGCGCTCGCGGTCGACGCGGACACGGACCTGGATCGTCTGCCCGTTGTCGAGCTCGTAGCGGAACTCGCCGTCCGCGAGCCGGCGGATTGCCCGCCGCGCGCAGGCTTCGGCGTTGTCCTGCACCTGCCGCATGTCGGCGGCGAGACCGTCGTAACCAGTCGCGAGCGCGGCGCGCTCGAGCTCGCGGATTCCACGGGCATTGGCCGCGAGCTGGGCGCGGAGATCGGCGAGATTCTGCCCGGGGTTGCGCGCCGGACACGCACCTGCGCCGAGGAGGCGTCGCAGGAGCGGCTCGTCGAGACGGCCGTCGCGGACGATGCGCGTTGCCGGGATGAGAACGCCTTCCTCGTCGATGTGACGACTGCCAGGCGGCATGGAACCCGGCGTCACCCCGCCGATGTCCGCGTGATGCGCGCGCGAGGCGGTGTAGAACCTGAGCGTGCCCGCGTCGTCGAACACGGGCGTCACGACCGTGAGATCCGGCAGGTGCGTTCCACCGTCGTAGGGCGAGTTAACCAGGTAAGCGTCGCCCGGACGCAGGTCCCCGCCGTGGGCCTGCACCACGGCCGCGACGCTTGCGCCCATCGAGCCCAGGTGCACCGGCATGTGCGGCGCATTGGCAACCAGCTGCGCCTGCCCGTCAAAGATCGCGCAGGAGAAGTCGAGACGCTCCTTGATGTTTACCGAGCTGGCGGTCTGCTGGAGCACGACCCCCATCTGTTCCGCGACATGCATGAAGAGCCCGTTCATCACCTCGAGGCGGGTCGGGTCGAGCAGGCCGGTCGCTGCTGCGACGCGTCCAGATGCCGCGTGCTGCCGCAGGACGAGATTGCTGTCGGCCGCGAGCGAACCGGACCAGCCCGGCGCGATAAAGCTCGTTGCGCCGTCCTCGGCGATGAGTGCAGGCCCCATCAACGTGGTGTCGCGCCGGATCGCGGCCCGCGGATGCAGTGGAATGCGCTGCCAGCCGCCCTCGAGCCACGCCTCGACCGTGGTCGAGGGTCGTGCAACTCCGGAAGGCGAGCAGGCCGCCGCGCCGTATCCAGTGGTCGCGGCCGCGACCGCTTCCACTGCGACCGCCGCGACGATCAGCGGCTGGCTTTCCTCGAGAAAGCCGTAGGTGCGGCGATACGACGCGGCGAACTCTGTACGCATTGCGTCCTGCCTCGCCCAGGCGACCTCGAGAGCCGAATCGGACCCGGCGAAGCGAAGCTGCGCCGTCCGCTTGAGCCCGATTGCCTCGGCGCCAATACCCTGGCGGAGCAGGGGTTCGCGGGCCTCCCTTGCCAGCGTCTCGAGCGCGGCCTCGGCCTGGTGCGCGGACCAGGAGTCCAGCGCGATCTCGATCGTCCGCCGCCGCACGCAACGTGCGCGCGCATGGCCGATCCCCCAGGCGGAGAGCACGCCGGCGAGCGCTGGCAGTACGATTTCGCGGCAGCCAAGGGCCTGGGCGATGGCGCAGGCATGCTGACCCGCGGCGCCGCCGAAGCAGAGCAGGGCGAACTGCGATGGATCGTGTCCCTGGCGCAGCGCGAGCTCGCGCACGGCATAGCTCATGCGCGCCACCGCAACATCGATGAAGCCCGACGCCAGCGTCTCGACGTCCGGTTCGCCGCCGCGGTCGGCCGCGACCTGCGCTGCGATCGCGGCCAGGCATCGCCGCGAGGCGTCCAGGTCGAGCGGCGCATCCCCCCGCTCGCCGAACACTTCCGGAAACCAGGCCGCCTGGATCCGTCCGAGCACGAGATTGCAGTCGGTGATGGTGGCCGGACCGCCGCGGCGGTAGCAGGCGGGCCCGGGATCGGCGCCCGCGGACTCGGGACCGACCTGCAGCCGGCCGTCGGCGTAGCGCACGATCGAGCCACCACCGGCGGCAATCGTGTGGATATTCATCATCGGGGCCTGCACGCGTACGCCGTCGATCTCGCTGAGGTAGCGGCGCGGCAGATCGCCCGCGTAGAGACTCAGGTCCGTCGACGTGCCGCCCATATCGAGACCGATGATCCGGTCACGTCCGCCATCGCCTCCAGCCTCGATCATTCCGACCACGCCGCCCGCGGGACCCGACAGCAGCGCGTTGACGCCCCGAAACCCCGCTGCATCGGTCAGTCCGCCGTTGCTCTGCATGAACTCGACGCTCGCGCCGGGAAACCGGGACGCAAGATCGCGGCCGAAACCGTCGACGTAGCGCAGCAGCACGGGCGACAGATATGCGTCGGCGACGGTGGTGTCGCCCCGTGCGACGAATCCCAGCAGCGGTGCCACCTCGTGCGAGGTCGAGACTTCCCGGAAGCCCACCTCGCGTGCGATGGCCGCGGCGCGCCGTTCGTGCTGCGGGTGACGGAAACCGTGCATGAACACGATGGCGACGGAAGCCAGTCCGCTCGCACGCGCACGCGCTAGGTTTCCGCGCAATCGGGCCTCGTCGAGTGCGATGAGCACCGTGCCGCCCGCGTCGATACGCTCGTCCGTCTCGACGACTTGCGCATACAGCGGCGGCGGCAGGTGGATCGCGCGCGCGAATATATCGGGCCGGTTCTGATAGCCGATGCGCAACGCCTCACCCAGGCCGCGCGTCGTGACGAGCAGCGTCGGATCACCCTTGCGCTCGAGCAGCGCGTTGGTCGCAACCGTGGTTCCGAGCCGCACGCTGCGTACGCGGCGCTCGCGCGCCGCATCGTGCGCTGCAAGCACCGATTCCATGCCGCGCACCGCGGGGTCCCCGGCGTGCAGCGGATCCCGGGACAGGACCTTGAGGGTATGCAATGCGCCGGACGGGCTCACCCCCACGACGTCGGTGAAGGTGCCGCCGCGATCGATGGCGAAATGCCAACCCCGCGGTTCCGCTCCCGGCTTCATCCGGTCACTGTCGCACGCAGGCACGCAGGCGGCAACGAATCGCCTTGTCGTGCGCCGGCGCGGTGCCTAGCATCAGTGTCCATGATGAGTCGCGGCGATATGGGCGCGGTGGACAATCAGACGCGGGCGATCCTCGCCGTGGTGCGGAGCATTCCGCGCGGGCGCGTGAGCACCTACGGCCTCATCGCGGATCGCGCGGGGCTCCCGCGCCGGGCTCGGCTGGTTGGACGCGTATTGTCAGGCCTGCCCGCCGACAGCGCGGTTCCCTGGCACCGTGTGGTCGCGGCTGGCGGTCGCATTGCCTTTCCCACCGGCTCGCGCGCGAATCGCGAGCAGCGTACGCGGCTGGCGCACGAGGGCGTGCCCACGCTGCGCGGCCGCGTCGACATGGACCGCAACGGCTGGCATGGTCCCGCCGGCGACCTCGACCGGTTGTTGTGGCTGGTCGAGCCGCCGGCGGCGAGGCACCGCGCAGCATCCAGAGTTACGAGAGCCTATGATCGTGGGTCTGCTGCAGCGAAGCGGAGGTCTGGATGACGGAAGCCTATGTCGTTTTCTCTCACGGCAAGGAGAGCGGGCCCTGGGGCAGCAAGATCGCGGCGATGTCCGAGCTCGCACGCGCGGAGGGGTTCCAGGTCGAGTCGGTCGACTACCAGGGGATCGACGATCCGCAGGCGCGGGTGACGCGGCTGCTTGCATTCTGCAAGGACCTGCGCGGCTCGCTCGTGCTGGTGGGCTCGAGCATGGGCGGATGGGTGTCCGTAGCCGGTTCGTCGCTCCTTCAGGCGCGCGGCATGTTTCTGCTTGCGCCGGCGCTCTACATGCCGGGTTACGAGAAGTTCAGCCCACGCCCCGCGAAGTGCCAGACCACAATCGTTCATGGCTGGCGCGACGACGTCGTCCCCGTCGAGAACAGCGTGCGGTTCGCGCGCGAGCAGAACGCGACGCTGCACGTACTCGATTCGGATCACGGTCTCCTGGACCAGATCCGTGCGATCAACCACTTCTTCTCGTACTTTCTCTTCACGCTGGACGAGATGCACTGATCCGCCGGCGATGCTGCTCGCCGCCTTGCGGCCATTGGTTCCTCGCCGGCACGCGGCCTCGGTGGTATCCCAGCCGCGGGACCACGATGAACGGTCGTTGCAGGGCTGAAGATGGGTGCCCCGCACACCTTGTCGGCGTGCGCCGGACGGTCGTTGGTATCGCGGAATCGTTGAGGCAGTCCTTCACCGAGAGTGGTCCGCGACGTCCGACAGCGCAGACGGAGGTGTGCTTCGCGGCTGGGATACCACCGCGTCCACGCGCCGGCTCGTGATCCTGCAGTGGCCTCGGTGCGGCGCATCACCGCAGGCAGCGGCGAGCCCGCGTTTGGACCGGGTGCCTCCTGGGCCGCGAGCACGCTTCCCCGGCCGCAGGTAGATGTTGCGGACCACTCGGTGGTCATGACTCCGCGACGATTCCGCGGTACCGCCGAGGGTGCCGCGTGCTGCGACAGGATGTGCGGGGCACCCATCTGAGTTCTGCCACCTTCATTGATCGTGGTCCCCGGCCCAGGAGACACCCGGGCCGAGCGGCGGCGAGCAACAGCTACCGGCCGGCGGCGAGCTGCAACGACGGAGGGCGAGCGGTCGCCGCGAGAACCGGCTACTGTCGGTCCCGGATCGCGCTTGTCGCCATCCGATCGATCGCCCCGGGTGCGACGAGACGCAGCCAGCGTCCCAGGCGCCCCCGCGCCGAGGTGATCAAGGCACGGTCGCGCCGCGCGATCGCGCCCACCATCAGCTCGGCGCAGCGCTCCGCGGTCATGATCCGCGATCCCGCCATTGGATTGTCACCCAGCGGCCGACCGTCGGGCCCGAGCGCGCGGCGATGGATTTCCGAGACGACGAAGTCCGGGTGGATGAGCGTGACCGACACACCGCTCCCCGCGAGCTCGATGCGGAGCGAATCGAAGAGCCCGGTCACAGCGTGCTTGCTCGCCGCATAGGCAGTGCGTTCGGGCACGCCGATCAGCCCCGCCATGCTCGAGACCGCGACGATGCGGCCGCGGCTGCGCTTGAGGTGCGGCAATGCGTGCAGAGTCGGATAGACGCTGCCCAGGTAATTGAGTCGCATCAAGGTCTCGAAGATCGAGGGATCCTCGATGCGGTCGAAACGCGTCCACATCGTCCCGCCGGCATTGTTGACCAGGACGTCGATCGCACCGAACTCCGCCGCCGTGTCCTCGACCAGCGCCCGGCAGGCCGCGGAATCCGTCACATCGGTCGGCTGCACGCGCACTTCCGCGCCGATGTCCCGGCACTCGATCGCGAGCGACGCAAGGCGCGCCCGGTCGCGTGCCGCCAGCGCGAGCCTCGGGCGCTGTGGCGCGAGAGCGCGGGCAAGCGCGCGACCGATACCTTCGGAGGCGCCGGTGATGATGATCGAATGTCCTGCGAACGCGACCATGGGGTACCTCGCGCCGCCGCGCCTGGGGTTAAACTGCCACCGGGAAACTCCGGGGGAGGCTCATGAACGGCATCGCCAGATTATCGCTGACCGGTCTGCTGATGGTCGGGCTTGCAGGCTGCGGCGCGCCGCCGGCGGACAGAAAGGAGGCGGAGGTAGCGCCGGAGCCGGGGAGCCAGGAGGCCGAAGAAACCGTGTTCGACGACATGATCCAGACACAGGATCGCGCACGCGCCGTCGAAGGCGTGCTGATGGATAGCAAGCGGGACCTCGACACGGCGATCGACCACGCCGAAGACGACGCCGAAGACGCCGCCGCCGAGTAGCCGCAACACGTCCGCGGCATGAGCGAGCTCACGACCATCGAGCGGCTGCTGCTGCCGCTCGTCCGTCGCTTCGTCTCGCTCTGGGTCCGCCCGGCCGTACTCCCGAACGACGTCCGCGAGCGGTTCGCGCCGGGCAGGCCGGTGGTCTACGTCCTCGAGAAACGCGGCGTGGTCGACGCCGCGGTGCTCGAGTTCGTGTGCAGGGATCGCGGACTGCCACCGCCGCTGGCGCCATTGGGCTCCGGCGCGCTGTTGCCGGTTTCGGTGCTTTTTCTCGAGCGCCGACGCGGTCTGTTCGGCCAGCGCATCGACCGGCGCATGCCGGAGGGGTTGAGCGCTCTGACCGGCATCGCCGCCGCCGACATCGCCTTCGATGCCGACCTCGTGCCGGTGAGTCTGTTCTGGGGCCGCGCGCCCGGTCGCGAGCGCTCCTGGCTGCGCCTGATGGTCGCCGAGGGGTGGGACATCGGCGGTCGATTCCGCAAGGCGCTGTCGCTGCTCATCAACGGGCGCAATCTCCTGACGCTGTTCGGGGATCCAATCGCGCTGCAGCCCTCGCTCGCCGAGACTCGCGGGTTGCCACGAGGGCCGCGCCGCCTGTCGCGGCAGCTGCGCGTGCAGTTGCGCAACCAGCGCGCGGCGACCATCGGCCCGGACCTGTCGCACCGGCGAACGATCGTGGCGCAGGTGCTGCGCACGCGGGCCGTGCGTCAGGCGGTGCGCGAGGAGATGCGCACCAAGGGGCTGGAACGCCGCGAGGCGCTCGATCTCGCCCGAACCTACGGCGAGGAAATCGCCGCCAACTATTCGCATCCGTTCGTCGCATCCATGTCCGGCGTGCTGGGACGATTGTGGAACCGGCTCTACGACGGTATCGAGCTCGCCAACTTCTCGAGCCTCGAGTCGGTCGAGGAAGGCAGCGAGATCATCTACGTGCCTTGCCACCGCAGCCACATGGATTACCTGCTGCTCTCCTACGTGGTGTTTCACAAGGGTTTCGCGGTGCCGCACATCGCGGCAGGGAACAATCTCGATCTGCCCGTGATCGGCCGTTTTCTGCGACGCGGCGGCGCGTTCTTTCTGCGTCGCAGCTTTGCGGGCAACACGCTCTACGCGGCTGTATTCATGAAGTATCTGGGACAGATGATGGCGCGCGGCCACTCCATCGAGTACTTCATCGAGGGCGGCCGCAGCCGCACCGGGCGTCTCATGCAGCCGCGCACCGGGATGCTGGCGATGACCGTGCGGAGCTATCTGCGCGAGCCGCGGCGCCCGGTCGTGTTCGTCCCGGTGTACTTCGGCTACGAGCGGCTGGTCGAGGGCCGCACCTACGTCGGCGAGCTGTCGGGTAGCCCGAAGGAAAAGGAGTCGGTGCTGTCGTTGTTGCGCGCAATCCCGGCGCTGCGCAGCCGATTCGGCAAGGTGTACGTCAGCTTCGGCGAGCCGCTGTCGCTCGATGAGCAGATTCTGCGGCATGCGCCAGACTGGAACCGACAGCCCGCAGACTCGGACGACCGTCCACCGTGGCTTGCGCCGATGATCGGAGATCTGGCGAACCAGATCATGGTGCGGATAAACGCCGCCGCGTGCGTGACGCCGATCAACCTTGTCGGGCTGGTACTGCTCGCGATGCCGAGGCAGAGCATGGGCGAGGTTGACCTCGTCCGTCAGCTCGAGCTCTACGCATCGATGCTGCGCCAGGCGCCATACTCGCCGCGTGTCTGGGTCACGGGTGCGGACGGCGCTTCGATGCTCAGGTACGCCGAATCGATGAGGGTGATCCAGCGCCGGCCTCACGAGCTCGGCGATCTCATCCAGATGACCGAGGACAGCTCGGTTCTGACGAGCTACTTCCGCAACAACGCGCTGCACCTGCTGCTCATGCCATCACTGGTAGCTTGCGCATTCCTCAACAACGCGACCGTGCTGCGCTCCGATCTGCTGCGCCTCGCGCGCCGTGTCTATCCCTACGTCGCCGAGGAATATTTCCTGCGCTGGTCCGACGACGAGCTCGAGGGGGTGATCGGCGAACTGCTCGAGGACCTCGGCAATCACGGCCTGCTGAGCACGACCGAGGATCGTTCCGTGTGGCAACGCCCGCAGGCCGAGTCGAGCGAGGCAGTGCAGTTGTCTCTGCTCGCACGTGCAACCGTGCCGATCATCGAGCGGTATTACCTCGCCATCTCGCTCCTTCTCAAGGCCGGGAGCGGCAGACTCAGCCAGGAAGCGCTCGAACGCCAGTGTCAGCTCACCGCAGAGCGCATGTCGCTGCTCTACGAGCTGCACTCGCCGGAATTCTTCGACCGTGCGCTGTTCGGCAATTTTCTCGATCTGCTGCGCTCGCGTGGCGTGCTGCAGACCGGCGCCGACGGGAGGCTCAGCTACGAACTTCCCGTGCTCGAAGCCATCGCCTTGGACGCCCAGCTCGTGCTTCACGAGCAGATCCGCAACAGCATCCTCCAGGTGGTGCACCGCTGAGTGCAGGTCGGGCGCACCATGCGTCGACGTTGCGTGCTGGATGGCGCGCGCGCTAGCTTGTCCTTACAACCGGTCGCAGGACCGCCAGAGAGCCCGCAATGCATTGGGATACCTACTTCGGCGTCACCGTGAGTCCCGCGGAGCTCGTGCTCCGCGGTACGCTCGTCTACTGGTTCCTGTTCCTGGTCTTCCGTTTTGTAATGCGCCGTGATGCAGGCGCGCTCGGTATCGCGGACATGCTGCTGCTGGTCCTGATTGCCGACGCCTCACAGAACGCGATGTCGGGCGGGTATACCACCGTCGCGGAGGGCGGGATCCTCGTCGCCACCATCCTCGGCTGGAACTGGCTTATCGACCGGGCGAGCTATCATTTCCCGCTCATCGCCCGGTTCACGACGCCGCCGGCGGTCGTGCTGGTGCAACACGGACGGCTGGTGCACCGCAACCTGCGTCGCGAGTCCCTGTCCGAGGAGGAGCTTACCGGCAAGTTGCGCCAGCACGGAATCGAACGGCTGCGCGACGTCAAGATGGCGCTGATGGAGAGCGACGGCGAGATCAGCGTCATCAGGTACCGGGCGGGGTCGGACGACGCCGCGAAGCGGAAGCGCCCGACGTGAACGCCGACGGATTGGGGCGTCCGGCACAGCAGGCCCTGATAATCATCGCGATCATCGTGCTGATCGGGTCGCTTCATCTCGCGCGATCGGCCATCGTTCCGGTGCTGTTCGCGATGTTCCTGGCTCTGCTGCTGTCGCCGGCGGTCAATGCGCTGGCGCGGATTCGGGTCCCCCGGGCGTTCGGCGCGGCACTGGTCATGGTGTCCCTGGTCGCGATGGCAGCAATGGCGCTCAATGCGACCTGGCGGCCGGCGCGTGGATGGCTCGACGCGGCGCCTGCGACGATGCGCACTCTGGAGCGGAAGCTGCGCCCGGTGACGCGAATCATTGCCAAAGTCGAGTCGGTTTCCGAGCAGGCCGGGCGGGTGACAGATCCGGCGACCGCTGCCACCGACACCGGGCGACCATCGGTGTCCGCGATAGCGGACAAGTCGGCGATGCAGAACACGCAGGATTGGCTGATCGCCACCGTGAGCATGCTGATCGTGACGTACTTCCTGCTGGCCGCCGGTCCATCGCTGCTCATCCGGTTCGGCGCCGCATGGAGCGGCGGCGAAACCGACAGGCGGCTGCTGCAGATCGCGACCACGATCAGCGAGGACCTGGGCCGCTATTTCGCAACCGTGACGCTGAGCAACCTGCTGCTTGGGCTGGCGACAACCGCAACCATGCGCTGGCTGGACATGCCGAACCCCGTGTTGTGGGGTGTAGTTGCCTTCCTGCTGAACTACGTGCCGTACGCGGGGTCGGCCGTGACGTTGACCCTGCTCACCGTCGTGGCGCTGGTGTCCTTTGACGGTCTGAATAAGGGCTTCGCCGTTGCAGCTACCTACCTGACGATCGCTACGATCGAGGGTCAGATTCTCCAGCCGGTCCTGGTGGGGCGGCGGCTGGACGTGCACCCGCTCGTCGTCCTGCTCAGTCTGTGGTTCGGAGGCTGGTTATGGGGCATCGCGGGTGTTGCGCTCGCGATGCCACTGCTCGTCACCGCCAAGGCGTTCGCCATCGAGCTCGGCGTCCAACCGGGCGCGGCTGCGATCGGAACTCCGGACGCCACGACCATCCGCTCGCGTGTCGGGGAGCTGCTCACGCACGGTGCCGTGCGTCACCGCGACTCCGAACCGAAGCCGCGGTGACGCACCTGCGCCGATCCGGCCGCGGGCGACACCGCCCGCGGCCGTTGCGGGATCAGTTCTGCCTGATCTCGAGATCGTTGCGCACCTCCACGACTCCGTCGACCGAGCGCGCGAGCTCAGCGGCGCGGGCCTTGGCTTCGTTCGAGTTGACGAAGCCGGTCAGCTGCACCACGCCCTTCTGCGTCTCGACGTTGATCTGGTGCGCCTTGGTCGTCGAATCCTCGATGAGCTTGCCCTTCACCGACGCGGTCACCGTGCCGTCGTCAACGACCTGACCCGCGGTGGCCTGCGGGCTGCTGATCTCGAGGTCGTTGCGGACCTCCTTGACGCCCGTCACCGAGCGCGCGACCACCGTGGCCTGGTTCTTCGCCGCCGCGTTGTCGACGAACCCGCCCAGTTGCACGACCCCACGATAGGTCTCGACATTTATCTGACCGGCCTTCGTGACCGGGTCATCGATCAGACCGGCCTTCACCTTGGCCGTCAGGACACTGTCATCGATGACCTCGCCGGCCGACTGTTGCGTGCGCGTCGCGGAGCACGCGGTGCCCAGCATCAGCGCACCCATGATGGCGGTGAGCTTGAGGAATCTCGAGTTCATTGCTTCTCTCCTTACAGGTGTGCCGATCGGCCGCGGCCGACATCGATGTCTGCTGCAGCCGTGTTGTAGGGTGCAATCGACGTGCCAGATACGGAGCCGACGCGTTTCGGCCCTCCGCGACGCAGTGATGCGCAGCGCCGGCGGCGCGCGCGTTCAGGCACTTAGCCGCGCATGTCGGACGATGACTGACATAAAAAGTCGGTGTCTCCGAAGGAGATGTGCGGGGCCGCCGATGCTCGTGCCGTGACACAAGAGTTACAAGTATCCCTGTAAAGATTTGCCCTGATCTCCGGGGCGGTCGCAGGCCACGGAGGAGTCACCGATGATGGAACCCGAAAGCGGTCGGGGGAGAACCTCTGACCGCACGCCGATGTCGATGATGAGCCTCGTCGGCGAATCCGATGCCATGCATCACGTGCGCACGCTGATCGAGCGGGTCGCGGGCACCAATGCCTCCGTCCTGGTGGTCGGCGAGAGCGGCACCGGCAAGGAGCTCGTCGCGCAGGCGCTGCACGCGGGAAGCGCGCGGGCGACTTCCGAGCTGCATGCGGTCAACTGCGGCGCCATCCCGGCCACACTGATCGAGGCGGAACTCTTCGGCTACGAGAAGGGCAGCTTTACCGGGGCAACCCGCACGCACGACGGGATAGCGGCGCGGGCGAGCGGCGGCACGCTGTTTCTCGATGAGATCACGGAGATGCCGATGGAAATGCAGCCGCCCCTGCTGCGCTTCCTCGAGACGCAGCGCTACTTCCGCGTCGGCGGCACGCAGGAGCTGTCCACGGACGTGCGCTTCGTCGCGGCGACGAACCGGTCTCCCGTGGCCGCGGTCCGGGAGAACAGGCTTCGGGAGGACCTGTACTACCGGATCGCGGTCTTCCCGATCGAGCTGCCACCGCTGCGCAAGCGGGGCGATGACGTCGTCGAGCTGGCGGAGCTCTTTCTCGAGCGCATGAATGAGGTATCGGACCGCGAAAAGCGCTTCTCGCGCAGTTCGCTCGATGTCGCCCGCCGGCACAGCTGGCCCGGCAACGTCCGCGAGCTCAAGCACGCGGTCGAATACGCGTACATCCTGGCGGACAGCGAGGTCGACCTTGGCACGGCGATCGGGCGCGCGTCGGACCTGACCGCGCCAGCACAGGAGCAGCGCTGTGACGGGGAGTTGCGCATACGGATCGGCTCGCGTCTCTGTGAGGTGGAGCGCTCGGTCATCGAGGCGACGCTGGTGCGTTTTGCCGGTAACAAGCGCCGCACAGCGCAGGTCTTGGGCTGCAGCGTCAAAACGTTGTATAACAAGCTGAATCGCTATGCCCGGCTGGCGGGTGAGCTCTGATGCGAGGTGCCAAGATGGCGCGTGTACTGATCGCCGATGACCACGCCTTGTTCCGGGCGGGTTTGCGGCAGTTTCTCATCCAGTCGCTGCCCTCTGCCGAGATCGGGGAGTCGGCCACGGGTAACGAGACGCTCACCTGCCTGCAGCGCGGTGAATGGGATCTTCTGGTGCTTGACATAAACATGCCCGATCGCAGTGGCCTCGACATACTTCGCCACGTGCGCTCCGGTCATGCGGGCACACGTGTGCTGGTGCTGTCCGGCTACCCGGAGCGGCAATACGCCCTCAACGTGCTGCGCGCCGGCGCCTCAGGGTACATCGCCAAGGATTGCGCGCCGGAGGAGCTGCTCAAGGCGGTGCGCATGGTGCTGCAGGGGCGTCGCTACGTGAGCGACAGCCTGGCCGAGCTGCTGCTGCTGGACCTCGACCAGGCGGACAAGCCGCTGCACAGCCTGTTGTCGGACCGGGAGTTCCAGATCTTCGGCAAGCTGGCCGCCGGTCACGGCGTCTCCGAGATCGGGCGGGAGCTGTGCCTGAGCGTGAAGACGGTCAGCACATACCGGACCCGCATCCTCGAGAAGATGCGGATGAAGAGCAACGCCGACCTGACAAGCTACGCGCTGCGCAACGAGATCATCCAGTAGGCGCGCCAGATGGATGTCGAACTGACCATGACCAGCGCTCAGGATCTGCAGGTTTTGCTTGTCGAGGACTCGACGGTGATCTGCAACCTGATCGCCAACATCGTGAACAACGTGGCCGGCGTGAGCGTTGCGGAGAGCGTCGGATCCGAAGCCGACGCGATCGAGGCGGTCAATCACGGCAACGTCGACGTCGTTATCCTCGATCTGCAGCTGCGCACCGGTACCGGCTTCGGGGTGCTGCGGGCCATGCGAAAGATGGCGCGGCGGCCGGCGGTGGTCGTGTTGACGAATTTTGCGCTCAGCACGTACCGGGAATCGGCGCTCGCGCTCGGCGCGCGCCACTTCCTCGACAAGTCGCGTGACTACGAGCGGCTCCCCGGCATACTCAGCGAGCTCGCGGCAAGCCGCGCCTCATACCAGGCTTCCTGACACCGCGGGGGCCGGGTCGGGGTTCGGCCAGGGGATCGTGACGAACGTTCCCGGGACCTCCGTGTCCTCTCCCATCGACTGCACGACGCTCGCGAGAGGCACCTGGACGCAGATCCGCGTCCCGCCCAACGGCACAGTCGTGATGTCCAGGCGACCGCCGAGCACGTGAACGCGATGACGCATGCCCGCGATGCCGTGCGCCTTCGGACGGATGAGCGCCTCCGGGGTCGAACCGACGCCGTCGTCGCCGATCGTTAGCACGACGTTCTGGTCGTTGCACTCGAGCGCGATATCGATCTCCCTGGCGCGCGAATGCTTGATGACGTTCGCTAGCGCCTCCTGTACCACCCGGAACAGCGTGATCGCGCCGGCGCGGGTGAAGACGGGCTCGTCCTCCGGGAACTGTTGACGGCAGGTGAGATCGGCGCGTCGACAGGTCTCCTCGATCTGCCAGCGCATCGCCGCAACCAGCCCCATCGTGTCGAGCAGGGTCGGCCGCAGCTCCTCGACGACCCGGCGCTTGAGGTCGATGCCCTGGTCGAGTGCCGTGCGAATGCGCTCGAGCCGCATGCCGTACTCGTCCGGCTCGGCCGGATTGCGCTGCAGCCACGTCACGTCCATCCGCGCGGTCAGCAGCACTCCACCGAGCTCGTCATGCAGGCCTCGCGACAGGCGCGCCCGCTCCTCCTCCTGCACGTGCTGCAGGTGGCGGTAAAGCTCGGTCAGCTCCGCGGACTGCGCGTTGGCCTGGGACTGAAGCCGGTCATGCTGGCGGGTGAGCTCGGCTCCTGCCTCCTGGCGCTGTCGGACGCTCCTCGTCATCGCGACGATCGCAAGCGCCGTCAATGCAAGTGCGACCAGGAGGGTCACCAGGTTGAGCCGCCCCACGACCTGCAGCTGACGATCCCAGTTGGCGAGGGAACGCTCGACCACAGATTCCTCGTAGTCGCGCGTGATACCCGCCAGCTCACGGAAACGCATCATGCCTTGCAGCTCGGCGGCGGAGTCCGACCGTGCCAGCGCCGCGGCGGGCCCCTCCGACCGGTAGAGCGCCACCGAAGCGTTCATGTCGGCCAGCTTGGTGGCGGCGTGCGACCGAAGCCTCTGGACGATGGCGGCCACCCGCGCATCCCGGTCCTGGTAAACGGCGGCCAGCTCGCCCGCGAGTCCGTCGATGTGCTCGACGGCGGCGGTAAGCGGTGCGAGATGGCGCGCGTCGCCCGTGAGCAGAAAGCCACGCTGACCGGATTCCGCATCCATCACCATCTGCTCGAGCTCGACGACGCGGATCCACTGTTCGTGCGCACGCTGTACGTCGGCCGCGGCCTGCGAGAGCTTGTCGCGGCCGAACTCAGCGACCGTGTACAGGGCGACGATGAATCCGACCGACAGCGCGACGATGATTGCGAGCTGCCAGCGTTTCAACCTTGACATCGGCGTACTCCTCTGCGGGATATCTACGCCGATCCGCGCATGGTTGTCCAACCATCGCGCCGCTCAGTCGGGTGCGCTGCGCTCCTGGCTCGAAGGCGTTTCGCCAGCCGCGTACTCTTCGCGCGACTCGAGGCGCCCGTGCCGCGAATAGATCTCGACGACCGCGGCTCTGCGCGTGGCGGCGAGCACACGCGCAAAGTCGATTGCGTCCTGCCGATGCGGAAAACCCCAGCAGCGCGCGTCCAGGTCGTAGTCGTAGACGCCCCACATCGGGGGATAGCTCGTGCGGACGATGATGGATGCTCGCATCGGCCTTGCCTCCTTTGCTCCTCGTGCCGGCGTCGGTGCACGATCCGTGCCACGAGGCCGTGGCCTCACGATGCTGTCGGGTTCGTACTCGGCCTCGCAGGGCCCGGGAGTCGACCGGCTTCGGCGGGCGGGTTGGGTACGCAGCAACGCCCGCCGCCGACCGACTCCCGGGATCGTCGTCGATCGCATTGCCGAAGCGGCAGCAAACTCCGTGCCAGCGGGCTCGATATCGCCCGCCACGCCGCACGACGCACCTCCCGCGGCGCGAGAAGATGTAAATGCGCCCCGGGATTCCACACGATGGTGAAACTTCTGCAAAACGGCGGTTCGGTTCTGGCCGCGGCCGGGTGAGGTCGTATGGCGTACGGGCTGTGGCACACCGATTGCATGACCACCTGCGGGCGAAGCCGCCCAAGACGCGAAGGAGTTAGCGATGCAGACGCGAAAATTGATTTTTGCAGCCCTGGCCGGAAGCCTGCTGGCGTTCGGCTGCAATCGGGCAGAGTCGCCTAAGGAAGTTCAGGAAGACGTCGCGGACGCCCAGCAGGACGCCGCGGAACAGACCTCCGAGGCGCGGGAAGACGTAGCCACCAGCCAGACGCCCGGGCAGACGATGGAAAACGAGTACGACCTGGCGATCACGGAGGCCGAGGGCAAGCATCAGGTAGCGATGGAGTCCTGCGAAGCGATGTCCGGGACCGAGCAGGAAGCGTGCAAGGCGCGCGCTGACGAGGAGCTTGCCGCGGCGAAGCAGCGTGCGGAATCGCTGAAGCCGCAGTAGGAGGGGTGATCAGCCTGATGGGGTGGTCGTATCCTGATCATCCTGCTGCTGCTCGTGAACCTTCGGCGAATCGAGAGGGCGCGCTGAGCGCCAACGCCGCCGCAGCGGGCATCGCGCCCGCTGCGGCGGCGTTTCGGGAAGCGTGCCTTACTGAGTCTGGCGCAGATCCCTGATGGCCTGCGTTACGGCAGCGAGTTGCGACGCGACTTCGACACTCCCCGTCTCGTCCACATCCTCACCGTCCATCTGCCGCTGAACCAACCCCAATTTCCAGTTTCGCAGCACGGCTATCTTGTCGTCGTACGACAGGTCCGAGTCGCGCAGGACATGCTTCGGGTGCCTGAACTGTGACTCCGGGGTGCTGAAGGCTCTCTTCACGTTTGTCGCGGTCATCGGGACCTCGCTTCTGATTCGCAGTGGCTAACGGGGTATAACTTTCGCGCTACGCAGCCCCCGGTTGTATCGGCGGCTCGGAGCGCCGCCGGTCGGACGCCACCGACGGCGAAAAATGTAGGCGGCTTCTGACGCGAGCGACCGCAAGGCTCCGACTGCACGCAGCCCGGGTTGACCTCAGGATGCAACTCCGGAGCCACGCTCCGGGATATCGGCGGTTCGGCCCCCAACCCCCAGAACCGCCTCGCTAAGCCCCCGCCGATGAAATCGGCGGGGGCTTTTTTTTGGCTGTCTTCCACGAACGAACAATGTAGGAAATCGCGAAGGTTTCCCCGGGATCGAGTCCGACAAAGCCGTCGGATTCGTTCTGCTAAAAGACGCCATCCCAGAAGCTCCGCCAGAAACAGCGATCACGCACCGACGGAGAGGTTCGATGGAAACCGAAGACCGCGTTCGCCGCCGTCACGTGCGCGCCAGCGAGGCGTCCGTGTCGCTCGAATCGGAGCTCGACCTCAAGAAGCTTCTGCGCGCACTGCAGGCGGTGCGGGACGGTGACTTCACCGTTCGGCTTCCGAGCGACCAGACCGGCCTTGCCGGCAAGGTCGCGGACACGTTCAACGAGATCGTGGCCTCCAATCAACGGATGGCGCGCGAAATGGAGCGCGCGGGTCGAATGGTCGGCAAGGAAGGCAAGACCCGGCACCGGGTGGCGATGGACCGGCGCGTCGGCGCCTGGGGCGAGATGGAGTCGTCGCTTAACACCCTGATGGACGACCTGCTCTGGCCGACAACCGAGGTGACCCGCGCGATCACCGCCGTTGCGAAGGGCGACCTGTCGCAGATCGTGCGACTGGAGGTCCAGGGCCGCCCGCTGCGCGGCGACTTCCTGCGTTCAGCGACGATCGTCAACGCGATGATCGGCCAGATGAGCGCGTTCACGTCCGAGGTAACGCGCGTGGCGCGCGAAGTGGGCACCGAGGGCAAGCTCGGCGGGCAGGCGTCCGTGCCGGGCGCCGCGGGCACGTGGAAAGACCTCACCGACAACGTCAACTCGATGGCGGGCAACCTGACCGGCCAGGTGCGCAACATCGCGGAGGTTGCAACCGCCATTGCGAGTGGCGACCTGTCGCGCAAGATCACGGTGGACGTGCGCGGGGAGATCCTGCAGCTGAAGGAGGCCATCAACACGATGGTCGACCAGCTGCGGTCCTTCGCCTCGGAAGTGACGCGCGTGGCGCGCGAG
>Ga0207691_10000162_pt1 | contig 62729 bp, 63 predicted proteins | sample KBSM13metaG_FD_184327 | JGI IMG/M metagenome (GOLD analysis project Ga0207691, IMG submission 184327) | Miscanthus rhizosphere microbial communities from Kellogg Biological Station, Michigan, USA - KBS M1-3 metaG (SPAdes) (version 2) | ecosystem: Host-associated > Plants > Roots > Rhizosphere >...
ACGGCCCGGCGGGAGGCACGACCCCCACGCTCACTTCGTTCGCTGCCCCCAGAGGGGGAGCATGCCTCCCTTGGGACGGCCCGGCGGGAGGCACGACCCACGCGCTCCTTGTCGGGGAGCCCCGCTAGCATGGACTTCGAGCTGTGGTGGCTGCTGCCGATCGTGGCGGTGTTCTTCGCGCTCGGCTGGATCGCCGCCCGCATCGACATCAAGCACCTGATGCGCGAGTCGCGCGCGCTGCCGCTGTCCTACTTCCGCGGCCTCAACTTCCTGCTGAACGAGGAGCCCGACAAGGCGATCGAGTCGTTCATCGAAGTGGTCAAGGTCGACCCGCAGACGATCGACCTGCACTTCGCGCTCGGCTCGCTGTTCCGGCGCCAGGGCGAAGTCGACCGCGCGATCCGCATGCACCAGAACCTGCTCGACCGGCCCGACCTGCCGGCGGACAAGCGCACCACCGCCACGTACGAGCTGGCCCAGGATTTCCATCGCGCCGGACTGCTGGACCGCGCCGAGGAGCTCTTCACCAAGCTCGACGGCACGACGTTCGAGCACGCGTCGCTCGGCCACCTCATTTCCATCTACGAGACGGAGAAGGATTGGCCGAAGGCGATCGCCGCCACGCAGCGGATGGAGACGCTCGCCAAGCAGCCGTATTACAAGGAGATCGCGCAATACCATTGCGAGCTCGCTCAGGCGGCGCTGCTCGCCAACGACGCTGCGACCACGCAGCGCGAGATCGACCTGGCGCTCGCGACGCACCGCGCGTGCGCGCGCGCCAACCTGCTGGCGGGGGATCTCGCCGCGCAGCAGGGAGATGCGCGCGCCGCCGTGGCCGCGTGGCAGAAGATCGAGTCGCAGAATCCGGCGTTCATTGCGCTCGCGGCCGAGCGCTTCGCCGACGCCTACCGCAAGCTCGACGACCGTCCCACCGGGATCCGGCAGCTCCGCAACTACCAGTCGCAGTATCCGTCGCTCGACATCCTCAACGCGCTGTTCTCGCTGGTGCTCGAGCACGAGGGCCCGGCGGCGGCCGCGACGCTCATCAAGGACGAGCTCGCGCGGAACCCCACGCTGATCGGCCTCGACCGCCTGCTGGAAGCGCAGCTGATGGCGGCGCCCGCCGACCGCCGGCACGACCTCGAGCTCGTCAAGGGGCTGGTGGCGCAGCACATCAAGCGCCTCGGCATGTATCGCTGCGAGCAGTGCGGCTTCCGCGCCAAGCAATACTACTGGCGCTGTCCCGGCTGCCAGAAGTGGGAGACCTACGTGCCGCGACGCACCGAGACGCCGGACGGTTACACATGAGTCACGCGGAGGGCCACCGATGAGCCGGATGCAATCGCGGGTGTACGTCGCGCTCGACTTCGAGAACCCGATGCGTGCGCTGGCGCTCGCCGACCGTCTGGATCCGCGCGCATGCGGCCTCAAGGTGGGCAAGGAGACGTTCGTCGTCGCGGGCCCCGAGCCCGTGCGCTGGATGGTGGCGCGCGGCTTCAACGTGTTCCTCGACCTCAAGTTCCACGACATCCCCAACACGGTGGCGCAGGCGTGCGCCGCGGCCACGAGTCTTGGCGTGGGCATGCTCAACGTGCACGCCGCCGGCGGACGCGCGATGCTGCTGGCCGCGCGCAAGGCCGTGGACGACACGGCGGCGGCCGCCGGCCAGGCGCCGCCGCTGCTGATCGCCGTGACCGTCCTGACGAGCCTTGGCGACGCCGACCTCGCCGAGACCGGCCACATCGACGGCGCCGCCCAGCAGGCGCTGCGCCTCGCGCGCCTCGCCCGCGACTGCGGCCTCGACGGCGTCGTGTGCTCGGCGATGGAAGCGCCGGCGATGCGCCAGGAGTTCGGCCCGGAGTTCGCGCTGGTTACGCCGGGCATCCGCCTCGCCGGCGCGGCCCGCGACGACCAGGCGCGCGTCATCACGCCGGAGGCGGCGGTCGCCAACGGCGCCGACTACCTCGTTATCGGCCGCCCGATCACGCGTGCCGACGATCCCGTCGGAACGCTCGAGGCGATCAATCGCACGATCGGAGCGGCCGCGTGAAGATCACGATGATCGGCACCGGCTACGTCGGGCTCGTGACCGGCGCGTGCCTCGCCGAGGTCGGCAACGACGTGGTGGGCTTCGACGTCGACGAGCGCAAGATCGGCATCCTCCGGTCGGGCGGCGTGCCCATCCACGAGCCCGGCCTGCAGGCGATGATCGAGCGCAATGTGGCCGCGGGGCGGCTGCGCTTCACCACCGACGTCGACGCCGCCGTCGCGCATGGCACCGTGCAGTTCATCGCCGTCGGCACGCCGCCGGACGAGGACGGCAGCGCCGACATGCAGTACGTGCTGCAGGCGGCCCGCAACGTCGGCGCGCGCATGCGCGGCTGGACGATCGTCGTCGACAAGTCCACGGTGCCGGTGGGCACCGCCGACCGCGTGCGCGCCGCCATTGCGGAGGAACTCGGCAAGCGCGGCGCCGATCATCCGTTCGCCGTCGTCTCCAACCCGGAATTCCTGAAGGAAGGCGCGGCCGTCGACGACTTCATGCGGCCCGACCGCATCGTGATCGGCGCCGACGATCCACGCGCCGTTGCCGCGATGCGCGCCGTCTACGCGCCGTTCATGCGCAGCCACGACCGCATGTTCGTGATGGACGTGCGTTCCGCCGAGCTCACCAAGTACGCGGCCAACGCGATGCTCGCGACGCGCATTTCGTTCATGAACGAGATCGCGAACCTCGCCGACCGCCTCGGCGCCGACATCGAGGCCGTGCGCCAGGGCATCGGCTCCGATCCCCGGATCGGCTACCACTTCCTGTATCCGGGCGCCGGCTACGGCGGCAGCTGCTTCCCGAAGGACGTGAAGGCGCTGCGGCATACCGCCCGCCAGCACGGCATGACGCTCAAGGTGCTCGGCGCGGTCGAGGACGTCAACGACGCGCAGAAGCACGTGCTGGTCGACAAGGTCGTGGCGCGGCTCGGCGCGGATCTCGCCGGGCGGACGATCGCGATCTGGGGCCTCGCGTTCAAGCCCGATACCGACGACATGCGCGAGGCGCCGTCCCGCGTGATCATCGACGCGCTGACGCGCCGCGGGGCCCGCGTCGTCGCCTACGATCCGGTCGCGATGGACGAAGGGCGCCGCGTGCTGGCGGATCTGCCGGGCGTGAGCTTCGCCGCGACGCCCATCGCCGCGGCGGCCGGCGCCGACGCGCTCGTGATCGTCACGGAGTGGAAGGAATTCCGCGGCCAGGACTTCGAGGCGCTGCGGTCGGCGATGAAGGCGCCGCTCGTCTTCGACGGCCGCAACCTGTACGAGCCCGCGCTGCCCCGCGCTGCCGGTCTCGAGTACGTCTCTATCGGCCGGCCATGACGCCCGCCGCCCAGGCCGCCACCGCGCGCTTCTCCACGTGGGCCGCGCGCGTCGCGGCGGCGCGCGTGCTGGTCGTGGGCGACGTGATGCTCGACCGCTACTGGTTCGGCGACGTCGAGCGCATCTCGCCGGAGGCGCCGGTCCCGGTCGTGAAGATCGCGCGCGCCGATGAGCGCCCCGGCGGCGCCGCCAACGTAGCACGCAACGCGGCAGCCCTCGGCGCGCACGCCACGCTGCTGTCAGTCACGGGTGACGACGAGGCGGGCACGGTGCTCGCGCAGCTGCTGGCTGGCGAGAACGTCGACGCGCGCTTCCTGCGCGACGCCACGCAGAAGACCACGGTGAAGCTCCGCGTCATCGGCCGCCAGCAGCAGCTGCTGCGCATCGACTTCGAGACCGCGCCGTCGAAGGAGCTGCTCGCGGCCAATCTCGCGGAGTTCGGCCGCGCGCTCGCCGGCGTCGACGTCGTCCTCCTCTCCGACTACGGCAAGGGCGGCCTCGCGCATATCGAGACGATGATCGCGGACGCGCGCGCCGCCGGCCGGCGCGTGCTCGTCGACCCGAAGGGCGAGGACTGGCAAAAGTACCGTGGTGCCACGCTCATCACGCCGAACCGCGGCGAGCTCCGCCAGGTGATCGGCCGCTGGCGCGACGAGGCGGATCTCGCCGCGCGTGCGCACCAGCTCCGCGCATCGCTCGGCATCGACGCGCTCCTCGTCACGCGCTCGGAGGAGGGGATGAGCCTCTTCACCGACGGCGGCACGCTGTCCATTCCCGCGCAGGCGCGCGAGGTGTACGACGTCTCCGGCGCGGGCGACACGGTGATCGCCACGCTCGGCGCGCTGATCGCCGCCGGCGCGTCGCTCGAGGACGCGATGCGCGTGGCCAACGAGGCGGCCGGCGTGGTGGTGGGCAAGCTGGGCACGGCCGTCGTGCACCCGGCGGAGCTGTCCTGACGGTCGTGCGGTCGCGTCGGCTGCGCGACGGCCGATTACAATCGTTGCGCCATGGCCAAGCCCAAGACCGTCTACCAGTGCACCGAATGCGGCGGCGAGTCGCTGAAGTGGCAGGGCCAGTGCCCGCACTGCAGCGCCTGGAACACGCTGGTCGAAGCCGCGGCCACGCCGCCCGCCACCCGCTTTCGCAACGTCGCGGGCGCGCGCTCGGCGGTGACGCCGCTTGCCGCCGTCGCGCCGCAGGAGAACCTGCGGATCGCGACGGGCCTGCCGGAATTCGACCGCGTGCTGGGCGGCGGCCTGGTCGCCGGCGGCGTCGTGCTGCTGGGCGGTGATCCCGGCATCGGCAAGTCCACGCTTCTGCTCCAGGCATCGGCGGCCCTCGGCGCCGCGCATCGCACGCTCTACGTCACCGGCGAGGAATCGACGGACCAGATCGCGCTGCGCGCGCAGCGGCTCGGCCTCGTGAACGCGCCGGTCGAGCTGCTCGCCGAAGTGCAGCTCGAGGCCATCGTGGCGGCGATCGACGCCACGGCGCCGGAGTTCGTCGTCATCGACTCGATCCAGACGGCGTACACCGAGAGTCTCGCGTCCGCGCCGGGGAGCGTGTCGCAGGTGCGCGAATGCGCGGCGCAGCTGACGCGGCTCGCCAAGCAGCGCGGCGTGGCGATCATCTTCATCGGCCACGTGACCAAGGAGGGCGCGATCGCCGGCCCGCGCGTGCTGGAGCACATCGTGGACACGGTGCTGTACTTCGAGGGCGAGCCGCATTCGAGCTTCCGGCTGGTGCGCGCGATCAAGAACCGCTACGGCGCCGCCAACGAGCTCGGCGTGTTCGCGATGACGGAGCGCGGTCTGAAGGGGGTCACCAACCCGTCGGCGCTGTTCCTTTCGCGGCATGGCGAGCCGGTGCCGGGCACGGCCATCGTCGCCACCGTGGAGGGTTCGCGGCCGCTGCTGGTGGAGATCCAGGCGCTGGTCGATCCCGTCCACGGCGGCAACGCGCGGCGCCTGGCGGTGGGCCTGGACCCGCAGCGCCTGGCGCTGCTGCTGGCAGTTCTCCACAGGCACGGCGGCGTCGAGACCGCCGGTTACGACGTTTTCGTCAACGCGGTCGGCGGTGTGCGCATCAGCGAGCCGGCCGTGGACTTGGCGCTGCTTCTTGCAGTGCAGTCGTCCTTGAGAAACAAGGCATTGCCGGACAAACTGATCGTTTTCGGTGAGGTGGGTCTCGCGGGGGAAATCCGGCCGGTGCAGCGCGGGCTGGAACGCATCCGCGAGGCCGCGAAGCTCGGGTTTCGCACCGTGATGCTGCCGACGGCCAACAAGCCGAAGCAGGGCGTCGACGACGTAACGCTGGTCGGCGTCGACCGCATCGGCGCCGCGCTCGACTACCTCCGCAGCGCCGACTAGGCGCGCCGCGCGCCCGGGCTCACGGCCTAGGCTCGACGCGAAACGGCCGCCGCCGGCGGCTCCGGTACTGCTCCGCCATGTTGAGATAGGCGGCCTCGAGCGCCGCGGTCGTCGCGGCCGTGTCGAACAGGGCGCTCGCGCGCCCGCGGATCTCGAGCAGGTCGCGCAGCGCGCGCCGGCGCGGCTCGTCGCGGGCGAGCGCGATCGCCAGCTCGACGTAGCCGTCGACGTCGCGCGCGACGAGCTCCGGCAGTCCCGCGGCGGTCACCAGGCTCGCCGCCACCCGGCCCGGAAAGGTGTCGCCGCGGAAGGTCACGAGCGGGCAGCCGGCCCACAGCGCGTCGCTGCCGGTCGTGTGCGCGTTGTAGGGCCACGTGTCGAGGAACAGGTCGGCATGGCGGTACAGCGCGAGGTACTCGGCGTTCGGCCGCATCGGGGCGAAGTGCAGGCGAGCCGGATCGACGCCGCGGTCGGCGGCCTCGTCGCGCAGCCGCGCGCTGGCGGGATCGGCCTCGCCGCGCGCCAGCAGCCACAGCACGCTGCCCGGCACCGCGGCGAGGATCCGCGCCCACGCGTCCATCACCTCCGGGTTGATCTTGTACGTCGCGTTGAAGCAGCACAGCACCACGGCGCCTGGCGGCAGTCCCAGCGATTCGCGCGGCACCCGCGGTCCGACGGGCCGCTGGCGGTCGTTGATCTGGTAGCTCTGCGGCAACTGCACGAGCGTTTCCGAGTAGTCGGGCGCGTCGTCGGGCGGCGCGACGATGTCGTCCGCGATCAGGTAGTCGGCCAGCGTTCCCCCCAGGGTGCCGGGGTAGCCCAGGTAATGCACCTGGATCGGCGCCGGGCGGAGCGCCAGCACGCCCGGCGGGGCGCCGGCCGTGTGGCCCTTGAGGTCGACGAGGATGTCGATCCCGTCGGTGCGGATGGCGTCGGCGATGCGCCGCGTTCCCCAGCCGTTTGCCTCGACGAAGCGATCGAACGCGCGGACGACGCGGGTGCGCAACGGGCTGCGATCGTCCGGCCCGGTCGAGTAGGCGACCACCTCGAAGGTGCGCCGGTCGTGCTGCTCGAACATCCCCGTGGCAAGGAACGCCGTAGCGTGCGTATGGAAGTCGGCCGACAGGTAGCCGAGCTTCAGCCGCGCGCCGGACAACAGGCGCGGCGCGCTCGGCGCAGCGGGCGGAGCCAGCGCCGCGGTCCACGCTTCGGCGCAGCGGCGCTGCTCCGCGCGCGTGGCGGGTTGCGACAGCAGCACGAAGGGCGACACGGGCATGGAGCCGGCCGGCGTGCCCTTGCGCAGCCGCTCGCGCAGCGAGGGCAGGTCGTGCCAGTCCGCCACCCGCATCCGCAGATAGGCGAGCTGCGACAGCGCCGCACCGTTGTCCGGGTCGACGCGCAGCACCTGCTCATAGGTTTCGGCGGCGGCGGCAAGATCGCCCGCCTGCTCCAGCGCGCCGGCCAGCTCGAAGCGAAGCGCGCCGTTGCCGGGTGTGCGGGCGAGGGCGGCGTTGAGCGTCGCCTGCGCGGCCGCCGGATTGCCTGCGGCGAGCTCGAGCTGGGCCTTGTGGCCGGCATAGGCCGGCACGTCGCGGGCGAGCCCGGCGGCGCGCGTCGCAGCGTCGAGGGCCTCGAGATTGCCGCCATTGGCGGCCAGCGCGAGCGCGAGGTTGTGCCACGCGCCGGCGTGCGTCGCATCCGCCGCGACGGCGCGGCGCGCCGACGCCTCGGCGTCCGTGGCGCGGCCGATCGACAGCTCGGCGCCCGCGAGATTCGACCAGACGTCCGCTGACTGCGGGGCCAGCTTCGCAGCTTCCTTGAGCGCATTCACCGCCGCCTCGCGGCGGCCGATGGCCTCGAGGCCCAGCGCGAGGTTCGACCAAGCTTCCGGCAGCGCCGGATCGACGGCGATCGCCGCACGGATGCGCCGGATCGCGTCGGACGGCTTGCCGGATTGCAGCAGCACGACGCCGGAATAGTGAAGCGCGCCCGCATGCTCGGGATCCGCCTTGATCACGGCGTCGTAGCGCAGGAACGCCTCGCGCAGCTTGCCCTGCTGATGCAGGCGGAACGCGCGCTCGAATTCGGTATCGATGCTCATGCTCTGGGGCGAGACGGCTAAACCGCGGAGTCTAGCCGATGCGCGCGAGGCGCCGCGGCGGGACGACACCGGGCGGCGAGCGCCGGGCGCGCACGCAAATGAAACGGCCGCCCGGGGGCGGCCGCTTTGCCTGCGTTTCGAGGCGCCTTCCGGCGTCGCGAAACCGCCGTGCCCTTACGGCTGGATCTTGATGTCGCTCTTGACCGACTTCACGCCTTCGGTGCCCTTGGCGATGTCCATCGCCTTCTGGGCTTCCGCCTGCGTCTTCGCTTCGCCGCTCATCCAGACAACGCCGTCCTTGTCGGTGTCGACCTTGATGCGCGCCATCGTGCCCGGGCTTTCGGCGGCCAGCTTGGACTTGATCTTGGTCGTGATCACCGAATCCTTGACGAACGTTGCAGGCTTGTTGCGGTCCGTATCCGAATCCGCGGCCATGGCCATCGGGGCCAGCACGGTGCCGATGACGAACGCCGTCGTTGCGAGCTTGAGCTTCATATTGGTTCTCTCCTCTGAGTGGGATACTACGGCGTACAGTTTGCGGTTTGCCCGGGGCAACGGGCATCGGACAACAGCCGAAATCCCGGCAGGTGCCAGTCCTACAAAGCTCGCGTATCCCATGGCCAACAGCTCCTTCCTTGCCGAAGCGGCAACCTGGAACAAGCGCTTTGCCGGCGACGACTACGTTTTCGGCACGGAGCCCAACGAGTACCTGCGCGAGCACGCGACCTGGCCCGCCGGCAGCCGCGTGTTGTGCGTGGCGGACGGAGAGGGCCGCAACAGCGTCTGGCTGGCGCGCCGGGGCATCGAGGTCGAGGCCTTCGACATCTCCGACGTCGGCGTGGAAAAGGCCCGCAGGCTTGCCGCCGCGGCGTCGGTCGCGGTGGCGTACAGCGTGTGTGATTGCGACGACTTCGCGTGGCCGCAGGACGCTTACGACGGGATCGCGGCGATCTTCGTCCAGTTCGCGGACCCCGCGATGCGCGCACGGCTCTTCGCGAACATGGTGCGTGCGCTGAAGCCCGGCGGCACGCTCGTCCTGCAGGGCTACGGCCCCAGGCAGCTCGAATACAAGACCGGCGGGCCGTCGCTGATCGAGCACCTCTACACCGTCGAGATGCTTCGCGACGCGTTCGCGTCGACGGAAATCGACGAGCTGCGCGACTACGAGGCGGATCTCAAGGAGGGTGCGCGCCACAGCGGCCGGTCGGCGCTGATCGGATTGGTGGCGCGCAAGCGTTGAGCGTCTGCCTGCCGGACGTGCCCGCTACTTGGCTGCGGACTCGTTGAAGCTCGCTGCCGCGCGGATCAGCGCCTTGAATGCGGCCTCGTCGATCTCATCACCTTCGCGGATGTCGATGGCGCGCCGAACGTTGCCTTCGAGGCTCGAGTTGAAGAGCTTCGAAGGGTCTGCGAGCGAGGCGCCCTTGGCGAACGTCAGCTTCACCGCGCTCTTGTACGTCTCGCCCGTGCAGATGATGCCGGCGTGCGACCACACCGGCACGTTCCACTTCCATTCCTCGACCACGGCGGGGTCGGCCTTGCGGATGAGGGCGCGGACATGGGCGAGCGCCTTTCCCCGCCAGTCGTCCAGCGACGCGATCCTGGCGTCGATCAGGCGGGAAGGGGAGTCGCCAGGTGCTGCTCCGCTTTTCTTCATGTCGCCTGCACCTCGCTCTGCTGCCGATGGCGCGACGATACCGGAGGGCCGCGCTACATGCCATGCAGCGGATTGATCTCCATGATCTCGTTCCTCGCGTTCGCGGCGCCTTGTCCCGTGACGCGCTTGGTCCTTGCCGACGCCTGCGCCTGGTTCGGCGAGCATGGCGCGATGGATCGCCCATCGGTTGCCAGCCATGCGGGCACGGTCGGCGTTCCCTTGGGCTCGGGGTCCCGCCGCGGAGCCAGCGGCGCCTGCCCGGGGACCTTGCCCGAGCCTCATTCCGCATGTCGTATAATTGGTATTATGTCAAATGATGAAAGGGCGAGACCAGGGAGGTCCCCGACCTTGACCCTCAGCCACCGGACCCCTCCCGTCAGGCATCCTCCTGAAGCAGGCATCTGACTCGCGTCAACCAGTCCAAGCCTGGAGTCCGGGCCTGCCTTCATCTCGGCGGTGACGATGGCTTCTCGTGCGCCGAGGCGGACAGCGCCAGCCGCACTGAAGCGCACGCTGCGCGCGCGTGACTTGGCGGTGGACGCGTGCCGCGCGGTGTGCAAGCAGCGCGACCTGCCGGTTCAGCGTCGCGACCTGGCGCTTCAGCGCCGCGACATCACGGCGGTGTTGCGACGATGATTTCGTGAGGGCAAAAAGCTCAGCGCTGTTCGCTCGATCATTTGCCCTCTGCGCTAAGGGTGGCGGTCGTTGGAACATGGCGCGGCTTCGGGCGAAGCACTTGCGCAACGCCGACTTTAGGACTATTAGTCCTGTCGATCGATTTGGGTCGACGCGGAGTTTGCCATGCGCTCGCAAGAGACCTACAACGACCAGATCGTGCGGCTGTTCCTGCTCGCCGCGGCCGTCTGGGGTGTCGTCGGCATGGCAATCGGCGTGTACGCCGCGGCCGAGATGGTGTGGCCGTCGCTCAATCTGGGCATCCCCTGGCTGACCTTCAGCCGCATCCGGCCGGCGCACACGTTCGGCGTCATCTTCGCTTTCGGCGGGTCGGCGCTGATCGGCACCTGCTACTACATCGTCCAGCGCACGGGGCACACCCGGCTCGCGTTCACGGCCCTTGCCAACTTCACCTTCTGGGGCTGGCAACTCGGATGCATCCTGGCGATGGTAACGATGCCGCTCGGCATCACGCAAAGCAAGGAATACGCCGAGCCCGAGTGGTTCATCGATATCGCCGTCGCCGTGGTCTGGGTTTCATTTGGAATCGTGTTCTTCGCGACGGTCGCGCGGAGGCGCATCCGGCACATCTACGTCTCCAACTGGTATTACGGCGCGCTCATCATCGCCGTGGGCCTGTTGCACATCGTCAACAACATCGCCTTGCCCGTGTCGTTGACCAAGTCCTATCCGGTGAATTCGGGGGCGGCCGACGCGATGGTCCAGTGGTGGTACGGCCACAACGCCGTCGCGTTCTTCCTGACCGCAGGCTTCCTGGGAATGATGTACTACTTCGTCCCGCGACAGGCGCAGCAGCCGCTGTGGAGCTACCGCTTTTCGATCGTCAATTTCTGGGCGTTGATCTCGATCTACATGTGGGCGGGGCCGCATCATCTGCTGTACACGGCGCTGCCCGACTGGGTGCAGTCGCTCGGCATGGCGTTTTCGCTGATCCTGCTGATGCCGAGCTTCGGCTCGGCGGCCAACGGATTGCTGACGTTCAACGGCTCCTGGCATTTGTTGAAGACCGACCCCGCGGCGAAGTTCATGGTCCTCGCCCTCGTGTTCTACGCCGGGACGACGCTCGAAGGCTCCATTCTGGCCATCAAGACCGTCAACTCGTTCACGCACTACACCGAGTGGACGGTCGCGCACGTGCACTTCGGGGCGATTGGCTGGGTGGCGATGATCACCATCGGTTCGCTCTACGCGATGGCGCCCCGCGCTCTCGGCCAGCCCGCGATGCATTCGCGAGCCGCGATGGAGCTGCATTTCTGGCTGCACACCAGCGGCGTGCTGATCTACATCTTCGCGATGTGGATCGCCGGCACCGTCCAGTTCCTGATGTGGCGCGCCACCGGCCCCGACGGCTCGCTGACCTATCCGTTCATCGACAGCCTGATCGCGATCAAGGGGCTGTACATGGCGCGCTGGTTCGCCGGCGTGATCATTCTCGCCGGCATGGTGGTGATGGCCTGGAACCTCTGGCACACCGCCGCGGCGGCGCGGGCCCGGCTGATCAAGCCGATACCGGTCCCGATCCCCGAGCCCGAGAAGCATCAGGTACCGGCACCCCTGCCGGCGTACGGCTGACGGCGGCGGACCATGGCGAGCGGCTACAGGTACTACGAAGCGGTCGAGAAGCACGCGGCGCTGCTCGGCATTCTGATTTTCGTCGCAGTGTCGTTCGGCGGGCTCGCGGAAGTCGTGCCGATGTTCGTGGAAGCGCATACCGTCGCTCCGCCGCCGGGCGTCAAGCCGTACGATCCGCTGCGCCTCGCCGGCAAGGACGTCTACGTGCGCGAAGGCTGTTATCTCTGTCACTCGCAGATGATTCGCGCGCTCCGGGCGGAGACCCAGCGATACGGTCCTTACTCGGTGGCCTCGGAGTCGGTGTACGACCGGCCCTTCCAATGGGGATCCAAGCGCACGGGACCCGATCTCGCGCGCGTGGGCGGCAAGTATTCCGACGAGTGGCAGCGGCGCCATCTGGTCGATCCGCGCGCGTTCGTCGCCGAATCGAACATGCCGCCGTACCCGTGGCTCGAGGACAGCCAGGTCGACGGCGCCGACATCGCGGCACGCATGCGCGTGCTCCGCAGACTCGGCGACCCGTACACTGACGCCGATATCGCGGGCGCGCCCAAAGCCGTTGCGGGCAAGACGGAACTCGACGCGCTGGTCGCGTATCTCCAGGGGCTCGGTGTCGCCGGCCCGCCCGCGGCGGAGCCCGCGAAATGAGCCCGCTCTGGGGCTATGTCGCCGGCATCGTCACGCTGGTCGTGATGGTCGTATTCATCGGCATCTGGGTGTGGGCGTGGCTGCCGTATCACAAGCGTGAGTTCGACGTCCTGGCCACGCTGCCGATGGAAGACGGGAAGGACGCGCCATGACCGAGTTCTGGTCGGGATGGGTCATCGTGCTCTGCGTGTTCACGCTCGGCGCTTCGCTCTTCCTCTTCATCTATGGATTGCGGGTCGACATCCCCACGCAGGCCGACGGCACCAGCGGGCATGTGTGGGCGCACGGCGTGCTGCGCGAAAGCGTGCGGGGTCTTCCGGTCTGGTGGATCATGGTCTCGGCGGCCGGATTTCTCGCCGCCTTCGTCTACCTCGCGCTCTATCCGGGCTTCGGTGCGTTCAAGGGTACGCTCGGATGGACCTCGCACGAGGAGCTCGCGCGCGACCAGGCCGCGAACGGCCGGCTCGAGGGGCCGCTGCGGGAGCGCATCCGCGGCAAGACCGTCGAAGCGATCGCCGCCGACCCCGAGGCCCTGCGCGTCGGCGCGATGCTGTTCGTCGAGAACTGCGCGGCGTGCCACGGCAGGGAGGCGCGCGGCAACGTCGCGATCGGCGCGCCCGACCTCACCGATCGCGACTGGATCTACGGCGGCGACGGCCAGGCGATCCTGACGAGCGTCCTGGATGGGCGCCGCGGCGCAATGCCTGCTTTTACCGGCGTCCTTTCCGCCGATTCGATCGTCGATCTCTCGCACTACGTCGCCAGTTTGTCCGGGATGCCCAACGACCCGCTGCTGGCGCAACTCGGCAAGCCGCTGTTCTCGAACTGTGCGCCGTGCCACGGCGCGGATGGCAAGGGGACCCCGGCGGTCGGCGCGCCCAACCTCACCGATGGGGTCTGGCTCTACGGCGCCAGCGGGCCGCGCGGGATCGCCGAAACCATCAGTCGCGGCCGCAACGGCGTGATGCCGTCGTGGCGCGAGCGCCTCGGCGAAGAGAATGCCCGTCTCGTCTCGGCCTGGGTCTATGCGCAATCGCACCCGGTGGCAGTCGCCACCCGCTGACGCGATGAAGGGGCGCGGCGCGGGCGAGTGGCTTCAGCAACCGGTCGTCTGGCTCGGCGCTGCGATCCTCGCGGCAACGATCGCCGCGTGCGTCGTGACCATCGTCCTTGCCGTGCGCCATGCGGATACGCCGCTCGAAGCCACGGACAGGAGCGTGCTGAAGGTCCCGCTTCGATCGCCCGCCGGCACGCCGCCCCGCCCGCAAGAGCGCCGATGAACGGCTGCTGGCATTGCGGCGAGCCGCTGCCTGCCAATGCGCCGCAGGCGCTCGTCGGCGGCGTGCCTCACGCGGTCTGCTGCAATGGTTGCCGCGCCGTGGCGGAGTGGATCGGGACCCTCGGGCTCGCCGACTACTATCGATTGCGCGGCGGCTCGACCGTCTGCACGCCCGACCTCGATGACTGGGCGACGAGCGCAGCGGCCTTCCAGCGCCCGGAGCTTTCCCGTCATGTGGTCCGCACGCTCGCCGACGGCACCAGCGAAACGATCGTGCTGATCGACGGCGTGCGCTGCACCGCCTGCTGCTGGCTGATCGAGCGAACACTCGGCCTGCTGCCCGGTGTCGCCGAAGTCGGCATGAACGCCGGCGCGCGGCGCGCGCGCGTCGTGTACGACGCCGGCGTCGTGTCGCTGAAAGGCATCGTCGACGCGCTCGCACGCGTCGGATATCGCGCGCTGCCGCTCGACCGCGCGGCGCTCGACGACACGCGCCGCGGCGAAACGCGCGACGCGCAAAAGCGCCTCGCCGTCGCGGGAATCGGCGCGATGCAGGCGATGATGTACGCCAGCGCGCTCTGGTTCGGCGCGTTCGACGGCATCGATGTCACGACGCGCGACGCCTTCCGGTGGCTGACGCTGCTCGCCGCGACGCCGGTCGTGTTCTACGCCGCGGCGCCGTTCTTCGCCGGGGCGAAGCGCCTCGTCCTGGCGCGGCAGTTGGGTATGGACATTCCGGTGGCGCTGGCGGTCGCGCTCATCTACCTCGGCAGCGTGGTCGAGGTCGCCGCCAAGGGCCCCGATGTCTGGTTTGAGTCGGTCAGCATGTTCGTGTTCTTCCTCTGCGTCGGCCGCTATCTCGAAATGCGCGCCCGGCACCGCGCCGGCGACCTGTCTGACGCGCTGGCGCGTTTGGCGCCGGTGTTCGCCGACCGCGTGGAGGCCGACGGCGCGCTGGTGCGCGTCGGCGCCGTGGAGCTCGCGCCGGGCGATCGCGTGATCGTGGCCGATGGCGCGGCGGTTCCCGCCGATGGCGTGCTCGAAAGCTCGGACTGCCGGGTCGACGAGGCGTTGCTGTGCGGCGAGTCGGCGCCGGTGGCCAAGCGGCGCGGCGACGCGCTCTGCGCCGGCAGCGTGGTCGTCGGCCGTCCCGCGACCGTGCTCGTCTCGCGCGTGGGCGCGGACACCCTCCTCTCCGGCATCGTCGCGCTCACGGCCCGCGCGGCGACGACGCGGCCGCGCCTCGCGCGCGCCGGCGAGCGCGCCGCGGCGGGGTTCGTCGCATGCGTGCTGCTCGTCGCCGCGTGCACGGCCCTCGGCTGGACGTTCGTCGATCCGCTGCGCGCCTTCTCCGCGACGGTCGCGGTGCTGGCCGTCGCGTGCCCGTGCGCCTTCGCGCTGGCGGCGCCCGCGGCCGTGACCCGGACGCTGGCCGTGCTTGCCAGCCGCGGCGTGCTGGTCATACGCCCTGACGCGCTCGAAACCCTCGCTTCGGCGACGCACGTGATCTTCGACAAGACGGGGACGTTGACCGAGCCCAGCATCGCAGCGAACCGCACCGTGATGCTGCGCGGCACCGATGCCGACGCCGCATTCACCGTTGCCGCGGCGCTTGCCCAGGGCAGCCGCCACCCGCTCGCCACCGCCTTCACCGCGGCCCGGCCGGGCTCACTGCCCGCGGTCGACGCGCGCGAGAGCGTCGCGGGGCGCGGGATCGGCGGGATCGTGGACGGCTGCGTGTATCGGCTCGGGCGCGCGGACTACGCCTTCTCCGCCGCAACGCAACGGCCCGAGCTTGCCGATGCAGTGATCCTCGCCGACACCGACGGACCGATTGCCGCATTTCATGTCGAAGAGCGGCTGCGGCCGAAGGCGCGCGCCGCCGTCGACCTTCTTGCGCGCGATGGCCTCGAAGTCGCGATCGCCAGCGGCGATGCCGCGGCGAAGGTTGCGTCGGCGGCCTCGCTGCTCGGAATCGGCACCTGGGTTGCACGCCAGTCGCCTGAGGAGAAGCTCGCCTGGCTCGGCGGGCTGCGCTCGCGCGGCGCGCGTGCGGTGGTCGTCGGCGACGGCGTGAACGACGCGCCCATGCTCGCAGGCGCGGACGTTGGAGTGGCGGTGGGCTCGGCGGTAGACGTAGCGCAGGCCGCGAGCGACATCGTGATCATCGGTACGCTCGACGCCCTCGGTCACACGCGAACGCTCTCGCAGCAGATGCTGGCGATCCTGCGGCAGAACCGCCATTGGGCACTCGCGTACAACCTCACCGCCGTACCTCTCGCAGCGCTGGGCTTTGTCCCGCCCTGGCTGGCGGCCATCGGCATGTCGGCGAGCTCGCTCGCCGTGGTGCTGAACGCACTGCGGATCGGGCATGTGAACGATCCGGCTGCGCCCCACGCGAGCGAGCCCGCAGGAATCGAATCGGACCTGCGCCCGAGCGCCTCGGCATGAACAGCCTGCTGCTGCTGATCCCGCTCTCCATCCTCCTTTTGCTGGGCGCCGGGGTCGCGTTGTTCTGGGCAGTCGATCACGGGCAATTCGACGACATGGAAACGCCGGCGCTCCTGCCGCTGCTGGACGGCGACCGCGCACCGCCGGCGTCCGAAAACGCCGCCGAGCGGTCGCCATGACCGGCGGCCTGACGCTCGGCGCTGCGCTGATCCTCGGGTTCGCGGCCAGCGGACACTGCCTCGTGATGTGCGGTGGCATTTCCGCGGCGCTGGGCCTCGCCACCGGAAAAGGCGCCGGCGGTCAGCCGCGTGCCTCGCTGTTGGCGAGCTATCAGATCGGGCGGATCGTCTCGTACTCGATCGCCGGAGCGCTGCTCGGCGGCGTTCTCGGCGTGATCGTTCGCTGGCTCGACCTGGATGCGGTCCGCCAGGGCCTGCGCGCGTTGTCGGCCATCGCGCTGGTCGCGGCCGCGCTCGTCGCGTTCGGCGCGTTGCGCGATCCCGGCGCGCGCTTCGGGCGACTGCTCTGGCCGCGGCTTGCGCCGCTTGGCCGGCGGCTGTTGCCGGTGACCAACGTCCCCCGGGCGCTGGGATTCGGGATGGTGTGGGGGTGGATGCCTTGCGGCTTCGCCTACACCGTGATGGTGATCGCCGCGCTCGAGCATGACGCCGTGCGATCCGCGTTGACCATGGCGGCCTTTGGCATCGGCACCGCGCCGGCGATGATCGCTGTCGCGTTCGGGGCGCGCGGCGCCCAGCGTTTCACCACCGCGAAGGCAGGTCGGCGCGTGGCGGGCTCGGTCCTCATCGCCAGCGCGGCGCTGACGCTCTTCGCGCCACAGCTCGTGGCGGCGGCGCCCTGGCTGCACCCCCTGATGCCGTATCTGTGCCGCGTCGACGTGCAATGAACTCGTCGGGGACGTACGCCTTCCCGTGCGACGCGCTTTCTTACACCCCGTTGTCCGCTACTGCGAGACACCTACAAATCGAACTCGCATCTATTTGATTAAAATCGATAATCGATGACCAAAAATTACCGGCACGCTCGTTGCTCAATAGCAGGCAAGCGGCTTGGGTGCGAGTTGCCGACGGGAGCCTGAACCACTCCTGGACACCCAAGCCACCTATTTCGAGGGTGGTGGCAAGGGGGTAGCGGCACCAAGGCCGGAGCAGTCAGCGAAAACCGGCCGCAGCAAAAAGGCTGCGTCGCAAGACGCGGCCTTTTTTTTCCTCTGACTTTTCCTTTAGGATCAACCGGCCAGCGTCAACTGCTCGAGCGGAATCTCGGACGGTCGGCCACTTATCGCGTCGGCCACGATCCGCCCGCTGCCGAGCGCCAGCGTCCAGCCCAGTGCGCCCTGCCCGCAGTTCACGTAAAGGCCCGTGACCGGCGTGGCGCCGAGCAGCGGCGAGCCCTTCGGCGTCGCCGGACGCAGCCCGGTCCACGGCTGCATCGATCGCAGCGACGCGCCATAGTCGGTGGCGTCCGGAAAGGCCGCGCGCGCCTCGGCCACGAGTTGCGCCACGCGGACCGGATCGGCGCGCATCGAATAGCCGGCGATGTCGGCCATGCCGGCGACGCGCAGTTGTCGGCCGGACGGTCCGTCGAGCGGCGCGTAGACCACCTTGCGCTTGAAGTCCGTCACGCTCACCGCCGGTGCGGACCCGGTCACGGGCAACGTAAGGCTGTAGCCCTTCAACGGGTACACGGGTACCGCGACACCCAGCGGGCGCACGAGCCAGGGCGTCTGTGCGCCGAGAGCGACGACAAAGGCGTCGGCCACGAGGTCGCCCCCGCTCGTCTCGACGTACGACAGCCGTCCGCCGGACCTTACTAGGCGCTTGATAGTCACGCCGAGGGACAGCTTTACGCCGAGGTCGACGAGGCGGTGCTCGAGTCCCACGCAGAAGCGGTAGCAGTCCCCCACCTCCTCGCTCGGCGTGTGGATACCGCCCACCAGCCGCTTCGACAGCTTCGACGTCTCGAGCGCCAAAGACGGCTCAAGCGCGATGCATTCGTCGCGCGACAGCGCCGACTGCTCGCAGCCCAGCGAGCGCTGGTAGTCGACGAGACGTCCCGCCGCTTCGAAGCCCTTCGGATCGGAATGGACGACGAGCTTGCCGTTGCGCGCGTGGCCGAACTCGATCGACTCGCGCGACTGGAGATCTTCCATCAGGCGGCGGCTGTAGAAGGACAGTGCCAGCAGGCGGCGCGTCGTCAGGTCGCTCTGCCTGGCGTTGCACGCGAGCACGAAGGATGACAGCCACCGCCACTGGTGCGAATCGAGCCGCGGATAGAAGCGCAGCGGCGAGTCGCGGCGCAGCAGCCACGGCGGGATCTTGGGAAGCACGCCGGGGCCAGCGAGCGGCGCGACGTAGCTGTACGACAGCTGCGCGCCGTTGGCGAAGCTGGTCTCGAGCGCGACGCCGTCGTTGCGGTCGACGATGGTCACCGCGTGGCCGTCCTGCACCAGGTAGTACGCGGTGGCGAGGCCGATGACGCCCGCGCCGAGGACGATCACGCGCATCGTGGCGGCCGCATCCTCAGGCAAGCCCCGACAGGGCGAAATCGGCCAGCGCGTCGAGGACCGCAGGATCCTCGCCGGCCGCCTCGACGATCTCGAACATGATCGCGGGCGCGGCGGCTTGCGCGCGCGTGACTTCGAGCGGGAAGTCGTTGCGCAGATGGCCGCCACGGCCGAAGAACAGCGGAACGACGCGCACGTTACGCACGCCGCGCGCAGCGAGCGCGGTCGCGGCCTCCGCGAGGTCGGGCGACATGTGCTCTAGAAAGGCGAGCTCGATCGCGAGGTCGGGACGCCGCGCCCGCAGGCGTTCGCGCAGCTGCTCGAACGGCTCGGCCCAGCGGCGATCGCGGGCGCCGTGGGCGAACAAGACGATCCCCGCGTCGGCCATCGGCCGATTATAGCGGCGCGGCTCGAGAACGATCGTTCGGCGAGGGCGCGACCGCGCATAGGCCTGGAATGCATATCGGGATAGCGATTGATTCCTTCTAATTATTACGGCCATTTCGTAAGGTGCAGAAGGCCTTTAGAGACCGCCGACCATGTATCGCTACGACCCGTTCGACCACCGCATCGTCCAGGAGCGCGTGACCCAGTACCGGGGTCAGGTGCAGCGCTTCCTTTCCGGCGAGCTGTCGGAGGACGAGTTTCGCCCGCTGCGGCTGCAGAACGGGCTCTACATCCAGAAGTACGCGCCGATGCTGCGGATCGCCGTGCCGTACGGGATGCTGTCCACGACGCAGCTGCGGATGCTGGCGCGCATCGGCCGCAAGTACGACCGCAGCTACGGCCACTTCACCACGCGCCAGAACATCCAGTTCAACTGGCCCAAGCTCGAGGACACGCCGGACATCCTCGCGGATCTGGCGTCGGTCGAGATGCATGCGATCCAGACGTCGGGCAACTGCATCCGCAACATCACCAGCGATCATTTTGCCGGCGCGGCCGGCGACGAGGTTGCCGATCCCCGCCCGTGGTGCGAGCTCGTGCGCCAGTGGTCGACGTTCCACCCCGAGTTCGCGTATCTGCCGCGCAAGTTCAAGATCGCGATCACCGGCGCCACGTCCGACCGGGCCGCCGTGCTCGTGCACGACATCGGCCTCCAGCTGGTGCGGGATGCGGCGGGCGACGTCGGGTTCCGCGTGATCGTCGGCGGCGGCCTGGGACGCACCCCGATCGTCGGCCACGTGATCCGCGAGTTCCTGCCGCGTGCGGAAATCCTCAATTACCTGGACGCGATTCTGCGCGTCTACAACCGGTTCGGCCGGCGCGACAACAAGTACAAGGCGCGCATCAAGATCCTGGTCAAGGAACGCACGCCGGTGGTGTTCACGCAGCACGTCGAGGCCGAATGGGCGCACCTCCGCGGCGGACCCGCCGTGGTGCCCGACGAGGAAGTGGAGCGGCTCGCGGCGCACTTCCCCTCGCCCGCCTATGACACCCTGCCCGCCGAGGATCCGCGCTACAAGGCCGAGCGTGCCGATAACCGCGCGTTCTGCAACTGGGCGGAGCGCAACGTTCACGCGCACAAGGTGCCCGGCTACGCGATCGTCTCGCTGTCGCTCAAGAAGACCGGCGTGCCGCCGGGCGACGTCACGTCCGACCAGATGGACGCGATTGCCGACCTCGCCGACGCCTACACGTTCGGCGAGCTGCGCGTCTCGCACGAGCAGAACCTGATCTTCGCCGACGTGCGCCAGGCCGACCTGTTCGCGCTGTGGACGGAGCTGAAGGCGCTCGGGCTCGCGACGCCGAACATCGGGCTCCTCACCAACATCATCTGCTGCCCGGGCGGCGACTTCTGCTCGCTCGCCAACGCCAAGTCGATTCCGATCGCTGAAGCTATTCAGCGCCGCTTCGACGACCTCGACTACCTGCACGACATCGGCGAGCTCGATCTCAACATCTCGGGCTGCATGAACGCGTGCGGCCACCACCACGTGGGCCACATCGGCATCCTCGGCGTCGACAAGGGTGGCGCCGAGTGGTACCAGGTGTCGATCGGCGGCTCGCAGGGCAACGACGCCGCGCTCGGCAAGGTGATCGGCCCGTCGTTCGCCGCGCAGCAGATGCCGGACGTCATCGCGCGGCTGATCGAGACCTATCTTGAGCGCCGCCACGATGACGAGCGCTTCGTCGACACCGTGCATCGCCTCGGCGTCGACCCCTTCAAGGAGCACGTCTATGCCGCAGCTCATTAAAGGCCGCAGCGTCGGCGACGATCGCTGGACGCTCGTGCGCGATCCCGATGCGCCGCTGCCGTCCGGTCCGGTGATCGTCCCGCTGGTCACGTGGCAGGCGCGCCGCGAAGCGCTGGCGGCGCGCGGCGATGTGGGCGTTTGGCTGGCGCCCGCCGACGATCCCGCCGCGCTCGCCGACGACGTGGGCGGCCTGCCGGTCATCGCCGTCGACTTTCCGCAGTTCACCGACGGCCGCGGCTACTCGACCGGCCGCCTGCTGCGCGAGCGCTACAAGTTCGCCGGCGAGCTCCGCGCCATCGGCGACATCCTGCGCGACCAGCTCGCCTACCTCGTGCAATGCGGCTTCGACGCGTTCTCGCTGCGCGAAGGCAAGGACGCGCAGGCGGCCGTCGCAGGGTTCGCCGATTTTGCCGACGGCTACCAGCTCACCGCGCGTCGCACGCCGTGGTTCCGGCGCCGACACGGCTCGGCGGTCGTGGAGTGACGGACTTGGCGATCGCCGCCCTTGCCCTCGACGCGCGCGCCGCCGCGGCCACCGCCCTGCTGCGCGACATCGCCGCGAAGCACGCTCCGGCCGCGCTGGCGTCGAGCTTCGGCGCCGAGGACATGGTGCTGCTCGACCTCATCTCGAAGGCCGCGCTTCCGATCGCCGTGTTCACGCTGGACACCGGCCGGCTTCCGGACGAAACGCATGCGCTGATCGACCGGGCGCGCAAGTCCTACGGAATCCCCATCGCCGTGTACGCGCCGAGCCCCGCCGCGCTCGAGCCGTTCGTCCGCGCCTACGGCGTCAACGCGTTCTACGGCAGCGTCGAGCACCGCGAGGCCTGCTGCGCGATCCGCAAGACCCAGCCGCTGGCGCGGGCGCTGGCCGGCAAGGGCGCGTGGATCACGGGCCTTCGGCGCGAGCAGTCGGTCACGCGTCGCGACGCGGGCGTACAGGAACACGACGCCGTCCACGGCCTCGCCAAGTTCAATCCGCTCGTCGAATGGACGCGCGACGAAGTCTGGGCGTACATCCGGCTGCACCACGTCCCCTACAACGCGCTGCACGACCGCGGTTACGCCAGCATCGGCTGCGCCCCGTGCACGCGCGCCATCGAGCCGGGCGAGGACGAGCGCGCGGGCCGGTGGTGGTGGGAGAACCCGGACCGCCGCGAGTGCGGCCTGCATGCCCGTCCTCGCGCGATTCCCATCGTCGCGGTCGAGCCGGTGGCGCTGGCATGAGCACGCTCGCCGAGATCGCCCTGCCCCGCGGCCACGACGCCCAGCCGGCCGTGCCGGCTGACGACCTCGACCACCTGGCGTGGCTCGAAGCCGAAGCCATCCACATCCTGCGCGAAGTGGCGGGCCAGTGCGCCAACCCCGCCCTGCTCTTCTCGGGCGGCAAGGATTCGCTCGTGCTGCTGCGGCTCGCGGAAAAGGCGTTCCGCCCGTGGGCGTTCCCGTTCCCGCTGCTGCACATCGACACCGGCCACAATTTCGACGAAGTGATCGCGTTCCGCGATCATCGCGCTGCGGAGCTCGGCGAGCGCCTCATCGTGCGCTCCGTCGAGGATTCGATCGCGCGCGGCCGGGTCGTGCTGCGCACGCCGGACGAATCGCGCAACCGCCACCAGTCGGTGACGCTGCTCGACGCGATCGGCGAGCTCGGCTTCGACGCGCTGATCGGCGGTGCGCGCCGCGACGAGGAGAAGGCGCGCGCGAAGGAGCGCGTGTTCTCGTTCCGCGACGCGTTCGGCCAATGGGATCCCAAGAACCAGCGGCCCGAGCTGTGGAACCTGTACAACGCGCGCGTGCATGCAGGCGAGCACGTGCGCGTGTTCCCGATCTCCAACTGGACCGAGCTCGACGTGTGGCAGTACATCGAGCGCGAGCGCCTGGCCGTGCCGTCCATCTACTTCGCGCACCGGCGCCACGTCGTCCGCCGCGGCGCCCTGCTCGCGCCGGTGACGCCGCTGACGCCGCCCCGCGCCGGCGAGCGCGTCGAGACAGTGTCGGTCCGCTTCCGCACCGTGGGCGACATCACCTGCACGGCGCCGGTGGCATCGGAAGCCGGCGATGTGGCCGCGATCATCGCCGAGACGGTCGGCACCACGATCACCGAGCGTGGCGCCACGCGCCTCGACGACCAGACGAGCGACGCGTCGATGGAGCTGCGCAAGAAGGAAGGCTACTTCTGATGTCAGCGCGCGATCCCGCCGCCGCGGTCGATCACGGCGTGCTGCGGTTCCTGACCGCCGGCAGCGTCGACGACGGCAAGAGCACTCTGATCGGCCGCCTGCTGCTCGACACGCGCTCGATCCTGGCGGACCAGCTCGCCGCGGTCGAGCGGACGTCCGCGCGGCGCGGCGGTCCTCTCGACCTGTCACTGCTCACCGACGGCCTCACCGCCGAGCGCGAGCAGGGCATCACGATCGACGTCGCCTACCGCTACTTCGCGACGGCGCAGCGCAAGTTCATCGTCGCCGACGCGCCTGGCCACGTCCAGTACACGCGCAACATGGTCACCGCCGCGTCCACCGCCGAGCTCGCGATCCTGCTGGTGGACGCCGAGCACGGCGTCGTCGAGCAGACGCGCCGTCACGCCGCGCTGGCGCATCTCGTCGGCGTCGGTCACCTGGTTGTCGCCGTCAACAAGATGGACGTCGTGGATTTCCGCGAGGACGTGTTCGCGACCATCGTCGCCGAATTTTCCGCGTTCGCCGAACGCCACGGCATCGACGGCGTCCGCTTCATCCCGATGTCCGCCCGCGACGGCGATATGGTCGTCGACCGCGGCGACCGCCTCGACTGGTACGACGGCCCGACGCTCCTGCAGGTGCTCGAGACGGCGGAAGTGTCGCAGCGCGACGTCGGCGTGCATCTGCGCCTGCCCGTGCAGTTCGTCGCCCGCCCCGACGGCGCGAGGCCGCGCGCCTATCTCGGCCGCATCGAGGCGGGCGCGATCGCCGCCGGCGATACCGTCGCCGTGCTGCCGTCCGGCCGCACGACGCGGGTCAAAGCCCTGTGGACGAATGCCGGCACCGTCGAGCGCGCCGGCCTGCACGCCTCGGTAGCCGTGGAGCTCGAGGACGACCTCGACGTGTCGCGGGGCGACCTGATCGTCGCGGCCGGGCATGCGCCGGCACCCGCGCGCACCGTGGAAGCGGACATCGCGTGGCTCGGCACCGCCGCGCTCGACCCGCGGCGCACGTATGCGCTTCGCCACACGACGCGCGACGTCCGCGCCCGCGTGACGCGCGTCGCCGACCGCTGGAACGTCGGGACGCAGCAGCGCGAGCCGGGCAACGGCGTCCTCGCGACGAACGACATCGGCCGCGTCGAGCTGGCCCTCGCGCAGCCGGTGATGGCCGACCGCTACGCCTCCAATCGCGCGACCGGCAGCTTCATCCTGATCGACGAAGCCACCAACGACACCGTGGCGGCCGGGATGATCCGATGAGCGCCCGCCCGATCGGCACCGTCTACCTCGTCGGCGCGGGACCCGGCGCCCCGGATCTGCTGACGCTTCGCGCCGCGCGACTGCTGGGCGAGGCGGACATCGTGTTCCACGACGCGCTCGTCCATCCCGACACGCTGGCGCTGGCCGCGCGGGCCGAGAAGATCGCCGTCGGCAAGCGCTGCGGAAAGCATTCGACGGCGCAGCGCTTCATCAACAAGCGGCTGGTCGACGCCGCGGCGGCGCATCGCGTCGTCGTGCGTCTGAAGGGCGGCGATCCGCTGCTGTTCGGGCGTGCGCAGGAAGAGATCGCCGCGCTGGAAGACGCCGGCGTCGCGTACGAGGTGGTGCCGGGCATCACCGCGGCGCTCGCCTCCGCCGCCGCCGTGGGCACGTCGCTGTCGCAGCGCGGCACGGTGCGCAGCATCGCGCTCGCCACGCCGCGCGTGGGCGCCGGCGAGGACGTCAGCGATTGGGCGCGCGGCTTCGCGAGCGCCGACGCCGGCGCGATTTACATGGGCGTGGGCGAGGCTGCCGCCGTCGCCGCAGCGCTTCGCGCCGCCGGCAAGCCGGCGTCGCTGCCGGTCGCGATCGTCGAAAGCGCGTCACTACCCGAGCAGAGGGTCGTGTACACGACGCTTGCGGACCTGCCGGCGCTGGACGCTTCGGCGTTCAGCGGACCGGCGCTGCTGCTGATCGGGCCGCAATTCGTCGATCGCCGCGCCGTTGCGCTAAGCGCACAGGACCTCGAGGCCCTGGCGGCCGGGTTGCGGAGGGCGCATGGCTGACTTCCGCTGTTGACGCTCACCACCCAGCCTGAGAGCCGCGCTGCGGCTTTTTTCAGGGACCATATATACCCGAAAGTTCGGTTAGTTTGTTCACTTATATCAGGACTCGATCATGAACCTCGACCAATGGCTCCGCGTCATCACGCTCGGCAGCGCGCTCGCTGCGACGCCCGCGCTCGCCGATGTGACGCTGCTCAACGTTTCGTACGATCCCACCCGCGAGCTCTATCAGGACTTCAACGCCGCCTTCGCCAGGCAATGGCAGGCCAGGACCGGCGAGAAGGTGGTGATCAGGCAATCGCACGGCGGCTCGGGCAAGCAGGCGCGCACCGTCATCGACGGGCTCGACGCCGACGTCGTCACGCTGGCGCTCGCGTCGGACATCAACGCGATCGCCGACAACGCCCGGCTGCTGCCCGCCGACTGGCAGAAGCGCCTGCCGCACAACAGCACGCCGTACACGTCGACGATCGTGTTCCTCGTCCGCAAGGGCAATCCCAAGGGCATCAAGGACTGGGACGATCTCGTGAAGCCGGGCGTCGCCGTCATCACGCCGAATCCCAAGACCTCCGGCGGCGCGCAATGGAACTACCTCGCCGCCTGGGAATTCGCCCGGCGCAAGTACGGAAGCGACGACCAGGCGCGCGCGTTCGTCACGAGCCTCTACAAGAACGTGCCGGTGCTGGACTCGGGCGCGCGCGGCTCGACGACGACGTTCGTCGAGCGCAACGTCGGCGACGTGCTGCTGGCGTGGGAGAACGAGGCGCTGCTGTCGCGCAAGGAATTCGGCGCCGACAAGTTCGAGATCGTCGCGCCGTCGCTGTCGATCCTCGCCGAGCCGCCGGTGTCGATCGTCGACCGCAACGTGGACCGCAAGGGCACGCGCAAGGTCGCCGAGGCGTACCTGCAATACCTGTACAGCGAGGAAGGCCAGGAGATCGCCGCGCGCAACTTCTATCGCGCCACCGATCCGAAGATCGCCGCGAAATACGCGAAGCAGTTCCCGCAGCTGACGCTCGTGACGATCGACGGCGCGTTCGGCGGCTGGCGCAACGCGACGAAGGCGCACTTCGCGGACGGCGGCACGTTCGACCAGATCTACCTGCCGGCGGCGCGTTGACGTCCTTCGCCATCGCGCGCGCGTTCGATGCGGACGGCGCCGCCTACTTCGCGCCGCGCGGCACGGCGTTGCGGCGCCGCGCGGCCGTGCTGCCGGGGTTTGGCCTCAGCCTCGGCATCACGATCGTCTACCTCTCGCTGATCGTGCTGATCCCGCTCTCCGCGGCGTTCATCAGGACGAGCGCGATGTCGTGGCAGGCGTTCGCCGGCGTCGTCACCGCGCCCCGCGTGATGGCCACCTACCGGCTCACGTTCGGCGCGTCCCTCGCCGCGGCGCTGATCAACGCGGTGTTCGGGCTGCTCGTCGCCTGGGTGCTCGTGCGCTACCGCTTCCCCGGCCGGCGCGTCGTCGACGCGCTCGTCGACCTGCCCTTCGCGCTGCCCACGGCCGTCGCCGGCATCGCGCTCACCGGCCTCTTCGCCAACAACGGGTGGCTCGGCTCATGGCTCGAGCCGCTCGGCATCAAGGTGGCGTTCACGCCGCTCGGCGTGCTGGTGGCGCTGACGTTCGTCGGGCTGCCGTTCGTCGTGCGCACCGTGCAGCCGGTGCTGGCGCAGCTACCGCGCGAGCTCGAGGATGCGGCCGCCACGCTCGGCGCCTCGCGGGGCGCGATCTTCCGCCGCGTCGTGTTTCCCGTCGTGCTGCCGGCGCTGATCACCGGCTTCGCGCTGGCGTTCGCACGGGCCATCGGCGAGTACGGCTCGGTGATCTTCATCGCGGGCAACATGCCGATGGTGTCCGAGATCACGCCGCTCATCATCATCACCAAGCTCGAGCAGTACGACTACGCGGGCGCGACGGCGATCGCGGTGGTGATGCTGGTCGTGTCGTTCGCGCTGCTGCTCGCCATCAATGCGCTGCAGGCGTGGACGCGGCGCCGCCAGGGCGCGCAAACGTGAGCGCCGCCGTGCGGCCGCCCGTCGGCAAGCCCGGCTGGGTGCAGTGGCTCCTGATCGGCACCGCGCTGGTGTTCCTCGGCGTGTTCCTGTTCGTGCCGCTGGCATTTGTCTTCACGCAGGCGCTGCGGAAGGGGCTCGGCGTCTACGTCAGCGCGCTGACCGATCCCGACGCGGTCGCGGCGATGCAGCTGACCCTCCTCACGGCGGCGATCGCGGTGCCGCTCAACCTCGTGTTCGGCGTCGCCGCCGCCTGGGCCATCGCCAAATTCGATTTCCCCGGCAAGAACGTGCTGACGACGCTCATCGACCTGCCCTTCTCCGTGTCGCCGGTGATCGCCGGTCTCATCTTCGTGCTGATCTTCGGCCTGCAAGGCTGGTTCGGCGGCTGGCTCGCCGACCACGACCTCAAGGTGATCTTCGCCGTGCCGGGCATCGTGCTCGCCACGGTGTTCGTCACGTTCCCCTTCGTCGCCCGCGAGCTCATCCCGCTGATGCAGGCGCAGGGCATCGAGCAGGAGGAGGCGGCGACGGTGCTCGGCGCGCGGGGATGGCAGACGTTCTGGCGCATCACGCTGCCCAACGTGAAGTGGGGCCTGCTGTTCGGCGTGATCCTCTGCAACGCGCGGGCGATGGGCGAGTTCGGCGCCGTGTCGGTCGTGTCGGGGCACATCCGCGGCGCCACCAACACGCTGCCGCTGCACGTCGAGATCCTCTACAACGAATACCAGTTCGCCGCGGCGTTCGCGGTGGCGTCGCTGCTGGCGCTGCTCGCGCTGCTGACGCTCGTACTGAAGCTCGCCGTCGAGCGGCGCGGCCGCACGCTCGCTCACCCTGCCGGAGATTTTCCATGAGCATCGAACTCGCTGGCGTCGCCAAGCGCTACGGGAGCTATGTCGCGCTCGACGGCATCGACCTCGACGTCGCCACCGGCGAGCTGGTGGCGCTGCTTGGACCCTCGGGGTCGGGCAAGACGTCGCTGCTGCGGATCATCGCGGGACTCGAAATGCCAGATGCCGGGACGGTGGCATTCCACGGCGAGGACGCCACGTCGCGCCATGCCCGCGACCGCCGCGTCGGCTTCGTCTTCCAGCACTACGCGCTGTTCGGGCACCTCACGATCTTCGAGAACGTGGCGTTCGGCCTCCGCGTGCGGCCGCGCGCGCAGCGCCTGCCGGACGCGGCGATCAGTAAGCGCGTGCTCGATCTTCTGGAGCTCGTGCAGCTCGCGGGGCTCGCCGATCGCCATCCGCATCAGCTTTCCGGCGGTCAGCGGCAGCGGATCGCCCTCGCGCGGGCGCTCGCGGTGGAGCCCCGCGTGCTGCTGCTCGACGAGCCGTTCGGCGCGCTCGACGCCCGCGTGCGGCAGGAGCTGCGGCGCTGGCTGCGCCGCCTGCACGACGACGTGCACGTCACCAGTGTGTTCGTCACGCACGACCAGGAGGAAGCGCTGGAGGTGGCCGATCGCGTCGTGGTGATGAATCACGGCCGCATCGAGCAGATCGGCACGCCCGAGGACGTGTACGAGCGTCCGGCTACGCCTTTCGTGCTCGAGTTCCTCGGTCATGTGAACCGCCTGCCCGCGCCGGATCGCGATGGCATCGCCACCTACGCGCGGCCCCACGAGATCGCCGTCGCGCGCGCGCCCTCCGCGGCGGCGCTCGCGGGACGGTTCGTCCACGGAGCGGCGGTGGGGCCCGTCGCGCGCCTCGAGTTCGCGCTCGAGGGCGCCGAGCACCCGGTCAACGTCGAGCTCGCCCCGGCCGACTACCGCCGGCTGGCGCTTCGCGCGGGCGACGTCGCCTACCTGACGCCCACCCAGCGCCGGACGTTCGTCACGCCCCGCTGAAGGCGGCGCTCGCCGCGGCGGTAGAATCACCGCTTCGGCCCTGTTTCGCGGCCGTCCGCTTCGATGCCGCTGCCGCTGTTCTCCCTTTCGCCGATCGACCAGCGCCGCTGGATCCAGGATCGTCTCGCCCGTCCCGCGCCGGAGAGCGCGCGCGGTCTCAACGACGGCTTTCGCCTGCCGGGCCGCGACGGCGCGCCGGTGGCGGCGGCCGTGCTCGTGCCGCTCGTCAACCGCCCCGAGGGCCTGAGCCTCCTGCTGACGCAGCGGAGCGCCGACCTGCCGGACCACCCGGGCCAGATCAGCTTTCCGGGCGGCCGGGCCGAGGCCGGCGATCGCGATCTCGCCGCCACCGCGCTTCGCGAGACGACCGAGGAAGTCGGCCTGCCCTCGGAGCGCGTGCAGGTGCTGGGCGAGCTCGCGCAATACGAGACCGTCACTGGCTATCGCGTGACGCCCGTGGTGGGCTGGCTCGAGCCGCCGTTCGACGTGCATCCGGACCCGCTCGAGGTCGCCGAGGTCTTCGAGGTGCCGCTGGCCTTCGTGCTCGAGCCGGACAACCAGCTCCGGCATTTCCGCATGCTGGGGACGCTGCGGCGCGACTACTGGGCCATTCCCTACGGCGACCGGTACATCTGGGGCGCGACGGCCGCGATGCTGATGATCCTCGATCGCACGCTTCGCGCGTGACCGCGACGGCGCCCACGGCGCTCGTCCTGTCGGGAGGCGGGGCGCGCGCGGCGTACCAGGCCGGCGTGCTGCGCGCCGTCGCGGGAATTCTCGGCAAGGGGCGCGCGCGGCCGTTTCCGATCATCTGCGGCACGTCCGCCGGCGCCATCAACGCCGCCGCGCTCGCGACGGAGGCCGACGACTTCCGCCGCGGCGTCGCGCAGCTCGTGCGCTGGTGGCGCCGCATCGGCGTCGCCGACGTCTACCACGGCGACCTCGGCACGCTGTCGCGGCACGGCATGCGCTTCCTCGCCGCGATGACCGGCGTGGGCTCGCCGCCGCCGGGCGCCGCGTCGATGCTGGACAACGCCCCGCTCGCCACGTTCCTGCAGCGCGTCGCCGATCTCGACCGGGTGCGCGGCCACGTCGCGCAGGGCGCGCTGACCGCGCTCGCGATCAACGCCACCAGCTACGACACCGGCCAGGCCGTGTCCTTCTTCGAAGGCGCGGCCGAGTGCTCGCCGTGGCAGCGCACGCGGCGGCGGGGCGAGCGCGCGCGTCTTGGCAGCGACCACCTGATGGCGTCGACGGCGATTCCGTTCATCTTCCCCGCCGTGCGCCTGGCCGGCGAGTACTACATGGACGGCTCGGTACGGCAGATCACGCCGCTGTCGCCGGCGCTGCACCTCGGCGCGCGGCGGATCTTCGTCATCGGCGTCGGCCAGTTCGCCGGGCTGCGCGCCCCGGTGAAGACGGACCCGCCCCCGTACCCGTCCTTCGCCCAGATCGCGGGCCACGCGCTGTCGTCGATCTTCCTCGACAACCTCGGCGCCGACCTCGAGCGGCTGACGCAGATGAACCGGCTGGTCGACGTGTTGCCGCCGGCGAAGCTCGCGCGAAAGGGCATTCGCCTCGCGCACGTCGACGCGATGATGCAGGCGCCGTCGCGTGACCTGGGACCGCTTGCGCTGGCGTTCGCCGACCGCCTGCCGGCCGGCGTGCGGACGCTGCTCCGCGGCTTCGGCAGCACACGCGGCACCGGCGCGAACCTGGTGTCCTACCTGCTGTTCGACCGCGACTTCTGCCGCGCGCTGCTCGCCGAAGGCTATCGCGACGCGATGGCGCGACGCGACGAGATCGCCGCGTTCCTCGACGGTGAGTCGCCGCAGTTCCTGCCGCTGTACATGCCCGCCGGCGGCTGAAGGCCGGAGCCGGCAACGCCAGCAGGCGCGATCGATCACGTACAATCGCCGCCGGATTCCCCTGACTGGCAGCGATGCTCACCGCGACCTCTCCCGCAACGCGCCGACTGCGCGGCCTGTCGCCGCACGGCTTCCACGACGTCGTCTATTACGAGTGGGGGGATCCCGCCAATGACCGCGTCGTCGTCTGCGTGCACGGCGTCGGTCGAAACGGCCGCGACTTCGACGTGCTGGGCGAGGCGCTCGCGCCCACGCATCGCGTGCTGGCCGTCGACATGCCCGGCCGCGGCGCGAGCGACTGGCTCGCCGATCCCAACGACTACGTTTTTCCGACGTACCTCGCGACGCTCGACGCGCTGATCGCGCGGAGCGGCGCCGAGACGGTCGCCTGGGTGGGCACGTCGATGGGCGGCCTGCTCGGGATGGTCGCGGCGTCGCTGCCGAAGACGCCTGTCGCTCGCCTCGTCGTCAACGACGTCGGGCCGGTGATCGAAGGCGTCGCGCTTGCGCGCATCGCCGACTACTTCGGCGCCGATCCCACGTTCGCGAGCTACGACGAGATCGACCGCTACGTGCGCGAGATCTCGGCGCCGTTCGGTCCGCTGAACGACGCGCAGTGGACGCACGTCGTCGCCACCAACGTGCGGCAACGCGCCGATGGCCGCTGGGGCCTCGTCTACGACCCGGGCATCGCCGTACCCTTCCGCCAGCAGCCCGCGCCGCCGGCGCTCTGGAACGTGTGGGACGCGATCGCATGTCCGACGCTGGTGCTGCGCGGCGGCAAGTCGGACCTGCTATCGGCGGCGACCGCCGCGGAGATGGCACACCGCGGGCCGCGGCCGCGTGTCATCGAATTCCCCGAAGTCGGCCACGCGCCCACGCTGCTGGTGGCGGAGCAGGTGACGCCGGTGGTCGCGTTCCTGCGCGCCGGGTAGCGCAGCGGTGAAGCTGTCGCTCAATTTTCCGCCGCTCGAATCCGACGGCGGCAAGCCGGTGGAGGCGCGCCCCGCTAAGGTCGGACCGTGGCTCGAGGACATCGGCAAGCGCGACACGGTCACGGCGGCGCGCCTCTTCGGCGATGCGGTGGCGGCCACCAATCGCACCGCCATCTCGGACGCGCGGCGCATGGAGCTCGCCACGCTCTACTGGAAGGCGTCGTCCGAGCTGTGGACGCCGCTGCTGAAGCGCTTCGCCAAGTCCGCGCAGCCGCTTACCGGCGACGCGCAGACCGCTGCGCGCACGACGCTGGTGCTGGCGACGGAGCTGTCGGCGATGTGGAAGCGCCTGCTCGCGCGCGAGGCGGACAAGCGGCTGTCGCTCGGCGGCCAGCGGCTCCTCGCCGCGCTCGTCCGCCGCGCGCTGCAGTCGTCGGGGCGCGTGCTGATCAACAGCTACGCCGCGTACGCGCCGGTGCCGCCCCTCACGTGGCACGACATGCACGCCACCTACATGTACGGGCGGCTGCGCGACGTGCACCAGACCACGCTCGGCGCCGAGGCGACGGAGCGCACGCCCGAGCTCGTGTACGTGCAGTCGCTGCTGCTGGCGCTGTCGAATCCTTACGGCTTCATCCCGGGCCAGGTCGAGTCGGTGGTGCGCTACCTGCACGACTACGCGCATCTCGCGAAGCTCACCGACGTCGCGCCGGTGCATCGGATGCAGAAGGCCGTGGCGATCGTTCCGGTGGGTCACGACTTTCCGCCGTTCTCCGCCAACAAGGGCGGCTCGGTGCAAGGCGCCAAGCTGTTCCTCCTCACGTACGACCTCGCGTTCCAGCTGCAGGAGCAGCTCAACAAGATCGAGGCCGGCGGGGAAATTCCAGCGGGCCTGCGGAAGGACGCGACGCTGCGCCCGCGCCACCTCGCGCTCTTGCGGCGGATGCTGCGGCAATGGGCGATTCCGCCGGCCCGGCAGTTCGGGCGCCTGCCCTCGCGCGGCCGCGTCCGCGTGTGGACGGGGCTCTTCGGCGTGTGGCACGCGAGCCGTCACGCGGCCGACGTCGCGGCCACCGCGGGCCGGGACCTCCCCGCCGCCGGCACCTGCCAGATCCTCAACCAGACGCCGGGCGGGTATGCGCTGCGCCAGATCGGCACGTCGGCGAGCCAGCTGCGGATCGGCGACCTGATCGCGCTGGAATTCGAGGGCAAGCGGCAGCCGCACGTGGCGATCGTCCGCTGGTTCCGCAACGCGCACGAGATCGCGGCGCTCGAGTTCGGCTGCGAGCTCGTCTCCAACGTGTCCGAGGCCGCCACCGCGGCGATGGCCGAGGCCACCGGCGCTGCGCCGACGCCGGTGATCATCCTCCCCGGTGAAGGCACGGACCCGCAGAGTCCGAACGCCGCCGCCACGCTGCAGCTCGTGGCGCCGAGCGGCGCGTACGGCGTCGAGCACGCGGTGCGCATCTGGCGCACGCGCGGCATCGAGATCGGCGTGCTGGTGAAGCAGGTCGATTCGGGACCGGACTTCGAGATCTTCGACGTCGTCTCGGTCATCGAATGACCTCCAGGCCCGCGCTGCCGGCGCGGATCACCGTCAGCGCGCTCGTCGCGCTGGTGCTGCTGCTCGTGCTGTGGGAGACGGCACTGGCGCCGCTGCGACCCGGCAGCGGCTGGCTCGCGCTGAAGGCGCTCCCGCTCGTCCTCCTGCTGCCCGGCGTGATGCGCGGCGGCCGCCGTCCGCGCCAGTGGCTGGCGCTGCTGCTGCCGTTCTACGTGGCGGAGGGCGCCGCCCGCACGCTGGTGGAGCACGGCCGGCACGCGCTCGTCGCGGCGGTCGCCACCGCGCTGGCCGTCACGGCGTTCGTCGCGGTGCTGGCGTGGTTTCGCAGCGAGCGCGCCGCGCGCGCCTGACGCCGGGCGGGCCGGCCCGGCGTTACGCCGAGCCCGGCCCCACTTCCGGCGCCTTGGTCGCCGCCGTGCCCGTCAGCCCCTTCGGCAGCGGGAACACGACCTTTTCCACCACGCCGGACAGCTCGGCCACATGGCCGGCGCCGAGCGCCTCCAGCCGCGCCACGACGTCGCGCACCAGGACCTCGGGCGCGGATGCGCCGGCCGTGACCCCCACGCGGGGCTTGTTCTCGAACCACGCCGGCTGGAGCTCGTCGGCGGTGTCGACCATGTAGGCGGGCACGCCGCGGAGCTGCGCGACTTCTCGGAGCCGGTTGGTGTTCGAGCTGTTCTGGCTGCCCACCACGACGACGACGTCGACTTCACGGGAGAGGAACTTCACCGCGTCCTGCCGGTTCTGCGTGGCGTAGCAGATGTCGTCCTTCTTGGGGCCGACGATGTTCGGAAAGCGCGCCTTCAGCGCGGCCACGATCGCGGCCGCGTCGTCCACCGAGAGCGTCGTCTGCGTCACGTACGAGACGCGCTCCGGATTCTGGATCGGCAGCCCGGCGACGTCGGCGACCGTCTCGGCGAGATAGACGCGGCCCTGGCACTGGCCCATCGTCCCTTCCACCTCCGGATGGCCGGCGTGGCCGATCATCACGATCTCGTAGCCGTGCTCGTGCTGCTTGGTGATCTCGACGTGCACCTTGGTGACGAGCGGGCACGTCGCGTCGAACACGGTGAGCCCGCGCGCGGCGGCCTCGGCGCGCACGGCCTTCGACACGCCGTGCGCGCTGAAGATCAGCGTGGCGCCGCGCGGCACGTCGTCGAGGTTCTCGACGAACACGGCGCCCTTGCGCCGGAGGTCGTCGACGACGAAGCGGTTGTGGACGACCTCGTGGCGCACGTAGATCGGCGCGCCGAATTGCGTGAGCGCCTGCTCGACGATCGCGATCGCGCGGTCGACGCCAGCGCAGAAGCCACGGGGATTGGCCAGCATGATCTGCATGTCAACGCTCCTCGGCCGGGGCGGCGGGCGCGTGCCGCTGCCTGAAGCTGTCCACGATCAGCGCCACGGCGCCGACGGTGATCGCGCTGTCCGCCACGTTGAACGCAGGATAGTGCCAGTCGCGATAGTGGAACAGCAGGAAGTCCACGACATGGCCGAGCGTCACGCGATCGTAGAGGTTGCCGAGCGCACCCCCGATGATGAGGGCGAGCCCGGCGCAGTACATCCTGCTGCCACCGCGCTTCAGCAGCCACGCCATCACGCCGCAGGCGACCACGGCGACCGCGGCGAACAGCCAGCGCTGCCAGCCGTCGGCGCCGGCAAGAAAGCTGAACGCCGCGCCGGTGTTGAACGCCAGCACGAGACTGAAGAACGACGTGTACGGCACCGCTTCGCCGGGACGGAACGTGGCGAGCATCGCATGCTTGGTGACCTGGTCGGCGACGATGACGACGACGGCAAGCCACAGCCATCGATGCCACGGCATCGCCGGACCACCCACCGTCTCCGCGAGCGCCGGCGTCACGCGAACGCGCGCGGCTCGCCGCCGCCGAAGAGGTTGGCCACGCAGCGCCCGCAGATGCCGGGGTGGGCGGCATCGGCGCCGACGTCGTCGCGCCAGTGCCAGCAGCGCTCGCACTTGGTCGCCGCGCTTGGGGAAACGGTGACCGCGAGCGTATTGCCCGGCAAGACGCGCGCGGCCGACGTGATCAGCACGAAGCGCAGATCGTCGCCGAGCGCCGCCAGCGCCGCGTGCTCCTGCGGCGGCGCGGTGATCGTGACCTCGGCCTGCAGCGAGGAGCCGATGCGGCCCGCCTGGCGCACGTCCTCCAGCTCCTTCTGCACGACGGCGCGCACGGCGAGGATCCGGTCCCATTTCGCGACGAGCGCCGCGGCGTCGGGAACGCCCGCGAGCGTCTCGTCCCAGACCCGCACGAAGATCGTCGGGTCGTCGGGATGGACGATCCGCCAAGCCTCTTCCGCCGTGAACGACAGTACGGGCGCCATGAGCTCGAGCAGCGCGTCGCGGATCAGCGCAAGCGCGGTCTGCGCCGAGCGGCGGGCCCGCCCCGCGCGCGCCGACGTGTAGAGGCGGTCCTTCAGGACGTCCAGGTAGAAGCCGCCCAGCGTCTCGGAGCAGTACGTCTGCAGCCGCTGGACCACGAGATGGAAGTCGTAGTTCGCGTAGTCGCGGGTGATCGCGGCGACCAGCATCCGCGCCTGCGCCAGCGCGAAGCGGTCCACCTCCAGCATGTCGGCCACCGGCACGGCATCGCGCTGCGCGTCGAAGTCCGCCGTGTTGGCGATGAGGAAGCGCAGCGTGTTGCGGATGCGCCGGTAGCTCTCGACGACGCGCTTCAGGATCTCGTCGCCGATCGCCATGTCGCCGGAAAAGTCGGTCGAAGCGACCCACAGCCGCAGGATCTCGGCGCCGAGCGAATCGGCGATCTTCTGCGGCGCCACGACGTTGCCCTTCGACTTCGACATCTTGCGGCCGTCGCCGTCGACGACGAAGCCGTGCGTGAGCAGCGCCTTGTACGGCGGCACGCCGTTCCTCATGCACGAGACCAGCAGCGACGAATGGAACCAGCCGCGATGCTGGTCGGAGCCTTCGAGATAGAGGTCGGCGGGAAAGCCGGTGTCATCCGGCCGCGAGCCCGCGCCGGTGATGCGGCCTTTCGGGCCGCCCATCACCGTCTGGTGCGTCGAGCCGGAATCGAACCAGACGTCGAGCGTGTCGGTGAGCTTGCGGTAGCGGGTCGCGTCGACGCCGAAATCCTCGTGCGTCGCGGCGAACCACGCCTCGATGCCGCCTTCCTCCACCTTGCAGGCGGCGAGCTCCAGCAGCGCGGGCGTGTCCGGGTGCAGTTCGTCGGTGACCTTGTCGACGAAGAACGGCAGCGGCACGCCCCACTGGCGCTGGCGCGACAAGGTCCAGTCCGGACGGTGCGCGATCATGTTGTGGAGCCGCGATTTGCCCCACGACGGGTAGAACGCGGTGGCGTCGATGCCGGCGAGCGCGGTCGTGCGAAGGGAGACCGACGGCTTGACGCCGCGGAACCCGGGCGTGTCGTCCATGCCGGCGAACCACTGCGTGGTCGCGCGATAGATGATCGGCGTGCGATGCCGCCAGCAGTGCATGTAGCTGTGCACGTATTTCTCGGCATGCAGCAGCGCGTGCACCTCGCGGAGCTTGTCGACGATCTTCGGATTCGCGTCCCAGATCTTGAGGCCGCCGAAGAGCGGGAGGTCGGCGGCGTAGCGGCCGTCGCCCTGCACCGGGTTCAGCATGTCGTCGTCGCGCATGCCGTAGCGGCGGCACACGTTGAAGTCGTCGATGCCGTACGCCGGCGAGCTGTGGACGATGCCCGTGCCCTGCTCCAGCGTGACGAACCCGCCGAGATACACCGGCGAGTCGCGGTCGTAGAACGGATGACGAAACGCCAGCCCCTCGAGCACCAGGCCCTTCGCGGTGGCGATGACCGTGCCGTGGCGCTTGTAGCGCGAGAGACACGCCGCGACCAGGTCCTCGGCGAGGAGCAGCGTGCCCTGCTCGGTGGCCACGAGCGCATACGTGAACCCGGGATGGACGTTCAGCGCCTGGTTGGCGGGGATCGTCCAGGGCGTGGTCGTCCAGATGACCGCCTGCACCGGGCCATCCGGCACCGTCGGCAGTCCGAACGCCTCGGCGAGCCTCGCGCGCCCCGCGGGATCCACCATCGGGAAGCCGACGTCGATCGCGCTGTCGGTGCGGTCCTCGTATTCGACTTCGGCCTCCGCCAGCGCGCTGCCGCAATCGAAGCACCAGTTCACGGGCTTCAGGCCCCGATAGACGTACCCCCGCTCCAGCACGGTGCCGAGCGTGCGGATCTCGTCCGCCTCGCTCTTGAATTCCATCGTGGTGTACGGATGCTCCCAGTCGCCCAGCACGCCGAGGCGCTCGAACTGCAGCCGCTGGCGGGCGATCTGCTCGGTCGCATACGTGCGGCACAGGCGCAGCGTTTCCGCTACGGGCAGGTGCTTGCCGTACGTCTTCTCGATCTGCACCTCGATCGGCATCCCGTGGCAATCCCAGCCGGGAACGTACGGAGCGTCGAAGCCGGCCATCGTGCGGCTCTTCACCACGATGTCCTTCAGGATCTTGTTGAACGCGTGCCCCATGTGCAGGTCGCCGTTCGCGTACGGCGGCCCGTCGTGCAGCACGAAGCGCGGCCGGCCCCGCGACGCGGCGCGGATCGCGTCGTACACGCGGTTCTGCTGCCATTCGCGCACCCAGCCCGGCTCGCGGCGCGCCAGGTCGCCGCGCATCGGGAAGGGCGTGTCCGGCAGGTTCAGCGTGGACTTGTAGTCGGTCTTGGGGTCGTCGGGCATGAGGATTCCGCGGCGAAGAACGCGCGCGCCTGTTGCGCATCGGTACGGATCTGCCGGGTCAGCGCGTCGAGGTCCGGGTAGCGCGCCTCGTCACGCAGCTTCTGCAGGAAATCGACGGCGATGCGCCGGCCGTAGATCGGCGCGTCGAAATCGAAAATGAACACTTCGAGCAACGGCCTGCCGTCGCTTTTCACCGTGGGCCGCACGCCCAGGCTGGCGACGCCGGTCCGCGGCGCGCCGGGAAGGCCGCGCACGCGAACCGCGAAGATACCCGAAAGCGGCGGCGGCCGTTTCAGCGGCAGGTTCGCCGTGGGAAAGCCGAGGCTGCGGCCGAGCTTGTCGCCGTGCGCGACGCGCCCGCTGAGGGAGAACGGCCGGCCGAGCAGCCCCGCGGCGCGCGCGAGGTCGCCTGCAGCCAGCGCCGCGCGCACGGCGCTGCTCGACGCCCGCTCATCGGCGATCGTCACGGTATGCATCGCCTCCACGCTGAAGCGGCGCGCGGTGGCGCGCAGCAGCGCGAGGTCGCCGCCGCGTCCCTTGCCGAAGCGGAAATCGTCGCCGACGAGCACCCACCGTGCGTCGAGCGCGCGCTCCAGGACGTCGCCGACGAAGGCCTCGGGCGTCAGCGCGGCGAGCCGGCGGTCGAAGCGCGCGACGATCGTGCGCTCCACGCCAAGCGCGCGAAACGCTTCGAGGCGCGCGCGCAGCGACGACAGCCGCGGCGGCGCCTGGTCGGGCGCGAAGAACTCGCGCGGATGCGGGTCGAACGTGAGGATGGCGGACGGCAGGCGCAGGTCTTCCGCACCTTCGATGAGGCGCGCGATCATCGCCTGATGGCCGCGATGGACGCCGTCGAAATTGCCGATCGTCAGCGCGACGGGACCGTCGGCCGACGCCGGCAGGCCGCGAATGACACGCACGAAACCCGCCCGCTTGCACGAAAACGTTGAATTTTAGCGGATTTCGGCGGACGGCCTCGCCGAAAGGGCGATGAGCGAGCTTGCCGCGCGGGCCCTCGTACGCCGCGGCGGTCGGCGCCGCGGGCGCGTTGTCGGGCTAGTTGCCGTTCGAGCTGCGGTTGGGATCGCGCGGCATGCCGAGCGGAACGTAGCGCGGCGCGCCGTTGGTCTCGGTGGCGATGTTGGCCATCAGCGGATCGTCCAGCAGCTCGGTCAGCTGCGCGTCGAGGCGCTTGGCGAGGCCGCGGTACTCGCCGCACCAGTCGTCGCCGCGTACATGCGGCCAGACGCCTTCGATCATGTGCGGCTTCGCGTTGACGGGGCTGAGGCGCGGCGCTTCACGCCGGCATTGCCCCCATTGCGCGGACTTGCCGTCAGCGCTGCGCTGGTCGTGTCGGTCGAAAAACTGGCAGGTCAGGCATCGGTCCAAGGTCCCCCCTATTCTTGTGTCGTGACTCCAGGATCTTAGTGAATGACGGCGGCGAGAAACCCGCTGATGCCGGGTTCCGGGACGGCCGGACGATAACGCCGTCGCGGCAGGTGCATCCGCGCCGTCGCATGGCGCAGCGTGGCAATCGGCGACGCGTCGACGCGGATGGCGCGCCGGGTCTTCTCGCTGTCGCGCGAGATGCGCCGCCGGGCGATCGAAGCGCGACGTGAATCCCGCCGCACGGATCTCCGGATGCCTGACAAAAGAACGGCCGCCGACCGCATCGCTGTTTGCAGTTAAGTTACCCCGGCGACCGCAAACCGGTGGGGATTGTTGGGAGGTCAGGCCGCCATCTGCGCGAGCGCAGCGGCGAGCGTTCCGGGGACGTCCTGCACGTACCGCTGCGCGCGCGGCTGCGAATCCTCGAGCAGCGCCTTCAGCTCGTTGTCCGCGTCGGCCGCTTCCGCCGCCAGCTTGGCGTCGTACGCTTCGCGCCGGTTCGGGTTCGAGAGCACGTCGTAGGCCGCGTGGATCTGGCGGACCAGCCCTGACAGGTCCTGGCCGGCGTTGCTCGCGCCGTATTGCAGCCGCTCGAGCAGCGCGAGGTAGGCGGATTCGATCCGCTCGCCATCCGCGCCGGGTGCGATCTCCAGAAAGTCGTAGTGCGTGTAGTTCACGTTGCGTCTCCTGTCGGGTTTGGTCTTGGTGTGCAGCAACGCAAACCTCTTGAGCAGCAACCGTGCCATCGCCGGCGGCCGTTGGTCGGCAATGCGCTAACTGCTTGACGCAACAGGAAGCGCTCCCGGAAAGCGGGCGCGCTGAACTACGACGGGCGGCGGGCGCCGCGCACTTGTAACCTACTGGCGACGACGCGAAGACGAACGCTAGTTGACCGCGAGCGGCGTGGCGCGCTTCGGCGGAGGGAACGCGGCGTCGAGCGCGGCCACCGTCTTCGCATCGAGAACGATGTCTGCCGCCGCGCGGTTTTCGCGCACGTGCGCAGGCTGCGTGGCCTTCGGAATCGCCATCACGCCCGGACGCTGCAGCAGCCACGCAAGCGCGAGTTGCGCCGGCGTGACGCCGAGCTTCGACGCGAGCGCGACGAGCTTGCGCTCCGCGAGCAGCGCGCCCTGCCCCACGGGCGAGTACGCCATGATCGGCATGCCCCGCGCGCGGCATTGCTTCGCCACTTCCCATTCGATGCCGCGCTCGCCCAGGTGATAGAGCACCTGGTTGGCCGCGCAGTGGCGGCCCTCGGGAATCGCCTCGAGCTCGCGCAGATCGGCGGCGTCGAAGTTCGAGACGCCCCAGCGGAGGATCTTGCCGTCGCGGCGCAGGCGCTCGAACGCGCCGACGGTCTCGGCAAGCGCAATCCGGCCGCGCCAGTGCAGCAGATAGAGGTCGAGGCGGTCGGTGCGCAGGCGTTTCAAGCTGCGCTCGCAGGCCGCGATCGCGCTCCTCGCACCCGCGTTGTGCGGATACACCTTGCTGACGATGAAGGCGGCGTCGCGGCGGCCGGCGGTGGCTTCGCCGACAATCTCCTCGGCGCCGCCGTCGCCGTACATTTCCGCCGTGTCGATCACCGTCATGCCGAGGTCGAGAGCGAGCTTGACGGCGGCGACCTCGGCCGTGCGCCGGCGCGCGGATTCACCCATGCGCCAGCTCCCGAAGCCCAGCGCGGGCACCTGCGCGCCGTCCGGAAACTGCACGAAGGGCATCGCCATGCGCGAAGGATAGCAGCGCGGCGGGCGTCGGATCACCTCCCGACGGTCCGCTACAATGACGCATGCCGCTCGACGCCGCTCCCCCCGCGATTCGCCCGGCGGATCGCACCATCGTGCGCGCCGCGTGTCCGCACGACTGCCCCGACACCTGCGCGATGCTCGTTACCGTCGAGGACGGCAAGGCGACGGCGATTCGCGGCGACCCGGCGCATCCAACCACCGCCGGCGCGCTATGCACGAAGGTTGCGCGCTATCTCGATCGCACGTATTCGCCGGGACGCCTGCTGCACCCGATGCGCCGCGTCGGGCGCAAGGGCGAAGGGCGCTTTGCCCGGATCTCGTGGGACGAGGCGCTCGGCGAGATCGCCGCGCGATTCGCGGACATCGCGGCGTCGCCCGACGGCCCGCAGGCCATCCTGCCGTACAGCTACGCCGGGACGATGGGGCTGCTGCAGGGACAATCGATGGACCGCCGCTTCTTCCATCGCCTCGGCGCGTCGCTCCTCGACCGGACGATCTGCGCGAGCGCCGGCAAGGCCGGCTGGGGCGCGGTCATCGGCGCGTCGGTGGGAATGGACGTCGAGCGCTACGAGGACAGCCGGCTGATCCTCATCTGGGGCAGCAACGCCGTCACTTCGAACCTGCACTTCTGGACGCGCGCGCAGGAAGCCAAGCGGCGCGGCGCGCGGCTCGTCGCGATCGATCCCTACCGCAGCGTCACGGCGGAGAAGTGCCATGAGCACGTCGCGCTGCTGCCGGGAACGGACGCCGCGCTCGCGTATGGCCTGATGCACGTTCTGATTGCCGAGGGATTCGTCGACCGCGATTACGTCGACCGGTACACGGTGGGCTACGAGGCGCTCGCCGCGCGGGCGGCGGAGTGGCCGCCCGAGCGCGTGGCCGCGACCTGCGGCATCCCGGTCGAGCAGGTGCGGCGCCTCGCGCGCGACTACGGCACCACCCGGCCGGCGGCGATCCGCGTCAACTACGGCATGCAGCGCGTGCACGGCGGCGGCAACGCGGTGCGCGCGGTCGCGTGCCTGCCGGCGCTGATCGGCGCCTGGCGCGATCCCGCGGGCGGCGCGCTGCTGTCGTCGTCGGGCACGTTCCCCGTCGACACCGCCGCGCTCGAACGTCCCGACCTCATCCGCGGCACGCCGCGCACGATCAACATGTCGGCGATCGGCGACGCGCTGCTCGACGCCCGCGATCCGCCGATCCGCGCGATCTACGTCTACAACTCCAATCCGCTGGCGGTGGCGCCGGAATCGGGGCGCGTGGCGGCGGGCTTCGCGCGCGACGACCTCTTTTGCGTCGTGCACGAGATCTTCCAGACCGATACCGCCGACTACGCCGACATCCTGCTTCCCGCCACCACGCAGCTCGAGCAGATCGACGTGCACAGCGCCTACGGGCACCTGTACGCGCTGGCCAACAACCGCGCGATCGCGCCGCTCGGCGAGGCGCTGCCGAACACGGAAGTCTTCCGCCGGCTCGCCGCGCGCATGGGCTTCGACGAGCCCTGCTTTCGCGACAGCGACGACGATCTCGCGCGCGTTGCGTACCGGCGCGGCGACGCTCGCACACAGGGCTGGGATTGGGAGTCGCTGAAGCGCGACGGATGGCACAGGCTCACGCTGCCGGCGACCTACGCGCCGTTCGCCGAAGGCGGCTTTCCCACGCTGTCGGGCAGGTGCGAGTTCTGGTCGGAGAAGCTGAAGGCGCAAGGCGAGGATCCGCTGCCGGCGGTGATCCTGCCGCGCGAATCGGTGGCCACCAACGCCGCGCTGGCCGCGCGCTATCCGCTCGCCCTGCTCTCGCCGCCGGCGCGCAACTTCCTGAATTCGTCGTTCGCGAACCTCGCGGATTTCGTCGCCGAGGAGAAGACGCCGCGCCTCGAGATCCACCCCGACGACGCGCTGGCCCGCGGCCTCGCCACCGGGACGCCTGTGCGCGTGTTCAACGACCGCGGCGCCTTTTGCGCCACCGCGCGCGTCACCGATCGCGCGCGCCGCGGCGTGGTGATCGCGCCGTCGATCTGGTGGCGCAAGCTGGCGCCGGGCGGCGAGAACGCGAATGCGGTGACGAGCCAGGCGCTGACCGATCTCGGCCGCGCGGCGACGTTCTACGACTGCCTCGTGGAAGTGGCGCCGGGCTAGCTAGAGCTTGCGGACGAGCCCCACCATCACGCCGAAGATCTCGAGCGTGCCTTCCGGCCGGATGACCGGATAGGCGCGGTTCTCGGGCTTCAGCACGAAGCGCCCGGCCTCGAGGTCGAGGCGCTTCAGCGTGAACTGGTTGTCGACGATGGCGACGACGATGTCGCCCTTCTGCGCGGCCGCGCGCTTTTCGACGACGACGAGGTCGCCGTCGAGGATGCCGGCCTCTTCCATGGAATCGCCCTTCACCCGCACGAGCACCGTGGAGGACGGGCGCTCGATCAGGTAGTCGTCGATGGTGACCGCATCGGTGTCGCTGTCGTCGACCGCCTCCGGCAGGCCGGCGCGGACCGGCACGGAGGCGAGCGGCCGGGCGAAAAAGCGCCGCGTGGGCGCGAGCCGGCGGTCCGGCGTGGACTCGATGAAGCCGGCGAGCTTCAGCCGCGCCACCAGCGCCGCCACCGACGACTTGGAGCGCAGGCCCAGCAGCCCCCCGATCGACGCGTACGACGGCAGCGCACGGTGCCGGGCGTAGTAGTCTTGCAGGATCGTCAGGTAGGAACGATCGTTCGACATGGCGCTAGAATACGAACGAACGTTCGCCCCTGTCAACCCCCGATGACGCCCACGCCGCGGGCTCCAGCCCGCGCACCCGCCATGCGCCTGTTCGCGCCCTCGCTCGCTTTCGTCGACCTGGAGACCACCGGCACGCGGGCGGGCGACGACCGCGTCACCGAGATCGGCATCGTCCGCGTCGATGCCGGCGGCGCCGACGGCCAGTTTCGCGTCGTCGAATGGAGCACGCTGGTCGACCCCGAGGTGCCCATTCCGCCGGCGATCGTCGCTCTCACCGGCATCACCGACGCCATGGTGGCAGGCGCGCCGACGTTCCCCACGGTGGCGCGCGAGGTCGCCGAGCTTCTCGACGGCGCCGTGTTCGTCGCGCACAACGCGCGCTTCGACTACGGATTCCTGAAGCACGAGTTCGCGCGCGCGGGACGCGCGTTCACCGCGCGCGTGCTGTGCACGGTGCGGCTGTCGCGGCGGCTCTTTCCCGACGCGCAGGGGCACGGCCTCGACGCGGTCATCGCGCGCCATTGCCTGCCGGCCGTCGACCGTCATCGCGCGCTCGGCGATGCGCGCGCCCTGTGGTCGTTCCTGCAGGTGCTGTATCGCGACGTCGCCGTCGACGCCGTCGAAGCGGCGGCCAAGCGCATCCTGCGCATTCCGAGCCTGCCGCCGCAACTGCCGCCGGACGCGCTCGACGCGCTGCCCGAGACGCCCGGCGTCTATCTCTTCTACGGCGACAACCCGCTGCCGCTCTACATCGGCAAGAGCATCAACCTGCGCGATCGCGTGGCCGCGCACTTCTCCAGCGATTGGCGCAGCGAGACGGACCTGCGGCTGTCGCAGGAGATCCGCCGGATCGAATTCGAGGAGACGGCCGGCGAGCTTGGCGCGCTGCTGCGCGAGGCGACGCTCGTGAAATCGCGGATGCCCGCGCACAACCGCGCGCTGCGGCGCAAGGGCGAGGCCGGCGTGCTGACGCTCACGGAGTCAGGCGTGCCTGCGTACGCTCCCGCGGCGGCGATCGAACCGGATACGCTGCGCGACGGCTACGGGCCCTTCGGCTCGCGCGCGGGCGCCCGGGAAACGCTGCGCACGCTGGCGGCCCTGCACCAGCTGTGCTGGCGGCGCCTCGGACTCGAGCGCCGTCCCGGCGGCCCGTGCTTCCAGCGCCAGTTGCGCCGTTGCGCGGGAGTGTGCGTGGGGGAAGAGGACGCCACCGCGCACGACGCGCGCCTGGCGGGCGCGCTGGCGCCGCTCGCGATTCCGCCGTGGCCGTGCACGGGGAGCGCGCTGGTGCGCGAGCGCGCCGTGTTCGCGGAGCGCACCGACGTCCACGTGCTGCGCGACTGGTGCTGGCTCGGCACCGCGCGCGACGAAGGCGAGCTGAGCGAGTTGCTGCAGGCGCCGCCACGGCCGCAGTTCGACATCGACGTGACCCGCTTGCTGCTGAAGCGCCACGCGGCAGGAACGCTGCGCCTCCTTCCGGTCGGTCAGGCTTCGGCCTGACTCCCACCTGCAGACGCGTGCGCGGCCAGCACGTCCGCCACGCAGGCGGTGAGCTTCGTCGCGTACGGCACATGGATGAACTCGTTGGGGCCGTGCGCGTTGGACTTCGGCCCGAGCACGCCGGTGATCAGGAACTGCGCGGCGGGGAACTGCCGCCCGAGCATCGCCATGAAGGGAATGGTGCCGCCCTCGCCGATCGCCGCCGCGGGCTTGCCGTAGTGCGCGTGCGACGCCGCCTGCAGCGCGTCGCCGAGCCACTGCGCCGTCGGCGCCGCACTCCAGCCCGATGCGCCCTGGTCCGGCTCGAACGTCACTTTCGCGCCGTGCGGCGGATCCGCCTCCAGCAGCGCCTTCATGTCGCGCGTCGCCTTGTCGCCGTCCAGCGTGGGCGGCAGGCGCAGCGACAGCTTGAGCGACGTCCGCGGGCGCAGCACGTTGCCGGCGTTGGCGATCGCCGGCATGCCGTCCGCGCCGACGACCGACAGCGCCGGGCGCCACGTGCGGTTCAGCAGCGCCTCGGTGCGGTCGGCGTGCATGGGCAGCGTCGTGCCCGCGAAGGGGAATTCGTCGAAGACCGTCTCGCCCATGATGGCGGCGGTGGCCATCGCCTGCTCGGCGCGCTCGAGCGGAATTTGCACGTGGAACGGTGACGGCCGCACGTAACCGGACCCCGAGTCCTCCAGCCGGTCGAGGAGGTTGCGCGCGACGCGAAACGACGACGGAACGATGCCGCTCGCGTGGCCCGAATGCACCCCTTCGGTGAGCACGTCGACGGTGAGCGTGCCGGCCGCGAGACCGCGCAGCGACGTGGTCACCCACAGCCGCTCGTAATCGCCGCAGCCGGAATCGAGCCCGACGACGAAATCCACCTGCCCGAGCCGCGGCGACAGCGCCTCGAGATACGCGGGCAGGTCGTAGCTGCCGCTCTCCTCGCACGTCTCGATGATGCCCACGCAGCGCGCGTGCGGCGCGCCGTCGGCCTGGAGCGCACCGATCGCCGCGAGCGCGGCGAAGACTGCGTAGCCGTCGTCCGCGCCGCCGCGGCCGTACAGCTTGCCGTCCTCCATCACGGGGACCCACGGGCCGAAGCCTTCGCGCCAGCCGACCATCTCGGGCTGCTTGTCGAGATGTCCATACAGCAGCACCGTGCGATCGCCGCCTGCGCCGCCGCTCGCCGGCACTTCGAAGAACAGCAACGGCGTCCGCCCGGGCAGCCGCACGATCTCCACCGCGAGCCCCTTGACGGGCTGCGCGCGCGCCCACGCCTCCGCCTGCCGGATCACCTTCTCGATGTGGCCGTTGGCTTCCCACGCCGGGTCGAAATGCGGCGACTTCGCGGGGACGCGGATGTACTCGACGAGCTGCGGGACGATCTCGCGATCCCACTGTCGGGCGATGCGTTCGGCGGACTTGGGGCTCAGCATGTTCGTGGCTTGCTCGAAGGACGGAAGCGCGCACGATATCAGGCGCATCGCCGGTTTAGCGCGTTGCGCTTACGTAGAATGGCAGCGATGACCGGCAGCGCGCCTCCGCCCTACGATGGCCTCACGCCGGATTGCGTGCTGGACGCGCTCGACACCGTCGGCATCCGCGGCGACGGCCGCCTGCTGGCGCTCAACAGCTACGAGAACCGCGTGTACCAGGTGTGGCGCGACGATGCGCCGCCGGTCGTCGCCAAGTTCTACCGGCCGGCGCGGTGGACCGACGCGCAGATCCTCGAGGAGCACGCGTTCATCGCCGAGCTGGGCGAGCGCGAGGTGCCGGCCGTGCCGCCGATGGACCTCGAAGGCACGACCCTCAACGCACACGCCGGCTTTCGCTTCGCCGTGTTCGAGCGGCGCGGCGGCCGCGCGCCGGAGCTCGAGGATCGCGACACGCTGACGCGCATCGGCCGCTACGTGGCGCGCATCCACGCCGTCGGCGGCCTGGCGCCGTTCGCCACGCGGCCCGCGCTGACGCTCGAGAGCTTCGGCACCGAGTCGCGCGATTTCCTGCTCGCCCATGCGTTCCTGCCGGACGACCTGCGCGACGTGTGGCACGGCGTCGTGGACCAGGCGCTCGCCGGCGTCGCGCGCGCGTACGAGCGCGCCGGCGCGGTGGGAACGCTGCGCCTGCATGGCGACTGCCACGCCGGCAACGTGCTGTGGACCGACGCCGGGCCGCACTTCGTCGACTTCGATGACGCGCGAAGCGGTCCGGCGATCCAGGATCTCTGGATGCTGCTGTCGGGCGAGCGCGCGGCGATGGAGCTGCAGATGGCGGCGGTCCTCGAAGGCTACGAGAGCTTTCGCACGCTGGACCGCCGCGAGCTCCATCTCGTCGAGGCGCTGCGCACGCTGCGCCTCGTCCAGTATTCGGCGTGGATCGCACGGCGCTGGGACGATCCCGCCTTCCCCGCGGCATTCCCGTGGTTCAACACGCAGCGCTACTGGCAGGATCGAATCCTGGAGCTTCGCGAGCAGATCGCGCTGATGGACGAGCCGCCTCTGTCCGTCGACTGACGGCCGTTGCCAGCCGCATGAATTCGCTGCACAGTGGGCGGCAAGCGATTTGCCCCGCGCCAAGGCGCAGCGCCCAATGACCGGCCCCGCTCCCGCGACAACCGTGCACGGTCCCTGGAACCCCGGCATCGCGTCGGAGCTGCCGGCAGCGCTGCTGCCGCTGTCGACGATCTTCCGCCCGGAGCACGTCTACACCACGGTGGCGCAGGCGCAGGATTGGCAGGACCTCACCGGGTTCCCGCTCGAGGAGCTCGTCGTGTTCCGGCCCGGGCGGCTGGTCGCCCACGAGCTGCTGATCCGCGTGACCGGCGACATCTCCGTGCCGGACGGCACCAGGGTCGAGGATCTCGGCATCAACTTCCGCCGGATCACGCAGACGATCCTCGCGTCCCATCTGGCGCCGCGGATGCCGGAGCTCGTCGCGGAGTACGAAGCGATGCGCGGGTCGATCGCGGCGATCGTCGATGCCGAGCTCGCGGCGGCACTGGCGCGTCCGGTGGCGCCGGCGGCGGCGACCGCCCCCGCGCGCCGCACTAGGGGCGTCTTCCGCGCGCTCAACTGGTTCCGGCGCAGTCTGCCTCCGCCCGAGATGCCGGAGGAGGATTGGGAGCGCGAGGAGCGGGTGCTGCGCGACTGGACGGCGAAATGCCACGACGGCGGCGCGGCACCGGTGCAGCGCGCGGCGTTCCGGGCACTGATCCGCGTGGCGTCGGCGGTGCGCGGCCGCCACGGCAGCCTTTGGGGCAACGCCGAGTTGCTGGCTCCGCTCGCCACGGGCCTCGCCTGCAACGAGCACGGCGCCGCCATGCTCGGCGGGCGCATCGAGCCGCTGGTTCGCGCCGGCGCCCTCGCCGAGGGCTACGCGCTCCTGCCCTCGCAGGCGCAGCCGGTGGTGATGAACACGAAGGGCGCGTCCGCGGCCGGCAAGAGCACGATGCGGCCGCTGCAGAAGCGGCTCGCTGCGGAGATCGGCGTGCAGTGGAGCGATTTCGCGCTCATCAGCCCGGACATCTGGCGCAAGTACCTGCTCGACTACGCGACGCTCGGCGACGCCTACAAGTACGCGGGGACGTTCACCGGCAAGGAGCTCGCGATCATCGACGAGAAGCTCGATCGCTACATGGCGCACAAGGCCGAGCGCGGCGGCATGTCGCACCTGCTGATCGACCGCTTCCGCTTCGACAGCTTCGCGCCGGATTCCGACGAGGCCGGCAGCAACCTGCTGACGCGCTTCGGCCACTACGTCTACATGTTCTTCCTGATCACGCCGCCGCATGCCACGGTGGAACGCTCGTGGAACCGGGGTCTGGACGTCGGCCGCTACAAGGCCGTCGACGATCTCCTCGCCCACAACATCGAGGCGTACACCGGCATGCCGGAGCTGTTCTTCACGTGGGCCGTGCGCACGTCGAAGATCGTGCACTTCGAGTTCCTCGACAACTCGGTCGGCGCCGGCGAGCTGCCGCGCACGATCGCGTTCGGCTGGAACGGCGAGCTCAACATCCTCGACGTGAAATGCATGCTCGACATCGACCGCTATCGCAAGATCGACGTCGCCGCGACACGGCCGGAGGACGTCTACGCCGATCCGCAGGCGATGGCCGCGGCGAACAACACCGCGTTCCTCGTCCAGTGCACGCGCGTCCTGCCGGTGGTGAATTTCGCCGCGCGCGACACCGGCGGCATCTACGCGCGCCTGGAGCACGGCGCGCTCGTGTGGACCGATCCGCTGTTGCTCGGGAGGGCGCTGGCGGACGGCGAGACCCGCGCCGGGCTCCTCGCGTGCGCGCCGCGCATCGACGAATTCGCCCCCGCCGGCGACGGCCAGGCGCGGCGCCTGCAGGCCGATAAGTTCCACACGCTCGGGCGCTGGGGCGGCGTCGCGTAGGTCCGGCTTCAGCAAAGCGCGGCGCGACGGCCGGCGGACGCCCGCCCGCCATCCCTACCCGGCGGAGCTAATGTGCGCTGGACGCGGACGCGCTGAGCGGCGAATCGCTCACCAGAGGATCGGCGAGCGGCCGCAGTTTATTCTGGGACGCGATGGCGTCGTCGAACGACGGGGCGTTGAACCGCATTGTCGAATCGTCGCCGGCGCGTGCCGGCGTTCCCAGCGACGACTGTTCCGATAGCCGGTGCGCGACCAGCGGCACCAGCGCGAGGGCGACCGCAGCCGCGACGAATGCGCCTCCGGCAGCGGCACCCCAGCGGGTCTTGCGGCTCAGCACCCAGAACCGCGCGTTGCAGTCCTCGCAGCGGTAGGGCGAATGGAACGGATGCATGTGGCCTTCCGCCGCGTGCACGCCGGACCGGCGGATGTTCACGCTATGACACTCTGTGCATCGCTTCACGGCAATTTCCTCTTTCGACGCAACCAGGTCGAGCCTTTGACGTGGCCGAATCGGCACCCAAGGGCACCCGACGAGCATTGTACATGACAACGTCATTCTGGAACACCCATCGGCGTGCACGGCAGAATTGACCCAAGGGCTCTGACGCGGCGCACAAACTCCCGGAAACCGATAGTAATCAAGCGACCAGGGCGGCGATGTAGGACTAGCTCCGACTCTACTGTCGGTGCGTAGGACGCGGGCATATCCCGCTGGCATGGGCGCCGGGGGATGCTGTCGCGGCGCGGCCCCCCGCCGGGCCGCCGGCCAGCCATAATCGCGTTCAGCCCGCAATCGTCGCTGTTTGCCGGGCCGCCGCGTCGTCGCGTCGCGGCGCAACTCCATTCCAATCATGCCAACGGAGGAACCGTGGCGAGGATGCAGCAGCCAATCGAAGCAAAGGAGCGCGCGGACGAAATCGCCGATCTGATCACCGAGGCGTGTGAAAAGCTCGTCGATCTCTCGACCGAATGGTTCGCGCTGAACGACAAGGAAGGATTGATCCACGCGCACCGGATGCTGCGCAGCCGGGAAGTGACGCTGATGCTGTCGGCGCGGGTCGAGCAAAGCGGTCTGGCGCATATCGGGCTCAATCTGCTTCGCACCGAGACGCCGATGCCGCGGCCGTTTTTCGAGATCCAGGTGCCGATGATGGAGTGGACGCTCAACGCACCCGGCGTGCTCTTCGACGATCCCGCGCACGCGCCCAAGCTCCCGGGCAAGGAGAAGGGCCGCAACCGCTGACTGCGCGGGACGTCGAACCGGCATCGTCGCGCCGATATGCTATGTATAGGCAGCGACGACGCTTCCGGCGAAGCGCCGGGTCGCGATGCCGTTTCCACGTACGTCGATTCGAATTCGAAGGAGCACAACCCGTGAAGAAATCCAAACCCGTCCCCAAGGACGCGAAGCGGCTGCAGCGCGCCCCGCTTGTCACGCCCACCGATCTCAAGCCCGCCGCCACGAAGGACATCGCCGGCGGGATGAACGCGATCCTCGCCGACGTGTTCGCGCTGTATCTAAAGACCAAGAATTTCCACTGGCACATGAGCGGACCGCACTTCCGCGACTATCACCTTCTGCTCGACGAGCACGCCGACCAGATCTACGCGATGGCCGACCCCATTGCGGAGCGGATCCGCAAGGTGGGCGGCAACACGCTCCGCTCGATCGGCCACATCGCCCGCATGCAGCGCATCCTCGACAACGACGCGGACTACGTCGAGCCGGCGGACATGCTGGCCGAGCTGCAGGACGACAACAAGACGCTGGCCGCGCGCTTGCGGGAAGTGCACGACGTGTGCGACGAGCATCGCGACATCGCCACCGCGAGTCTCATCGAAGTGTGGATCGATGAGACCGAGCGGCGCACGTGGTTCCTGTTCGAAGCGGGCCGCAGCGCGGATTCCACCGGCCACTGAGGGTCGCGTACGCGCTGAGGCGCCGAGCGGGCGGCCTCCTACAGCCGAATCGGCGGATGTCGGGTGCCGACACTCCGCACCGGATGGCATCTTGGTGCCCGATGGCCAAGACCAGCGCAACCGTGGAGAAATGGCACGCCGTCAGCGTGGTGGGCGGCACGCGGGCGTGCGCCGCCTCGTTGCGATTGAAGGGGCTGCGTTTTCTCTCAGCAGAAGCACCACGAATTCCACTCGGCGATTGCACGATGCCGGGCGGATGCAACTGCGTCTATCGCCACTTCGCCGATCGCCGTGCACGCGAGCGGCGTGTGGCCGACCGCGGTCTCCACGGCCTGCCGCACCGGACCGACCGCCGCGGCACGCCCAGCCGGCGCGCGTCCGACTAGCACCGTCGTCTGCATGCAGAGCGGCCGCCTTTCCAGGCAGCCGCCTCGCTTCGCGCGCCTGCTGCGCTCAGTACGCTTGCGGTTATTGGCCCTTCGAATTGGCCGGACCCATGTTCCCCGGCTGGACGCCTGAGCCCGAGCGCGGCACGGATGACGTGCTCGAGTCGACCTTGCCGGTCATGCGGCTCACGTCGGCGGGCGTCATGCCGCGATTGTCGCGGTCTGCCGCATCCCACTGGCGCCGCAGGTTGTTGAGGTACGCGTCGCGCGTGCCGCGGTGATTCGTGTCGGCGTCCCAGCGGCGCCCCATCTCCTCGAGATAGACGTCGCGCGGAATCCGGCCGTTGTATTGGACGGCGGTGTCGTTGGCCCAGCCTTCGAACGTGACTGAGTTGGTGCTCTCCGCCAACGCTGCCGTGCTGGAAAGGCCCATCACTGCCGTGAACGCCATCGCTTGCGCAAGTCGTGAGATCTTCATGGTCATGCTCCTGTCGTGGTCCGATTGATGTCGGTGGTGATCGTTCCCCCTCGCTCGCTTCTTCGAGGGGCCGACTTACGAGGCAGAGGACATCTCCCAAAAGCCCCGCTGCTGAGATGAAGGTTGAGCCAATGCGCACGTTGTCGCTGTCGGTGTCCGTCCGGTTCTCGGGTCGGGGCGGGGCGGGACGCCGAGACTACGCCGCGCCTCTCGGTGCAGTCCGGCCCGCGGCACACGCGTCCAGCACTGTCCTACAGCGGAATTGGCGGGGCGCCGATAGGGGACGCGTGCAGCCAGGCGCACCGTGAAGTGTCCTCGCATCACCGGCGGAGGACGAAATGGCACATGTTCGGAATGACGTCAGCACGCTGAACGTTTTTCGCGGAATGTTGCTGAGCGCGGTGTTGTCGGTGCTCGTGTTCTGGTTGCCGCTCGTTGCAGTGGTGGCGCAATTGTGGAGCAACAATTGACTAACGAGCGCCGTTCGCGCTCTCGACGAAAGCAGCGATGGGAAAGCGCACTGATCATTTGCCGATGGAGGAGCCTCCGCCGCCGGAACCGCCGGCGGAAGTTCCGCCCGATACGGAACCGCCGGTCAAAGAGCCGCCCACCAACGACCCACCCGTGAAAGATCCTCGAAGGGGAACCCCATGAACCGCCCTGTCCGCATCGCTGCACTGCTGGCACTCGGCGCCTACGCCGCATTGGCGTCGGCGACGCTTCCTCCCGTCACGCCCGAAGCGAAAGCCAAGGCCGCCGAAGCTGCTGCCAAGGCCGCCTGGACCGACAAGGTCGGGGCGTACCAGACTTGCCTCGCCATGGATCGCACCGCGGAAGCCTACCGCCGCGACATGAAAGCGGCCGGCAAGGATGCGCCGGCGCCCGCGCCGACGCCGGCCTGCGCCGACCCCGGTCCTTTCGTGTACAACGCGACGCCCATCACGCCGGCGTCGTCGAAACCGCTCGAGGCCTCGGGCGCGCACTCGCCCCCGGGCCAGGCCATTACTCCGCCGAGCACGAACGTACCCGCCGCCGAGACCACCGGCACGAAGAAGTAGCGATTGCAGCGGACGCCAGCACGGGACGCGGCGCACGCCGCGCCTCGTCTTAGGCGGAGAGGACGATCCCGCCTGCGGCGGTCATGCGGCCACGACCCGAGCGCAATAGGCTTGGATCGTGCGCTTCCACGCGGGCCGGGCCAGGCAGCGGTCCCGGTACGACGCGACACCCTTGTATGGTGCGATCAATTCTGCGTCCTTGATGCCGGCGATCACGTGCGTCATGAGGATGTCGGCGACCGTAAAGTCGCCTGTCGCCACGAACTCGCGGTCGGCGATCCAACGCTCGAGGTTGGTCAGCACCCGATTGCCCCAGCCCACGAGGAAATCGCGGTGCTTGTCGCAGCTGCCGTCCGCCGACCAGTCGAGCACCAGCAGGCTCTGCAGCGGCGGCTCGACGGTGTTCATCGCAGCGAAGCACCAGCGCATCACCTGCACCTCGCCATCGCGGTCGGCCGGGATCAGTCGCCCGGACTTCTGCGCCAGGTACGAGACGATCGCGGCCGATTCGGACAGCACCAGCCCATCGTCGTCGATCGACGGAATCTGCTCGAAAGGGCTGAGGCGACGATAGGCGTCGGTGTTGAGCTCGTGCGCCGGATGGTCCATCCCCGCCAGCTCGTACGGCACTTGCATCTCTTCGAGCGCCCACAGCACGCGCAGATCGCGCGTGTGCCCCCGCGCGGCAGCGTTTACCTTGGCAAACCCGTAAACCTTTAGCACGCGCGCGGCGCTATGACCGGTTGTCCGCCGGCGCCCTCGGAGGGCGACGGCGGCCGGGATCGGCGGCTTCGGCTTCGTCTATTCCAGGCGGCAGCCCCGTTTTCAGCACATGCTTCAGGCTATTACCTTCGGCATCGTTCTCGCCGCCGCTTGCCTTTTTCGCCGCGGCATGCGCCACGGCGAATGCACGGTGCTCGTCGCCGCCATATTCGTCGTACGCGTTATTGAACGCCTTCAGGAACGCGTGCTTCTGATGCTCCGTGTACTGATCGGTCTGCGCTTTGGGCAGGTCGCTGATGACGTTATACGGCATGGCAATCTCCTCGTCTGACGATCGCCACCCACGATAACGTGCGACGCGCCGGCGGCGCCATCGTCGCTCGTCCGATACGACTGACGGCGGTCTCCGACACGCGAGCGGGCCGCACGTGCCGCTCAGAAGTACTGGACGCATCCGCATCCGGCGCGTGCCCAGGAACGTTTCGACTCGTCATCGGGGAAATGGACCCCGCGGCAGCACGTTATCGCAATATCCATGTCAGCCGCTATCGGACAGATTTTTCAGCGACGAGATGCTGTCCGGCGAGTCATCGGTCGGTTCCAATTGGCCAGGAACGAAACCGGGTAGGAAGCCCATGACGTCTGCGCATCGAGTATTGCGGCTGGCCTCAATAGCTGCGTTCCTTCTCGGGGCGATCGCCGGAATTTGGTATCCATAGCGAACCCCGGACGCGTCAAGAAGGTCCGCCCCATATAGCGCTTGTTTGAACGACGAACGGAGGACATTAACGTGGCGCGCAAACCCCAAGTTGCAGTGGAGCCCCGGCCGGACGGCCGCTGGGCGGTGCAGACGAACGGCACGAAGCGAGCGGATTCGCTGCACGATCGCAAGTCCGACGCCATCAAGCGGGCCCGCGAGCTCGCCGGCAACAAGGCGACCGAACTGGTGATCAAGGACGAGAGCGGCCGGATCAGTGGCAAGGACAGCCGCGGGAACGACCCTCGCCGGATCAAAGGCTGATCGACGCTCTGGAAAAGCGGCCGTTCCATCCGATCCAAACTTTGGCGAGACGGCCGTGAATCCAAGAACATCCGCACGAAACCGGCTTACCGAGTTTCTCGCTCGGCAGGTCCTGACCGAGCGATTGACCGTCTTCGAGCGTAATCGCGCGGGCTAATCCAAGAATCGAACGCGGCCAGTGTTGAGGTCATACACGGCGCCTACCAACTTCACATCACCTCGCCCCGCACGGGCCTTACCCTCCGGCGATTCGAGCAGCTTCAGAATGGTCCAGCGAACGTTGGCTTCGACTGCCGCGCTTAGCAGCGCAGCCGGAGGCAACGTGGGGTCGAGAGTCTCCAACGCGGGAACGATGTTCTGCAGCAGCAAAGCGATTCGGCTCCGATGGCGAGCGCCGTGCAGTTTCGAAGCGACCGCGGCCTCTATGGCCCCGCAGCCCTCGTGTCCCAAGACAACGAAAAGCGGTGTGTGAAGGTGCGTGCCAGCGTACTGCAACGTCCCCAGGATCGAGGACCCCAGGACGTTTCCCGCCACCCGTATGACGAACAACTCGCCGAAGCCGACATCGAACACCAACTCCGGCGGCACCCTGCTGTCGCTGCACCCGAGCACGGTGGCGTAAGGCTTCTGCCCCTTTGCGAGATCCGCCAGGACTTCCTTCTGCACCGTCGGAAACCGCGCTTGGCCACTGACAAAGCGCGTATTCCCTTCCTTCAGACGCCGGAGCGCCTCGTCTGCGGTGTACCTTGGTTGGCTGCTGGCAGTAACGATTCGAGTCTCCTGAGGCTTGCCTCGAGGCAATGATAGCCCGCTAGCGTCGTCGTCTGTTGCCCCCCAAGATTTGATTGGCTGCTCAATTCAACGTTTTTAGCGTGCATTCCTGGGCATTCAAATTTGTTTTCTTCTTTTCCGCGTGACTTACAATCCTGGCGCTCTACTCCTGCAAGCCCGCGGCGATAAGCGCTGCACCCAGCGCGGCGGCAAGGGCCGGCTCACAGTCCACGCCCGCGAACTGCAGCCCAAATCGAAAGTTCGGCTGCAGCCTCATCACCGTGGCGGCGGCCTTACGCGCGTCGTCGATCTTGCCCAACTCTGCTAGCGCCGCCGCCTGCAGCATGTACGAGATGCTGTGCGCCGGGTTGGCCTGGACCGCCCGAGTCGCGGCCGCGGCGGCCTCATCGAAGCGGCCCGAGGTGAACTGCCCCAGGACCATCGAGTGCCAGGCCGCGAAGGCCCAGGCATCGAAGGGACTGAGCCGCAGCCCCTTCTCGCCCCATTCGATCGCCCGCTCTGCCTGCCCGGACCACCCAAGTACCACGCTGCCCAGGATGTAGGTAAGCGCGCTCGACGGGCTGATCGCTAACGCGGCGTCGAAGGCCGCAAATGCCGCAGCGCGATCGTGCGCATCCATGCCCATCGAGAAGCCGGCGAACGTCAGCGCGAGCGCGTCGTCCCGGCCATTTGCCATCGCCGCCCGGGCATGGGCGATCGAGGCCTCGCGTTCGGCTTGGTCGAGCCCGCCGCGTAGGAACCGATTGTGGTGGCACATCGCGGCATAGGCGTGTGCCAGTGCGTAGTCGGGCTCATGCGCCAACGCGCGATCAAGCAGCCCAAGTGCTCGAGAGGAAGGCTCCGGCATGCCCGAGAACACGTCTGCCTGCGCCTGCAGGACGAGTTCATACGCGTGGAGGCTGTCCGGCCGCTTGCGCCTGACGCGCCGTGCCTCCGCCTGCCGCAGCGTGGGCTCGATCGCGCCTAGTACGGCAATCGCGACCTCGTCCTGTAGGTCGAACAAGTGGCTTAGCGCGCGGTCGTAGCGCTCGCTCCAGACTTGCACGCCGCTCGCCGCTTCGACGAGTTGGCACGCGATGCGAATGCGATCCTGTGCCCTGCGCACGCTACCCTGTAGTAGGTAGCGCACGCCGAGCTCCTGCCCCGCCTGCTTCGCATCGACCTCCGACTGCGGCCGGTACTTCAGCGTAGAGGTGCGCGCGATGACGAACAGCCACCGGATGCGCGATAGGCCGTTGACGATGTCGTCGACCATGCCGTCGGCGAAATACGCCTGCTCAAGGTCGCCGCTCAGATCCGCGAATGGAAGCACGGCGACCGACGCTTTATCCGTGCCGAGCGCCGGCGGATCACCGAGCGGAACCACTGACGGCGTGACGCTGACGGTCGGGCCGGCATAGCGGTAACCGCGGCGCGGCAAAGTCTCGATCCAGACCGCGCCGCCGGCTTCCTCCAAGACCTTGCGCAGCGCTGCGATCTGCACCGTTAGATTGCTCTCCTCCACGACGAGCCCGGGCCATGCGGCGTCGATTAGCGCCTCCTTGCTGATGGGCCGCCCCGCCTGTTCGACAAGCAGTCGCAATAGCGCCGCAGCCCGCGGGCGGAGCGCGGTGGGCTGATCGCCGCGCATCAGAACTCCAAGACCCGAATCAAGCCTGTATGGACCGAACGTGTAGGTCTTCGTCATGCAAGAACCGCGTCGATTTCGGAAACCCTTTGCGAAGACTTCGGAGATGCTTCATGACGTGCGGCTCGGGCCGGCCCACCATCTCCCCAGCCCTGCAGTGGGGCGTTAACCTACGACGGAGATCCCATTATGAGCAATACCGCGGTTATCCGCAGGGCGCACGAGAGCCAGGGGGTGATTCTGGCCGGCCAACCGATGTCCTTTCTCGTGACGGGTAAGCACACCAAGCACACCAGCATGTTCGACTGGACGCTGCCACCGCGCTTCTCGACCGGTAGGCACGTACACCGCATACAGGAGGAAACCTTCTACGTGCTCGAAGGCCAGTGCGAATGGCAGATTGGGAACGAGACTGTTCGCGCGCTACCGGGCACTTTCGTCTTCATCCCCCCGGGCGTGCCGCACAACATCAGCAACTCCAGCGACGAGCCCGCTCGGGTGATCATGACCGTCTCGCCGCCTGGGCACGAACACTACTTCGAGGAGCTAGCCCGACTCGCATCGGCGGGCGCTCTGCACGACGCCCAGGCGATCGGCGACCTGCGGCGGCGTTACGACACGGACCAGATCTCGGCCCTCCAGGCCGGTGACTGAACGGCGTGTGCGGCTATGTTAAGGATCGTGTTTTGCAACCCCACCGAAGACCCATGAGCCCGGGACCGTCTTCAGCATGCGTATAACTTTCGGGCAGGCGGGCGCCAGCGTACGGCCGGTGCGGGAGATTAACTCGATCAGGGAGCCATCCCGGCGGTGAGGGCGGGAAGCCTAGCCGGCTAGGCTTCGTGCGTCGCAAGACGCCGGCGTGGGGCTGGACCCGCGTTCGCGAGGCAGGCAGACGGACTTAGGTCAGCAATTGAGCGGTTGCCCCGCCAGAATTCAGACCGCCGACGCCCCTCCCCCAGCCATTTCGGCGGCTGAGGTCGAATTGAGCAGCCCTCTGTACCGTCAACTTTGCTTCGCGCGATACCGATCCCGCAAATCGCGAACTTGGTCGTGGTTGCGCACGACCCCGTCGTACTGATGCTGAACAATTGCTCGGATTTCATCGGGTAGATCTTCTTCCAATGCCTTGCGGTAACTCGCCTTGGCAACATCTTCACCACGCTCACATTCTTCAAGAATGGCTAGATCGCTCCGCTCGATTACGGACGCCTTCAGATTCATCCAACCCCTATGGAGTGCGCCAGCCACAGTCCCACCGTCTTCAGGTTGCCCACCCAAGGCAGTCACCTTCTTCTGCAACTCTGCTGCGCCCTTGGCACAGTCGTTGGCTCGTCCAAGAAACAGTGTTTTCAACTCGCCGTTCTTGGTGTCGTCGGCCGCGGCGCGAAAACCCTTCTCGCCGTCCTTTGACGTCTCGACTAGGTTGTTCAGAATGGATGCTAAGTTATTCGACATGATGGCACCTTAAAAGATTGAGCATGGGGTGGCGACCGCGAAGTTGCCAACAGGGGTACTGATAGGATTAGCGCGCCGCCGGCACCAGGGCGGGTGGCGCGCCCATCACGAGCGCTCCGATCACAGCATGAGCATGGAGGACGCGGCTTCTGCATGGTGTCCGCACTACGCTGATAGCGCTGTAGGACCAGAAAACAGGGGCTACCTGCGAATGTCAGCTGCCGGTTAGGACCGCATGGCAACGAGGGCCCTTCAGCATAGCGCCTGCTAGTGAACCTTCCCGGTGGGAAGTTCTATTCGCATACGGGACGCGGATCACCAAACTGCGACGGACCACCGGTCGGTTCCGCGTCACTGCTAGGGCGCTCTGCTGTTTGGAAACCGCCACAGCGAGACTGCGGCGCTCGTAATACTTACGCGCGCACGCTTGAGGGCCAGAGCCAAAGCCCGCAAACCTACGGCGTGCCGAGTCGGCCTTTCGACCGTGCGGTAGCAGTCCTTGGCGACAGGACCCCACACGTGAGCCCATAGTGACTGCGCGACAACTACGTCGGCCCGCCTAGGATCGGAGAACATGGCAGCATATACTTTGAATTAACGCAGACATGCGAGGCGTTGAGGCCATGGACACCGCGCACCACATCGCTCAACAACTGGCGGCACTAGCGTCGTACCTGGGAGCGCGGCGTGAGGCCATTCTGCGAGCATGGCGCAAAGCCATAGATCGCGATCCCGAGATGACTACCGGAGCGTCTCTCCCCCGCGCGCAGCTCGATGATCACATTCCGGCCTTACTGGACGCGTTGGAGAGGAGGCTACGCGTTTTGACAGACGACGAGACCGCTGCGTCCAAAGAAGAGGATAAAGAGGACGCTTCCGCACACGGCCTGCAACGTTGGCAGCAGGGCTATGATCTGCGCGAAGTGACGCGTGAGTGGGGCAAATTGCAATTGTGTTTGGCGGACGAACTGGAGAGTTATGCATCGTCTCATCCGGAAGTCGATGCCAGCGTGATGCTTACCGCTCGTCGCGTTTGGGCGGAACTGTGCACCGACGGGGCCAGTGAGAGCGTTGCGAAATACTTCCAGCTCCAACAAATCGAAGCAAAGGGGCATGTCAGTGACTTGGCGCACGCGCTGGAGCAATTGCGAGAACTCGAACGCAACCGAGAGGAGCTGTGGCGACAGGCTGTGCACGACTTGCGTGGCAACGTAGGAGTGGTGATGCAGGTTACCGCCGGCTTGGCCTCGCAAGGCGTGCCGCTACCTTCGGGCGACAACTTCCTTCGCATGCTGCAAAGAAACGTTTCTTCATTGCACTCCCTACTCGAGGATGCAATGGACTTGGCGCGCCTACAGGCAGGACACGAACATCGAGAAGTGCGGGCCTTCGATGCCGCGGTGCTCCTGCGGGAACTGTGCGAACGAATGCAACCTATCGCGCAAGATCGTGGCCTCTTCTTGAAATCGGTCGGTCCGGACACGTTGCCGATAGAGGGCGACGCCGTGAAAACCCAGCGTATCGCTCAAAACCTTCTGCTCAACGCGTTGAAATACACATCCAGGGGCGGCGTTACGGTGAGTTGGGGGGACAGCCGCCAGAACGATGCCCAACGCTGGATGTTGTGCGTTGAGGATACCGGTCCAGGTTTTCATGCCGGTCCTGGCGCTCCCATGGCGAGCGCACTGGAAGAAGCAACTGAGGAAGCGCGCCTAGTAGACGCAACAGCGCGCACGGGCATCAAGGCGGAGAAAGCAGCGGATTCGCCGCCGGACGCCACCACTGCGGACGCCCGTCCGGTTCACCAAGAGCGGGGCGAGGGCATTGGATTATCTATCGTCAAGCGTCTGAGCGAGTTGCTGGACGCGAGCATGGAAATGGACTCCACCCCGGGTGAAGGCACGTCTCTGCGGATCGTCTTCCCGAGGCGCTACCAGCCTGCTAGCCAAAAGTAACCGCGGGTTGGCAGCCGTTGATGCGCACTCTGGGCTGGCCCACTGCGGGGCGGCAGCGCCCTGTTTCTAATCTATGCCGACAAAAATGTGGCAGAAGGACAACAGTAGCGCGATGCCAATCGACCATGCGATAGCTGCAAGCACTTTGTTGACGTTCCGCGTGATTCGAGCGTTCTTTGCAGCTTCAGGGTCCGAACTGTCGTCGATGTGATCGTCCCTGGCCATCTTATGTTTCCCTAGAAACTGCGGGATCTCAAACGTCTCGTCGCGATGATTAACGATGAAGTGCTGCACGAATACGTCGGGCAGTTGCTGAATGCCCTAGAGTCCCCTCCCGGGATTGCCTCGAAAAGCATTGCGGTTGCTGCCGGTGCGTTCCTTGACAGGCATCAGCAAAACGCTCGGTAGAGAGTGCCCCCAAGGTCACCAGAGATCGGCGATCGCGCTCTGATTGGCTGGCGGCCTCACCGCGGCCGACGGGTGCCGGCGGTCACTCTAGATGCGACTGAGCGGTTTCTCTTGGCGACATTCCTGCGTCGCTACGTGAGATGGTGCGCGCGGGCCGGGTATCGCGATCGCGGGGAGGCCGCAGCGGCGCTATATCGAAGGGTCGCATAGCGTCAACGTGGACGCACCGCACTAGCTGATCTCGCCCGCGGCGATCCACTTTGCGATGAACTGACGCCCCAGGTCGGTGATTTCAAATCCGACTTCTGACCAGATCTCACCTGCCGGCCCGGAAATTACAACTCCATCGCGTCGGCCGCTATCTACCGGGAGCCTGTCGCGAATAAATTGCTAAGTAACAGGTCGAGCCCACCAAAGAGTGCGATTTCCTTACTGCCCGGGTTGTCGACAAAATAGCGCAGGACCCGTCTCTCGAGATCTCCATAACGCCCGGCAACGATTGTCAGATTGGCTTTGTAATGCCGCATAGACGAGACGTCGATTCGCGTTTGTCGAATCTCGTGTGGCATGTCGGGCAGAGGCGATGAGATTGTCGAAAGTGTGCTCGCGGACATCGGCCGTATCCGATTCCTCACCGAAGCGGAGGCGGTGCAGTTGGTCAATTCCTGCTCGGCGGAATTCCGCCGCCTGCTGCGCGCCGCCCTCCTCACCGGCGCCCGATACGGCGAACCGGTGCGTATGACAGTGGGCAATTTCAACGCGGCGACGGCGCAGATCTACGTTACCCCAAGCAAGTCAGGCAAGGCCCGCCGCCATAGCTACGCCAGCGCGCTCGCTCAGGCCGGCGCCGATCTGCTGACCATTAGCAAGCTACTCGGCCACGCCGATACGCGGATCACGTCGCGTCACTACGCGCACTTGTGCGACGAGACGCTGGCGAACGCAGTCAACAACCTGCTTCCCAATTTCGGCGAAACCGAGGCGACCAACGTTGCCGCAATTGGTAGGGAACGGCAATGTCTGCTTCCGACCCTGAGCGGCCGTCCAGGTTCGCGAACACCGGACGTTCCGCTGCGGTTCAGCGGCGTATTAGTGCCCTCCAATGCCACCGGTTGCTAGCGACAGAT
>Ga0207691_10000164_pt1 | contig 61768 bp, 57 predicted proteins | sample KBSM13metaG_FD_184327 | JGI IMG/M metagenome (GOLD analysis project Ga0207691, IMG submission 184327) | Miscanthus rhizosphere microbial communities from Kellogg Biological Station, Michigan, USA - KBS M1-3 metaG (SPAdes) (version 2) | ecosystem: Host-associated > Plants > Roots > Rhizosphere >...
GAAGGCCGTATCGGTTCAACCAACTCATGGCCGATTGATGTATTGGTGGACGGAGACATTTATGTAGCCGACAGCTACGGAAAAATGGCAGATGGTACGCTCATCGGCGACAACCTGGGAAATGCGATCTATGCAAAATCACACCGAGGCGTGGTATTTTATGGTTCGGTGAGAGATATTGAAGGACTGGAGGATATTACTGGATTCAATGGCTGGATAAAAGGATATGATCCTTCCTATATCCAGCAAATGATGCTGGGGAGCATCAATGCGCCGGTAAGGATTGGCAGGGCAACCGTTCTGCCAGGCGATGTTGTGCTCGCAAAAAAAGGAGGCATCGTTTTTATTCCTCCCCAGTTTCTCCAGGATCTCGTGCAGAATTCGGAATTCGTACAGTTGAGAGATGAATTCGGACATCTGCGCCTGCGTGAAGGAAAATATACACCGGGACAGATCGATCAGCAATGGTCTGACGAGATCAAAAAGGATTTTATACAGTGGCTGGATTCCAAAAAAAATCTTCCCATGTCAAGAAAGGAACTGGATGATTATATGAAAGACAGAAACTGGTAATGCAGGCCAGCAAAAAATTTATTTCAAACCTTTTCCCTCATTATTTTCAAAAATATTATCATGACTCCCTCCGAAAAATTCTTACATAAAATAGGGTTGAGAGATTCCGACAAAATAGAAGAACCGAACCCGGATGCCATCAAAGAAAACAGCCGGCGTGGATTCCTGAAAAAATCTGCGCTCGGCGGTATTACCCTGGGCGGGGCTTTCCTTTTTTCCCCGATTGAAGAACTGATCGCACAAAGCACACAAAAAGTCAGACGGTTCTCCGGCCCTTCCGATCTGCAGATAACCGACATGCGTTACTGCATCATACAAAATGTGGGACGAACCCCCATCATCCGCATCGATACCAACCAGGGCATCTATGGCCTGGGTGAAGTCAGGGATGGCGCGGACGAACGTTATGCACTGATGCTGAAAAGCCGGCTCCTCGGGCAAAATCCCTGCAATGTGGAAATGCTTTTTAAAACAATGAAACAGTTTGGCGGTCCTGCCCGCCAGGGTGGTGGTGTCAGCGGTGTGGAAATGGCACTCTGGGATCTTTGCGGGAAAGCCTATAATGTTCCGGCCTGGCAATTACTCGGTGGCCGCTATCGCGATAAAGTCAGGATGTATGCCGACACGCCCGAAGCGCCGACACTGGATGAATTCAAAATGAAAATAAAACACAGGCTGGAGGTGCAGGGAATGACCTGGCTTAAAATGGATATTTCCATAGGTGAAATAAAAGGCACGCCGGGTGCCCTGAACAACAGTAAATTCTGGGGTACGAACCTGGCACAGTGGAACGGGGGTTATATGGACTATGCAAATACCAAACATCCGTTTACAGCCATTCAGATCAATGAAAAAGGTCTCGATGAAATGGCCGGCATCATCAGTGAAGTGCGTTCAGTGGTCGGATATGAGATTCCGCTCTCGTCTGATCACTATGGCCATTTTGATCTGAACAATGCGATCCGCTTTGGGAAAAAAGTCGAGCCGTACCGCCTGGCCTGGCTGGAGGATATGGTGCCATGGGAATATCCCGAGCAGTACAAAACCATCTCCGATGCCATCGAGACGCCGGTACTTACGGGCGAGGATATTTATCTGTTGAGTGGATTTAAACCACTCATAGATATCCATGCGGTGGATATTATTCATCCCGACCTCGCAACAGCCGGCGGATTGATGGAAACAAAAAGAATTGGAGACTATGCCGAAGAACACGGCATTGCGATGGCGATGCATTTCGCGGGTACGCCGGTTTCATTTATGGCCAGTGTGCACTGCGCGGCAGCTACCCAGAATTTCCTGGCCCTTGAACATCATTCCCTCGACAGTGACTGGTGGGACAGCCTCGTGAAAACCACCGATGGCCGGAAATTATTTGAAAAAGGATTTGCCAATGTGCCCATGACGGCGCCCGGTCTCGGAATTGAACTGGTGGATGAAGAATGTAAGAAACACCTCATACCAACCGATAAATCTTATTTCGCTCCGACGCCCGACTGGAATGATAAACGCTCCCACGACAGGCCATGGAGTTAGGCCGCATCTGAATAGAAGCTAATTCGGCTCCTTCCAAACGGTCAAATTGTATCAAAGAAATACAATTCCTGTAGCAAAACCGAACAGGTGGCAATATCATTGATTGCTACAGCCCTGTATGACAATTACATGTATTCCGGCATGGGGTTGGTGATTCCTGTCGCTGAAACTTGTCTACATCAAAAACAGACTTCCATGATAAAAACCTATCTCAAAATCGCCTGGAGGAATCTTGTTAAAAACAGGATATCCACCTTTATCAATATCGGCGGACTTGCGGTGGGTATGGCCGTAGCCATGCTTATAGGTTTATGGATCTACGATGAATTGTCATTTAATAAATTTCATGAGAATTATGATCGCATCGCCCAGATAATGACCCGCGGAGTGGATGCAAAAAATGGCCCTTACGTCAATAACTCGGTCCAGTATCCATTGGCCACAGAACTTCAAACCACTTACAAAAATAATTTTGACCAGGTTATAAGGGCGTCCTGGGTACAGGATTATATTCTTTCTGAGAGAGATAAAAAGCTTTCCGCAAAAGGTCAGTTCGTGGATGCCGGCGCTCCTGAACTATTTTCTTTTAAAATGCTGGAAGGAACCTGGAATGGGCTCCGTGATCCATATTCCATCATGCTGTCAGCGTCTGTTGCCAAAGCACTTTTTGGAAACAGGGATCCATTGGATCAGATGGTTTTGATAAGTAACCATACCAGCGTAAAGGTAACCGGAGTTTATGAAGACTTCCCCGTGAATTCGCAATTAAACTTTGTAAAATTCTTTTCCCCATGGCCTCTTTGGGAAATTAAAAATGACTGGATAAAAAAATCCGCGAACAATTGGGATAATCATTTCCTGAAAATCTATGCTGTGATAAAACCAGGTTTAAATTTTGAATCTGTCTATAATAATATCAGGGACGCAGAACTTCAGAATATAAAAAAACTTGAAAACTCCAAGGATGCCGTAGCTAGAAATCCGAAAGTATTCCTGTTGCCAATGAAAGACTGGCGTTTACATCCTATTGACAGGGAAGCAGTCATCGATGATAAACCCGTCCGTATGGTATGGATGGTTGCTACAATCGGCGTGTTTGTATTGTTGCTTGCCTGTATCAATTTTGTGAATCTTAGTACAGCAAGATCTGAAAAACGGGCAAAAGAAGTGGGTATACGCAAAACGATAGGATCGATGAGGTGGCAATTAATGTATCAATTCTTCGCCGAATCTTTCCTGGTGGTCATTCTGTCATTCGTACTATCCTGTTTGCTGGCCAGCCTGTCCCTGCCCTGGTTCAACAATCTATCGGGAAAAGAGATGTTTCTTCCCTGGAACAATTTCTATTTCTGGCTGATAAGCGCCGGTTTTATTTTCATAACCGGAATATTGGCAGGCAGCTATCCGGCGTTTTACCTTTCTTCCTTCAAACCGGTAAGTGTTCTGAAAGGAACCTTACATTCAGGAAGATTGGCCGCCCTGCCTCGTAAAACCCTGGTGGTAGTGCAGTTCACGGTTTCTGTGGCACTGATCATCAGTACGATTGTCGTGTACCGGCAAATTCAATATGCAAAGGACAGGCCCGTGGGATATGATCGTGAAGGATTGATCATGCTGGACATGAGATCGGATGATTTCAATGGTAAATATGATTTGTTAAGAACCGAATTGTTAAGCACCGGTGTAGTGTCCAACATGTCGGAGTCAATGGGAAAACTGACTGAAGTGGTTTCGGGTAACAATGGATTTGACTGGAAAGGGAAAGATCCAAATAAAGGTGAGAGCTTTGGAACCCTTGCCGTAACTCATGAACATGGAAAAACCGTGGGCTGGCAATTTATTGATGGTCGTGATTTCTCAAGGGCATATGCCGGAGATTCATCAGGCGTAGTACTCAACGAATCGGCTGCAAAATATATGGAACTTCAGCATCCTGTTGGAGAAACCATTACCTGGAAATGGAACAACAATAAACCGGTGCCATATATTGTTTTGGGAGTGATCAAAGATATGGTCATGCGTTCTCCCTACGAACCCGTTGAACCAACCATGTTTTTTATAAAGCCGCTCAATGGCGGAGTAAGCTGCATTAATATACGGGTCAAATCAGGCGTATTTATGAATAATGCCCTTCCGAAGATCGAAACTGTATTTAAAAAACTTATTCCTTCCGTTCCATTCGACTACCAGTTTGTTGATGAAGATTATGCATCAAAATTCGCAGCCGAGGAACGTATTGGAAAACTGGCGGGTTTCTTTACCATCCTGGCCGTATTTATTTCCTGCCTTGGTCTTTTTGGTTTGGCATCTTTTGTGGCAGAGCAACGCGCAAAAGAAGTGAGTATCAGAAAAGTACTGGGTGCTTCCATCTTCAGTTCATGGCGTCTTTTATCAAAAGAATTTATTGTGCTGGTCGTCATTTCCTTACTCATTGCCGTTCCTCTATCATATTATTTCATGCATAACTGGCTGCGGGATTACCAGTATCGCGCAGCATTATCCTGGTGGATTTTTGCCCTGGCATGCGCAGCGGCGTTGCTGATTACATTGTTGACGGTGAGTTTCCAGGCAATAAAAACAGCCATGGCCAATCCGGTGAAGTCGCTTCGCAGCGAGTAGCGGCCTCTGGCCCGTTTCCAAAATATACGTTTCCAAAATATATTTTATAACCTGATAGGGGTATTCCCAGGCCCGATTGTCTCCATTGAGAGATCCGCTGACCGGCTCAGCGGGTTATAAAAAATACGAAATTCTCTTAACCAACAACGATGGCGCGTGGATCCAAAGGGGTCGCGGTAAAGGAACTACCTTTAAAACTGTTTTGAAAGGGCACATGGAATGGAGCAATAACAGGGTTGCCGCAGGACCTGAAAAGGAATCTGAACAGTTTGAACAGGTTTTTAAAACGCAGTTTAAGGGCCTGCACAGCTATGCCTATACGATCCTCCACAATGTGTCAGAGGCAGAAGAAATTGTCCAGGTAGTCTTTTATAAACTCTGGGAAAAGAGGTCGGAGATCGATATTCACAGCTCAGTGAAAGCATACCTGTACCGGTCTGTCCATAATGAATGTCTTAACCATCTCAAACATCAAAAGGTAAAAACGGAACATAAAAGGTATGCCATGCAGGCGCAAAAAGGCCATACGGAGGAGAGTCATTCTGCTGACCGGCTCAGCAGCAGGGACCTGGAAGAAAAAATCCGGCAGGCCCTGAATGAACTTCCGGAGCAGTGCCGTACCATTTTCCAGCTCAGCCGCTTCGAATCAATGAAATACCAGGAAATTGCCGGGCAACTGGGCCTGTCAGTTAAAACCGTTGAGAACCAGATGGGAAAGGCCTTAAAACGTATGCGGATAAAACTGGCGGAGTATCTGCCCTTTGTAATATTCCTCATCAACCTCCTAAAATTCCTGCCTTGAATGAATCTGCAAACCATATGATCGATGACCTGCTGGTAAAATACCTGGTCGGTGAAAGCACAACACAGGAGGCCACCGTTGTGGAACAGTGGATCGCAGCCGATGACAGAAACCGGGAATATTTTGAACAATACAAATGGGTGTGGGAAGAAAGCAGGAAACTGCAACCACCGGGAGCACCTTCGGAAACGGAAGCCTGGGAACGGTTTAAACAGATCCGGAGCAGAAAAGAAAACAGTAGGAAAGAAGTCGCCGTCAGATCGATGATTCCCCTCTGGCAAAGGATCGCTGCTGTTTTCCTGATTATTATTTCAGGCAGCTTACTCTACTATTTCTTCCATCGTCCGGCAGGCGAGTCCGGGACCCTGGTAACACTGGCTTCTAAGGATCAGGTTGTCCGCGATACGCTGTCAGACGGATCAATTGTTACTCTGAATAAAAAATCCAGCCTCTCCTACCCTAAAATATTTTCAGGCAACAGCCGGACGGTCGACCTGGAGGGAGAAGCTTTTTTCAATGTGACTCCGGACAAAAACAAACCCTTTGTGATCCATAGCGGCGGACTCGATATCACGGTAGTGGGCACTTCTTTCAACGTGAAAAATACCTTCGGCGAAACATCAGTTATTGTTGAGACTGGTATTGTGGAAGTGGCCCGGAACAAGGAGGTCTTAAGGGTGAATCCGAAAGAAACGGTGATTGCTTCCGGGAAAAGATCTAACATGGTCATTGAAAAAACGACTGACATGCTGTATAACTATTACCGCAGCAGGGAATTTGTCTGCAACAGCACTCCGCTTTGGAAACTGGTGGACGTGTTGAACGAAGCATATGGTGCGCATATCCGGATTGAATCAGTAAACCTGAAAAACCTGCCCCTGACGACCACATTCCGCGAAGAATCCCTGGAAAATATTTTAAACATTATCACCGAAACCTTTAGTATCCGGATGGAAAAAAAGAACGGCGAAATTATTTTACATTAATATTTTTTCAAGGACGGCGGCCTGTGATTAAACATAAGATTCTGCTTCTCTCTTTTGTTTTGATTTCCTTCTGCGGAATTGCCCAGTCCCATTTGGACAAACTGGTCAGTATAGCCGTGCAGAACAAGCCCATAGCAGATATACTTTCATCGATCAGCAAACAGGGAGGTTTTTATTTTTCTTACGACAGTCGCCTTATTCCGGCCGACAGTATCGTCACACTTCATATGGTTGGGCAACCGGTGAGGCAGGTGCTGACGGCCTTATTCCCCGGTCGCTTTATTTACCGGGAGTCGGGTAACTATATTATCATCCAACAACCGCAGCAGAATAATTCAACCTTCACCATCAGTGGCCGGGTGACCGATGCCGTTACCGGAGAAAAGATCGAAGATGCGAGTATCTACGATCCCGACCAGCTCATATCCGTTTTTTCGGATGAAGGAGGAATTTTTCATTTGACCCTGAAGAACAAAGAAAAACCGGTGCTGATCCATGTCAGTAAGATATCTTACCTGGATACGGTTATTCCGCTTCCGCCGGGATCGGATCTGGATTTGCCGGTTCCGATTCACCCTTCCCCTTATCAACTCAACCCGGTAACGGTTTCTGACAAAGTGGAAAAAACCTGGGTGGCCAAACTTTTTCTTTCGTCCAGGCAGATGGTGCAAAGTCTTAACCTGGCCAAATTCTTCGCGGATAAGCCCTACCAGTTTTCGCTTACACCCGGACTCGGTACCCATGGCCGTATGAGTGCTCAGGTGATCAATAAATTCTCTTTGAATATTATCGGAGGCTATACGGCGGGCGTCAATGGCGTGGAGATCGGCGGGATATTCAATATCGTAAAGAAGGACGTAAATAAATTTCAAATAGGAGGATTGTTCAATGTGGTGGGAGGAAAGCTCCATGGCGTGCAGATCGCCGGGATGCAGAATACCGTGCTGGATTCAGTGAAAGGATTCCAGGTCGGCGGACTCATGAACCTGAATAAAGCAACCTTTTCGGGATTTCAGCTGGGTGGTTTATATAATAATACCCACAGTGAAATTCACGGCCTCCAACTGGCAGGGTTAGTGAACATTGCAAAAAATGAGGTAAGGGGAGTGCAGGTCAGTGCCCTGCTGAACAAGGCAAAGAACCTGAACGGAGTGCAGATCGGCATTGTCAATATCAATTCGCAGGATAGTTCTGAAGGCTACAGTTTCGGCCTTGTCAATATTTCAAAGTCGTTCCATATCTTATCCGTATCTACGGATGAACTGGGGGAAATCGTCATCGAATTTAAATCCGGTAACCGCAAACTGTATAGTATACTTCATGCAGGTTATAATCCCCGTAATGACCATAAGCTGCTGAGCATGGGATTAGGACTCGGAAGTGAAATCCGTTTTAACCGGAAACTTTTCGCTTCACCGGAACTAAGCTGGCAGTACCTGTATACAGGCAGCTGGGAGGACCTGAATGAAATGCTGAAATTCAATCTGAACCTTGGATACAGAATCACGTCACGGATCTCCGTATTTGCCGGTCCCTCGTTTGCTGCCTATAACAACCGGCAGGAGGCCGGTATGCCAGGCTATCAATACCCTGTTCCCAAGGCAGATTATACACTGTATAAAATAAATCAGCAGGTCAATGGCTGGATAGGCTGGACAGCCGGCATCAATTTTTTCTAAACTAATAAGGGTAAAGGAACAGTCAGTTGTCATAGTTCAAAACCATGAATTATGAAACACATTTTTATCAGTCTCCTCTTTTTGACCTGTGGAATACCAACTCTCCTCTCTGCCCAGAATGACAAATTTGCCAAAGTCCATGTCGGCTTTATCTATCCGGTGAGTACCAATGGAAAAGAGGCGGGTGAATACACGAACGATTTTTCCTTCAATGTGCTTGCCGGGCTTTCTAAAAATGAAAAAAACTTTTCCCTCTGCGGCCTGGCCGGAATTATCAGGGATACTGCCTCGGGATTGCAGATCGCCGGATTTTCCAATACGATTCTCCATCACGCGGATGGAATTCAGATCGCAGGCTTTCTGAACTATGTAAAAAATTCAGCGGGAAGACTCCAGATAGCGGGATTTACGAATATCAACGGAAGATTTGACGGCCTTCAAATTGCCGGATTCACCAATATAAATGGAAGATCTGATGGTTTACAGATAGCGGGGTTTGCGAACCTTTCCAAAAAAACAACCACGGGGCTGCAGTTAAGTGGCTTTATCAATACGGGAAGCGACCTTCATATGCAGGTAGCAGGATTTTTTAACAAGGCTGCTAAAGTACGGGGGATGCAGATTGCCGGATTTATGAATATCGCGGACAGTAGCGAATACCCGATTGGTTTTTTGAATATCATCAAAAACGGGGAGCGATCCGTTTCCCTGAGTATTGACGAAACGCTGACCAGCCTGGTTTCGTTCAGATCAGGTAGCCGTCATCTCTTCGGAATTCTGGGTGCGGGATACAACTGGACAAAAGACCAGTCGCTCTATGCTTTCGAAGCCGGACTGGGAGCACACCTTATCCATAGCGGAAATTTTCAGTTGAATACAGAAGTCGCGGAGATTTGGCTGACTAAATTCGAAGGTGGTGAATATCTCAGATCCGCTTTGCGTCTCCTCCCCTCGTTAAAACTCGGCAGCCGCATAGAAATTTTTTGCGGTCCCAGCTTCAACTACGTGTATAGCAAAGGAGATATCGGAGCGAACTTAGTCAGCCATTATGTATGGAGTGAAACCAAATCAGACTATTTCCAGGGCCTTTATTTCGGCGTCATGGGAGGAGTACAGATCAATTTATAAAGGCTCAGCCTTTAATTTAATGGACATCATTTAATAGCAATGGCTAACATCAGGACCGTATTAAAGATTCTGCGTAGTCCGGGCTTAAATTTTGACCATGGGAGGCTGCTTCCATGATCCGTCAAGCGCTGCCTCCTTTGGCCAATACAGGCGCATATAAACAGCGAAAGGTCCATCTGGCGCGGGAAGCCAGTTGGATTCCTTGTTTGCCCCGGGAGAGTCATGCTGAATATAAAAAGTTATTCCGCCATCTGCATCACGTTTGAACTGGGGCAGCATGGGAGAATTCAACAAATACCTGTTGATGGAATTCGCATAGAGCAGGCTGGATGGCATTTTGTACATGGTAAGGGACCAAAATGCATTAACCGGTGGCAGATTTCCTTTATCAAAATGGACGATATAACGATTTGCCCCTGTCAAAAGTTGTCCGCTGGAGTCTTTGACATAGGCCGGATACATGGCTTCCAGCTTAGAATTTCCAAATATGCCCAACACGGCAGCAGCCATCCTGTAGAGATAATTATTCTTAAGGTATTCCCTCGTTCCGAAACAATCCCCCGAGGTTACCTTACCTGTTTCAAATTCATTCTTTTTGAATTCCTCAAACTCTTTCCAGGCATCCGCCATGCCGTCCCGGACAGCAGTTTTCTGTTCAGGGCCGAGTTTGGCAGTATCGAAATTCAACCCTGCACCAATACCGGCTTTTTCGAATCGGGCCCTCAACTCTTGCTCTGTAGGATCTGTAGGGCAGAATTTTAAAATGAAGTTTAAAATATTAAAAAATTGTGGCGATACACGTTCTTCTGCCGGAGACAGCGGGGTAATGAAATCAACTGCTGCCGTTTTAACCGTCGTATCTTTTCCAAGAAAGGAAGACAGCGTTTGCACTTTGTAGCCTGCCTGGATTTTTTTGACATTGTCAATGTCGTCCGTATTAAACAACTGGGTGCGGTAACCCGCCATCACAAATTCCGTTTCTGACCGGATTACTTTCGTAATCCCTTTAGGCGTTTCACCCTTCCATCCCGGACCTGCCACCATAAAACTTCCGCCGTTGTTACCGGTGGTACGACTTCCGATATAAGCGAAATTAAAAGTATACTCATCGATTAACTGGACACTGAAGTACCTGTTTTTTTCAATGACCGGCACGGTGAGTACCATCGGCTCTCCACGCAGATCCAACTCAGCAAAGCTGTAAGGTGTATCGGAATTGGGAGTTTGAATTACCGTATCCTGAGGGGTGAAAACGCGGGCTTCACTGTAAAGGTGATTTATCGGCGCTTTAAATTCGGAATTATTGCGATCCACAAAATACGCATATTGAATACGATAGGCATCCACCATCGGGAAACCGTACACGTATGCCTCTTTAACGATCGCCCTTAATGAATCGGCAGATATTCCATCTCCAGCCGATGAAGAAGTTGATGTGTTTGACTGGCCAAAATTACAGGATGACAGGGCTGCCGCCAACAAAGAGGCAGCGAACAAGACTTTTTTCATAATGGTTAAGTTAGCATGACTAATTCTAAAGAAGCGGGGAACACGGAAATGAAATTACCCTTTTTCAGTTCCGAATGCGGCTGGTTTATCACTTAACCGTTAAATATTCCGGCGGGATGCCAGAATTAGAATGACCGGATCCAATAAACAGATATCATGATACCTGCGGCGATGGATGTAATGCGGGACGTACAATAAAATCAGGTCCGGGAATGAATAGACTCAGGCATCCGGTATCTCAGGCTCAACCAGCCTGGTCAGTTTATCCAGGGAGTCCTGCCAGCCCAGATAACACATCTCTGCAGGAATGGCGGCGGGAATACCTTCCTGTGTAACCTTTAATTCTGTGCCGACCATCACTTTACGGAGCCAGACGGTAGTGATCATTTCTCCCGGAAGGCTGGGATCATCAAATTTATCGCTGTATTTTAAAAACTCGCCGGGTTTCATCTCGATGTACTTACCGCCGAAAGAATGACTGTTGCCGGTAGAAAAATTATGAAAGGACATTTTATACGTTCCTCCCACTTTCGCATCCAACTCATGAACAGTACACAGGAATCCGTAAGGAGGTAACCAGGATGCAAGTGCTTTGGCCTCCGTAAATGCACGATAGACTTTTTCAGGCGACGCCTTAAGAACCTTGTGTAATGAAACGCTGTTGTTTGCCATATACTTTTTTTTGTGCCGGGTTAGCCAATGAAAGCAGGCCGATATACATATGCTGTCAGGCAGTGGGATCCAGCTGTGAACCTAATTTATTATCACTATAAAATTTATTTCTGTGGGCTTCAAATGCTTCAGAAATTCCTGCAATGGCCGCCACATTGGCGTCTATCGATTCCTGAAGGTCCGGAAGTTTCTGATCTAAAAGTTCCACACCAAGGGAAATATTATGTGCGGCGATCTGGGAGACTTTTTTCAGAACCGCTGTCTGACTTTGTTCCAGGTCTTTCAGTTCCCGCTGAATCTTATCCATTAATTCGAGCTGTTGTAATTTATCCATAATTGTATATTCAGTGCTATAAAGAATTACAACTTTGTATGCAACAATCCTACCAGGAGACGCAGTAAGGCCCCTCCGTTCGGCCCAAATTCCTCAAAAATACCCCAAAGAAAGACAGCTGATCTACCAACGTATTTACACGTTGACTTACATACCGTCTAACCCAGCCCCGGAAAACAATTCCGTGAGTAACCGAACAAATAAGCCATATATGGTTAGAAGTCATATATCGGGATGACAAAGATCAGGAAGTCGGCACATCATTAAAAGTAGCTTTATAATCTCCCTTGGAACAAATGGATTAAACATAAAATCACGCTGTTTATGAAAAAAAATAGAGATAAAATCCTCCTGGTCCTCTCGCTTATGATAAGCATCGGCGGATATATGACCAGTTGCACACATGAAAACATTGTAATGCCGCCACCGGCTACAAACAACCCTGATATTGTACGCGGCAACGGCGTCTTCCTGCCAGGAACCATGACTGCCGGAGACACCAGCCAATGGAAATTCGATCCGGTACATTCCAGTGTATTGTGGTCATCCAAGTATCTGGGCGTATCAGGTTTGCTGACCGGCAGGTTCAATAAATTTGGCGTCAGCAGCATTTCCGACGACCAAAAGAAGCAATATGCAACTACGGGTCAGCCATTGAAAGATTCTTCCTGGGCTTTTTACGAAAACGACCCCGCAAAAACATATTTCACGGGTTATGTACAAATGAATACTTCGAATACGGGCCAACCCGGAAGGGATGCCGGATGCTATTTGGGCTATGTAGGCGCACCAAAAATTATTTCGGGCACACAAAATCTAATCGATTCAAATATAGCAGTCATCAAAACTACAAAGGTTGAATTTGACCCTCTCAGCGCCGGCTATATTGTTACCATGACAATGACCTGGAAAGGTCTACTGTCAGCACCTCACGACACCACGATCAATGGTACACTCACCTATATTAAACGGGGAACCACCGGGGAAGGCACAGCCAGTACGTACGATCTATTTGGTTTACAGCTAATATTCAGCTTTAACTGCAGGTCCTTTGGTATGACTACGGAAGAAGTTTCAGACGTTCTCACGGTTCAGTGCGACATGAATTTCAATAATAAATAATCATCCAAAAAAATAATAATCATGAAGCGATTATCTGTATGTGGAGGATTATTACTCTTCCTGGGTCTGGGGATAAGCAGCTGTTACCGGGATGTCATACTCCCCCCATCATCCCAAAATGCCCCGCCTCAGTTTGTAAGTTATGGTGGTGAACTTCAACCCTTATGGAATTCAAACTGCGCATTGTCCGGATGTCATGTTCCGGGGGGTCAGGTTCCTTATCTGACGGAAGACATTTCGTATGATCAGCTGATGGCCGGGTATGTCAATACGGTTGTGCCCGAAGACAGCAAACTATATATCGCAATTAACGGAGTTATGCTGACTCACATTCCTTCAGCCTCCGACAGGCAAAAAGTCTACGACTGGATAAGAAATGGTGCGCCGAATAATTAGTGACTCTAAAAAATATCTAAATGCAACTATTTACAAATAAAACTAGGAGACCACTGATATCCTTCTTTTGCCTGTTGATTGCGCTTTCTATTCTCGGCAACACAGGATATGCGCAGCAGGATAGTTCTGCGGCCGCTCCGCAATCAGAGGTAAAACCAGCTGCCAGACCGGTAAAAAATACATTTCAATCCGGTCAGATTATCGATGACCAAACGGTCATGGTTTCGGTTAAAGGGACGCTGGAGGCAGATATCCAGCACAGATTCGGATCAGTACAAAACGGCTATAAGGATTTATGGGGAATATATGGTATAGCTGATATCCGTTTTGGATTTCTGTATACCCCGATAAATAATCTGGAACTGGGCTTCGGTCTCGCTAAGGTGAACATGCTCCTGGACGGAAGTGCCAAATATGCCATTCTCAAACAAACGCCCGGTAAATATCCGGTCAGCCTGACCTACTATGGCAATATTGCCGTTAAGACTATTGAAAATCCGGATAATATTCTGTTTACATATAACTCGCAACGCTGGTCTTTTTTTAATGAACTGATGATTGCCCGGAAGATCAATGATAAATTATCCGTGCAGGTTGCCTTCAGTGTATCCCATCAGAATTCCGTTCCGGGTTATTACATAAAATCAGATACCTCCACCGTTGTTTTTGAGGAACAGAAATTTAATATGTATGCATTTTCATTTTGTGCGAGGTATAAGCTAACCGAAGGGACTTCATTCATCTTCGACTACGATCAGCCGCTCACAGCATTTGCTTCGGGCAATCCTCACCCCAATTTTGCATTCGGATTTGAATTCAATACCAGCGGCCACACTTTCCAGTTGTTTGCGGGTAACTATGTATTGTTGAATCCGCAGCAGAATAGCCTGTACAATGCAAACAACCCGTTTGGATATACCGACAACGGCACAAAAGTACCCGGCGGTCAGTTCAATATTGGTTTCAATATTACAAGGTTGTGGAATTTTTGACCTGCAGACAGCCTAAAACAATTCCGTAACCCTTTCCACTAATTCATTTGGTTATAGGGGATATAATTTTCCCATAACCAGGGTGTGTACACATCGCCAATGGAATATTCCAGGAGCTCTTTGAAAATATGTTCTCCATTGTCGTTATTTGTCAGTATAATAATGGCTATTTTTTTATCCGGATAGCAAATAGAATAATGTCCCCATCCGTCATCATGCCCTTCTTTGAAAAATGCCCTGCCATAGGGCGTATGAAAAACTCCAACGCCCAGCCCGTATCCTAGTTGAATATCATCATTGCCCGTGCTGTCCACTCTGGCCAGCGGGCCAAACTGACGTTTAGACTTTATAAGTACCTGGGTATTCGTCATGGTATCAAAACTTTTCACCGTAAGATGCTGATGATTGATAAGGGCGGTGAAAAACTTCGTATAATCCTCCGGCGTCGTAGTCATCGTGCCGGCACAACCTGCTTCCGTCCATTTCCTCAGCTCGTAAGGTTGCCCCTCCGCATTATGGCCATAACAAACAGATGCTTCAAATTCCTTTTGCCATATCATGCTGGTGCCGTTCATACCCAGCGGTTTAAACACACGCTCCCGGCAAATGTTTTCATAATCCTTCCCCGTTACCTGCTCGATAACAAACTGCAGTAAATAGAGGCCCTCACCTGAATAGCTATACCTTGTTCCAGGGTCAAACCTGAATTTGATTTTTTGGTCTTCCTCAATCCATCGCCAGTTGGGAAACCCGGTGGTATGTGTCAGGCACATCCTGGCTGTAATTTTTTTATACCGTTCATTGCCCTTTAAATCCTGGTAACCCCTCCTCTTACCTGGTATCTGGTAATCTGTCAAATCTTTAGACAGGTATTCAACCAGCGGCTTGTCGAGCTCAATTACATTTTCCTGAACAAGTTGCATGACAATATAGGCAAAGACCGCTTTTGCAAGTGAAGCAGCATACAATTCAGAATTCTCTTTTAAAGGAATTTTATTTGGAACATCAGCAAACCCGAAGGTCTTCATGTAAACAGGCTGATCTTCATTAAATACTGAAACAGCTACGCCTGATACATTAGCTGCATTCATTAAATACACTATTTTGTCCGTCAGGCTGTCGGAACTAATTACAGATCCATCGATACGTTTAATGGATTGCGCATGTATGCAGGCATGACCAAGAATAAAAATGGAAAACAGGATGTTGAATTTCATGATGCGGCGGTGGCTGTTAGAAGACTATATCCCTTACGATTCGACTGTCAGGATCTTAGAATTTTCAAATATTCCACCCAGGGTCCGGTCTCTTCCTTAAATTGTTTGGCCATGACTCTTGAAATTTGGGATATATGGTCAAGATCGTGCACCGCCCAGGTTGATATCAATTGAGAAAGGGTCACCGGTCCGAATCTCGGATGAATGCCTGTCTTGCCATAATCTCTGCCCGTCAGCTTAAGTGCTTTCAATTTCCGGATATTCAGTTCTCTCGCAGATTTAAATTCTTCTAACAATTGTTCGAACGTCTTTCCCCTGCTTTCTTCAAATTGTGCAAACCGGTCAAATGTTTTAAACTCCTTATTCCCGCTTTCAGCAAGAATGATTTCAAGTCTTGTCATCCAGTCTGTCCTCTCTCCGTGTATCAGATGGCCCACTACATCGAAAACCGACCAAGTCTCACCGCCTTCATTGTTTGAGATCCATTCAGAGGACAGGCCCCTGGTCATTTCAATCAGCGTAGCGGGCGTTCTTTCCAGTATTTCCACTGATTTGTCTATCGAAAATTCCATACAAAATATGTTTTTAAAATAGTAAAATGCCTGACAACAGGTTAAAGTTCCTGAAGTTTATTTAATTCATCAAATGCGGGAACAGTCGCCGTCTCATAGACATTTTTATATATTGACTTTAGGGTCGTAATTTGAACAGCTAAAGCACAAAGGCAGATCGGACTGATCGGAAACTTAACAGGCAGGAAACTATTAGCGCAATGAAAATAGCAATTACCTTATTTCTCTTGTCAACAGCTGGCGTCCTCCATGGGCAAAGTCAGGGATTAGATGCCGAAAGAAAAGTCATTGCCCAGAAAATGGAAGAGTCTCTTCAAAAAGATCTGCTCAACAGATGGTATCCTCAATCCATCGACACCGTTTATGGCGGATTTATTACCACATACACGTACGATTTCAAACCGACCGGCAGTCAGCAAAAGATGATCGTAACCCAGTCCCGTCATACCTGGGTCAATGCCAAAGCAGCCATGCGTTATCCTCATAAATCTTTTTATCGAACGGATGCCTACATAGGGTATAAATTCTTAACCGAAAAAATGTGGGATAAGCAATATGGAGGATTCTATACACTGGTAAACCGAAATGGAGATTTACCTGGCGGATCTGTTGGAAACAAAGAAGTTTACGGGAATGCCTTTGGGCTCTACGCACTGGCAGCATACTATGAAATGACGGGTGACACATCCGCACTTGCATTTGCCAAAAAATGCTTTTACTGGATGGAAACCCATAGCCATGATCCGGTTCATAAAGGATACTTTCAGCATCTCCAGCGAGATGGCACACCTGTTAAAAGAACCAGGAACACTCCGGCTATCGCAGAAACAGGTTACAAGGATCAGAACAGCTCGATTCATATATTGGAAGCACTTACCGCACTATATGAAGTATGGAAAAATAATCTCGTACGAGAACGACTGCAGGAAATGCTTTTACTCATCCGCGACCGGATCATCACGCCCAGAGGAAATCTGACGCTGTTTTTTCAAACAGACTGGACACCGGTATCCGTGCACGATTCAACCAGGGACTATATTGTTAAACACCACAACCTGGATTATGTTTCCTTCGGTCACGATGTAGAGACTGCCTATCTAATGCTGGAAGCGTCTCATGCGTTGGGGCTTAAAAATGATTCAGCAACCCTGCTTATCGGCAAGCGCTCACTTGACCATGCCTTAAAGAATGGCTGGGATGAAAAGACAGGAGGATTTTATGACGAAGGATTTTACTTCAACGGAGATTCTTCCATTACTATCTTAAAGGAAAGCAAGAACTGGTGGGCACAGGCGGAAGGCATGAACACCCTCCTGCTGATGGCAGATTATTTCCCGAATGATCCTCATCATTACTTTGAAAAGTTCAAAATCCAGTGGGCTTATATTCAAACTTACCTGATCGATCATGTTTATGGCGACTGGTACGACGAGGGGTTGGACAAATCACCTGAGCGCAAAACAGCGTTAAAGGGGCAGATCTGGAAAGCTACTTATCACAATTATCGGGCACTCAGCAATTGTGTCGATCGTTTGAATAACAATGTGGCTGGAAACGAATGGTAGCTGAACGCGGTTACCCAGTAAGATACAGGCCACTGTTTTTTGATTTTTACTTGTTTTATAGAACACTTGGTGGACAGAAAATAACAGATAAATCCTGTTTTTATAAAGCAGGACATTGCAGGAGTAAGAAATAGGTACACTATGGCTCTGACCTGCTCAACCTTTCCACATCATCTTCCATTTTTTTTACCGACTCTTTTACACGTTCTATATTATTCCTGATTTCGGCTTTCAGACTATTTCTTTCAGTAATCTCCTGTCGAACACGATGATGTCCCGCTCCCGCGTAGTTAAAATGTTCATGGTCATAAAAGGAATCTCTTTGGTCAATTACGTTGTCCTGAGCCATCGTTACCCCCGCAGGTATAAATATGCTCCGCACTGCAAATTCCGTTTCTCTCGTTACATTGTTCTTTTCGTAAGCTGGAAGCGATGCAAGATGCTCCAGTGACAGGCCTGAAATCAGGACGACCTTTTCATCCTTTAAAAGCTCGGCTATCCCAATGGGTATCATGACAGGCCTTGAAATCAGATTGAGTGGTTTGCCATTAATTTGAACAACCAGATACCTTACCCGGTGTGAAATGTCATCAAAAAGTATTTCACTCACGCTTCCAACTTCCTGATTCTGCAGACCGACAACTTTCCAATTTCTGATGTCCGGCTCTCCATCTACCATTTCATATTTACTGTTGTGCAATTCACGAAGTGTGCCATTAGACACGTGTCTGGTTTGTGACATAGTTCTGAGATTTATTAGTTATTGAACTGGTGGGCTTTGATGGCAATGGATACTCTCTCGGGTTGCGGGTATGCATATAATAGTAGACTCCTCCCGCTATTAATAATATGATTAACAGAATCCATAACCATACATAGCTGTTTCTTTTTTTCTGGACATGTAACTCTGCCATAAAAAAATTTTACTGGTTGAAAATTAGAGTGATCCTTGCCTGATACTACTTTGAATATCCCAAATCATGCCCAGCGACTGAAGCCAATTATTTCTTCGAAAATTTTGAAAATGAGGCAGGTATTTGCACACCTGAATTGTGATTGCGGGAATTCCGTGGAAATCTTTACACGGTTGCAATTATTCTGTAAATCTTCGGATTAAGTGTCTTTGGTAAGTTGCTAAAGCACATGTCCGCAGAGAATAGATGGAGTTGTCTTGTCCTGATCAGCAATCATCGAATCAGCTTTTTGAACCATCTCAGCTTGCCTGCAAATGGCGGATATTTTATGGACGGGTCGAACCATACGGGCGTTTTCATTACCGGCTTGGCATGTGTAAACCGGTAAAATGAAAACCGGCCATGGTAGGAACCGATTCCACTGCTTCCAATACCTCCGAAAGGCAATTCATGATTGGAAAGCTGCCAAAGAGTATTGTTCACGCACCCTCCACCGAAACGAACCTTTTCCAGCCATTTCTTTTCTACCCCGGCATTCTGAGTAAAAATATAGAAAGCCAGTGGATCAGCATTGGCTTCGATAAGGTGCAGTGCTTCGTCCATTGTATTAAAACTGAAAACGGGCAGTACCGGTCCAAAAATTTCCTCTGCCATTACCGGCGAGTCAGGCGACAAATCCTCCATAATTGTGGGAGCTATAAACAGCTTCTCCCTGTCGGATTGTCCGCCGAAAATGATTTTCCCATGAGAAAGATAGGAGATCAGTTTATCAAACCGTCTTTCATTGATAATCCTGCCATAACTACTGCTTTCCGACGCGTTTTCACCAAAAAATGCTTTTAAAGATTCTTTTAGCTTCTCCAGGAAACGGTCTTTTATGGAGGAGTGAACAATCAGGTAATCGGGTGCCACACAGGTTTGACCGGCATTCAGGAATTTCCCGAATGCAATGCGCTTTGCCGCTACGGTGATATCTGCATCTTCTTCTATCACCGCCGGATTCTTGCCACCCAGCTCGAGCGTAACAGGAATCAGCTGACCGGCAGCCTCCTGATAGATAATTTTTCCGACAGCATTGCTTCCGGTATAGAATACATGATCAAAACGAAAAGCGCGCATCATAGGTAGTATGGTGGCAGCTCCTTCCCCGCACACAATGGAAATATGCTGACTGGAGAATGTCTCCTCTATCATCTTTTCCAGAACATCTGCGCAGGCCGGGGCCAGTTCAGATGGTTTAAGCATGACCGCGTTCCCCCCGGCAATCGCGCCGACGAGGGGCAACAGCATGAGCTGAATGGGATAATTCCAGGGTGCAATGATCAGCACTACGCCCAGCGGGTCGTAAATTATTTTTGAGGATGAAGGAAGGTTAAGAAGATTCGTACCGGCAGCAACTGGTTTAGTCCATTTCCTAAGATTTTTCAACGCGACCCTTATTTCCATCAGCACCAGACCGGTTTCAGTAGCATAAGCTTCTTCGGGACCTTTACTCAAATCCTTGTGAAGAGCGGCAAAAATCTCCTTTTCATATTTATTTATCGCATTCCTCAGGGAAAGCAGCTGATGTTTCCTGAACCCATAAGAGCGGGTTTCTCCGCTATCCACATAGCGGCGCATGGCTGTCAATGCCTCCCGGGCTGTTTCCAGTGAGTTCATTTAGGGTCACCCTCCTGGCTGGATGAGTAAGTCTTATTCCACGCAGACCCATTACACTTACCAAATTTATCCAAATATCATCACAGCCCTAAATCAAATATGAGATTTCTGAATAGCTATATTTAGGACTTTTCGGCCCTTTATTCAATGGATTTACAACCAAAAAGTCGTAGATGAAGCCTCTCATAGAATTGAAGTCCGAATGGTCAGCTTTTGAGGAAAAACATCGGACTGCACACTGGAAACTTTCTGTCGTTTTGTCTTGCAAAAGAAGCGCAATCCGATGTTATTGCTCCACAACGGCAAACACGATCGGCTGTGAGAAAGTAGTTTTGCATTCACTCCTTAGACGGTCGCTGGTTCCCAAGGCTGCGACTCCCGGATCACCCGCATCGCGCTCACCTAGTGCAAAAGCCTTATGATCACAATGACTGTTATTCCCGCTACGATAGAGGTATAAATCTGCTTATTGTATTTAGCCAGCCAATTTGGTAAATAGATATCGAAATTCTCTTTATCTGAATCAGAATACTTTCTTGCCCATAGCGTTAGCGGACAATATAACTTAAAGATCAACAAAGTTAATCCCTCGAGTAATATAATTCCATAGCAAACCCACAACCAGATATCTATTTTATCTGTCCATGCCGCATACAGCATATATAAAATGACCCCATTAAAAAAAATCCATACGACTGTATGAACTGACTTAATGAGTTTAAGTTTACCGTTGTTTGTATGTCTTTCCATGGAATGCCCAGGCAAAGTGGATTAAAAGATGTACTTTACACCATCCCTTATATCTTCAGCCTTGTTTTGCATTTCAATTTAAATTATCTCCTTGCGGGGAATTGTTTACACCGCTTCTTTCAGGCTGATAAGTTTTCAAAGTATGCAGTTAAACTGTGACCAGGCGGTCTCAACACCTATTGTTAGTAAACTGGATTATTGAAGATCAACTTTAATATTATCATTAATTTCTTACAATTTAAATATATGAATAAAGAAGGTCCGATAATCGTGATTGAAGATGACGAAGATGACCGGGTTTTTATGGATCTAATTTTTAAAAAATTAGCCTACTCAAATAAGATTCACTTTTTTCCTGACGGAGAAAGCGCACTCGAATTTTTAAACGATGCAGAAGTCTACCCTTTTTTGATCCTGTCAGATGTAAACATGCCGAAAATTGACGGGTTTGAGTTAAGGAAATTAGTTTTTGATAACAAGCTATTAAGCATGAAATGTATTCCCTACCTGTTTTTTACAACAGGAGTCAGTAAAAAAGCCGTATTAGAGGCTTATGCAATGTCAGTACAGGGATTTTTTCACAAATCTTCTTCAACTACGGAATTAGAGGCAACAATTAAAAAAATTATCGAATACTGGCAGGAATGTTTCGCACCAAATCACTATGAGTGAAATTTGAAGAGGCAGCATAGATCACCTGTTTCCTGGCGTTGGTCGGTCTGAACGCGTTGTTCATTGTAACCTTGCTTTTATCGCCCGGAGTTGCGATGTTCGTATTTTTTTAGGGTTATGACTCAACTGTTAGCCACCAAACTAAATAACGTGAAAATCTCTCTTTGTTTTCCCGCGATGAGTATCCTGGTTTTGCTTGTGTTTTTGTGTCATACCTCTCCCCTGCACGCGCAATCGATAAATCAGCATGTAAAATTTGATAAATTGACATTCACGGATAAGGGTGAACTCGACATTCAACCATCTGCAACGTCGTCAGCCGGCGACTTCGATTTTCTCGTGGGAAAATGGAAATTGAGCGATAAAAAACTCAAGTCACGCCTGACGAATAGCACGGAATGGATTTCGTTTGAGTCGACCGTTGAGATGAGAAAACTGCTCAATGGGATCGGCAATATGGATATCTACAGAACGACCGTTGACGGCAAGCCTTTCGAGGGCGTAGCCCTCCGCCTGTTCAATCCCAAGACCAGGCTATGGAGTATCTACTGGATTGACAGCAACACGGGGGTCCTGGATGTTCCCGTTGTCGGATCATTCGATGGAAATATTGGTAAGTTCTATTGCAGGGATAAGTACAAGGGCAAAGATGTAATCGTAGTTTTTCTTTGGGATAAAACGGATCCGCAAAATCCGGTCTGGAGCCAGGCCTTTTCTCCCGACAACGGAACGACCTGGGAGTGGAATGCTACGAATACTTCCCATCGGGTGGAATAGAAATGTTTATCGCAGGAATTTTCATCACAGGCGCTCCATTCCCATTAATACAGTACACCTGATGTATCGAAAGCGAACAACCTCGTCCATTACAGTTCAGTATACATCTGAAAATCAATAGTATAATATCAGGCATGAAATTTCGACCTTTTGCCACTTAACAGTGCATCAGCAAAAGGATGAATTATGATTAGAAATTTTATCGTCGTCGCGTGGCGCAATCTGATGAGAAATAAAGGATATAGCGCTATCAATATCGGCGGGTTGGCCGTAGGTATTTCAGTTGCCTTGCTCATCGGGCTTTGGGTGTATGACGAACTGAGTTACAATCATTCATTTAAAAACTATCCGCATATCGCCCAGGTAAGCAGGCGTTATACAGAGCCGCTGAGTCATGAAACCAATAATTCGGTTTATCTGCCACAACCGATGACCAAAGTATTGCGAAACAGGTATGGCCATTTATTTAAGCATGTCGTTTTAGCCCAGAGAGCACGGGATTATGACCTGAAAATTGGCAATAATACGATGGTAAGAAAAGGGCAGTTTATAGAGAATGGTATTATTGACATGTTTTCACTAAAAATGCTCAAAGGGAGTAAGGAAAGCCTTAGCGACTTACAAAGCATTATCATTTCGGAATCAACCGCTAAAGCCCTATTTGGCAAAAATAACCCCATCAACCAACAAATTAAATTAAACAACTATTACAACACCAAGGTAACCGGCGTATATCAGGACCCGCCACAAAATTCATTTTTAGGCGACGTTCGGTTTTTTGCAAATTATGAAAACCTGATTGCCAATAATCCGGATATAAGAGCCAATGAAGACAATTGGGGGCACACATCCTTTTTCATCTATGTACAGACCATCGACCAGGTAAGTCTTGAACAGGCAAATGCTGTTGTTCAAAATCTCTATCTGAAAGATGCCCCTCCTGATTTTGCCAACGGAGCGAAAAAATACCAATTGGCTCTCTGGCTTTATCCAATGGAAAAGTGGTATTTATTTTCTGAATTCAAAGATGGTTACCCTGTTGGCGGCCGAATAACCTATACCTGGTTATTTGCCATCGTAGGCGTTTTTGTTTTGTTACTTGCCTGCATCAATTTCATGAATCTCAGCACGGCCAGGTCTGAAAAAAGAAGCAAAGAGGTGGGCGTCAGGAAAGTGATGGGCTCGTTAAGACGTTCTTTGATTTTCCAATTTTTGAGCGAATCCTTCCTGGTGGTCTTGCTGGCTTTCATTGCCGCCATCGTCCTAACCTTCATTTCTATTCCACTCTTCAATACACTCACCGGGAAAAGTGTCCAACTGCCGCTAACCAATATCTATTTCTGGCTTTTGACTGTTCCGTTTTTATTCATCACCGCATTATTAGCGGGCCTGTATCCCGCACTCTACCTCTCATCTTTTCAGCCTATTAAAGTATTAAAAGGCGCCTTTCGTTTGGGAAAATTTGCATCCTACCCACGCAAAGTTTTAGTGGTCATGCAGTTTACTGTTTCGGTGGCGCTGATTATCGGAACCGTGACTGTCTATCAGCAAATCAGGTTTGCTCAAAACCGCCCGGTTGGTTACCATAAGGAAAGCCTGGTAGAGGTTAAAATGTCCGATCCCAATTTTAGGGACAATAAACCGGCCATTAAGGAAGCTTTGCTGGCAAATGGTATTGTCAGCGAAGTTGGATTTTCATCCAGCCCTGTAACGGATATCTGGGACAATTGGGGCGGGTTTACATGGAAAGGCAAGGACCCCCGGTCTGAATCTTCGTTTTCAGTTACCTGGGTAAGCGAAAATTTTGGCAGGACCATTCACTGGAAGATCAGGCAGGGAAGAGACTATTCGACTGACTACGGCACGGATTCCTCGGCGGTCATCATCAATGAATCCGCTGCCAAATACCTTGGTTTAAAAAACCCCGTGGGAGAATTTATCACCTTCGACGCAGATAGAACAAAACGACAAATTATCGGCGTGGTGGATGATATCGTAGCGGAGTCGCCCTACGAGCCGGTAAGAATGGGTTTTTACTGGCTACAGAAAAATCTGAACCACCTTGGGCAGATGTATGTAAAAATAAATCCTGATCTGAGTATGGGCGCGGCGCTGTCTAAAATGGAAACTACCATTAAAAAAATGGTTCCCGCAGCCCCCTTTCAATACAAATTTGTAGATGAAGATTACGCCCGAAAATTTTCTGCCGAACAAAAAATAAGTAACCTTTCCACCATATTTGCGGTGCTCGCGATTTTTATCAGCTGCCTGGGCATATTTGGCCTGGCCAGTTTTGTCGCAGAACAACGTGCCCGGGAGATTGGAATCAGAAAAGTGCTGGGAGCCTCCATTTCCAGCATCTGGCAATTACTATCCAAAGATTTCGTGGTGCTGGTTATTATCTCCTGTTTTATTGCGGTGCCGGTTGCATACTACATTATGCATCACTGGTTGCAGGGGTATCAGTACCGGACAGACATCTCCTGGTGGATCTTTGCAGTAGCCGGTATGGGCGCTCTTTTAATCACCCTGGTGACCGTAAGCTTTCAGGCAATAAAAGCAGCTGTTGCAAATCCGACTACCAGCCTGCGTTCCGAATAAACAGTAAAAACAAGAGGACAGTCTGTTTTTTCTAAACATCAGCCGCATTGTACACAATAACTTTCTCCCAGAGATGGCCGTAGTTTTTAATGAACTCCAGGTGAATGGGATGTGTCTGGTAGGTAGCCTGCCCGGCCAGGTCGCTAAAGAACATCAGTTCCGATACTGCCCAGCTTGTATCCACAACATCCCGTTTTTCTGTATCGGCCACTATTCCTACGCGAAGTTCGCGGACCGTCTCAATTTTCGATAATGTTTTAACACCTTCTATCAACTGGGCGCGGTCTTCTTTTGATCCCGGATTCTTAAGCCAGAAAAATACATGATGCACGATTGGATACCTGTCTGTATCAGACTTCAACCCCATTGCAGAAACTGTCGCAGAGGTCGCCAGGGCGGACGTGAGGGCTATAAAATTTCTCCTGTTGGTTGCTTTCATAAATCAGCTATTTAAATAAGCGATATCTAAAAATACACCGATTTAAAATCCCGAAACCAACTTTTACGCTGACAGATACGGGTTATATGAATGGTTTCAGACATCAGTTATTGCCATTCGACTGTTTATCCCTTGCTCATGACACTCTTTAGAAAATCACCAACTTTTACATTTCCACAGTAGTTAGTAGCGTGTGGATCCTGAAAGTGAAGATCTTTTTGACATAAAAAGGATAATCTTATAAATGTAAGTACCTAATAGTTAACCATACTAATAAGGTTAACCTTTAGAAATTAATGACTAACGAATTGGAAAGGCAATTTTCGTTTTAATACTGAGGTCAGTAAGTGTAATTCTCGAAAATATAATCCAGGATCCGCTTTTTAGACATTTCGGGATCCGGCGTATTTTCCACTTCTTCACTGATTTTTGCCAGCGTTTCATCGTGAATTTTATTCCTGAACCAATTAGAAAAATCCCTCCGATGCAAATGGAATTGCCAAATGTCAACATCCATTGCTTCGGCAATCTGCCCGAACATCATCAGGTTTGGAGCGACAAGACGGACCCTGTTTCCTATACCGGTAAAAATAAAACTATTGGAACCCATATCTCCCTGGGCGTATTTTCTTTTATGTCTTTTGAGCAATTTCTGTGGTGAAAAGAACCGAACGGCTGCAGGTGCAGTCTTTTTTTCAATGTCCCATACACAGATCTCCTCTTCTGATATTGCCGGAATAAAAGGGACATCCATTCCCACCACCTTGCAATACTGTTCAATGGGATAGGCACTATTATTTCCGGTAACCATGATCATGCCTATTTTGGAAAGTGCCCGGAAACATAAATGATCAGGAGAGGTACTGATCAGGATGAAATTTTGAAAGTCTTCGGGTATTGAATACGTATCGCAACCTGCAGATGCCGGGATCAGGTGATGGGCTTCATCCAGTATGAGCCAATGTGGATGCCCCAAATCGTCTCTCAATTTGGAAAATGCCTTAAGAAATTTTGAAAAAAACACCGGTCTTTCCACGAGCGGAATAGACAGGATACAAAATACCAGGTTCTGTTCAGGTTCATTTAAAAGCGAAATAAGTTCTTCTATCGGGGGAATGGAAGTTTCATTTCCAATTATCAACGCCCCCTCCAGATTCAGATAGTCCCCTTCAGGATCTATCAGACAAAACTGATAAGAGTTCCGGATCAGACTTTCTATAATCGTCAGTGTAAAAGTCGTTTTGCCACTTCCTGAGATACCCGATAGCAAAATACCGCTTCTGTATGGCTTGATTGAAAAAATGGAACCGTCTTTTTGTTTCCCTACGTTGAGGTAATGCTTTGATATTTTTGGAGCAATTTGCATTAAGTCGTCTTTCATGATTAAGTCAATCAATTCCACAACCCCCTCACTACAATCAGCTAACGTTGTAAAGTCGGCTATACCTTTCAAGGATGGCAAAGCATTTGAAACGGCAACACCACATTCGACCAGTTCCAGCATGGCGCCATCATTTTCAGCATCTCCGATGGCAACCGTACTGTGTACGGAGTAATGGAGTTTGTTTAAGAGCGCTTTAAGACCACTGGCTTTGTTGATTCCTGAAGGAAGGATCATGACCGCCCCCTTGTTAAATATGACCTGGCGCTCAAGCCCTAATTCCTTGATTACCTGTAAAACCGCCGTCTCATGAGGTTCCCAGGTCGCAACAATTATCTTTCCAACGGTAACTGGTGTGACGCCATGTTTTTCCAGACTGCGGATAAAATGCGGGTCCGGAGGATCCCCCAATAACTCTTCTTTGCCGCTTAAAACATCATAAAGAACCGCACCATTTTCTGCAATAATATGATCGAAGATCTTATAACCTGGAAAATCTATTGTAAGATATTTCATCTCACGACCAGTTACCAGGACCAGTTTACGCCCCGTTAATTTGAATTGCCTTAGTTTGTCAATGGTTTGGTCATTTACCTTTCCATCCCTTGCAAGGGTTCCATCATAATCGGTAGCTAACAGATAATAACGCATATACAATAAAAAGATCGCCCAAAAGGCGATCTAAGTGTAAGTTTTCAAATGTAAACAGAAAAAAAATTCAGCCTACTTATCGCCTTGGGTCATACTTTTCTTCATCATTCCCGTCTTACCATCCATGTCAATATATTCCCCATCCTTAAGCGCTTTCGTTGTTCCGTCAACCATCTTTATGGTACCATCGGACGTGACCGTGGTGCCATTCTTAAGTGTCAGGGTGGTGGTCATCATGGCCGTTTTACCATCTTTCATCATCATGATCTTTCCATTCTCGTTTACGATGCACTTCTTTTTCATACCGGATACAGTAGTATCCTGCTTACTCATACTACTATCCTGAGCAAAAACATGACCACAGATAAAACTAACAACTAACATCGCGAATAATCTTTTCATAATAATTTTAATTTTTAATTTATTAACCAGAACCCATCAGGAAATATTCACTGATAAAGGCGTCTATCAGGTCTCTTCTTACTCATTTCTTTTTTAGACCTAACTTTTGCTATAACCAATCCCTGAGGTATCAGCTTTAGACGTACAGATATCTATAGGGGCAAAAGCATGCCAGACGATTTAGCCCTGACAAAGCCATCTATTTTTTAAGGCAGGGGTAAGATATACGCAGATACGGCAATAAATGTCGCCCGGGGACCCAGGTTCAAGGCAGATCGTGCGATCTTCAGCCATTCCGATCTCCAGGAAAGATTATACAATAATGGCATTTTTAACCGATTAAATAATAATTCCCGCCGCTCGGTAAATCCTATTCCGGAATAAATATCCCTGTGCTATTCTTGCGCACGGACGATGCCGTCTCCACGCTCAAATATTATAACCAACCATCTGCACTATTTCATGAAAAAGAAAACAATCGCCGCTAACTTATATTCCTTTATCTCTCCTTTAAACAGCCTGCGCATGAAATCAGCCAGCCTGCTCTATTTGACTTTTCTCGCCCTGCCATGCACCTTATTCAGTCAAAACCTCGATGATTTCAGAACGGCAGCAAGCAGCAACGGCGTGAATCTGATCCCATTCTCCGATCTCAGGAAAGACGCCACGTCCATTGCCGACGACGTGCAACGCAGGAAAGATGAAGCAAAATCATTTGACTATGATCTGTTTGCGAGCCAGAAAAACAATATGCTTAAGGAGATCAAAAAAGACAATGATGATATCGCCTCCATCACAAAAGAGATAGAAGATTTCAAAAGCAAACATCCGGATGGAAATACTTCTTCTTTTGATGAAGAAATCAATAAAAAGAAAAAGGACATATCCCAGTATAATGATAAAGTAAAAGACATGAATGATAAAATGGGAAAGGCCGTAGAAGCATATGACCGTCTCTACAACGCCCGTGCCGGACTGCGGGAATATTTTCAAAAAGCGCTTGACAAGTTATCTGATGTAAAATCTAACCCGGATAAATACCTGGGAAGCAGCCCTACTGAGGAAGACAGAAAAAAACTGCAGGAATATGTAAAAGTTATTGAAGATCAGATTCAATCCAACATGAAGACCCACCAGGATCAGGAGGACGGCGCCAAGAAAAGGAAGGCTGATTTTGAAAACCTCATCAAACAGACAGAATATAAGAGCTGACCAATAAACCTGACAGCATGCTAACTATCTTATTATAAGGCTCGTAAAATTTTCTCCATCTTCTTACCCTTAGCCAGCTCGTCCACCAGCTTATCCAAATATCTAACCTTTTTTGTCAAAGGATCCTCTATTTCTTCCACCCGATAACCGCAGATCATTCCTGTGATAAGACTTGCATGGGGATTTAAGGCCGCCTGATGGAAGAACGTCTCAAAATTTACTTTTTCCTTTATTAAATCCTCCAGCTTCCTGCTATTGAAACCCGTTAACCATTCAATGACCTGATTCAATTCATTTTTTGTTCTGCCTTTCTTCTCCACCTTAGCGAGATACAAAGGATAGACCGTTGCGAAAGACATCTTGGCAAAACGCTGATTGTTTGTGTTTGAATTTTTCATAACCACAGGCAGGTATTAAGGTGAGTAGTGCTTATATAGTAATATTTTCCTAAACAACTCACCCCGGACGAATAGCGTTCCTTCAAGTTTAGGTCCTTCTACATTAAAAGTCCAGATTCCATATGCCGTCGAAGTGAGTTGCCTGGTTTTCGCACTATAGATGAAGGGTAATATGCCCATGCCTTCTTCCTCACCATTGACAATTTTACCGGCATTGATATAGAAGGTGTCGATTCCCCTGTTTTTTGAAATATGATATACGACCTTCTCGTCGTGGCATGGCGAGTTCTTTATCTGGCAAAGAGAACTGCCAGTCCATGTGCCAATCAGCAAACTGTCTATTTTGACCGGATCGGCTTGTGCCCAAGTCCATTTACCAGCAAGGCAAAGGAAAAGAGAAAGCAGCACCGATTTTGGCATCCAGTGGAAGTTTTGGCATACCATATTTAATGCAAAATTTGGTTTATTTCACCTTATAAAAAAACACTTGGGCCACTCTCGAAACCTTTGTTTAACGGTTACAACAGCTCCAAAAAACATAAACAACAGCTAATCACCTACTTTTATAGAATCCACACCCCTTCTCGTAGTCCTGCCTCGGGTTATTTCACGCATTCATCAATTAATGACTTTCCGAAATTTTCAACTCGGAGAAATAACCTTCCGTGCCGGCGTCCACCCAAAACCCGACCGATCCCGACACATCCTTTCCCAACTTCAAATCATTCACAATAAGTGAAGGCTGTGGATTGTTATTGATAAAAAGCCTGGCTTGTGTATCCATTACTTCAATCCTCATGGTAATCCAGCTGTTCATTTCCATGTCTGTGTAAGATTCATATCGCTCCGGTGATTCCTTTCGCAGGCGGTCAAATGTAAAACCCGGGTAAGAAAAATACTGTATAGAATGATTTCTTCGTATCTGGTCATTCACCCTTGCATTCACCGGACGGAGATAAATACTTTCAAACTTCGTGTTGCTGTCATTTATGCGGAAAGCGATTCCAATAAAACCTCTCGCATAGTCCGGAGCGTTTTTTAACAGCCTGCTCAATACTTTTACTTCTATTGTTCCATTTTTAAAACTGATTCCCCTGATTTTTACAAAAGTCGGTTCATCAGATCCATTGAGGGTAGAATCTTTGATGACCTTGACCGCCTTTTTACCCATCAGGTCTTCAAGACTAGCCGAAACATGTACAGGTTCAATATTCCCTTTTGTAAAAATGACTGACTGCGCCTTGACGTCGTTGGAAATGAAAGCGCAAATAGCCGAAAGAAATAAAAACAAATTTTTCATTGGCTTCTTATTTTATGATACCGGAAAACTTATTTCCTTATGACGGTATCATTATCCTTTTGTCCCCTTCTCAATGCCTGTCTATCAGGTCATGAAATTACTTGGAAAAAACATATAAACTTCTCAGATAACGTGGCGGAAATCACACTGCCATGAACCAGACCTTGGGACATTTTAAAAATATATAATTGAATTACAGGACAGTATGGAAGGGACTCCGGTCGTCCCCGTGCCTGGTACGCCTTATGCATGCTATGGGTATTATCTACCAGATAAATTTATAATATGCAATGGTTTGGCAGACGCGAAAGTAGCAATGTGGAAGATCGTCGGGGGTTTTCGGGTGGGGGAATTGCGGCAGGCGGCGGTGTTATAGGAGTTATTATTTACCTTCTGTACACGTTTTTAGGAGGTGGAAGTGTAGATCCTTCCCAAATTCCACAAATCAATCAGCCTTCGCATCAGTCAACGCTGACACCCGAAGAGCAAAAAGCGGATGACGAGAGGGCAAGCTTTGTAAAAGTAGTCCTGGCAGATACCGAAGACGTGTGGTCCGAGCTCTTTAAACAAAACGGCCAGCAATATACAGACCCCACACTGGTTTTATACCGGGATGCAGTTTCCTCCGCCTGTGGAAATGCCAGCGCTGCCTCAGGACCATTTTATTGCCCGAATGATTCCAAATTATATATAGACCTTTCTTTTTTTGAAGAAATGCAGAACAAGCTTAAAGCGCCGGGCGACTTTGCCATGGCCTATGTGGTGGCACATGAAGTCGGTCATCATATCCAGAAACTGAATGGGACCGCCCAAAAAGTGGAACGCCTCCGTTCACAGTCAAGTGAAAGAGATGCCAACCGCTATTCCGTCATGCTGGAACTGCAGGCAGATTTTCTTGCCGGAGTCTGGGCACACTACGAACAACAAAAGAAAAATATCATTGAGAAGGGCGATATCGAGGAAGCATTGAATGCCGCCAATGCCATCGGAGATGACCGTTTACAAAAGCAGACACAGGGTACTGTTGTCCCGGACGCCTTTACACATGGCACATCTGAGCAAAGAGTCTACTGGTTCAAAAAAGGTTTTGAAACAGGCGACGTTTCACAGGGAAATACGTTTAACGATCCTTCGGTAAATAATTGATGGTTCGCTGTTCATGACCGGACCTTTTCAAAAGTCTCACCACTGCGGCACCGGTATGCTGTGCGTGGTACTCGCCCAATGCAGACTTTGCCTTTTTCATTATTTGTCGTCCTGGCCGGATGCCAATTTGAAAGACCAGGGACCATTACCCACGATCAGGAAGAAAATAAGCAACAGCAGGATCAGGATGGAAAGGGTCAATTCGGAAAATGGCTTAAAGACATCGCCGGATGAATTGATTAAAACGATGGCGCCAATCAAGATGGGGATTTGCAGAATGCAGGCAAAGCGGGTAAGCAATCCAAGCACAAGCAAAAACCCACCAAGCAAATGGGCAAATGCAATGAAATTGACCAGCAACATTGTCGTAAATGAACCAAAAGACATTTTGTTACTCAGCAGATTATTCATGGCACCCATATTGGCCAGAAAATCAATCCCCTTGTAACAAAGAAAAAGACCTAATACAATGCGAATGATATCAAGCCATTTTGGATGATGGTGGTCGCCCCAATACTCGAGGCGTTGTACGATATTCATATAGCAAGGTTTAATTGATAATAAGAGACCACTCTAAATTTACAAAAATTCTGTCGTTTCGCCTGACGGTCTTTCAGCCTGGCTTAAAGCGGTTACTTTTATCCGGAAGACCATAAAAAAAGCGGAGCAACGCTCCGCTTTTAAATCTTGGTCAGAAATTACTGAATTTCCACTGCCCGTGACACCCGTTGGGCATTTTCCTTTTTTGGTATCAGGAGAAACAGGACACCATTATCATATCGGGCTGTAATTTTTGCCGCATCCACGGTATCACCCAGAGAAAAACTGCGACTGAAACCTGAGAATCTGTATTCTTCTTTTACCCATTTCCCTTTGACTTCCTGCTTATTCTCCGATTTCTTTTCAGCGGAAACAGTCAGCATATCACCCTCGATGTTCAAACTAAAATCGTTCTTATTCAACCCGGGGGAATAAAGCTCTATTTCATAGGCTTTATCGGTTTCCCTGATATTTACCGGAATGTTTCCGGTGGCCTGGCTCCCTGTGAGCGGGTTAGGGCCCAGCAAATCATCGTCAAAAAAGCGGTTCAGATTGTCCTGGAAGATCTGGTCCACAACACTTCCAAAAGTTACTGGCATGCGTCCGTTGTCGCGTTTGATTAGACTTGTCATAACATTTATTTTTGAAGGTTGTAAAATGAAGTTTCATACATGCTAAATCAACCCCAATGCCAGAGGCCGCAAATTGAAAAAATGACAGATCGCCACAGAAACCCTGTTTACACGGGAGAAAATTTTTCATGAAATAATTTCAGTTCTCCTGCTGTTGTCCGTAAAAGGCAAACCCCGCTTTTTATCTCCGGATACAAAGAATTGAGGAGCCGACAGAGATCACAGGAAAATAGTCAGGATCGACTCGTTTTTCCGTACAGACAATGTTCAATTACGGACAGATCTTCAGCGTGCATGTCACCTAAGCGATTATCTCTTAACATTTTACACATTGGCACAGGCATTGGAACCCTTGTTGGCTAAAGGGCTCCCATTCATCCCCTAACACTAATACATGTTTAAGAACTATTTCAAGACCGCCTGGCGCAATATCACCAGAACCATTGGTTACAGCCTGTTGAATATCGTTGGTCTTTCCATTGGAATGGCTGTGGCCCTGCTGATTGGGTTGTGGGTGCACGACCAGTATGCCGTTGATAAATTCTTACCGGGATATAAATCGGTGTATCGCGTCCAGCGCAATTTCAACAGCAATGGCGATACGCTTACTTTCTTGACGACTTCATTGAAGCTGGCAGAGGCCCTGAGAGAACAGATTCCGGAAATCGAATATGTCGCTGAAAGCGATTGGACCAGTCACCACGGATTGATTGTCGGAGACAAAAAATTATTTATCCATGGTGCTGTTTCGGGCAGGGATATTTTCAAAATATTCCGTTATCATTTTATCGAAGGAAACGCCGAAAGCGCATTCAAAGATCCATACTCCATTGTGCTCACCCAATCCCTGGCAAATTCACTTTTCGGAAATGAAAGCGCCATGCATAAAACAGTGCGCTTCGACAACGCCAGCGACCTGAAAGTAACCGGCATCATTCAGGATGTACCTGCTAATGCCAGTTTTAATTTTCAATACGTTGTTCCATCGTCTTACCTGTATGCTGTTCACCCCGAGATCAGGACAAATAATTTAAGTACTTACGGCAATAACAACATGCAGATTTTTGTTCGGCTGAAGCCGGGCGTCGATTATGAAAAACAGATAGTTCCGAAGATCCGGGAGATTGAACATACGGAAAAAGGAAACATCAATGCGATGAATTCCTATATCACCCTGCAGCCAATGGAACGGTGGCATTTGTATTCCAACTATGTGAATGGCCAGGATAAGGCCGGCTTTCTGGAATACGTAAAAATGTTCACCCTCATCGGATTATTTGTACTTATCATCGCCTGCATCAATTTTATCAACCTTACCACGGCACGGTCGGAAAAAAGAGCCAGGGAGGTTGGGGTACGCAAGGCCATCGGCTCGCAAAGAAAAGATCTGGTTATCCAGTTTTTAATGGAGGCTTTTATGCTTACATCGATGGCATTTATATTCGCTATCGTAATTACCTGGCAGCTGCTTCCCTCCTTCAATACACTAACACAGGGTCACATTGAATTTCCCTTCACCAATATCTACTTCTGGCTGATCATGTTTGTGTTTCTGCTGATAACCACTTTGCTGGCGGGCAGCAGACCGGCGTTTTATCTTTCTTCCTTCCAGGCAGTAAAAGTCCTGAAGGGAGCCATACAGGCCGGCAGATCCTCCCTGTCAAGAAAGATATTGGTAGTCGTACAGTTTAGTTGTTCCATTGCGCTTATCATCAGTACAGTGATCATTTACCAGCAGATACAATACGCCAGGACCCGTCCTTCCGGTTATAGCCTAAACCGCCTGATGCAATCCAGTGTGAACAGCGATCTGGAAAAGAATTTTCAACCTTTAAAAGACGATCTCATCAATAAGGGAATTGTAAGCTCCATGACAACGGCAACAAGTCCCGCTACCGATGTCTGGTGGCATACGGATGTGAGCCAGTTTACCGGAAAGCTGGCCGGCGAAACAGTAGAAATGGGATGCATGTTTGTTAATGAAGATTATTTCAAGACCCTCGGGATGGATATGAAAACCGGAAGAGCGTTTAACGGGCCTTTTGATTCCACCAGTGTTGTCTTCAATGAAGCGGGTATTAAAAGGCTGCGGCTGACTAACCCGGTGGGTCAGAAGATCACACCTGGTTTCAGGGACCAGTCTTACACTATTGTGGGCGTGGTAAAAGATGCGTTGATGGAGTCGCCTTTTAAAGCAGCGGATCCCACCATGTTTTATTGTTCTTCCCATCCGGAAGGCGTGATGCTGTACCGTTTGACGCCTCATATCAAAACCCAGGATGCCATTAGCCAAATGACGGCTGTATTCAATAAATATAATCCGGCTTATCCATTTGACTATAGATTTACCGATGAGGAGTACGCCTCAAAGTTCAACCTGGAATTGCTGACCGGCAAACTGGCTGGACTTTTTGCAGGGCTGGCAATATTCATATCCTGTCTTGGCTTATTCGGACTGGCTGCTTATGTGGCCGAACAGCGCACCAAGGAAATCGGCATCAGGAAAGTGTTGGGAGCATCGGTGCAGCAGGTCTGGCTGCTGCTTTCCAAAGATTTTGTATTGCTGGTGTTGATCAGTTGTGTAGTCGCCAGTCCGCTGTCCTATTATTTTCTTCACAACTGGCTGCAGAACTATGACTACCGCGTCCATATCGGCGTCAGCGTATTTGTATTAAGCGCCGTCGTCGCCCTGCTGATCACCCTGTTGACTATCAGCTTCCAGGCGATCAAAGCAGCTCTGGCAAATCCTGTAAAGAGTTTGAGATCGGAATAGAATAAAAGGTCTCTCGCTGCCGAAAATTTCAGACTCCCTCATTCTTCGCTACCTTCCATTAATATCAGTGGTGGTTTAGGAACTTATTTCGAATATTCAAATAGATTTTTCAATATTCGTTAAATTGAAAGGCCAATAATACAACAATCGGGCCTGACCAATTTTTAAGTGTCGACTAAATAGTCTAACAGTAAATTGGATAAATCTTTTAAAGATCAGTTTTCCTCCTGGACCAATGGCATTTCAAATGAAGCGGATGTTGATTGGACCGGGCAACTTCGTATTCTGAATGAAATAACTGATCTGATAACACCCCGGCTTTCGCTCCGGGAAATTATTGCCGTTATTTATCAAAATGTAAATCAGCTTATTGATGCGTACCAGTTTTGTGTTGGTATCTATGATGAAAAAGAAGGATTGATTCATTACACCGGAATGATAGAGGAGGGAAAAACACTCCCTGATTTTTCGGTTGAAGCTTCAGATGATAGCCGTCTCGCTTCCTGGTGTATCCGGCATGAACAGGATATTTTTATGAATGATTTTGACCGGGAATACTCCAGGTACCTTCTTATCAAACCACAGCCTCGGGTTGGCATAGAACCGAAGGCCGCTTTATATACTCCCTTAAAATTAAATGATAAAATAGTGGGACTCGTAGTGGTACGAACAATCCATAAGAATGTATACCAGCCTCATCATCTCTATATACTAAAAACGGTAGGAAATTTTGTCGTAAGGGCATTGGAATTAGCCAGAATATCGGCACCGCCCTTTGTACAGGGAAAAGGAAGAGAAAAGGAATGGCGGTGGAACAGTATGGAAGACCTCCATACCAGATCAAAAAAAACACTCCAACTACTTACTGAAAGAGAAAAGGAAGTCCTTTTCTTACTGGTAACCGGACTGCCCAATAAAATAATTGCTGAAAAATTGTTTGTATCCGCCGGCACAATAAAAACGCATACACTTCATATTTACCAGAAGATGGATGTAGACAACAGGAGTTCGGCTATTTTAAAAGCAATTGAACTGGGCTGGGTAATTTAAAATCTACCATTTGGTAGAGAAAATGGGTATCCGGTGCTGCTACCTTTATCAAAATCATTATTATGCCGGAAACACTTTTACGTTTAGCTCTCAGTCGAAAACCTACAATGGAAAATTCAGTCCATTACCTGGCGCATACTTTTTCTTTTTTAGCTACAGGCCGGGATACTGATAATGCGTATACGCTCATCCATTGTTTTTTCAGAAAAGGTTTTACACCTCCTGCGCATTTTCACAAATACGAAGATGAAACATTTTACGTACTGGACGGAATGATTGATTTCCAGGCTGGCGATAAAAAAATCAGGGCCGGAGCTGGCGAGCTGGTTGTTTTACCAAGAGAAATACCTCATAGTTTTAACCTCGTAAGCGACACGGCTAAGGCTTTATTACTGATTACTCCTGCAGGTTTTGAGACGGTGTTTAAAGAGTTTGGTTCGCCCGCACAAACATTGGACCTGCCCCCTATACCCGATAACCTTCCAAAGGAATTATTTCAACAGATACACCAGCGATGTATTGAATTAGGAAATGTCTGGATGCCCGGGATTTGAGATTTGAGATTACTGCTTAAGAAATTTTGCAGTATAGGCATTATTTTTCTGCAATACTTTCAGGAAATATTCACCCCTGCCAAACCTCGAAACATCGATGTCGAATATTCCGGTTCCGGTGATAAATGTTTTAACCAACTGGCCGGAAGTATTGAAAATAGTAACCTCGGCCTGGCCTGACGCTGGTAATGTGACGTTTATTGAACTGCTTGCCATCGTAGGCATCACGGAGAATGTGCCTGTTTGAGTGAAACTGACAAACAACACTTTACTATAAACAAATTTGCCGTCCCTGTCAATGATCTTCAGGTGATAATACCGGTCTCCGTTTACTTTGGAGTGATCGATGAATGTATACGAATAGCCATTCGAATTGGCTGCCATGGAAGGAACAGATCCTACAGGTTGCCAGTCAGAATTCCCGCTGCCTCTCGACTCAACTTCAAACGATTTTATATTTTCCTCATCTGCCGTCTTCCAGTTTAGAACAACATCCTGATTTTGCCTTGAACTATAAAAAGAAACCAGCGTCAAACCCAATATACCGCCGCCCGATCCGCCGTTACTAAAATAAAAAGGGCCGGTAGTAGCAAACGGACCAGCATATGAAGCAGAGGGAAAGACCAGCTTGGCCCCGCCATTACCTCCGGTGATATCGCCACCGGTGTAAACGTTTACCACAGAAGCCGCTGTCAAATTTATTTTTGAGCCATTCGTAAACACCAGTGTTCCGAATACATCGAGGTTACCAATAGTGGCCAGGTTGTTGGCAGTCACGGTAACAGTAATTCCGGTGCTAATCGTTACGTTGTCCCCTGCCCCGGGGACATGCCCGCAGGTCCAGGTGCCTGGCGTTTCCCAGTTTCCGTTCGCATTTGCAGTGCAGGAGGCTGCTTTTGCATATATCATACTAACCAGCAGCAGGCCTAAACAAATAATCTTTTTCACGCAGTTTAATTGGTTAACTGTTTTACACTTCAACATTTCCGACATAAGGTTTACAACTATGTTGCCACTTGACGGATTGTACAGGCCAGAACACGGTAAATTTTGGGGGACACGGATAAAACACTGATAATTAGCATAACGCCAAAGGCGGGAAACTTATTTTATCCGCTTTCCTTTTGAAGGACGGCACTCTTAAACCGAACAAATATTCCCAAAATGGGAATTTTATCCAGATCACAGACGAGGTTCCACCCATTTCTTAGTTTCAGCTACCAACAGCGACATAGTATCAATTTTTCCCGCTTTAAATGAATGGTCTGCCCCTTCGAGTTTTACCAGGCTCGCTTTCTTCAAAGATTTGCATACGGTGGTAATGAGCTCCCATTCCGCCAGTGTGTCCCTGGTGCCCTGCAGAAAAAGCATCGGTATTTTCAGTTCTTTCAGATGATCGGCGCGCTCGGTGGAAGGCTTACCGGAAGGATGGAGTGGAAAGCCGTAGAAAACAATGCCGCTGACGGAACTGTCCGGATGGCCCGCCAGATATTGTGAGCTCATTCTTCCCCCGAAAGATTTACCGGAAGCAAATAATGGCAATTTGGGGTTTAGTTCACGGGCCTTCGCAATAGCCGCTTCGATCGTCAGGTGGGCTACGGCCGGAGTATCAGGGCGGCCCTTTTTATTCTCTGTAAAAGGAAAATTAAAACGTAAGGTAGCAATGCCCGCTTCCGAAAGACCATTTGCCAGGGTCTCCATAAATGAATGGTCCATACCGGCTCCGGCCCCATGTGCCAGTGTAAAAATGCATACTGGTTTTTCAGGAACCATATATTTGGCTGAAACGCTCCCTATCGAAGGGGAAACTTTTAATTTATAGGTTTTTGTGGCCATGGTAGATCTTAATTAAAATCTGTTTTCATATTTATTACATATTACAGTGCAACATCATCACCATTCCAAAAATTTCCAACGCAGCTGAATTTGAACAGATAGGCAAGCCTCCTTCGATTCAAATGCATCCAGCAGCTTTACTTCTCCTGCTAGTCCCAGCCTGTCGTTGATAGGATAATCATAGGACCCCGCGACCATCCATCCCAGACTAAATGTTTCCGATTTGGCCGACCCCTCGAAATTAAGTTTTGAAGTAATAAAATATCCGCCGGGCGCCACATACACGTTGAAATGTCTTGCTACGGGCATGGAAAATACCAGCAATAAAGGGACCGCCTGTACGACCGCGGATCCGGATACTGAATCCTGAATTTTATAAGAATAAAAATCCGTAATACCTGTTTCAAGGCCGATCCTGAGTAAATGATCCGGATACCACATGATACGCAATGTTCCGATGGCATGTGTTTCGGTTGTCTGGTAGTTTAAACCGGAGGGAGTACCCGGATTGCCTACGTAGAAAGAAACTCCGCCGCCGGCAAACAGATTCAGAGAATAGGAACCTGTTTTCGTAGAATCTGTGGTCATTGGTTTATCCTGCGCAAGGGAAGGAAAACAGATGCATATTAAAAATGCCAGCAGGCCTATGTCCTTTATTCTATTCTTTGACATAATAATTGTACGCAATCAATGACGGGTAGTTGGAAAGAATCCCGTTGAAACTACCCTGCTCGATGAACTGACTTATATAGGAGGGCTCATCGAGCGTCCAGACAATAACCCTGCGCCCTTCGGCCTGAACCTGTTTCACAAGGTCGTCTTGCAGACCCAGTGTCCACCGCGGAGCCCATACGCGTGCATTGATATCCTCTACATCGGCGACAGACAATTCGCAAAGGGAGGGAATGGTGTCATCGTGAGGTAACTCCTTGAATTCGGCAAGTTGCTCATCTCCCGGCAGGCCAATGACAATCTCCAGGGAACGACCCCTGGCTTTCGCTTTCGCCAGATATTCAGATTGTAAATCCCTGAGAACAGCCAACGAATGGTTGTATTTTGTGTCGAGCCACACAAAATCCAGGTTTGTGTTATTTAAAACCGTCTCCAGGGCCTGCCTCAACGTCGGAATTTTTTGACCATCGATCAGTGAAACTGCATTTGTCAGCTGGGCATAGCTGTAATTTTCGATACCACCACCCAATCCGCTCTTCCTAACCAGCCGGAGGTTAAGGGTATTATCGTGATAAAGGATGGGAACACCATCGCTGGTAAGCCTGATATCGATCTCAATTCCGGTCGCCCCAAGCTGACTGGCGTATTTTATGATGCCGATTGAATTCTCTGAAAATGGCAAAAGATCAGACGTGCGGCCACCTGACCGGTGAGCCAGAATTTCAAAACCATTACCCGTATGCAATGGTCTTATATATTTGAAGACCAGCCTGCGTGACGGTATTTCCTGGTCATTTCCAATCATTCCATTTATCACAATACTGTCTTTCCCAATCACGGGCGCCGGAGAAAGCAATTGTCTGGCGCCGTCGACGGAACGAATGCTAAACCTCGATATACCGGTTTGAGTGTTGACGAGCCTGCGCCAGTATCCGTTGAAAATGATGGAATCTCCCAGCACTTTGCCCTGTAAATCGAAATAGGCAACGTCCTTTTCACAGAAAATAGAAAGGTTATAACTCGTATCAGTTCCCTCGTTCTCAAAACTCCATTTCAATACCACCAGGTTTCCAAAATCGGCTGATCCTTCACTAACCTGGTAAACCCCTTCCATGGCTTTGCGGCTCTGCCTGGCCAGTTCCGAAGCGCCCGGTGTGTCAAATAATGGCCAGCCCGTGTCAGGCACCGGGGCTGAATATTCTTTTCTGCAGCTAACCTGCATAAGTATTAACACCCATATGAACCCATGCTTCCATTTCATAAAATAAACTCTACAATGAACTGGGGATAAAATATTTCTCTGTCAAAAGTTTCGAAAAGTGACCAGGTTTGCCAGTAGAAATTGCTGTAAATCGCCCTGAAACCCAGGATCACATTTGTCTTTTTATAGAAGGGCTGCTCAAGGATTAAACTGGTGGACCAGCCTGAATAGGTATGCTGACTTTTAGAAACGTTCAACCCTCCTACGGTGGAATTATAGGTTAAATCAATGATGGCTTCCATTTTCCATGTCAGCAATAAATGCCTTTTCATGCGGTAACCAATGGAAAGATTCGGATAATTCGTCCACCCGTTCGCTTTTGTATTGAACCCTTCAATGTTCAATACGCCAAACCACCAGGCTATATCATCCCCCAGTGAAAATGAAAATTTATTACTGATGGGATAAGCCCATCGCGGTCCGAGGGAAATCATATTCTGAAGTATCTGGGTATTGATCTGTCCGTTCAGGGAAAATCCCTTAAACAATTTCCTGACGAAATGGAACCGTACCGCAGGCACATGGATCCAGGTTTCCTCCGCTATGTCCTCCGGCCAGATCGTAAATGTCAATCCAAGGGAAGATTGCCATTTTTTGGCCTGCATTGGATAAGGAAAATACAGATAGGATTCGGGGAGCGAATCTGTCTTCGTCTGCGCCCGGCCGGGCTCGGCAGCGGTTAAAGCCAATAGCACAATAATCCCGATCCTGTAAATTCGGAAAATACTAAGAGCTGAATTCGTTTTCTTCTTCAAAATAGCTACTAAAGTCCCCTTCAATTTACTAAAATATACGCATCAGCGGTGGCTTTGAAGTATCCTGTCCATCGCCTCCTGCGCATTAAAAAGTTGGTTTCATTTAACCGTTACTAACTGCGAAGAATAGGCCAAACCCCTCATTATCGATTATTTTTATACAGAGAAACGAAAACCGGATAGGTCAGGTTTGACAATAAAACAGGCAATTTCTCAACTCATGGGATGACATCTTGTTTTCTCAGGTTCAATTTTTTAAACCTTTCGATATGAAAAAATCTACTACAACTAAGAATCTGCTGAGCTTCGTTTTGTTTTCCTTCTTCAGTTTTCCAGCCTTCGTTCTGGCCCAGGATACCACTGATTTGAAAGGACATCCACCCCCAACGGCAAATGAGGCTGCTGAGCTGGCAAAAAAATTGGCCAATCCCATCGCGAGCCTGATTAGTGTGCCATTCCAAAATAACACACTATATGGAATCGGCGCTAATAACGGCACACAGAATGTAATGAACTTTCAACCCGTTATTCCGATTAAATTAAGCGAAAGCTTAAACCTGATTACCCGATGGATTTTCCCGCTGGTTACTCAATATAATCTGACAGGAGAAAATACTTCGCAATCTGGCTTGGGAGATGCAACGATCAGCGCATTCTTTTCCCCTTCCCATACGAAAAACGGGCTCACCTGGGGAGCAGGTCCTGCCTTTCTGGTACCTACTGCTACCGACAAATACCTCGGTTCAGGAAAATTCGGAGTAGGACCGACTGCTGTCGCGTTAAAGCAGGGCCATGGCATGACTTATGGAGGATTGATAAATCAGATATGGTCTGTCGCCGGACAGGCAGACCGTGCTAATGTAAGTGTGTTGTTCATTCAGCCATTTTTCGTTTTTAACTGGAAGAGCGGTGCGGGTATTGGGGCAACCGGCTATATGACTGAAGACTGGGAATCGAAAACTTTTTCCTCCTATGTTGTGCTCCCTGTTTCAGGTATAACAAAGCTGGGCAAGCAGATCGCGCAGCTCGCAGTAGGCCCGCAGATTCCGATCTCCGGTCCGAACCGCGGAGATTTTGGCTGGCGCGCACAGCTCACATTGATTTTTCCGAAATAAGCAGAGGGACAATTACTTAAACAGTGCAGAACAATATTTTCCGGTTTGGCAGGAACTGCCGAATCCAAACCTCTGTACGGCTGATCGTTGACTAAATAAAAAAGGGCCAGCATAGAAATGCAGCCCGTTTTAAAATCCAATATCCTATGAAAAACCAATAATAGACAGGCAAGACTCGTGCCAATCAATTTCCGCCGTATAAACAGAAGTTGCCCAAAACTAATTTCCCTGAGTTGGACAAAAAATCCCAAATAAATTCTGGCTTGCGGTATTTTGGACATATTAAAATCATCAGGTTGCTTTTACTAATTCATTGAATAACAAAAGAATTTTCTGGTTAATCTTCTTTTTGAAGATCTTAATTTTCCAGGCTCCTGGCCAGACAGGACCCCCTTTGCCATGCGGACCCCTGCCCAGTCAGAACCAGTTAAAGTGGCAGCGTATGGAATACTATGCTTTCGTTCACCTTTCCGTAAATACTTATACTGACATGGCTTGGGGAAACGGAGATGAAGACCCCCGAATGTTTAATCCCACTGATCTGGATTGTCGACAATGGGTTCGCATCTGTAAGCAGGCAGGTATGAAAGGAATTATTCTTACCGCAAAACATCATAGCGGGTTTTGTCTGTGGCCTTCAAAGTATACGGCATACTCCGTAAAGAACAGCCCGTGGAAAAACGGAAAAGGAGACATCGTTTGTGAGTTGGCAGATGCCTGCAAAGAATATGGATTGAAACTCGGCGTTTACCTTTCTCCCTGGGACAGGAACCGTGCAGATTACGGAAAACCGGAATACATCGCTTATTTCCGGAATCAGCTGACAGAACTTCTGACCAACTACGGAGAAATTTTTGAAATCTGGTTTGATGGTGCCAATGGAGGATCCGGATATTACGGGGGCGCAAATGAGATACGTAAAATTGATGCCGCCACATATTACGATTGGAAGAATACTTACAAGCTCGTGCGTTCACTGCAACCAAACATCGTAATCTGGAACGACGGCGGGGACAGGGCAGACCTGCGTTGGGTTGGAACCGAAGCAGGATTTGTGGGAGAAACAAACTGGAGCCTGTTGAATCCAACCGGTGAAGTAACCGAAGATATGCTGCGTTACGGACTGGAAGATGGTAAAGCATGGGTTCCCGCCGAAGTAAATACCTCTGTCAGACCCGAATGGTTTTACCACAGAAAAGAAGACAGCAAGGTGAAGACCCTGCCCCAGCTTATGGACATCTATTATAATTCTATTGGGCGCAATGCCACTTTGCTCCTCAACTTTCCCATCATGCCCAATGGATTAATTAATGAAAAAGACGGGAAAGTGGTTTTACAACTTGCTCAGGCTATAAAGAACGCTTTCGCTGTTAACCTTACAAAAGGAGCCGGCGTCGAATCCTCAAATGTCCGGGGAAATAATCAGCGCTATGGAGCCGGCAATATCATAGATGCAAAAAAAGATACCTATTGGACAACAGATGAGGTTGTGAAAGAACCAACCATAACAATAAATTTCGGCAGACCAGTCTCATTTAACCGTGTACTTATTCAGGAATATATTCCATTGGGACAACGAATACAATCATTTACCATTGAAGCATTGGATGATGGCGTCTGGAAAGAAATTGAAAAAGAAACAACAGTCGGTTATAAACGTATCCTGCGTTTCCCAACCGTTACCGCCACTAAGCTCCGGCTTAGGATTACGGGATCTAAGTGCAGCCCGCTTATCTCCAATCTTGAAGTTTACCATGCTCCGCAAATATTAGCTCCTCCTTTGATTCTCCGTGAACGGTCCGGGACCGTAGTGATCCGGCCGGCCGACCTGGAATCTCAGGTATATTATACACTCGATGGAAGCAAACCTACAACCCTCTCTAAAAGATACAATGGCCCTGTTGAAACCGGAAATGGCAGGCTAACGGTAAAGGCGGTTGCCTATGACCCGAAAACCAGGAAAAGCAGTGACCTGGCTGAGGAACAGTTTAATGTTTCAAGAAAAAACTGGAAAATCGTCGGAATTGTAGATGAAAAAGTCAACTCTATACTGGACGGGGATGTCAATACGCAATGGTATCAGGATAAGAATCTGAAAATGCCTGTAGATATTATAATTGACCTGGATACAACAGCGTTCGTGGCCGGTTTCAGATACCTGCCCGACCAGCATTGGTGGGCATCCGGTATTATTACAAACTATAGTTTCATGATTTCGCAGGATGGCAACATATGGAAGGAAGTTGCAAAAGGTGAGTTTCCGAATATCAAAAATAACCCTTTGTGGCAGTCAGTAACTTTTAGGCCTGAAAAAGCCCGGTATGTCAAACTACGGGCACTACGAAATACTCAGGACAATGATGCAGCCGGCTATGCCGAAATTGATGTGATTACCCGTTAAGTATTATTCTCACTGATAGCCCCGGTGACACGTCTTGTTGATTGCGACTTGTAATTTGCTTACGATTTCGCATAATGAAGTGCAATCACACCACATGTAAACGTTTTAGACTCTACAAATTTCAGTTTGGTTGTACCGGTTATATTCTTAAATAGCGGCATGCCCTGACCCAATATAATCGGATTGACAAACAGCCAGAACTCGTCAATGAGTCCCTGATTCAGTAGTGATTGCGAAGCACGTGGACTTCCAAATATTAAAATATTTTTATCGCCCCGATGCTTTATGCTATTGATTTTCTCCGAAAGCTGGTCGTTGATCACGGTGGTGTTCTGAAGCCCGGTTTCTTTCATGGTCCTGGACAACACAACTTTTGAAACACGGTTGTACCAGGTTGAATGTTCTATGTCGTGTTTGGATGCGTTTGGCTGTTCACCCGCTTTTGGCCAATAGCTTTGCATCATTTCATAGGTTACCCGCCCATAGAGTGCAGTGTCAGCCTGTTCTGTCATTGTTGCAACAAAATCAAACATTTCTTCATCCACTTTTATCCAGTCCATTTCTCCGTTAAGCCCTGCCACAAAACCATCGAGAGAAGTGTGCATGAAGAATATTAAATTTCTCATCTTGTATATTTATTAATTCGCAATCTTTCCCTTTGATTTTTGGGGTGTCGGACTAAGCCTGAATGCGACACTCAAATTTATGCCGCCGGATTGATCCCGTTTAAGCATTTTAGAAACTCAGTTAATTTTGGTTCTGAATAAAGCACGATATTTACTAATAAATTTAGTACTTATTTTAATTGATAAACTCAAAAGTTTTCAATTTCTCCCGCAAAATCTTCTTAAATGAAGAATAAGAAAGGGCTGGAAATACCTGCTATACCGGCGGTACTGCTGTCCATCATCAGTTTTCAATGTGGCGCTGCCCTTGCAAAAGGGATATTTCCTGTTTTGGGTGCAGTTGCAACTGCTTCGTTGAGAATTGTTTTGTCTGCTGTCATCCTGGTCATTTTTAACCGGCCCAAATTCCGGAATATGACGGCAGCTCAATGGAAAGCCGTTGCATTGTATGGTTTGACATTAGGGGCAATGAATATTATTTTCTATATGGCCATTGCGCGGATCCCGCTTGGCCTGGGTGTTGCCCTTGAGTTCATCGGACCGCTTGCGCTGGCGCTTACCGGTTCAAAACGACCGCTGGATTTCTTATGGGTGGTATTGGCCGCTGCAGGAATCATACTGATTGAACCCTGGGGAAGCAACTCGGTAGATATTGTTGGTGTTGTTCTTGCCCTGGTTGCCGGAGCATTATGGGCGGCTTATATTTTAATCGGCGGGCATATTTCTAAAATAATGGACGGAACCAAGGCCGTGACGATCGGGATGATCTTCGCTTCTGCCCTGGTGTTACCCATAGTCATCGCTGACGGGCACTTAATGCATCTCAGGCCCTCAATGTTCGCATCAGGCCTGGCGCTTGCTTTGCTTTCAAGCGCAATACCTTTTACGTTGGAGATGAAGGCGCTAGGCAAAATTCCCGCAAAAACATTCAGTATATTAATGAGTCTGGAGCCCGCCATGGCAGCATTGTCCGGTCTTATCTTTCTCCATGAATACCTGACATTCTATGAATGGCTGGCGGTAACCCTGATTATTGTTGCAAGTGCGGGAGCTACACTGACCCATAAAAAACCTGTACAGATAGTACCTGAAAACTGACAGGTCGGCCAAATATTCTCTGCTAACGCCTCCACATATGCGCGCTGTGGGGCTGTTTTTATAAATCCCCTGCACTGTATTATTCAAATTCTTTAAATTTATAGGCGGTATTCGACAAATAATTTTCTCACACTAAAACAAAATAATTTTATGGGGAACACAAAATTCTTGCTGCTCATTTTAGGCATTGTGGTGCTGACAGGTTTTAAATTCAGTTCAAACGGACCCGGAATTGAAGCCGGTCTTTTTAAAGTGACCATTATGTATCCTGGCGGAAAGGACAAAACCTTTGACATGGACTATTATGAAAAATCGCATATGCCGATGATGGCCGGGATTTTGGGCAAGAACCTGAAATTCTATGAAATTGATAAGGGGATATCAGGCAGGACACCCAATGACGAACCACCGTATGTGGCTGTCGGTTATTTCTACTGTTATAATGTTGCTGAATATGGACAGGCCATAGCGAAAAACAGGGATACCGTTTTAAACGACATAAAAAAATACACCAATATTCAACCCGTTATATTGATAAGCGAAATCAGACAGGTGAAATAGGCAGATTAGATCAGCTCATAAAAACAATCCTGTCCGAAATCTTCCTGCCGTGGTTCTCAGCGTTATTTAACGATGATGACGAACAAGGACATGGTAACAGAACAAAGCCTCCTGAAAATTCAGGAGGCTTTGAAGATTATGGTCGCTCTAAAAAATAAAATAATCAGGGAGTAGTGACAACTTTTACAACCCGGTAGATCGAGATCCCCCGCCTGGTCGTTTCAAGTTTTGTGATCATCCCCAATCCCTTAGTTGGAAAGACGAGTTTTGGATCCGTGTAGGGCATTAGTACGTCGCCAAGGGTTTTGTAAAGGTCGAATGAAATCGTCGTAAACTTGATATTATCGCCCAGTGGTGCCAGTATAATGGCATTACCCCATCCAACCTGATTGGTTTGACCCTTGTCCATTGCCGCTTTGATAAATGGCTGCCAGTATTTCTTTTCCAGACCAAGCAGACTGTCCGGGTAATCAGTGTTGTGATATATCATCGACACATAGTTGAAATCCTTGGCCGGTACTGCTTTCGAAGCCTGCGCCCAGTCATGGTCGTGCAGGAAGAATTCACTGGTAGTTGTTGTAAAACTATAGTCTTCCATATCACTCATCTTAACACCGGCTGTTGTTTCAATATCAGTGGCATTCCACATAGTCATGGCTTTGTCAATATCAGGATAGGTGTTAATGAACAAAAAATTGGACGAGTTTGGCAGATCGTAGCCCCCTACTTTTTCAAAGATTCCCCAGAAAGACATGGTTTTATTGTCTACCGCTTTCTGTGCAACTTTCGCCCAGTATGTGGTTTCCCTTTTGATGAATTCGTCGATTTTGTCGTTTGGCACCCGTCGGTACTGATAGACGGTTACTGACCGGTCCGGCATTGTAGTCTGAGCCTGGACATTTGTCTGAAACCCAAAAAAGATTATGGTGGCAGAAATGAAATAAAACAGAAAATGAATCCTTTGGCTGGAATTTTTCATGATGGCGTTATTTTGAAGGTTAAGAGAAGGCAGATGAAGAGGGAGCGGGTAATCAGGCGCAGAAGGTAACCTATTTGAATTGGGAAACCTAAATTATAAATAATTCAAATTTTGATTTTCTCCTTTTCCCCAACTCCTGTCAGCATAATGATGCTGAATATCCATGATTTCAACCCGGAATGACAGCTGTTAGTAAAAAATCCCAAAATGATATTTGATGCCAGCGCGGTTCAATTTTCAGCCCGTCATCCTGTTCAGCGAAATAAGACAGGTGAAATAACCTCGGTTGGATGGTCACATTAACATTGCACCACAGATACCTCCGCCGATAAGAAAATAAATACCGGCACCAATCAACAATTTCCTGGCGTTATCAGGCCTGGTTTTAAGTCTGTTCAGGCCTAAGATGAGCATGATGATCGCCGGGATATGGCAAACGAGGTAGATAATTATTATTAAAGGCAGTATTCCGTCCATGGTATTCCTATAAAGATGAAGATTTAAGTTTCTCGAGATATTCCTTTTTTTCATCTCTGTAGAAAAGATTCATGGTCTCAAAAGGAATGATTTTATTATCCTTGTTTACAATATGAACGCATGATTTTTTTATGGCTCTCACATCAAAATTGTGAGCATCTATGAATTGCATAATAATTATTCTGAACAGGTTATCATAACCCAGTGTGGGAGCTTCCACAAAGGGCAGGCAACAGAGCAGGCTATGTAATTTGGATGACGCCCTGTCTGTGGAGGTTCCTGTACTAAATATCTCAAACATTCTCCGGTGCAAACCTTCATCCTGCTCATATACAATCGTATTCTTGCTGTTATCCAGCAGATCGGCCGGATTGATATAGCGTGTCAGCGGAATATGGTTACCATCTAACTTCAACACGTATCCCATTGCCAGCGCATCGGGGTTACAGGGAACAGGAATTAAATCGTCCGGAGTGAATAAGTCTGTTTGTTCAAGTAGTTTTCTTCTTACTTCAGTTAGGGTAATCCGGTCCGTTTCATGGTTGAAATGCTCCAGCCTGCCCGCTATCTGCGTGGGTTGAAAAGTTACCCCTCTTACGCATTTTTGCTGAAGACCGTACTCAATGACTTTGCCAATTTCATCGTCATTAAGACCTTTTTGAAGTGTGACAACCAATGTAGTGGAAAGATTCAGCTGATTCAAATGTTCGATTGCCTTCTCCCTGATTTTTTTAAGATTTGCTCCCCGTAAGCTTAGCAGCGCATCCTCCTTAAAAGAATCAAACTGCAAATAGATTTCGAAGTCTGGAGAATAGTATTTTAAACGTTTAGCAAATTCAAAATCTTTGGCGATTTCAATTCCATTGGTATTCACCATCAGATGCTTTATGGGCAGCGTCTTTGCATAGTCAAGAATCTCGAAAAAATGCGGATGGATAGTAGGTTCTCCGCCGCTGATCTGCACGACGTCCGGTTCGCGCTCATTGCTGACAATGGTATCCAGCATGGCTTTTACTTCTTCAAATGTCCTATGCCGCCCCTGCGTCGGAGAAGAACCGGCATAACAGGTAGGGCAGGTCAGGTTGCACCTGTCTGTTATCTCAATGATGGTAAGGCAGGAATGTTGTTCGTGGTCGGGACAGAGTCCACAGTCATAAGGACATCCGTAATGTGTTTTTGTGTTGAACGTATAAGGCACTTCGGATGCCTTATTATAGTTCCGGATATTTTTATAATAAGCAATATCGTCTGCGATTAGCACTTTAGAATTACCGTGATCCGGGCACCTCTTCAGCATAAACACCTTGTCATCTTCGAAAACGATTTTGGCATCAATGCGTTTTAAGCATTCCGGGCACAGGCTTATCGTATAGTCGTAGTAGATATATTTCCTAGTGGGCATTTTTCAGGGTCATTTTAAGGGTTGGCAGGTAATATATCCAGCAAATTATGCAGAGCCATTGAATACTGCTAAGTCCCATTATATAAAAAACATTGGGCTTAATAAACTCAATAAAAAAGCGAAAACCAAAATAAGATATCATAAATGTCTTAAACAAGGCTCCGCTGCTTTTACCCGGACGGGAGTAAAACTGCTTCAGGGTGATAAACAGTAAAACTAAAAATACGATCTCATACAAGGAGGTGGGATGCCTTGGCAGTCCGTCTCCCAGATTCATACCCGTAAATAAACCGGTAACGGAGCCATAGGTGAATTCTTTGGTGCCGCTTAAGAAACAACCGACGCGGCCGATTATGATTCCCAGGATAATCGGGAAAGTAAACAGGTCGCCGGAAGATCGTCCTTCTCCTATTATTTTTTTTGAGATTTCAACACCTATCAGGCCTCCGAACAGGCCACCCATGACAGATTTGGTATTAAGCAGTTGAATGATGTTGATGTTGTTAAATGAAACCAGGGGATTTTCCAGGAACCCCATCAGTCTTGAACCGAGCAGTGCGCCCAAAATCGCACCAAGAATTATTGAAAGTCTGTTTCTGTCAGAAATTTCATCGTCAGACTTCTTTCGCAGGAAAATGTAGTATCTGAATGCGATAAAAAAAGCCAGGTATTCCAAAACCAGGTGAATATTTATCCTGATTCCCAATATGACAGGTTCAAATGGTATCGCCACTTATAAATTGTTCTTCTTAAGCTCACTCACGGCATGATCAGCAGCTCTGGCGGTAAAAGCCATATAAGTAAGTGAAGGATTCTGACAGGCGGCAGATGTCATAAAAGCGCCGTCGGTTACAAAAACATTCGGCGCATCCCAGACCTGGTTCCATTTATTTAGCACACTGGTTTTGGCATCCTTACCCATACGCGCCGTCCCCATTTCATGGATACCTCGGCCCAGGTATGGATTGCTATCAGTCGACTGAATATGTTTTACTCCTATTGACTCCAGCATTTCGATGGCATCATTGAGCATATCCTTACGCATTTTCTTTTCGTTCTCTTTCAATTCCGCATCAAAGGCCAGAACATTTAGTCCCCATTTATCTTTTCTCGTTTTATCCAGCGTCACTTTATTTTCATGGTAGGGAAGCGTTTCACCGAAGCCACCTATTCCAAAAGTCCATGGTCCCGGTTCGCTAAGTTTCTCTTTCAAATCCGTACCAATAGAATATTCTGATCCGGCATTTTGATCCCAGCCCAAGCGACTGCCTCCACCCTGATAACCAAAACCCCGCAGATAATCGCGTTTGTCGCCAAAGAAATTCCTGTAGCGCGGAATATAAATTCCGTTGGCCCTGCGGCCATAATAATATTTATCCTCAAACCCTTCAACGATACCTCCTGCGGAAACGTCCAGGTGATGGTCCATCACATTATGACCCAACTCTCCGCTACTACTTCCCAGTCCATCGGGCCATATATCCGTTGCAGAGTTCATCAATATCCAGGTGCTGTTGAAAGTAGAGGCATTCAGGAAAATGATCTTTGCATAGTAAGTGTACGTTTGATTTGTCTGCGCATCCAGCACTTCCACACCGGTAGCTCTTTTCTTATCCTTGTCATACAAAACTTTGGTAACAATACTCCATGGACGAAGGGTAAGGTTTCCGGTTTTCATCGCTGCAGGAAGTGTAACCGATTGTGTGCTGAAATAGCCGCCGAATGGGCATCCAAACCAGCACTTATCGCGATACATACATTGTCTTCCGTTCATGGGTACCGTGGCGTGACCGCAGCGGCCGATGATCATCTTTCTCGATGACTTATAGTGATCTTTGAAGCGCGCTGAAAGATCTTTCTCCACGCAATTCATTTCCATAGCGGGAAGGAAATGACTGTCGGGCAATTCTGGCAGGTTCTCTACGGAGCCGCTGACACCCGCAATTTTTTCGACATAAGTGTACCAAGGTTCAATATCCTTATAACGTACAGGCCAGTCGATGGCAATGCCGTCCCTTGCATTTTCTTCAAAATACATATCACTCAGCCGGTACGTTTGTCTGCCCCACAGTAAGGAGCGACCTCCCACATGATAGCCCCGGAACCAGTCAAACCGTTTTATTTCTGTGTAGGGCGAATCCTGATCACTCGCCCACCAGGAAAGATTTCTTTCATTCAACGGGTAATCCCTTTTTAGTACAGGGTAGTTTTTAATCATCTCCTGGGTACGACGGCCCCGGTGCGGATAATCCCAGTCTTCCTTTGATGCCTCAGTGTAATCTTTGATGTGAACGATGTCCATGCCACGTTCCAACATGATGGTTTTCAACCCTTTTTCAGTAAGCTCTTTAGCAGCCCACCCTCCGCTGATGCCTGATCCTACCACGATTGCATCATAAATATTATTTGCCATATAATGTCCTTATCCCCTAACACAGGGTTTTTAGTTAATATAAACTTTTCAATACGAAGCCTAAGGTAAGATGCAATTTTTGCAGGGCAAAACCATTCAATTAGACAATCAGTAGTTATTGGAAGCACGGCGCCGGTCTTTCCAAACCATCCTTAAATAACGCTATTGAATGCCAACTTCCGATCATTTGCCCAAGTCGACAGATGTTCAATTACTTTTGTATGCTTAATAATATCCCGTCCGCCTCTCTTTGATTATTCCCTTATCAGCGGTAGTTTTTTTTCTCTACAATTTCATCTTTAATTCTCTGCCTTATATCAATTTTTGCACCCGTGAAACAAAATATAAAAGTTCCAAATTCTCTTGCATATCTATTCGTAATTGAGTCGGCAAGAATTGAATTTTGAAAAAATGGCGAAGTCTCCTTAATCTCCATATTTGCATCTGGTTGCTCCTTAACCCTAATTAAGTTTTCATATTTCTTTGTTAAGTCAAACCAATTAATATAATCCGCGTTGAATGAAACTGCTCTTATTCCCTTGTTTGTATAATAATTTATTGCACCAGCCTGTCCGTAATTGTCACAAAGAACAAGTGTGTTGCCCGCGTTTGGTAACCTTGAATAAACGCTATCAACCTTAAAGGCAAGTTCCTTCCAGCTAAGCATATCTGCGAAATCCTGAGGCAATAAATGGTCCTTCCCATCTTCCCAACGCAGTAGTCCGAATCTCCTATAGTTTTCCGAATGCTGAATGATATACTCTGGACTTTTATCTGGAAAGGCAACGTTTAAAACAGGAATAAATAAAAGTAAGGGGATTATTACGAAAACGGGTTTCAAATGAGTTTTCCAGCCATTTTTCAATATTTCACCAAGATATTTAGAACCAAAAGCTATATAAATTGGGTAAATACCGATAGCATAGTAATCTTTTGCTTTGAAATACAGAAAAATAGCCAAAGTGAATAACAAGGACCAAAAGAAAAATCGATATGGCCTGAATGGTTTATAAAAGAGCAAAGCATATAGAGAAGATAAAATTACCAAGGTAGAACCAATAAAGAAAAGCAATTGAGATTTAATGAAATTTATTCTGCTTACATTAACCAATTGGGTTTCTGCCAGCATTTTTAAATGATGAAATACCGGAAACCCATTATTGTATTGCCACACGAGATTAGGTGAAATTATAAATAGTGCCAGAGCTGCTGCAATATATAATTTAGGTTGTATGAAAATTTTTCTTTGCTCTGACAACATTAAAGCAGGGACAAGACCTAACAGGAGAAATAAAATATTATACTTATTTAAAAAGCCAATTGCGAATACGATTGAACCAATAATCAGCCATTTAAGATTGCCCGTCTTAACGTATTTGAGTAAAGTGAAATAGAGAGATGTCCAACACAATACATCAAAAGAATTGGGTTGATATAAAATATTAAGCCTTAAAAGAGCAGAAAACAATATACAAGTAGCACCTAAAATCAAAGCAAATAAATTTCCCTCCAATTCTTCAGTCGCTTTCCAAACTATATAAATTGTCAAAGCCCCATAAACCGCAGGGAACAATTTTATCCAGAATATTGTATTCCCGAGTAGTTGAATGATGTACGATGTCCAGGAAGTAAAAGGTGGAACTGAAATAAAACCCCAGGCTAAATGATTGCCCTGGTCTATGTGCAGATATTCATCCCTGTGCAAGTCATAATCAGGACTTAGAAGCAAAAATTGCAATAGGAACTTTATTGCAATAAATCCTATTAAAATAATAGTACTTTTTTTCATTGAGCGATGCCTGCTTATAATACCGCCGATACTCTAATTTATGATATAAGGTGCTTCGTCTGAAAAGATATTCACCTTGATTCCCAGTAGTGTTACTTTCCTATTTGAAAAAGTAACTCCCGTGATTCAGGTGGTTTTGAGGGGAATAAGTGACAGTTTTGTAACTACTTTTTGGGTTGTGAACTATCAAACCCCCGGGGGAGTGTACCGTGCTTAAATTTCGGGAAGAATCACGGGAAAAAATTGGCACCTGAAACATCACCTCAAATAATTTTATACATTTATAACGGAAACGGCAGGCTAATCAATCACCCTGGGGAACATGACAATTTCGCCCGCTCCTAACTACTAAAATTGACTTTCCCATGGACGCGCCCCACATGGCTTCGACCGTATGGCCCCCTCATAAAAGACTCATTTTCCGGTTCCTCTTTCTTTATTTTGTTCTGTATTGCTTCCCATTTCCACTCGATGCCTTTGAATTCCTTGAGCCCGTCGCTCGCCCTTATTTCAATCTTATAGACTGGCTGATACCGCTGGTGGGTAAAAAATGGTTTAACCTTACGGCCCATGTCGCTTTCCCCACATTTGATAAAGTGGATGACAGCTTCTATGGACTTGTTTTTACATATTTTATTCTCATCCTTTCTGCACTTGGGACCGTGATCTGGAGTGTTATCGATCGAAGGGCAAAAAATCATGAGAGACTATTTCAACTGCTGAAACTTTACCTGCGGTATTTTCTCGCGTCCTACCTTCTTGGTTATGGATTTGTAAAAGTGTTCCCCTCACAATTCCAGGCAATTACCGCTTCAAGATTAACTATGACTGTTGGAGACCAGAGCCCCATGCTGCTGGCCTGGAACTTCATGGGTCATTCTGTCGTTATGCAAAGACTGAATGGTTTGTTGGAAGTGATAGCCGGTCTCTTACTATTGTTCAGACGAACAACCACCCTGGGAGCTATTTTATCGACGGGAGTGTTCAGCTTTGTTGTGATGATGGACTTTTGCTTCAATGTTCCCGTCAGGCTCCTGTCAAGTCATCTGCTTGTTATATCCCTGCTATTGGTGTTGACTGATGGCCGGCGATTGATGAATGTTCTTGTTCTAAACAGACCTGCTAGTGCATTAGTCTATCGGCCATTGATCCATCATCCCGTTGGCCGGAAAGTATTTACTGCTTCACTTGTGGTTCTTGCATTTTGTTTGTTGTATTCTACCGTCGTAAAGGGTCTCGATGCAGAAAAGACTTTCGGACAAAAAGTACCTCGCGGACCCTTGTATGGCGTTTATGACACAGATTATTTCCTGCGGAACCGGGATACGATCCCGCCCGCAAATGCTGACAGCCTTCGATGGAAACAACTGGTGATTGACGGTCAGGCCTGGAACCAATCCAGTGTTATAAAATTTAATAATGATAAAAGGGTAAGCTTCACGATACACACTGATACTGTGAAACGAATACTCAGCATCCAATCCTTAACGGACACTACTAAAAAATATTCCTTTGGTTATACTATTCCCGATTCAATGCATATCGTTATTAAAGGCCGATGGAACAACGATAGCCTTGAAGTGTTGATGACCAGACACGATCTCTACAATTATTTGCTTTACAGGGAGAAATTCAAGTGGATAACCGACTGATATTTCATAGCGCTGTTATAAGCCATTTTACTTTTTGCTGTTGTTCGCAAAGGTTAATGTGTCAAAATAGATGGTCAGCGATTGTAGTTTGCCGTTTTTGGCTGTCCAAATTTCAGCAACATTGCCGTTTACTTCTTTTCCGTTTGAAAACCTTAAATCGTAGTTTCCGATAACGCAGGCGCTGTTGCCCTGAATTATCATCTCTTTTACACGCATTGCGGTAAATACTTGTGAAAAGCGTTTGATAACTTCAATGTAAGCCTGTTTTCCAATAAGAGGCTCTGTCTTTGTCATATCACCGCCCGTATACTGAAAGTCCTCGGCAATCACGTTTTCCCAATTTGCCTTTTCGGCAAATCCCCTATAGTAGTTTTCGAGCAATTCTTTCATATTCTTAACTTTTTTCTCTAAAGTTACAACGTCAGACCTCGCGATTGCAAATACTTGTCTTATCTTTTCTCAAACACCTATCGTATGGCCGTTTCCTGAGATTAAACGCTACTTCATCTGCTGGGAAATCAACTGAGCCGTAGTGGTTAGACGCGACGGAGTATCCAGGAAATCATAGAGAATCTCTACAAACCACTTCTGGCGATCGGCATACACAAAATGAGTCGTCCCCGGCAAAATGCAGAGCAGCGAACCAGGTATGTCCTCGTGAATCTCCAACAGATGCTCATTGCGAACAGCATCGCGGTCACCTCCCATGATCATAACATCGGCCTTGATTTTTCCCAGATCGGATGCTTTTATGTGAGGCTGATCCACCAAAAGTCTGAATTGCTTGCTTCTAATGCTGTCGTTCTTAACCACGGCCCACATTTTGTCTAATAAAGGGAGCAGGGCCGGATCTATTGCTGTGGTGTCGGGTCTCAGGTTGGGGCCCGAGGCCAGAAGTTTTTTCACTTTTTTTGGATAGTTGATCGCCATGAGCAAACCAACAATGCCACCGTCGCTATGCCCCCAGATGTAAGCAGAGTCTATTTTCAGATAATCTAGTAAAGCATTCAAATCCGAGGCCATTTGCTCATAGGTGAGATACCCCAGGGGACAATCGCTCTTTCCATGACAACGGCTATCCAGCGCAATAACCATATAATGACAGGCAAACTCAGGAATTAAATTGGCACGACTTGCGATCGAGCCACCATTGCCATGCAGTATAACGAGTGGTTTGCCATGACCATAGATTTCGTAGTAAATTTTTACACCATAGTGAATGTAAAAGCTGCCTGCCTCGGGATCGTTGCCATAAACAGGCGAAGTGTTTTGCGCACACAGCTCGCCAAATGAAAGTAGCGCAATGGTAATAATTAATTTAAGTGACACGGTGAACGTTTCGCATTTGGACGTCTCGGCTGTCTATTTGGTTACATCGTCTGGAATCTAACCTGAATAGCCGTATCGGCAACCTGGTCAATCCTTCAGCGGTCTTTTCTTGATCATACCACCCCGGGTGTCTTTCACACTGCTCGTGATCACAAATGCATTCGGGTCTATTTTTTCAATCTCCGCATTTAATTTACTTACTTCCAGCCGGGTGATGACGGTGTAAATGATTTTTATTTCCCCTTCCATATGCCCTCTTTTTCCAAATCCTTTTTCACCTTTGAATATGGTCACACCCCGGCCCATTTTTTCGATGATCATCGTTCTGATGGTTTCGGCCTTCACGGATATGATGGTTATCGCGGTGTATTCTTCAATACCCTCAATAACGAAATCCACGGTCCTGGAAGCGGAGAAATAAGTCAGTATGGCATACAACGCTGTTTCAACCGAAAGGACCCAGGCTGCGACGGAAAAAATCAGGATATTGATGATCATGATAATGTCCCCTACCGTTAATCCCAGTTTTTTCGTAAGACTGATCGCAAGCACTTCTGTTCCGTCAATAACGGCGCCACCTCTTACTGCCAGGCCAGTGCCCAGTCCCAAAAAAAATCCTCCGAAGATGGCAATGAGCAATTTGTCATGCGTTACCTGCGGATAGTGGATAAAGCCCACAACAATCGCGAGCACCGAGATGGCAATAGCCGTCTTAATTGCAAACAGCCTGCCGACCAGTTTATACCCTATCACCATGAAGGGGATATTGACTAAAATCAGCAGATAGGGTAATGACAAATGAGTCAATGCTGAAATGAGCAGGGATATACCGGTAGCGCCGCCATCAATGAATTTGTTGGGAAGCAAAAAGCCCCGCAATCCAAAACCTGCGGAAAGTACTCCGAGAGAAATCAGAAATATGTCTGCCAGGAACCTTCTGAATGAAATGATCCTGTTCCGCTGGTATCTTGCTTTCCTGTACCAGGAAATGGTGTGGTGTTCACCCACGACAGTATTTTTTACCCGCAACAGTGCTTGGCTAATTTTATATGAACGGGCTGACCGCATCCTAGCTATATGGTTGAAACCGGTGAATCATTATTTTGCATCCACATGCCAGCTAATTTATATGTTAACGACAGTACAATAGCGCCTGTAAACAACCCGATAAAACCCGAAAGCATAAATCCGCCAAGAGCACCAATGAAAATTACCAGCATAGGCACTGGTGCTCCCTTACCCATTAATAAAGGCTTAAGCACGTTATCACTCAATCCGCAAATGAGAATTATTACAGCCCAGAGGGTGGCAGGTAAAGGTTCTTTTACCGAATAGATATATACTATTACCGGAATGGCCACCAATGCGCCGGGCAACTGCACAAGCGCCAGTACAAAAACCAATAAAGCCCATACACCTGCAAATGGAACACCAGCCAGCACAAAACAAATTCCCATAATTACAAATTGGATGAATGCAACTCCTAAGATGCCTTTGGCAACGTTACGTACAGTTTGAATGACCACTATGGTGTACTCCTGACTTTTGTTACCTAATAATTTTTTCATAAACATCCCAATGGCTTTTTTAACCGAGTCGCCATAGGCAAATAATACGCCCATTATGATGATGGATAAACTGAACATCATGATGTTTGAGAATAATCCACGCATGGCGCCAACAAACTTTTGTGTGGCTGATACTATTTGCGCCTTATACTTTACAACTCCCGATTCCAAATTTGAGTTCAACAAACTCCATGCATTGTAAATTTTTTTTCCTACTATAGGCCAGTCGGCAACTTTAGCATTGGGTGGAGGTATCACCACCGTTTTTGAATCAATGGCTTCTTTAAACCCCTTGATTTCATCTATGATGGATGTGATCATAAATATGGAAGGGACAAGTATGATGCAAAGCAAAACGATGGTGATCATACTGCTTGCAAGCGCTTTCTTTCCCTTAACAAGTTTCAGCACGATTTTAAATAAAGGATATAATGTTATGGCAAGGATAACACCCCATAAAAGTGTCATTGCAAAAGGCAATACAATCATGACACTCCAGGTTATAAGTAAAGCCACCATGATCAATTTAATGAACAGGTCAATAGTCTTTTTTTCTGTTGATGCATTACTGACTTGTGTGTCGTCCATGGTAGTAGAAGTTTGGGTTTAATAAATATTGACCTCCTCCCTAAAATTCCGCTATTCCATTGGGTTTCAGCGGAATTTGTAACGCCGATGTAAACTTAAGGTATTAATGATTCACTCATAGCCGGTTAGCCTCGCGACATTCCATAAGCCAGCTGAACATCCTGAATGCTTTCAGAAATCGCAATCGAGCCACCATTGCCATGCAGTATAACGAATGGTTTGCCATGACCATAGTCTTCGTAATAAATTTTTACACCATCGCGAATGTAAAAGCTGCCTGCCTTGGGATCGTTGCCGTAAGCAGGCGAAGTGTTTTGCGCATACAGCCCGCCAAATGAAAGAAGCGCAATGGTAATAATTAATTTCATGTATCGTTATCGCACAAACCGTTGCAATCCCGTACAGTTGATCTAAAACCTGAGGTACAATTGATTGATTAGTAAGGCATTTAAATATGGCACACCCCTTGGGTTCCCAGAGTCTAAATGGCCGCGTCATGCTCAAAAACTATCTCCTTGTAGCGTTTCGGAATTTCAGCCGCAATAAGGTCTTTTCCCTGATCAATATCCTTGGTCTCTCCATCGGCATCAGCGCCTCGCTGGTGATCTTCCTGATCGTTCAATACGCATATAGTTTTGACCGTTTTGAAAAAAATGCCGGCCGCATGTTCAGGGTAGTCAGCGACTATTCCTTTCAGGGTGAACCCGGTCATACCCGCGGTATCCCGGCTCCGCTCGCCAACGCAATTGGCAACGACCTAAGTGGCATTGATAATATCGTGAGCTTTCGCTATTATTCACCGGAGAAAGTTTCCACGCCCAATACAGGTGGCACAAATGCTTCTTCAGGTGTTACGAAGAATACCGATCCTGTCAAACCCACGATATTCAAATACCAGCCGCATATCATTTTTGCAGATGCTCATTATTTTGATATGCTGCCCTATCGCTGGCTTGCGGGCAATAAAAAAACTTCCATTAGCCGGGAGGGCCAGGTCGTGCTCAGCGAAAGCCGCGCCAAATTGTATTTCCCAAACCGGTCTTTTGCAGACATGCTGGGACAAACCATTGTGTACGACGACTCGATCTCTGCGATGGTTTCCGGAATTGTCGCGGACCTCAATCAGCAGGGCAACACGGATTTCAATTTTCTGGAATTCATTTCTCTGAAAACCATCCTCACAAATACAAATCTGCAAAAATCAATGGACTGGTCTGAATGGGGATCTACCACCAGCGATCAGCAGCTCTACCTGCAATTAAGTAACAAAACGACCCCTTCATCCGTAGAAAAAAGATTAAAGAATATTTTTGAGACAAACCAGGGTGATAATGCGAAAAAGAATCATTTTACCTGGACCTATCGCCTGCAGCCTCTGAATGATATTCATTTCAACTCATCCTACGGTACATTCGATTCGCCTGTCGCCAACAAACCCACCTTATTGGGGCTGACACTGACCGCAGCCTTTTTGATCGGTATCGCCTGCATCAATTTCATCAACCTGACTACGGCCAATGCGGCGCAGAGAGCCAAGGAAATCGGTGTGAGGAAAACCATGGGCAGTTCAAGGGGTCAGCTGATGCTGCAGTTTTTAGGAGAAACTTTTCTTCTCACGACGACAGCCACCATTTTATCCGCAGTTCTTACACCAATAATCGGAAAACTATTCTCATCCTTTATTCCCGAGGGT
>Ga0207691_10000165_pt1 | contig 61255 bp, 47 predicted proteins | sample KBSM13metaG_FD_184327 | JGI IMG/M metagenome (GOLD analysis project Ga0207691, IMG submission 184327) | Miscanthus rhizosphere microbial communities from Kellogg Biological Station, Michigan, USA - KBS M1-3 metaG (SPAdes) (version 2) | ecosystem: Host-associated > Plants > Roots > Rhizosphere >...
GGCCCCCCGCACCGCTACCGCGAATTGTTTCGCCAGCTGAAGGCCGCCGTGGCCATCGAGCAATGACAAGGAATGTGCTGACGTGGCCGATACGCTGACCATCGGACTTGTTTCCATTTCCGATCGCGCCTCGGCGGGCGTGTACGAGGACAAGGGACTACCCGGGCTCCATGAATGGCTGACGGCGGCGTTGCAATCGCCGTGGACCACGCTTACCCGGCTCATTCCCGACGAACAGGCCGTCATAGAGCGCACGCTGGTCGAACTGGTCGATATCCACGGCTGCAGCCTGGTGTTCACTACTGGGGGCACTGGGCCGGCGCCACGCGATGTCACGCCCGAGGCGACACTCGCCGTCGCGCACAAGGTACTGCCGGGCTTCGGGGAGCAGATGCGCCAGGTCAGCCTCAAGTACGTGCCGACGGCGATCCTGTCGCGACAGGTCGGCGTCGTGCGCGGCCGCGCGCTGATCCTCAACCTTCCCGGTCAGCCCAAGGCAATCAAGGAAACCCTCGACGGCGTGTTCCCGGCCGTTCCCTATTGCGTCGACCTGATTGGCGGTCCGTATATCGAAACGCACGACGGCGTGTGCCGGGTCTTCCGGCCCAAGAGCGCCGTTCGGCCGTCGAACGAGCGGTGAGCGCCGCAGGCCGTCCCAAGGCGCGAATTGCTCCCCTCTGGGGGCAGCGCAGCCGCCGAATTGAGTAGTGAGGCGGCAAGCGTGGGGGTCCTCACCTATTCTTCGAGCAGGATTTCCGTGCGCGTCGCGGGCTCCTGCCGGTAGAAGCGGGCGAACTGCTGGTACACGGCAAGAAACTCGTGGCGCAGCAGCGTCGGCTCGACGAAGAACACTTCCGACAACACCGCAAAGAATTCGGCCGGGCTCTCCGCCGCATAGGGGTCGATGGCAGTACGGTCGCCACGCTGCACGCGCATCTGGAAATGCTCGTAGGCCGCCAGCATCGTCTTCTTCCAGATGTGCGGCGGCATCTCTGCCGGCAACGGTGGACAGCCGTTGGCGGCGCCGTTGCGCATGTCGAGCTTGTGCGCGAACTCATGGATCGCCAGGTTCATACCCGCCGTCGTCCAGTCTGAACTTGCTTCGACATCGGCCCACGACAGCACCACCGGCCCGCCCAGGATCGCCTCGCCCGCCATCGGGTCCTCGTTGCGATGCACGACGCCCGCCTCGTCCTCCCATTCCCAGCCGGGAACGAATTCATCCGGATAGATGATGATGTTCTGCCAGCCGTCGTAATACGAGAGGTCGTGGTTGAGAATCAGTACGCAGGCCTGCAGCGCGATCACTACGCGCTGACGCGGCATCACCCGGTGGCCGCGCGCGCCGATGATGTTCTTTGCATGCAGGAACAACACGACTTTTTCGCGCAGGCGTCTCAGCTCGTCTTCCGTATAGATGGCGAGGAACGGCAACGACTCCAGCGAATCGCGCCACAGCGCATCGGGAATTGCCTGCGATTTCAGGACGCGCTGCTGTTGCCAGCGGCGTAGGGTTCCGAACATTTAGGGCCTGTTAACACTACATTCGCGTGAGCAGCGCGACTCCTGCGGCCCCAACGAGGAAGCAACGATGCCATGGGGCCGCAGGGACCGCGCCCCATTGGGTGATCCTTCAGAAATGGCGCACTCTTTGTTGCCAATGCTCGCCGGGGAGCCTGCCCCGGCTCTGCTTGTCGCCTCGATTGCGCCATTTCTGAAGGTCACGCTCATGTGAATGTAACGTTTAGAGGCCCTAGTCCTTGGCCCGTTACTTGGCCTCGGGCGGCGTCTCGTCGACGTCGAGCATCAGCGCCTGTTGCAGCACCGACCGCGATTCGGACTCGGGCACCGACTCGACTTTGCGCAACTCGCGCACGATGGCGCGGCTGCGCGCACCAGTCTCATCCAGCGTGCGGCTCGCCTGGTCGAGCTTGTCCTTGGTCTTGGCGATGACGTCGCCGAATTTCGCGAACTCCGTCTTGACCGCGCCCAGCACTTTCCACACTTCGCTCGACCGCTGCTCGATCGCCAGCGTGCGAAAGCCCATCTGCAGGCTGTTGAGCAGCGCCAGGAAATTCGTGGGGCCGGTGAGCGTGACGCGATAGTCCCGCTGCAAGCTTTCTGCGAACCCGGCGCGCGCCATCATTTCCGCATACAGCCCTTCGGTCGGGACAAAGAGGATCGCGAAGTCGGTGGTGAACGGCGGCGAAACGTAGGAATCGCGAATCAGTCTCGCCTGGACGCGGAGAAATTCAGCGAGCGCCTTCCGGGCCATGTCGGCCGCCGGCGCGTCGGCGCGCTCCAGCGCATCCTGGAGCTTCTGCCATTCCTCCAGCGGAAACTTGGCGTCCACGGGAAGCCAGCACGGCCGGCCGTCGTCGCCGCGGCCCGGGAGGCGTATCGCGAATTCGACGCGCTTGTTGCTGTTCGGGACGGTCTCGACATTGGTGCCGTATTGCTGGGTGGTCAGCACCTCGGACAGCAGCGCTGCGAGCTGCACCTCGCCCCACATCCCGCGCGTCTTGACATTGGACAGCACGCGCTTCAGGTCACCGACGCCCGCCGCCAGCGTCTGCATTTCCCCCAAACCCCTGTGCACCTGCTCCAGCCGGTCCGAGACGATTTTGAAAGACTCGCCCAGGCGCTGCTCGAGCGTCGCCTGCAGCTTCTCGTCGACGGTGGCGCGCATCTGTTCCAGCTTGGCGGCGTTGTCCACGCGCAACACATCAAGACGCTGTTCGACGCTGCTGCGCACGGCGTCCAGGCGCTGCTCGTTGGACAGCGTAAGTTTGGCCAGCTGCTCGCCGAAGCCCTGCAACTGCCGCTGTTGCAACCCGGACATGTCCGTCAATTGCGCTTGGGTGGCTTCGCGGAACTTGCCGATCGCGCCGCCGACCTCATTGCGCAATCCTGCGGCCGTGCTGGCCTGCTCCGAACGCGCATTGGCAAGATCCTGCCGAATATCCGATTCAACGCGCGCAACCTGAGTGCCCAAAGCATCGCTGCGTGCGCGCGCTTCGGCGGCCTCGCGCATTGCTTCGTCGCGGGCTCGGCCCAGTGCGGAAATGCGCAGCAGACCGACGACGCCCAGCACCAGCAGCACGACGAGCAGCACGAGCAGGGTGATCTGGAGTATCTCGTTCATGGACAGGTCAGTCTACTGGGTCGAGGCAAGCGTAGCAAAGGTCGCGAGCCAGTGTTCGCCCATGTAGTCGCCTCCTGCCAATCCTCTCATCCCAGCCTCGAGGTGGACAGCGGCCGCATCGCGCAGCATCGCTGTGCGCGAATCGAAATCCGGCAGCGCCGACGCGATTCCGCGCAGGCACCACGCGCGCGAAAAGTTCAGGCCGTCGAGATGAACGATGAAGGGATCGCTGCGATCGGCGACGTCCGCGGGCGTGAACAGCGTGCGAGGCTCGCGCCTGCCCAATCCGGGCAGGAAAGCGTCGAGCCAAATCGCGAATTCCGGCGGCGGCAGCACGCGCCGCATCAGTTCCGCTTCGATCAGCACAGGCGAAAGGAAATCGGTGCCGGAAGGTTCCCATGCGGCCGGGGCATCGCGGTCACCGGCATACCAGGCACGGGCACGTTCGACACAAAGCCGTTCGAGCGCGGACTCGCCCGCGATTCGCGCGTAATCAAGGGCGAACAACAGCCCGAACGCGCTGTTGGGATGGACGCCTGCGCGCAATGGATGGTGCTGTCGCGGCAGGTAGTCAATATAGCGACCTACGAAGGCGTCGGCCAGCGGCTGCAGCGCCTCCGACCAGCGCTGCGATCCCGCATCGACGCCGCGGCGCAGTTCACTAGCAAGTTCCAGCAACCACGCCCAGCCGTAGGTCCGCTCGAAGCCGCGGGATTCGGGTCGCGCGAGGTACGCGCATTCCGCCGCGATATTCGGCGGCGTCAGGTGCGTGTCGAACAGCGCGTCGATTGCTGCTCGCTGCGGCAGGTCGGGAACGAGCCGCCGCACGCGCGCCAGCAGCCAGTGCATATGCACGCATGAATGCCAGTCGAAGCTGCCGTAGAACACAGGATGCAGTTCGCGCGGCCGGCGTGCATCGCCGGCCGCGCCCATGACGTGGTCCGCCTTGTTCGGGAATTCGCGGACGACGTTGGCCAGCGCGATGTCGGCAAACGCCGCGGCAAGCGAAGGCGTGAGGTTCGTTAATTCGGCCATGGTGCTGGATCGCTCCGAGCCGCATTGTCACTGTCGCCGTCAACAGCCACAAGGTGGACCCGCGGCACGGCGGGCGGAAAAGGCGCCAGAATGGTCCATACCGCCTCCCGGAGGGCCATAATCCGGGACCACCGACTGACGGCCGACAGGGGCGCCAGCCTTTCACTGCATCAAGGCAACAGGAGTTTGGTGATGGCCAAGCGAACCTCGACGTCGGATTCGGCGGACGCAGCAGCGCCTGACGCCGAAGCGCAGCTTCTTCGCGCAGGCCTCGACACACTGACTTTCGGCTTTGCGATCTTCGACGACGCCATGAAGCTCGTGGCGAGCAACCAGGCGTTCCGGACGTTGCGCGGCTATCCTTCGGCGCTGTGCAAGGCGGGAACGGAGCTCGCGGAATTCTATCTCTACAACGCGGAACGCGGCGACTACGGGCCGGGAAATGCCGATGCGCTGGCCCGGACGCGCATGAACCGCGTCCGCGCACGCAAGCCGCATGCGCTTGAGTTTGCGTTGGCGTCCGGCCAGACGCTGCAGGTCCAGTACTCGCCGATGGGCGATGCCGGACTGGTTCTCACCTATTCGGACATCACCGCGCGCAAGCGCGCAGAGGAGGCTGTGGCACGCAAGGAAGCGCAGCTCAAAGTCGCTTTGGACAACATGCCAGGCGCACTCTGCTACACCAATGACGACCTGAACATCGTCATCTGCAATGACCGCTTTGCCGACATGTATCCCGTACCCCCGGAATTGCTGGAGCCCGGGCGGCCCTATACCGACTTGCTGCGCCATCTGGCCACGCGTGGCTATTACGGCGAAGGCGACGTCGAGGCTCTGGTCGGAAGGAGAGTGGAGAGTCTACGCAACCCAACGGGTTCGACCTTCGAGGATCGCACCCCCGATGGTCGCACGTACGAGATCTATCGCCGTCGCGCCGCACCCGGGGGCACAGTGACGGTAATCACCGAAATCACCGGGCTCAAGGTGGCCGAGTCCAATCTGGCCCGCAAGGAGGCGCAACTCCATCTCGCGCTGGACAACATGCCGGGCGCGCTGTCCTATATCGACGAAGCGCTCAATATCGTCTTCTGCAATGACCGCTTCGCGGACGTCTACCCGGTGCCGCGGGAACTCCTGCAGCCTGGCCGCCCCTATGTCGGGTTGCTCAATTACCTGGCCAAAAATGGCTACTACGGCGAGGGCGATGTGGAGGCACTCGTCGATAAGCGGATGGAGAGCCTGCGCAATCCCACCGGCCAAGCGTTCGAAGACAGGATCCCGGACGGCCGGGTCCTGAGGATCGGCCGCCGTCGCATCGCCGGCGGTGGAACCGTGACGGTAATGACCGACATCACCGAACTCAAGGACGCGGAGAAGGGCCTGCTTGACGCGAAGCTTGCGGCCGAAGAGGCCACGCGGCTGGTCACTGAAAAGAAGCAGATGCTCGAATCGTTGGCATCAAAATTGTCGAAATATCTGTCGCCGCAAATCTACCGCCAGATCTTCAGCGGCGAGAAGAATGTAGAAGTCGCGTCGCAACGCAAGAAAATGACGATCTTCTTCTCCGACATCGCCGGCTTCACGGAGACGACGGACATCCTCGAATCCGAGGAGCTCACAACACTGCTCAACCAATACCTGCGGGAAATGTCGTCAATTGCGCTCGAATACGGCGCCACCATCGACAAGTTCATCGGAGACGCAATCATGCTGTTCTTCGGCGATCCTGAAACGCGCGGCGCGCGGGAAGATGCCATCGCCTGCGTCAGGATGGCCGTCGCGATGCAACAACGAATGCGTGACCTGCAGGCCGAATGGCGCGAGCGCGGCCAGGAACATGTTTTCCAGTTGCGCATCGGAATCAATACCGGCTTTTGCACCGTGGGCAACTTCGGCAGCGACGACCGCGTCGACTATACGATCATCGGCAACGAAGTGAACCTGGCCGCGCGGCTGCAGACCCACGCCGACCTGGGTGGCATCCTGCTGGCGCACGAGACTTATTCCCTGGTCAAGGACGTCGTCATCGCCGAGGAGACCGGCACCATCACCGTCAAGGGCTTTCCGAGGCCCGTGAGCACGCATAGGGTCGTCGGATTACAGGACGAATCCGGTGTGAACGGCCGTATCATCCGGCAGGAGCAGGAAGGGATGCTGCTGATCATCGATCAAAAGAAGTTGAGCGGAAAAGGCCGCGCCGAAGCGATCAGGGCGCTGCAGGACGCCGCGGGACGGCTCGGTGACGAGCAGGAAGAAACGAACGACCCTGCATAGGATAGGTCAGCGATGAGCCAATGTTCGACGCCCATAATTCAAGGCCTGCAGGTGCGCTCTGTACGCGTGCCGATGCAGCACCCGCATCGGACCGCGAGCGGCACCGTTTCGGAATCGCCTCTGGTGCTGGTCGACGCAATAATCGACGACGGCACCGTCGGCCACGGCATGGTGTTCACGTACACACCCGCCGCGCTCAAGCCAGTCGCCGAACTCATTCGCAATTTCGAGGCGCTGGTGAAAGGCGAAATGCTCGCGCCCACCGAGATCGCGCAAAAATTGAACGCGCGTTTCCGGCTGCTCGGGACGCAAGGATTGGTCGGCATCGCCCTCGCCGCCATCGACATGGCGCTTTGGGACGCGCTTGCGCGCAGTCACCGGACGTCGCTGATACGCCTCCTGGGCGGTGCGGAGAAACCGGTCCCTGCCTATGGTGCGATCGGCTACGACGGGGTTGAAGGCTCGGCGCTTACCGGAGAGGACTGGGCAAAGCGTGGCTTCACGGGTGTGAAGGCCAAGATCGGCTACCCAACTGTAGAGGAAGACGTTGCCGTGATTCGCGCCATACGCAATGCGGTTGGTGACAGCGTCGCGGTTATGGTCGACTACAACCAGAGTCTCACGCCGGCCGAGGCGGTGCAACGGATGCGCGTCCTCGATGACGAGGGTCTCACGTGGGTCGAAGAGCCCACGCTTGCACACGACTACGCGGGCCACGCGATGGTGACGCGGGAGGCGCGTACGCCGATCCAGTGCGGCGAGAACTGGTGGGGACCGCTCGACATGCAGCACGCCATCGACGCGCGGGCCTCCGATTACATGATGCCGGACGTGATGAAGATCGGCGGCGTGACCGGGTGGATGCGGGCGGCGGCGATGGCTGCGGCCCGGAACATCCGCATCTCCAATCACTTGTGGCCGGAGATCAGCGCGCAGCTTTTGTGTGCGACGCCGACCGCGCACTGGCTGGAATATGCGGACTGGTGGAATCCGATCGTCAGCGAGCCGTTGCAGCTACACAGCGGCATGGCACACGTGGACGGCGCGACCGGCACCGGCGTTGCGTGGAACGAGGGCGCGGTAGAGAAGTACCTGGTCTGAGCGATCTACGCCGCTTCGCTAGTGGACCCGACACTTCGTCCTGCACATAGCGCCGAGACGACCGGCGCCAGTGTGTATCAGGCGGCCTCGCGGCTGGCCTTCTTCCGCTCGTGTTCCTTGAGGTGCCGCTTGCGAATCCGGATCGACTGCGGCGTGACTTCCACCAGCTCGTCGTCGGCGATGAACTCCACCGCGTATTCGAGGTTCAACTGGATCGGCGGCACCAGCCGGACCGCTTCGTCGGTGCCGGATGCGCGCACGTTGGTCAGCTGCTTGCCTTTGATCGGATTGACCACGAGGTCGTTGTCGCGGCTGTGGATGCCGATGACCATGCCCTCATACAGCGCCTCGCCCGGAGACACGAACATCCGGCCGCGATCCTGCAGCTTCCACAGCGCGTACGCGACAGCGGGGCCGTCCTCGGCTGAAATCAGCACACCATTGCGGCGCTCGGGGATTTCGCCCTTCACCGGCGCGTAGCTGTCGAACACGTGGCTCATGAGTCCGGTGCCGCGCGTCAGGTTCATGAACTCGCCCTGGAAACCAATCAGGCCCCGCGCTGTGATGCGGTAATCGAGGCGCGTGCGGCCCTGGCTGTCGGATTCCATGTTGACGAGGTCGCCACGACGCGTGCCCAGAGCTTCCATGACCGCGCCCTGGTGCGTCTCCTCGACGTCGACGGACAGCGATTCGTACGGCTCACAGGTAACGCCGTCGATATCACGCAGCACGACGCGCGGCCGCGACACCGCCAGCTCGAAGCCTTCGCGGCGCATGTTCTCGATCAGGATCGTCAGATGCAATTCGCCGCGTCCCGACACCAGGAAGGCATCGGTGTCGCCCGTCTCCTCGACGCGCAACGCCATGTTGGTAAGCATTTCCTTGGCCAGGCGGTCGCGCAGGTTGCGCGACGTCACGTACTTGCCTTCGCGCCCGGCGAGCGGCGACGTGTTGACCTGGAAGTACATCGACAACGTCGGCTCGTCGATCATGATCGGCGGCAGCGCCTCCGGCGTATCGACTGCGGTCAACGTCGTGCCGATCGACAATTCTTCGACGCCCGTCACCAGCACGATGTCGCCGACTTCAGCCGTCTCGATGGGAACCCGCTCCATGCCCGAAAACGAAAACAATTGTCCGATCTTCGCTTTCTTGGGCATCTCGCCTTCGGCAAGCGGGCCGTTCAGCACAGCAACTTCCTGGCCCGGCGCGATGCGCCCGCGGCGGATGCGTCCTATCCCCAGCCGACCTACGTAGCTCGAATAGTCGAGCGCGGAAATCTGCAGCTGAAACGGTCCGTCGGAATCACCGACCGGCGCGGGAACGTGCTTGATGACGGTCTCGAACAGTGCGCGCATATCGGCACGTTCCGGCGCCTTGCCGGCCTTGGCGACGGCGACGTCCATCGTCGCCCAGCCGTTCAGCGCCGACGCGTACACCACCGGGAAGTCGAGCTGTTCTTCGGTCGCGCCAAGCTTGTCGAAGAGATCGAATGTCTGGTTGACGACCCACTCCGGCCGCGCGCCGTGACGATCGACCTTGTTCACGACGACGATCGGCTGCAGGCCCTGCTGGAGCGCCTTCATCGTGACGAAGCGCGTCTGCGGCATCGGGCCTTCCACCGCGTCGACCAGAAGTAGCACACCGTTGACCATGCCCAGGATGCGTTCGACTTCGCCGCCGAAATCGGCGTGGCCCGGCGTGTCGACGATGTTGATCCGGGTGTCCTCGAAGCGGATGGAGCAGTTCTTGGCCAGGATGGTGATGCCGCGTTCGCGCTCGAGGTCGTTGCTGTCCATCATGCGTTCGCCGACGTGCTGGTGCTTGGCGAACGTACCCGCCTGCACGAGCATCTTGTCGACGAGCGTCGTCTTGCCATGATCGACGTGGGCGATGATGGCGATGTTGCGCAGGTCCTGGCGCGGCGTGGTCATGGCGTGCGTTCCGTTTCTAAGTATGCGTCGCTGGATGCCGGAAGGTGGCCCGCAAGGGTTGCGGCACCGCAGCAAAAACAGTCGATTATACAACAAAATACGCGCTACGCGCCACAATTATTTTGAATAATCCGCGACTTAGGCTATAATGCGATCTCGGGCGGCCGTTCCGGTCACCGCCCAACCCAAAGCGGGTGAGCCGCCGCCTTCGACAGGGCGACCGTCCCGCAAACCTCGCAACGTCATTTGCGCTGCCTGGACCGGAAACCGCCAACGGCGGTAGGCCGCAACAGGAGCAGTCAATGAGCGACACGAGCTTCGCTGAGCTCGGTCTCAGCCCGGAGATATTGCGGGCCGTGACCGAAGCCGGCTACACCACGCCAACACCTATCCAGGCGCAGGCCATCCCCGTCGTGCTGGCGGGCCTGGACGTAATGGGCGGCGCGCAGACCGGCACCGGCAAGACCGCGGGATTCGCGCTGCCGATCCTGCAGCGCCTTCAGCAGTACGCCAACACCAGTCCCTCCCCTGCCCGCCACACCGTACGCGCGCTGATCCTGGCGCCGACGCGGGAACTGGCGATCCAGGTCGAGGAAGCGATCAAGGAATACGGCAAGTACACCGGTCTGCGTTCCACCTGCGTGTTCGGTGGCGTGGACATCAAGCAACAGCTGGCCATCGTCCGCGCCGGGGTGGAAATCCTCGTCGCCACGCCGGGTCGCCTGCTCGACCACATCGAGCACAAGAGCGTGAACTTGAGCCAGGTCGAGATCTTCGTGCTCGACGAAGCGGATCGCATGCTGGACATGGGCTTCATCCCCGACATCAAGCGGATCATGGCGCTGCTGCCGGTGACCGCGAAGCGCCAGAACCTGCTGTTCTCGGCGACCTTCAGCAACGAGATCAAGCGCCTGGCCGACCAGTTGTTGAACGAGCCGCAGCTGATCGAGGTCGCGCGCCGCAACGAGGCGGCGGAAACGGTTACCCAGCGCGCCTACAAATGTCCGCAGGACGCCAAGCGCGCGCTGCTCGCCCACATCGTCAAGTCGCGCAATGTTTGGCAGGTGCTCTGCTTCGTGCGCACCAAGCACGGCGCGTCGCGTCTCGCGCGCCAACTCGAAAAGGATGGCCTGATCACCGAGGCGATCCATGGCGACAAGACGCAACAGGCGCGCCTCGAGGCGCTGACCCAGTTCAAGGAAGGGAAGCTGCAGGTGCTCGTGGCCACCGACGTCGCTGCACGCGGCCTGGACATCGACGACCTGCCGCTGGTCGTCAACTATGAGTTGCCGCATACGCCCGAAGACTATGTTCACCGCATCGGCCGCACGGGTCGCGCGGGGGCGTCGGGCGAGGCGATCTCGTTCGTGGCGCCGGAAGAAGAGAAGTACCTGGTCGAAATCGAACGCATGCTGAAGAAGAAGGTGACCGTGGAGTCCATGGACGGGTTCGATCCCGTCGCGGCCGCGGAACGTACGCCATCGCGTGAACGCGCCGAACGTGCGCCTCGCGGTGACCGCCGACCGGCTGCGCGCACCGAACGCGCGCGTCCTGCCGCAACAGTGCCTGCTGCGGCCCACGAACCGGCGGAGCCCAAGGTCTCCCGCGTGCGCGATCGCGGCGACGGCCATAGCGGTGACGGGCGCAGTGCGCGCGAACGCCAGCGCGACGAGGTCTACGCCAACAATCCCGATCAGCCGGCGATTAGCCGTCCGACGGATGCGGCGCATGCCAAGTCAGCGCTGATGACCGGCACGGGCACTCCCCGCCACGGGGCCGGCCGTTCCAAGCCCATTCCCGCGCTGCTGATGAAGAAGCGCGCGCCGGAACCCGAGAACGCCTGACGCGAGTACGGCGACACCCGTTGTCGCCACTCGCATCCAGCCCGAGTCGAACGTGACGACGATCGAGAGTTCGATCGTCGCGCTCTGCCGCGCCGGCTTCGAACCGGAATGCGCGAGCGATCTCCAGTCGATGATCAACGCGACCAAAGGCGTCGTCGCCGCGGAACCGGTCATCGTGCCCGGCGTCGTGGCGCTGCCGCTTTCCGGGCCGCTCGCTCCGGCGCGGATATCAGCGGCGCTTGCGGCGCATCCCCCCATATTTGCGCGCGAGTTGAGCCTGGGCGCGGGGCCAATGCCGCTCGGCGAGCGCGACCGCATCACGCCGATCGTCGCCGCGGCGCGCGACCTCGGCGTGACCTGCGGCACATTGTGGCTTGAATATCCGGACACCAACGACGGCAAGCACCTTTCCTCACTGTGCCGCCGCCTCGAGCCGCTGCTGCGTGAAGCGCTGCAATCGGCGCAGGTGCTGACTACCAACGAAAACCCGCTGCCAACTCAGTTGCCAACACTGCACGTCGTGTTCACGTCGAAGCAGGAAGCCTATGTGACGACCAGCGCGCACGCCTGGAATTCCGCGTGGGCAATGGGCATCCCGCGCCTGAAGATGCCGCGCGACGTGCCGTCCCGGTCGACGCTGAAGCTGGCCGAGGCGTTCGCGACCTTCCTCACCGACGACGAGCAGTTGCGGCTGCTGCGTCCGGGGCTGCACGCGGTGGATTTGGGCGCCGCGCCCGGGGGGTGGACATGGCAACTCGCGCATCGCGGCGTGCGCGTGACGGCAGTCGACAACGGGCCGATGAAGGGGAGCGTCGCCGACGATCCGCTGGTGACGCACCTGCGCGAGGATGGCATGACGTGGCGCCCGAGGCGACCCGTCGATTGGCTCGTGTGCGACATCGTGCTGCAGCCGGTACGCATCGCCGAACTAGTCGGGCGCTGGGTCGCGGACGGCTATGCGCGCCGCGCGATCTTCAATCTCAAGCTGCCGATGAAGAAGCGCTACGATGAGGTGCAGCGGTGCGCGTCGCGCATCCTGGAAATTACCGGACACGCAGGCATGAACGTCGAACTGCGTATTCGCCAGCTTTATCACGACCGCGAAGAAGTGACGGGCTTCCTGTCACACAAGCACTAGCCACCGAGCCGGCCGTACTGCTCCTTCAGCTTTTCCAGCGTCGCCGCAAAGCCTGCGAGCCGCGCCCGCTCCTGCTCGACGACCGCGGTCGGCGCCCGCGCGACGAAGCTCTCGTTGCCGAGCTTGGCGCTGGCCCGGACGATCTCGCCGTCGATGCGCGTGATCTCCTTGCCGATCCGTTCGCGTTCGGCCGCCGGATCGACTTCGATATGCAGCATGAGCCGGTACTCGCCGACGACCTGGACGGGTGCGTCGGAGACAGGCAGCGTCGCGACGATCTTGACGTCCGAAAGCCGCAGCAACGGTGTCAGGTAAGGCGCGAATTCGCCCAGCAGCGCGGCGTCGCCGGTCGCGATCAGCGGCACCTTCTGTCCCGGCGACAGGTTCATTTCGCCGCGCAGCGTCCGGCTTGCGTTGACCATGTCCTTCAGCAGCGCCATCTTCGCGTTAGCCGCGGCGTCGATCCGGCTTGCGTCGGGTTTCGGGAACGGCTGCAGCGAAATGGTGTCGCCCGACTTGGCCGCGAGCGGCGACACCGATTGCCACAGTTCCTCGGTGATGAACGGAATGAACGGATGCGCGAGGCGCAACATGACCTCGAGCACGCGCACCAGTGTCCGGCGCGTGGCGCGCTGCGCGGCGGCGTCCCCGTTCGCGAGCTGGGTCTTGGTGAGTTCGACGTACCAGTCGCAGTACTCGTCCCAGACGAGTTCGTAGACGGCCTTCGCCGCGAGGTCGAAGCGGTAAGCGTCGATGTGGGTCGCGACCTCGGCTTCGGCTTGCTGCAGGCGCGAAACCATCCAGCGGTCGACAAAGCTCAACGTGACTGGTTGCGTATCGTCCAGTCCGACATCCTTGCCCTCGACGTTCATCAACACGAAGCGTGTCGCATTCCACAACTTGTTGCAGAAGTTGCGATAGCCCTCGCAACGATCCATGTCGAAGTTGAGCGTGCGGTTGAACGTTGCGAGCGAGGCGAACGTGAAACGCAGCGCATCGGCGCCGACCGCCGGGATGCCGTTGGGGAATTGCTTTCGCGTGCGCGCGGCGATGGACTCAGCCTGGCGCGGGTCCATCATGTTGGATGTGCGTTTGGAGACGAGCGTCTCCAGATCGACACCGTCGATCAGGTCGATCGGATCGAGGACGTTACCCTTGGACTTCGACACCTTCTGTCCGTGCTCGTCGCGGACCAGCGCGTTGATGTACACGTCGCGGAACGGGATGCGACCAGTGAAATAGGTCGTCGCCATGATCATCCGGGCGACCCAGAAGAAGATGATGTCGAAGCCCGTCACCAGCACGGAAGACGGCAGGAATGTGCGCAGTTCCTTCGTGTCCTCGGGCCAACCGAGCGTGGAATGGCACCACAGCGCCGATGAGAACCACGTGTCGAGAACATCGTGGTCCTGCGTGAGTGGGCCCGGATCGCGACCCAGTTTCGCAGCGGCCATGGCGCGGGCCTCCGCTTCGCTGCCCGCCACGTAGGTCGTCCCTGCGTCGTCATACCAGGCCGGAATACGATGCCCCCACCACAGCTGGCGCGAAATGCACCAGTCCTGGATGTTGTCGATCCAGTGGTGGTATGTCGACAGCCATTCCCCCGGCACGAAGCGCACGCGTTCGCGCTCGCCGCCACCAGGAGGAATCACCCCGTCGCCGACGGCGGCGAGGCAGAGTTCCTGGATCGTCTTGCCGGGAAAGTACGGATGCGTCGCCGGCGCGGGCGTGGTCATCGCGACGAACCACTGGTCGGTGAGCATCGGCTCGGTCACTTCGCCGCTGCGTCCGCATCGCGGCACGACCATCTTGTGCGGCTTCTCCGATACAAGCAGTCCGGCCGCGGTAAGGTCGGCGAGCACCGCCTTGCGCGCCGCGTAGCGGTCGAGGCCGCGGTACTTCTCCGGGGCGTTGTCGTTGACCTTCGCTTCCAGCGTGAAGATCGTGATCGGAGACAGCTTGTGCCGCTGCGCGACCTGCCAGTCGTTGAAGTCGTGCGCGGGCGTGATCTTCACACAGCCCGTACCGAAATCCTGTTCGACGTATTCGTCGGCGATGACGGGGATGCTGCGTCCCGTCAGCGGCAGCGTCACCTGCTTGCCGACGAACGCCGTGTATCGCGCGTCCTCGGGATTGACCGCCACCGCGACGTCGCCCAGCATCGTCTCCGGGCGGGTCGTCGCGACGACGAGCGATTCGCCTGTCGGGTTGCCTGCCGGGTCGGCGATCGGATAGCGAATTTCCCAGAGTTTGCCCTGCACTTCCTCGTTTTCCACTTCCAGGTCCGACACGGCCGTGCCCAGCTTGGGGTCCCAGTGCACGAGACGCTTGCCACGATAGATGAGTCCGTCTTCGTAGAGTCGGATGAACGTCTTCTTCACCGCCGCGGACAGGCCCTCGTCCATCGTGAAACGTTCGCGCGTCCAGTCCGCCGATGCGCCCATGCGCCGCATCTGCCGGGTGATCGTGGACCCCGACTCTTCCTTCCACGCCCACACGCGTTCGACGAACTTCTCGCGCCCGAGGTCGTGCCGCGACATACCCTTGGCCTTCAGTTGCTGCTCGACGATGATCTGCGTCGCGATGCCGGCGTGGTCGGTACCCACCTGCCATAGCGTGTTGTCGCCGCGCATCCGGTGATAGCGGATCATGAGGTCCATCAGCGTCTGCTGGAACGCATGGCCCATGTGCAGCGAGCCGGTCACATTCGGCGGCGGGAGCTGGATGCAGAAGGCTGGCGCATCCGGGTTGCCAGACGCTGCGAAGTACCCGCGCGACTCCCAAAGCGGATACCACTTGGACTCGATGGCGTGCGGTTCGAAGCTTTTGGCTAGGTCCATGTGGGATGGGAAGAGTGAGTTCGTGCGCGCTTCGCGCGAAACCGTGCAAAGCCTGAAATTATAGCGGAATGCGGCGCGCGGGCCGCAGTTGATCCGGCCGGCGCTAGTCGATGCGCACCGCGCCGGTCATCCGGTACAGGATGCCCGACGAGTCATCCTTCACCACGGAGAATTTGCCGCCGATGACGATGGGGTCGAATGTATACGCAACCGGATTCCTGGCCTCGACCTCGACGATCTCGTCGGGGCCGGCGGGAAGACAGAACTGGCAATGCGGCGGAACCGCGGAAAGGAGAAAACGCTTTTGCTTCTCGCCGATATCGAGCGGGATCATGAAGCCCTGGACCTTGACGTCGGTGCGATCGAGCCCGAGGATTTCAGTGGAAAACGACGGCATCAGTTTGCCGTCCTTCTTGATCGGCTCCACGCGCGACAGCGTTTTCCAGGAAACGACCCCGGCGCGCTCGGGCAGGATCCCCGACGCATAGTCCGCAGCGCTGGGCAGTCCCTGTGCGGCTACTCCAGTATTGAGCGCTTGCGCCGGCGTGGCAGCGAACGCGACGAGTGACAGGACAACGGCCGTGCGCTTCATGGCTTCAGCCCTCGGCAAGGGTGGCGGCGACATCGAGGCGATACGCCCTCCATGCCGGCCACAGTGCCGCAATTATACCCACTGCGATCGCGAGCCCGACCACCGCCCACTCCTCCGGCATGAATTGGCGGGCCGCCACCGCGAGAGGCGCGACCTGCGGCATCCACCACGGCAGGGCGGCCGCGGCCGCGTGCGCGAGGAAAATCCCCAGCAGCGTTCCCACGGCTGCTAAAAACAGGCTCTCTGCGAGCAGGACAAACGCCACCTGCGCGCGCGACGCGCCCAGCGCGCGCATGATCGCGAGGTCATAGCGACGCTCGTCCAGCGTTTGTGCCAGCGCCACGAACAGCATCAGCGTCGACGCCGCGACCAGCAGCCATGCGAACGCGCGGACAAGGTCGACGCCGGCACCGAACACCGTCAGCAGGCGCGCGGTCTCATACGCCGGCGACGCGGCGACCAATGCCGTGTCGCTGTTGATTGCGCGCGGCAGGCTGGCTGCGGCAAGCGGCGTTCGGTATCTGACGAGCGCGAGCGTGACTTCGCGCCGGGCATTGGCTTCGTCCTCGCCGTGATGTTCGTGCACGGCCCACACGCTCGCGAGCGACGTCAGCACGAGCCGATCGAGTACGGTCCCGGTTGGCGCCAGCACACCAGTCACCGAGTACCGCGCGTCGGCGTGCTGTCCTCCTCCTTCCGCCAATCCATGCGAGCCGGTGAATCTGTCGCCTGCGCGAAGCTTCGCCGCGCGCGCGACGTCGCTGCCCAGCACCGCATCGAGCGGCAGGCTCCAGAGTTCGCCCGCTTCAAGGGCGCCACCATAATGCGCGACCAATTCGGGCTCCGTGCCAACGATGCGAAATCCCTGGAAGCTGTCGCCCAGCGCCAAGGGAATGACTTGCGCGACCATCGGATTCCCGCGCAATGCTGTGACCGCGGAAAGTGGAATGTTTCCCGGCGGAACATCCGCGTGATACACGCCGGCCAGCACGATCTGCAATGGACTGCCCTTGGCGCCGACGACCAGATCGATGCCCTCGGCGTCGCGCGTCAGCCGCGTCTCCAGTTCGTGCGCGATGAGCAACGTCAACGCAACTGTGGCCACGCCCAATGCCAGCATGACTACCACCAGCAGCGTCGACAGCGGGCGCCGGCGAGCGTAGGCGAAAGCGAGCCGGAAAATGTTCATCGTTTCGTCCAGCAGGCGCTCATATCGCAGCGACGTTCCACGCGGGCAACGCAAACAGGTTCGGCAGCAGCGACCTTACCCGGGCGTCATGCGACGCGACGACGAGCGTCGCGCGGGCCTCGATCGCCTGGCCACGCAACAATTCCAGCGCCTGAGCCGCATGCGCGTCGTCCAGGTTGGCCGTGGGTTCGTCGGCCAACACCAGCGCGGGGCGATTGATCACTGAACGCGCAATGGCCACGCGTTGCGCCTGGCCCTGCGACAACTGCGACGGCAGGCGCCGGGAGAACTCGATGACGCCGACTGCCTCGAGCAACGCGGTGACGCGATCGTCGTCGACGCGAAGGCCGGCGAGTGTCTGCGCGAGGCGCAGGTTGTCGCGCACATCCAGAGCCGCGACGAGGTGCAATCGTTGCGGTACCAGGCCAACGTTGCGGCCGCGCCAACGGTCGCGCGCGCTTTCGGACAGCGCCGCGAGGTCGGTCCCGTTTACCGTGACCGATCCAACCGTGGGCCGGGTCAGTCCGGCCAGAATGTGCAGCAGAGTGGACTTGCCGCTGCCGGACTGTCCGGCGAGGAGCCATGCGTCGCCGGCCGCGGCGCGCCACTCCGGCACCTCGACGGCGGTTACCGCGCCATAGCGATGAAGAACGCCGGAGAGTTCGAACATGGTTCCAATCTAGCAGGTCCCGCGACTAGGATCCGACAGCCGCATCATGCCTGCGTTCCGCCGATTGCCGTCGGTGGCTGGCCGGAAACGGAATGCTCCATGGTCACGCATCCACCATGGTGGCCGCCTGCAAGTTCTGGATAGTCGAGTCCGTGCGCCTGGCCAGCGTCCGGCCGACGGCCTGCGCTACAGCTTCCAGCTTGTCCATCAACACCACGAACTCCGCCGGAGTGAGCGCCTGGTCGGCGTCGCACCAGGCCTCCGGAGGATTCGGATGCACTTCCACGAGCAAGCCGTCCGCACCGGCCGCGAGGGCGGCGCAGGATAGCGCCGACACCATCCAGGCCTTGCCGCCCGCATGCGACGGATCGGCGATGACCGGCAGGTGCGTCTCGCGCTTCAGTACGGCAATCGCCGTGACGTCGAGCACGTTACGGTACGCTGTCTCGAACGTCCGGATGCCCCGCTCGCACAAGATGATCCGGTGATTACCTCCGGCCGCGATGTATTCGGCGGCCATCAGCCATTCGCTGATCGTCGCGCTCATGCCCCGCTTCAACACCACCGGTACATCGACACGGCCGACTTCCTTCAACAGGTCGAAGTTCTGCATGTTGCGCGTGCCGATCTGAATGACATCCACGTTCTGTTCCAGGAACGTGTCCAGCATCCGCACATCCATCAGTTCGGTCACTACTGGCAGGCCGTGGCGCGCGGCCGCGTCCTTGAGGAGCTTGAGCCCGTCGACCCCCTTGCCCTGGAATGCATACGGGCTGGTCCGGGGCTTGAACGCGCCGCCGCGCATCATCGTTGCGCCGCCGGCAGCGACGGCATCGGCCGCGGCGGACATCTGCGCTTCGGTTTCGACCGAGCACGGCCCGGCGATCATTTGCACCGCCGCTCCGCCCAGCGCAACGCCGCGCACGTGGACGACGGTGCTCGACTTGTGCCACTCCCGCGCCACGAGCTTGTACGGCTTGACGATGTGCATCGAACGTTCGACACCGGGCAGCGTGTCGAACATCTCCGGGTCGAGACTGCGCTCGTCACCGATGGCGCCTATGAGCGTGCGCTCCGTGCCGCGGGATATATGCACGCTCAAGCCCTGGGCGCGGATCCGTGCCTCGACAGCGGCGACTTCTGTTTCGCCTGCGTCCGGCTGCATCACGATGATCATGTTCTTGCTCCTTGCAGGTTGTTGCGCCTCGCGCAAAAAACAAATCGGGCGACCCTTTTGGGGCCGCCCGACTCGTGGAATTCTTGAATTGCTGGAAATCTACGCTCGCGTCCGGTCCCCTTGGGCGTGTGCCCAAAAATAGAAAAAATACGCGTACGCGTATGGCCGCGCGCGAAGCGCAAGGTCGGACAACGAGGTCACCGGCGAATTCATGGGATCAGTCTAGCACGGGTGTTCGATCGCGCGCGGGGTTCCGCCACGGATCAATGGTTACGCCGCCAGCTGTCGATTTCGCGCTCGATGGCCTCCGCCACATACGCGCGAAGCAACTCACCGACGTGCTGGTTGATCGTCGCGACGAGATCGGCGCTCGCGCGGTCGACGATCGGCTGCAGCCGTTCGCCCAACTGCGTGCGCAGCCCCGTGTCGGTAAACAAGTCGATGCGCTGCAGCACCTGCATGCGAATTTCCTCGGCCATGGCGTCCCAGTTCGCGGCGTTGGGCACGTCGGCCGCCTGTGGCGGCAGAGACCGCGTCATGACTTCCGCTTGTGTGCCGTCGGACGCTTCGCCCGCGGCCGGTGGCTGCGCGGGCGGCGCCAAGGACTCCCAATTCGGGTCGTCTCGCCCTTCTGGTATTGCGTCCGGTGCGGGCGCGGGCGGCGGCAGTTCGGGCGCCTGCTGCGCGGGCACGTTGGAGGCCACGACCACCGGGGCCAGCGCTTCCCCATGCAACAGCGCCGCCGCGCCACCGGCAATGAGCGCAGGCTGATGCGGCCTGGCTTGCGGGTGCGGTATCGGCGGTTCCAGGGACGGTTCGGTGGGGGGCGGCATCGGCTGCAGCGTTTCCCGTTCGGGAGGCGCGGCAGCAATCGCGGCAGCAAGTTCATCGTCGAGTTCGTCCAATGCCTCGACGTCGGGCACCGTTTCGGTTCGCCGCAGATCCACGGGCGGAACGATTGCAATGGAGTCCGGCGCATCGCCGATCACGGAGGGCTCGGCTGCGTCGAAATCCAGCCATACCGACGGCTCGCCTTCATCCACCGCGGCATCGATGGCAACGGCGTCGATTTCCTCGACTTCGTCGGTGAGCACCGGCACGTCTTCGCCGACATCCGAGGCTACGGGCGGCGCCTCGACGGATCGCAGCGGCGGCGCGAACGCGGAATGGGTCTCGGGCGGGGATGGAACCGCGTCGGTCAGGACCGGAATATCGTCGCCCGCGCGTTCGCGGTTGCGGCGCATCAGCGCGTCGGCCTGCTCGAGGAGTTCACGCGCCGTCGGCACGGATCATTCTTTCGAGGAGAGGTTGTGGGAGCGCAGTTCGTACCCGCGCTCCTTGTAGAACTTCCAGCGCTCGCGGCCCGCGGCCACGTCGGCAGCATCGGTACCGACAATCTCCGCAAGCCGTTCGAAGCGGCTGAAGAAGGGCGGGGGCGACGCGTGCAGATTGACCAGCACCGCCGCGGCCCCGTCGTGCTCGAGCGAGTGGCCAATCCAGATCGGCGTTTCCGCGGCCATCGGACTGTCGGTCCTGCAATGGGGAATAAAGCCCGTCGGCGGCAGCAGCCACAGCCGGCGATCGAGCGCGTCCGTCATAGCGGCATCGGGCGTGAGAACACGCACGCTGCCGTGTGCTGCATGCGCCTTGGCGATAATCCTTGCCGCGACCTCGAGGCGGTCCGGCACATGCGTGTAGAAATCGATCGTGGTCATCGGTACCCCTGGCGGATGCCCACCACGTCCCGCCGCGTCACGCCGGCGGATTTTCCTGGGCCAGCAGCCACGTGGCCAGCAGCGGCACGGGCCGACCGGTGGCGCCCTTCTCCTTGCCGTCTTTCCAGGCGGTGCCCGCAATGTCCAGGTGCGCCCAGTCGTATTTCTTGGTGAAGCGCGACAGGAAGCACGCGGCAACGATGCTGCCGCCGCCCTTTCCGGCGATATTGGCAAAGTCTGCGAAATTGCTGGCGAGACCCTCCTGGTAGTCCTCCCACATCGGCAACTGCCATGCGCGGTCGTAAGCGTCGTCACCGGCGCCCAGCAGCGCGCGGGCAAGCGTCTCGTTGTTGCTGAACAGGCCGCTCGCGACATGACCCAGCGCGACCACCATCGCGCCCGTCAGCGTCGCGATGTCGACGACCGCCTCGGGTTCGTAGCGTTCCGCGTAAGTAAGTGCGTCGGCCAGGATGAGGCGTCCTTCCGCGTCGGTGTTGAGCACCTCGATCGTCTGCCCGGACATGCTCGTCACGACGTCGCCGGGCTTGGTGGCGCGGCCCGACACCATGTTCTCGCAGGCGGGAATGAGACCCACCAGGTTGATCGGCGCCTTCAGTTCGGCAATCGTGCGGAACGTTCCGAACACTGACGCCGCGCCACACATGTCGAACTTCATCTCGTCCATGGCGGCCGCGGACTTGATCGAGATCCCGCCACAGTCGAACGTGATGCCCTTGCCGACAAGCACATTCGGCTTGGCGTTGGCCTTTTTCGACTGCATGTACTCGAAGACGATGAAGCGCGGCGGCTGGTCGCTGCCGTTGGTCACCGACAGGAACGAGCCCATGCCGAGCGCCTCGCATTCCTTGCGCTCCAGGATGGTGACCTTGATGTCGGGAAACTCGACGCCGAGCTGCGTCGCGCGCTCGGCGAGGTACGTCGGCGTGCACATGTTTCCCGGCATGTTGCCCAGGTCTCGCGCCATGTCCATCCCGTGCGCGATGGCCAGACCCCGTGCCGACGCGGCTTCGCCGTCGGTAAGGTCCGAACGCTGCGGCACCGACAGTGTCAATTTGCGCAGCGGCCGCCTTACTTCCGTTGGCTGGCTCTTCATCTGCTCGAAGCGGTAGACCGACTCCATGGCCACCACGACGGCGTGCTCGACGCGCCACGCGACTTCGCGCCGCTTGACCTTTTCCTCGGTCAGGTAGACCACCGCCTCGTACGAGCCGGTCTCGTTGAGCAGCTTGACCGCGGAGCGGATCGCCGAGCGGAATTCGCGGTCGCGGAAGTCGCGCTCCTTGCCCAAGCCGACCAGCAGCACGCGGTCGGCCAGCGTGCCGCGCACGTTGTGCAGGAGCAAGGTCGCACCGAGCTTGCCCTCCATGTCGCCGCGACGGATGATTTCGCTGATGTAGCCATTGCTGGCTCTATCAATGAGTTCCGCCGAGAGGGAAAGCTTGCGATTGTCGAAGACGCCCACCACCACGCAGGCGCTTCGCTGCTTCTCGGGGCTGCCGCTTTTTATGGTAAATTCCATCGCGTTCCCTCGTCTGCTGTCTCGGCATTTTGTTGCCGTTTGGCGATCTGCCGAGCATTATCGGCAAATTCGTCCGAAAAAGTCAAAACTTTTCCTTATGTCATGATTTTCCGCAGAAGCCTCGTCCGCGAGCTGACCGCCACGACAATCGGTCTGTTCGTCGTCCTGCTGGCCATCCTGTTCACTCAATCCGTGATCCGGATCCTCGGGCGCGCCGCGGGCGGCGCCATCGCCGCCGACGGGGTCCTGGCCCTGATCGGGTTCAACGCGATGTTCTATTTGAACCTCTTGCTGTCGGTGGCGCTGTTCCTGACCGTATTGCTGACGTTGTCCCGCTGGTACCGGGATAGCGAAATGGTGGTGTGGTTCACCTCCGGGCAATCGCTGACCGCTTGCCTGAAGCCCATCATGCTGTTCGCGGCGCCATTCCTCGTGGCGATCGTGCTGCTGTCGCTGTTCCTGTCCCCGTGGGCGGAGCAGCGGAAACTCGAATTCGAGCGCCAGCTGGAGCAACGCGACGAAGTTGGCGTCCTGGCGCCCGGATTGTTCAAGGAGTTCAAGCGCGCCGGGCTGGTCGTATATGTCGAGAGCCTGAACCCCATCGACGGCCGGATCCGCAACGTGTTCCTGCACTCGGTCGACGACGCCAAGGACACGACCACGGTCGCCAAGCTGGGACATCTCGAGGAGATGCCCAACGGCGACCGCTTCGTCGTGCTCGAGAACGGCAGCCGATATGAGGGCAAGCCGGGAACGGCCGAATACCAGGTCATCGCATTCGACAAGCTCGGGCGCCGAATCGAACCCGCCGAGGCACGCGCCATCCCGTCGACCAACAAGGCAATGCCGTTGTCCACGCTGTTATTGCTCGACGGCGACAGCGAACGCGCTGAACTATTCTGGCGAATCTCGGTGCCGATACTGGCGCTGATCCTGACGCTGCTGGCGATCCCCATGTCCTACGTGAACCCACGCATCGGACGCTCGCTCAACCTCGTCGCCGCGGCCTTCCTGTACATGGTCTACACCAACTGCCTCAACATCGTACAGAGCATGATCGCCCAGGGCCGCATCGGATTCTGGACCGGGCTCCTGATCCCGCACGTGATTGCGGCGCTCCTGGTCTTCGTGCTGTTCCGGCACCAGCTGTCGATCGCCGGTCTCTTTGCGCGCAGACCGCGCTCCACGCCACCGGCAACGCAGTCGGCCTGACATGCGCACGCTCACCCGGTATGTCAGCCGCGACGTTCTGTTCTCGACGTTGCTGATTTTCACCGCTTTGCTGATGCTCTTCTCCTTCTTCGACCTGATCAACGAGATGAAGGACGTCGGCAAAGGGAGTTACACGCTGACCGCCGCCGTGCTGTTCGTCGCGCTGAACATTCCCTCGCGCCTCTACGAGCTGTTCCCCGTGGCGGCGTTGATCGGCACGTTGTTCGCCATTGCCCAGCTCGTCGCCAACTCGGAATGGACGGTGATGCGCGCATCGGGCGCGTCGGTCATGCAGCTCGGCTGGGCCGTGGTGCGTGTCGGCATCCCGCTGGCACTGGCCACCTTCCTCGCCGGCGAATTCGTGTCCCCACCGGCGGAACGCCTGGCGCAGACGCTGCGCGCGAGCGCCCGCGGCGATGCCACCGGCCTGGTCGCTCAGCAGTTCGATTCCGGCTTCTGGTTCAAGCAGGACCTGACCTTCGTAAACATCCGCACCGTACTGGCCGACATGAAGCTGGTCGGCATCCGAATCTACGAATTCGACCCGCAATTGCGTCTGACGACGGTGCGCAGCGCCGAGCAGGGGAGCTTCTCGGGTGATGGAAAGTGGAAGCTCGAAGGCGTGAAAGTGACCGAGATCAAAGGCGACAGCGCGAGTGTTTCGAGCATGCCGACGTGGATGTGGGAAACGGTGCTGAAGCCGTCGATCCTGACCGTCTACCAGGTCGCGCCGGAACGCCTGGCCATCGCCACGCTGTACGACAACATCCGGGTGCTGGGCAGCAGCCAGAAGACGTCGCGGTTCGAAATCGCGCTGTGGGGGAAGCTGTTCTATCCGGTGACCGTGCTGGTGATGATGTTGCTGGCGCTGCCTTTCGCGCAATTCCAGCGGCGCCAGAGCGGCATGGGATTCCGCCTGTTCGCCGGCACGATGCTCGGTCTCACGTTCTTCCTGGTCGGGCAACTCTTCAAGTATCTGGGCGTGCTGAACGCGTGGCCGCCGATGTTCTCGGCGCTGTTTCCGCTGGCGACGTTCTCGCTGATCGCACTTACGATGCAGTGGTACATCGAGCGGCGCTAGGCCAACGAAACGTTCCATCAGTGAGGGCGGAGCGGGCATACGCATCCCGGCTCAGGTGTCGCCGGGCGTGTCGTCGGGTGCGTGTTTCGCCGCGCGGCGGGCAGTCAACACACGACTACCCGCCACGCGTCGCACGCACTGCGCCGACGGCGACACATTCGCCGGAATGCGTATGCCCGCACCGCTCTGCGGTCGCGTACCGCCAGCGATCGCGGCAGTGTGGGCCGCGCCGGCGGTCGTGGATCGCGCCGGCCGTCGCGGGTGGCGCGGCAAGCGAAGTCTTGTTTTGACGAGCGCAGACGCGCCGGGCACCCGCAGGCCGGTGTCAGCGATCCCCGGCCGCCGGCGCGGCCCACACCGTCGCGATGAGCGGAGTTCAGAAATCGCGCGACGAAAATAAAAACCCCGCAGGGCTCGCGCGCTGCGGGGTTCGTATTGCGTCTTGAAATCGTCGTTACGCCGCTACCGCCTCGGCGGGCGCTACCACGACGTTCGCGAACTTGTGCTGCTTGGGACCCTTGGTGTGGAACTCGACGTGGCCGTCGACCAACGCGAACAGCGTGTGGTCCTTGCCGATGCCGACGTTCACGCCCGGGTGAATCGTGGTTCCACGCTGGCGAATGATGATGCCGCCGGCGCGAATCACTTCGCCGCCGTAAACCTTGACACCAAGACGCTTCGCCTGGGAGTCGCGCCCGTTGCGCGAACTGCCGCCTGCTTTTTTATGTGCCATGAGTGATTCCTCGTTACTCAGTTACCCGACGATCGCGTCGATCTTGAGTTCAGTGTAGTTCTGGCGATGGCCCTGATGCTTCTGGTAATGCTTGCGGCGGCGCATCTTGAAGATCTTCACCTTTTCGCCGCGACCGTGCGCGACGACCGTTGCCGTCACCGTCGCACCGGCGACGGTGGGCTGACCCAGACGGACGCTTTCGCCTTCTCCGACCAACAACACCTGATCGAGAATCACATTTGCGCCCACATCCGCCGGTATCTGTTCTACTTTAAGTTTTTGACCGGGGGCAACCTTGTACTGCTTGCCGCCGGTTTTTATGACCGCGTACATGAGAGACTCCGCTTCCTGGTTTGAATGCCTGTTTCTTCGCCCGGGCGAACCCGGAAAAGCCTTGAATTATAAGGCCGAAATGCCGATCTTGTCAAAACCCGCCGAAGTACTCCGGCGCGGGTCGCAGCGGACGGCGGAAACGGCCGCTTTCCCAGAAAAATCAGTGGGTTTCCCCACCCACCTTTAGACGACGCAAATCCAGCCCCAACCGTGATCATCGACTTCCTGCAACCAACAATCGGCGCGGACATGGCCGCCGTCGACCGTGTCATGCACAAAGCCCTCGATTCGGAGGTCGTTCTCATCCGGCAGGTCGCCGAATACATTGTCGCCGGCGGCGGCAAGCGGCTGCGCCCTGCCCTGCTGCTGTTGACGGCGGGCGCGACCGGCTACCGTGGAACCGACCATCACGTCCTGGCCGCGGTCATAGAAATGATCCACACGGCTACCCTGCTGCACGACGATGTCGTGGATGAGTCCGACATGCGGCGCGGGCATGCCACGGCCAACGCCCAATTCGGCAACGCGGCGTCCGTGCTGGTCGGCGATTTCCTGTATTCGCGGGCATTCCAGATGATGGTGGGCCAAGGCAGGATCCGGGTGCTGGAGATCCTTTCCGATGCGACCAACGTCATCGCCGAAGGCGAAGTGCTGCAGCTCATGAACGCCGGCAACACCGACCTGACGGAGCACACCTACCTCGAAGTGATCCAGCGCAAGACCGCCAAGTTGTTCGAGGCTGCCGCGCGGTTAGGCGCCGTTCTGGGCGATGCGTCTGCCGAACAAGAGGATGCGCTGGCTCGCTACGGCATGCACCTCGGCACCGCATTCCAGTTGGTCGACGACGTCCTCGACTATTCGGGCAGCGTGGAGTCCATCGGCAAGAGCCTCGGCGACGACCTGGCCGAGGGCAAGATGACGCTGCCGTTGATCCGCGCCATGACCACGGGCAGCGGCGACGATGCCGCGCTCATCCGGCATGCGATTTCCGGCGGCGGCCTCACCGACTTTGCGCCGGTTGTGTCGGCGCTGGAAAGGACGGGGGCACTCGCCTACGCCAAGACCTGCGCCGAAGGCGAGGTCCGGCGCGCCGCGTCGTGCCTGGAGGGGCTCGCCGATTCTCCGTACCGCCAAAATCTGCTAGAATTGACGACCTTCGCGGCACAACGAACGTATTGAATTTGCCTACTGTTCCTGCCGCCAGGTTTCCGCGAGTCGCACCTTGCTTCGTCCCGCCGCGGAATTCGCCTGTAAACACAATTCGGGGTGTAGCTTAGCCTGGTAGAGCGCTACGTTCGGGACGTAGAGGCCGGAGGTTCAAATCCTCTCACCCCGACCAATAACCAAGCACTTGCCGCAACAGCCGCTGCTAGCTACCGAGCTGCGCCGGCATGGTGCCGGCAAATCGCCGGCATGATTCGCTTCCCACGCGGCAGTCAACGACGGGTGATCGTGTGCGGCCGATATGCAATCAAGTTGCCGCGCCTGCACCGATTGCGCGCTGGCGCGCGCGCCAACAGGGAAGAGGCGCGCATCTGGCGCGAAGGTTGGCAGCGTCGATATCCTGAACTTTGCCCCGTACTTGCGTGCTTGCCATTCGGGATCGCGCTCGTGATGCCCGCGGTACGCATCATGACGCGCCTTGAACTTGAGCGGTTCGATGCCAGCGGCGCGAAGCCGGATCACTATCCAGACCCGGAGCTGTACGAAGACAAACCCGGCGAGTGGGGCTATCTGAACGGGCGCCCGGTCGTCGTCGACTACGCGATGCGCATCCACATGTCGTCGGACGATATTGAGTTGATCGACCCGCGGGTCCGCTCAATCTCCGACGTCATGCGCGAATAAGTCTCGCACGCGTCAGGTCAATCTTCCCGGGCGACGGACTGCCAATGGTCGCTCCTGTCACAGTTCCCCTGGAAGTCGCCTCGGGCGAATACTTTAGAACTAAAGCATGACTTTAGTAGTCATTAGTTGACTTGTAAACTACTTTTGCGCGAATCCGGCGGATCTCCTAAATATCCTATCAATCAACCATTTAGGTGCCCCCCGCCCGTGACTTGCGGTGCTAGAGTTTCCCCGGGAAATGACACGCAGCCCACTGACCGGGACGATATTCCGTCAACGGAGGAATCTCAGCCGCGCAACGACTTGCGGCGATAGGGCAGCGCGTGCGGAAGCGGCAGCCGCTGGGCAGGTCGATCGCACTCGGCGGCTCGCCGGTCAAACGCAGCCGTTCCCGTTTCCGCTCGACGGCGGCATCGGGAATGGGCGCCGCCGAAATCAGCGACTTGGTATACGGATGCAGCGGCGCCGCGAACAGCGCGCTCGCCGGTGCGACCTCCATCACCTTGCCGAGATAGAGCACGACGATGCGGTCGGACACGTGGCGCACTACCGCCAGGTCATGCGCGATGAATAGATAGGTAAGTGCGAATCGTTGCTGCAGGTCGATCAGCAGGTTGATGATCTGCGCCTGGATGTTCACGTCAAGCGCAGAGATCGGTTCGTCGGCGACGATGAACTCGGGACTGACCGCCAGCGCACGCGCGATCGAGATGCGCTGCCGCTGTCCGCCGGAGAATTCATGTGGAAAGCGATCGGCGGCCTGTGCCGGCAGGCCCACGACGTCCAGCAACTCGCGCACGCGCATCGACGTGCTCGACGCATCCTGCGTCATGCCATGAAATTGCAGCGGTCCGCCGAGGATCTGGCCGACGGTCATGCGCGGATTCAACGATGCGTAGGGATCCTGGAAGATCATCTGCAGGCGTCGGCGCAGCGGGCGGATCGTCGCTGAATTGGCGTGCGAGATGTCGACGCCGCCATAGGCGATGCTCCCCGCCGTCGGTTCGTGCAGGCGCACGATCAGGCGGCCCAGCGTCGACTTGCCGCAACCGGATTCGCCGACCAGCCCCACCGTCTCGCCCTTGAACACGGTCAGGTCGACGCCGTCGACCGCATGCAGTACGCGTGGCGCGCCAAAGTAGGACGTCTTTGCCAGCGGGAAGTGCTTCTTGACGTCGCGCAGTTCGAGCAGCACTTCGCCGCGCGTGGCGCTGGCCGCGTCGGCGACGGCATAGGAAACATTGGAACGCGCGGCGGCACGCGGCTGCTGCGCGGCGGAGGCATCGGCAGCGACGCCAACGGCCGGCAGCAATCCTCCCGCCTGCGTCACCCAGCATCGCGCGGCGCGTCCCGGCTCGAATTCCTGCAACGCCGGATGTTTGCCGCAGGCATCCACGGCGAACGGACAACGGGGACGGAAACGGCAGCCGTCGGGCCATTGCGCCGGGTCGGGTGGCGTGCCTTCGATGGTGACCAACTTCTTTTCGCCCGGCGTGTGGCGATCGAGCCGCGGCACCGCGTTCAACAGCGCCCAGGTGTAGGGATGCTTCGGCTCGGCAAGCAGCTTCTCCGCCGGCCCTTCCTCGACCACCTCGCCGGCGTACATGACGACGATGCGCGAACAGATGTTGGCGATCACGCCTAAGTCGTGGCTGATCAGGATGATCGCCGTGCCGAAATCGGCGTTCAGCTCGCGCAGCAGGTCGAGGATTTGCGCCTGGATCGTGACGTCGAGCGCCGTGGTCGGCTCATCGGCGATCAGCAGGACGGGTTCGTTGGAGAATCCCATGGCCAGCATCACCCGTTGGCGCATTCCGCCGGAGAACTGGTGCGGATACGAATCGACGGCGCGCTTCGGCGCGTTGATGCCCATGCGCCCGAGCAGGTCGACGGCGCGCGCCAGTGCGGCCTTGGGCGTAAACCGCCCGTGTTCGACCATCGTCTCGACCAGCTGCTTCGCGATCTTCAACACCGGATTGAGCGACGTCATCGGGTCCTGGAACACCATCGCGACTTCGCCGCCGCGCAACTTGCGCAGCGCACCGCCTTCCAGCGTGAGGATGTTGCGGCCGCGGAAGTCGATGCTGCCCGACACGATGCGTCCGGGCTCCTCGATCAATCGAATGACCGATTTGGCAGTGATGCTTTTGCCTGAGCCGGATTCGCCGACGATGCCGAGCGTCTCGCCGGCATGGACATGGAAGGTGACGCCGTCCACGGCGCGGACGACGCCCTGGTCGGTGAAGAAATGCGTGCGCAGATCCTCGACCGACAGAATGGGAACGGAGTCGGCGCTACCTTCGGTCACGTGATCAGTCCCGAAGGGCCGCCCTCGAGGGACTGACTGCTCCCCCTCCGGCGGCAGCGAAGGCGAACGCAAGTGAGCCAAGCGTGGGGGCCCATCATCTGCGGCGAGCATGAGGGTCGAGCCAATCGCGGATGCCGTCGCCGACGAAGTTGAAGCCCATCACTACGCTCAGGATGGCCAAGCCCGGAAACGTCGCGACCCACCACTGCTGAACCAGTTCGCGACCCTCCGCGACCATGGCGCCCCACTCCGGCGTGGGCGGCACAACGCCCAGGCCCAGGAAGCTCAGGCCGGCGAACACCAGGATGGCGTTGCCGAGGTCGAGCGTGACCATCACGATCAGCGGGCCCACGGCGTTGGGAACCACGTGGCGAAAGAGAATGTGGCCATGACCGAACCCCAACACGTGCGCGGCCTCGACGTATTCCTGCGCGCGCTGGACCAGCACCAGGCTGCGTGCAAGGCGCGCGTACTTCGGCCACCACACGATCAGCATCGCGATGATCGTGTTGGTGGTGCCGATGCCCAGCGCGGCGGCGATAGCCATCGCCAGGATGATCGGCGGGAAGCAAAGCACCAGGTCGGTCACCCGCATCAGCAGTTCTTCGACGCGGCCACGCGCGTAGGCGGCAATCGCTCCTAGCACCGTGCCGAACACGGCGCTGATCACGACAACCGAGAATCCGGCGATCAGCGAAATGCGCGAGCCGTAGAACACGCGCGACAGCACGTCGCGGCCAAGCGCATCGGTGCCCAGCCAGTGCGCGTGGGAGGGCGGCTGCAAGCGGCTGGCGATGTCGACGAACTCCGGGTTGTACGGCGAGATCACCGGTGCGAACAGCGCGACCGCAAACCAGAACACGATCACCGCGCCGCCGGCTACGGCAAGTGCATAACGGCGCAACCAGCGCCGGCGCGCGCTGGCCGGCACGACAACCGTCTGCGGGATCGCGATCGCGGTCATCGCTTGACCGCCCGCGGGTCGAGGAACGCGTACGACATGTCGACCAGGAAGTTGATGGCGATGTACACGACGGCCACTATGAAAGTGATCGCCATGATGGCGGGAAAGTCCACTGCGACGGCGCTGCGGAATGTATAGCGACCGAGGCCGGGCCATGAGAATACGGTCTCGGTCATTACCGCGCCCGTCAGCAGGCTGGCGTAGGCCAGGCCGCCCAACGTCACGACCGGTATCAGCGCGTTCGGCAACGCATGGCCGAGCACGATCTTCCATTCGGACAGGCCCTTAGCGCGCGCCACGCGCACGTAGTCCTGCGATAGGGACTCCAGCATCGACGCACGCGTCGTGCGCGTGATGAGCCCCAGTGTCGCCGCGGCAAGTACGGTGGCCGGCAGGACCAGATGCGCCGCGGCATCGCGCAGCGTCTCCCAGTCGCCGGCCAGGATGCAGTCGATCAGCAACATCCCTGTCACCTTCGGCGGCAGCAGAGCGATTGGATCGACCCGCCCTGGCCCCGGCGCGATCTCGAGCCAGCCGTAAAACACCGCGAGCATGATGAACGCCAGCCAGAACGTCGGCGCTGAAACACCGATGAGCGACACGAACCTGGCGACATGGTCGATCCAGCTGTCACGCTTGACCGCGGCCAGGATGCCCAGTGGAATGCCGACCAGAATCGACAGCAGGAATGCGATCGTCGCAAGTTCGATCGTCGCGGGCGCGAAATCGCGAATGTCGTCCAGCACCGGCCGCTGCGACATGATCGAGATGCCGAAGTCGCCGTGCGCGACGCCCTTTAGAAAAATCCAGTACCGCTCCCACAGCGGCAGGTCCAAGCCCCACTTGGCGCGAAACGCCTTCACGTACTCCGGATTGGAGGCCGCGAGATCGCCCAGCTGCGCCAGCGCCGGATCCCCCGGCGCCGTGTTGGCGATCAGGAAAATGACCAGGGTCGCGAGCAACACCATGACGAACGCCGTCACGACCCGGTTGGTCAGATATCTCAACATTGGGACCTCTGATCAAGTCCCACGCGGTTGCGCTGCACGGCCAAATGCGGATGGATGCGAGGCGGGCGACGCCGGTCGTAGCCGGTCCTACGATGCCAAGGAGGCCGACGAAGCAGGCGCCGCCGTGGGCAGCAGCCCGAAGGGACGGGGCCTTTCGGCCCGTCTGCTTTGTCGCGAACCTCGCGAAGAGGGTTAACCATTCGCTTCGGCTCGCTTCGCGCATCCAATCCCGAAAGGCTCCCCGTCGCAAACGCGTGCGGCGTGATTAGAGGTCCCCAGGACTTCCTCCTACTGTCCCGAAGCGCTCGACGGCCCCTGCGTCATCAGATCGGCTTGGTCGCACCGAGCTCGGCCATCCAGCCCGCGGCCGTGGGCTTGAAGCCAGACACCGACTTGCGCACCGCGATCTGGTAGGTCGGCTGGATGAGCACGAACAGGTTGGCGGCGTCCACCATGCCTTCCTGGTACTTGCGCCACAGGACCGCAGCCTTGGCGAGATCGCGCTCGGCAGATGCGTCGTTCACGAGCTTCATCATCTCCTCCGGCGGCGTCCAGTGGACGCGCTTCGCGACGCGGTTTACGGTGGCCGAAGCCCACAGCTGGTTCTCGACCGCGGGCGGATTCCAGAACGTCAGCACCGATTGCAGCTTGCCCTGGTTGAACAGCGTGCGCAGGTTGACCTGGTCGATTGGATTCAGGTTCGCCTTGATGCCGACGCGCGCCAGGTCTCCCTGCAGTTTCTGCGCGAGGTTCTGGTAGGACACACCGGCGATCGCGTTGTTCGCGTACGTGAGCTCGAACGCAAATCCGTCCGGATTGCCGGCCTCGGCGAGCAGTTTTTTCGCCTTGGCCAAGTCCTGGTGGAAGCCGATCTGTTTGGTCGTCTCCGCCGTCGAGCCGTTGACGCCGACCGGCAGGAAGCTCGCAGGCCGTACCGCGGAACCACCGATCAGCGAGTTGATGATGCCGTCGTAGTCGATGGCCGCGCCAATCGCGTGCCGGTTCTGTTTTTTCGCCAGCGCCGGATTGGCCTCGGCATTCGCGGCCACCGCCATGTAGATGAAATCGAGGCTTGGCGTGCCGATGATCTCGATCTGCGGATCGCCCTTGAGCGTGGCGATCTGCTCGGGAATCAGATTGAAAGCGATGTCGATGTCGCCCCGCTTCAACGCCAGCAATTGCGCGGCGCTTTCGCTCATGTGCCGGATCACCACGCGTTCGTAGCCGGGCTTCTCGCCCCGGAAGTTCGGATTGCGCGCAAGCTGGATCTGTTGGTTGCGCTCCCAGGCTGTGAACGTCCACGGAGCGGAACCGCCACTATTGCCGTTGAGCCATGAGGTGGCTTTGTCGGCGTCCTTGGCGTCGCCGGCTGCCGTGCCGCCCTGCGATGTCAACAGCTTCGAGTCCATGATCGAGAAGCTGGGTGCCGCGAGGATGGTGAGCAGCGGCTGCGTCGGGTCCTTCATCACGATGTCGATCGTGTCGGGACTGACTATCTCGACCTTGTCCACGTGCGCAATGTATTGCGCCGGCTGGTCCTTGAGATTGATGACGCGCTCGATCGACCACTTGATGTCTTCGGCCGTGACGGGATTGCCGCTGGCGAACTTCGCGCCTTTCAGCAGCTTGAATCGGAGGGCCTTGCCGTCGGGCCGATATTCCCAGCTGGTCGCGAGGTTCGGTTTGAGATTGATGTAGTCCCCCGGGGTCATCGTGACCAGCGTGTCGTAGGCGTTGTGGACCGTCATCGGCGAGGAATACTGCGCGAGCCGCGCCGGGTCGAACGTGATGCTGTCGCCGATGTCGAGTCCGATCAGCAGCGCATTCTTGCGTCCCTGTGCCTGCGCAAAGCCGGGAAACGCCGCAAGTCCGGTGACGCCCAGCGCGCTTGCGCCCAGCGCCTGGATGAATTGGCGGCGATTGAGTTGGCGATACTTGGTGGTCATGGTGTTGCCTCCTTAGGTGTCACGCCGGGAGTGGCTCCCGTGTCGATTTACTTGCCTGCGAAATGAGCTATCGCTTTTGCAAAAGGCCGGGCAATTGCCAACCCGATGTCGGAAACATGGGGACGTCAGAAACAAGGGACCGCTGAAGTGGACACTGTTTGCTCTCCGCGATCAAGTACGCCGTGTCGTCTTCCGCACAACCTTCGCGACCGGCGGCGGCGGAAAGCCGTCCGGGTACTTCGCGTAGGCCGGCTCGAGGTCCGAGATCGTGCCCGCCAGCAGGTTGCGCATCGCCCGCTCAGCCTCAGCCGGATCGCGCCGCCGTATGGCCACCACGACCGCCCGATGCTCGCCGAGCGAATGCTCATGGCTGCGTTCCCGCCCGACACTCGCAATCCGGACGCATGCGAGCAATGCCGTGCGGATAGCCGCGGCAAATTGGATCAGCATCGCGTTGCCGGTAGCGGTGATGATGAGTTCGTGCAACGCGAGGTCGTGTTTGCAGCAGGCTTCCATGTCGTGCGGCGAAGACCGCTCCATGCCTTTGTACGCAGCCTCGATGGCTGCGATCTGCGCCGGCGATGCGCGCGCGGCGGCCAGCCGCGCGGCATTGGGCTCGACGATCATCCGCACGTCGAGCAGGTCCATGAAGAACGCGGGATCGGGCGGTGCGACCGACATCCAGCGCAGCACGTTCTCGTCGAGGACATTCCATTGACTGCGTTCGTTGACCGTCGTCCCGCGGCGAGTGCGCCCCTCGACAAGCCCCTTCTGGGCGAGGGCGCGCAGGCCTTCCCGCAGCGAAGGCCGGCTGATGCCGAGCTGCGTGGACAGTTCGGCCTCGGTCGGTAGCAGCGCACCTGGCGCCAAGGCGCCGGACACGATGCGGAAACCCAGAAGGTCCACCACCTGCGCGGACTTGAGGAGCCGCGCACCCGGCGTCGTCGAAGCCGGCGTCCTGCGCGATTTGTACGGCGCGATCCGAGTGGGCTTGAGGTCGGGATTCATGGGGTGGCGCAAACTAATGTCCGACACAATGCCATTAAAGTCTGACATAAACAAGACCACGCGCACGCCTGGGCGGGCACCGGGGCACGCCTATAATCGTCCTTCCCGGCGTCCTCCACTTCGCCCGTTTTGCTTCGCAAGGAGTTTCCCCATGTTCCAGCGTTGCATGTGCATTGCGCTCGCGGTGTTCGGCTCTGTCGCGATGGCGCAAACCGTCCCTCCCGGCTATCCGGCCGATTACGCGCAAACCATCGCCGCGGCCAACAAGGAGGGCAAGCTAGTCATTTACAGCGCGCTCGACACCAAGGCAGCGCAACCGCTGGTCAAGGACTTCACGACGCTGTATCCCGGCATCAAGGTCGAATACAGCGATCTCAATTCGACCGAGCTCTACAACCGTTTCATCGCGGAAGCGGCGTCGGGCCAGGGGTCGGCGGACGTCATGTGGAGCTCCGCGATGGACCTGCAGGTAAAGCTCGTCGATGAGGGCCATGCGCTTGCCTACCTTTCGCCGGAGGCGTCGAAGTTGCCGACGTGGGCCGTTTACAAGAACCAGGCCTACGGCACGACATACGAACCCGCAGTGTTCATCTACAACAAGCGGCTGGTAACAGCCGACGAAGTCCCGCAGGACCATGCGGCCTTCGCCAAACTGATCAACGCCAAGGCCGACAAATTCAAGGGCAAGGTCACGACGTATGACATCGAGAAAAGCGGCGTCGGCTTCATGTTCGTCGTGCAGGACACCAAGTACTTCCCGGGAATCAAGGAACTGGAACAAGGCTTCGGCGCCTCCAGCTATCGCGTTTACGGCAGCACCGGCAACATGCTGGAAAAGGTGTCCTCGGGCGAGCATCTTCTTGGATACAACATCCTCGGTTCCTACGCGCTGGTTCGCGCCAAGAAGGACCCGGCGCTGGGCGTCGTGCTGCCGAAGGATTACACATTGGTGTTGTCGCGCGTCATGTTCATCGGCAAGCAGGCGAAGAATCCGAATGCCGCGAAGCTGTGGGTCGACTACATCCTTTCCCAGCGCGGCCAGAAGTTGATCGGCAGCGACGTGGAACTGTTCGCCATCCGCAATGACGTCGACGCCGAATACACGGCGGCATCGCTGACCAAGCAGCTCGGGCCCAACAATGTGAAGCCCATCCCGGTCAGCGCCGAAATCGTTACCTACCTTGACCAGAAGAAGCGGCTCGACTTCCTGAACGCATGGAAGGCGGCGGTGGCTGCGGGCGCGTCAGGCAAATAGCGTCTGCACGAAGGAGCGGTACCCCACACAAACGTTCCCTGGGGCAACATGCGCGCTGCCACGCTTTCGGCCGTTCCCCGCGGCCTCACCATCCTGCTGACGGCGGCGGCGGTGCTGGCGCCGCTACTGCTGATCCTGTATCAGAGCCTGCTGACCGCGCCGTTCTTCGACGCGCACAAGACGGTAGGGCTCGGCGCCTACGCATTCATTTTCGCCGATCCCGACTTCTGGCACGCGTCGCTCAATTCGGTCGTGATCGCGACAGCGATGGTCATTATCGCCGTGCCGCTGGGCGGTATCCTGGCCTTCGTCATGGAACGCACGGACCTTCCGGCCAAGCGCTGGATCGAGCCGCTCATTCTCGTGCCGAGCTTCGTGTCGCCGATGGTCTTGGCATTCGGCTTCGTGGTAGCTGCAGGCCCCGTCGGCTTTTATACGGTGTGGGCGACCGAGTGGCTCGGCGGCGCGCCGTGGGGCATCTATTCGCTGACGGCCATCGGCATCATCGCCGGCCTGCTGCACGTGCCCAACGTCTACGTCTACGCGTCAGCCGCGCTGAAGAGCCTCGGGTCGGACGTCGAGGAAGCGGCGCGCGTGGCCGGTGCGTCGCCGTTTCGCGTCGCGACAACGGTCAGCCTGCCGCTGATCATGCCCGCGATGCTGTTCGCGGCAGTCCTCGTATTCTTCCTGGGATTCGAATTATTCGGCCTGCCATTGGTGCTGGGCGACCCGGAAGGCCACCTCGTGCTGTCGACGTACCTCTACAAGCTGACCAACAAGCTCGGCACGCCGTCGTATCACCTGATGGCTGCCGTCGCGATCTGCATCGTCGCGGTGACATTTCCGCTGGTCCTGTTGCAACGCTACCTGCTGCAGAACGCGCGCAAGTACGCGACGATCAAGGGCAAGGCGGGCCGGATGCGCGAACTGCCACTGGGCAAATGGAAGTGGGTCGCCGCGGCACTGATCGGACTGTGGCTCTTCGTCGGCGTGATAGTGCCGCTGTCGGGCATCGCATTGCGCGCGTTCGTCACCAATTGGGGCTACGGCGCCAAGCTGTCCGAGGTCCTGACGCTCGAACATTTCCAGTCCGTCTTCGACGAGCCAACCCTCGTGCGCGCGATCTGGAACACCATCCTGATCGGCACCGTGGGCGGCGCCATTGCCGTCGCCTGCTACACGGCCATCGGCTTCGCGACGCACCGCCGTAACGACGGCTGGTCGCGCTTCGTCGACTACCTGGTTTTGGTTCCGCGCGCGATACCCGGATTGCTGGCCGGGCTCGCGTTCCTCTGGGTGTTCCTGTTCTTCCCGCCGCTGCAGCCGCTGCGCGCGACGATCTTCAGCATGTGGCTGGCGTACACCGTCGTATGGCTCGCCTACGGAATGCGTCTCATCTCGTCGTCGCTGATGCAGGTATCGACCGAACTGGAAGAGGCCGCGCGCACGGTTGGCGCCAGCCGCGGCCAGATTTCACGCCAGATCACGCTGCCGCTGATACGACACGGACTGATCGCGTCCTGGCTGCTGGTGTTCATGATCTTCGAGCGCGAATACTCGACCGGCGTGTACCTGCTGGCGCCCGGCACCGAGGTGATCGGCGCACAACTCGTGTCGCTGTGGCAGGGAGGCGCGATCGACGTGGTCGCCGCGCTGTCGCTCATCAATGTCGTGCTGGTCGGAGTCGGACTCGCCCTCGCGCTGCGCTTCGGCGTCAAGTTGCGCGATTGAGGCAACCAAGAGGAAATGTCCCATGGCTGAACTCACCGTCGAAGACCTGCACCTCACCTACGGCGACAACCCGATCCTGAAGGGCGTTTCGCTCAACCTCAATCGTGGCGAGGTCGTATCGCTGCTCGGACCGTCCGGGAGCGGCAAGACGACGCTGCTGCGCGCAGTGGCCGGTCTCGAGACGCCGCATCAAGGAAGCATCAAGATCGGCGACAAGGTCGTGTTCGATGGCGCGGTGCAGCGCGACGTGCCGGCCGAAGGGCGCAACCTGGGTCTTGTGTTCCAGTCGTATGCACTGTGGCCTCACAAGACGGTGTTCGACAACGTGGCCTACGGGCTCAAGCTGCGCAAGATCGGCAACGATGAAATCGGCACGCGGGTCACCAAGGCGCTGGAGCAGCTTTCGCTCGGTCACCTGGGCGAGCGTTTTCCGCACCAGCTTTCCGGCGGGCAGCAGCAGCGGGTCGCGCTGGCCCGCGCGCTCGTCTATAACCCGCCAGTCATCCTGCTCGACGAACCGCTGTCCAATCTCGACGCGAAACTGCGCGAGGAGGCGCGCGCATGGCTGCGCGAACTCATCGTCCGGATGCAACTCTCCGCGTTATGCGTGACGCACGACCAGAGCGAGGCGCTGGCCATGTCGGACCGCATCCTGCTGCTCAACAACGGCCGCATCGAACAGCAAGGCACGCCGGAGCAGATGTACAGCGACCCGGTCACGCTGTTCACGGCGGATTTCATGGGCAGCAACAACAAGCTGTCCGGGCGCGTGACCGACGTGCGCGACGGCGCCGCGCTGCTGGAAGGCGACGGCTGGAAGCTGTGGGGCACGGCGCGCTCGAGCGCCAAGACAGGCGCGGACGGTACAGGGATGATTCGCCTGGAGCGCATTCGCCTGTCCGATGGCCCCGGCGAAAATCGACTGGAAGCCGGACTCACGACATCGATGTACTTGGGCGACAAATGGGAGCACCTGTTCGCGCTCGGCGAATCCCGGCTGCGCGCCTACGGTGACAAGCCGCTTGCCAGCGGGCGCCACTGGCTCGAAGTTCCACGCGAAAGCCTGTGGGTGTTCTGATGAACCAAGCCAAGCTCCCGGCTACGGCCGACCTCATCGACGCGCATCCCGATACGCCGTCGTGCGCGTTGCCGTTCCGCAGCTTCGGCCAGCGCCGGCGCTTTGCGGGTCGCATCCGCACCGTCAAGTCATACCAGGACAACGTGCTGCTGAAGGAGTTGCTGGGCGCGCCATCGCAGGGCGAAGTGCTGGTGGTCGACGGCGGCGGGTCGCTTGCGTGCGCGCTGATCGGCGACATGATCGCGATGCTGGGAATGAACAGCGGCTGGGCAGGCGTTGTCGTGCATGGAGCCATTCGCGATTCAGTAGCCATCGACGCTCTCGATTTCGGCATCAAGGCGCTCGGCACCAATCCGCGCAAGAGCACCAAGAACGGAGACGGACTGGTGGATGTTCCCGTCAATTTCGGCGGCGTGAACTTCGTGCCGGGCCATTGGCTCTACAGCGACGAGGACGGCATCCTGGTTTCGGCGACTCCTTTGGCAGCGTAGGCCGCAGCGGTTCCCGCAGGTCCGGTGCTCAATCGAAGCCGGCAGCGCGAAAGCGCTCCCGGCCTTGCTTGGCCGTCAACGCGTCGACAAGCTCGCGCGCAGCACGATTGGCCGGGTCGGGCGTCCATGCGACATAGGTCGTTGCCAACTGCAGCGCGTCGGGAAGCGGTCCTACCAGTGTGCTGGCATCCACGTGCAATATCTCGCTCACCTGCGTGATACCAAGCTCGGCCTCCCCGCGCGCCACCTTCTGCACGACGTCAAGTCCGTTCGCCGCGAGGATGGTCTTGCCGGCAAGGATACTGCGCAGGTCGAGCTGGTCAATGATGCGGGAGAAGTGAATTCCGGTCGTGGCGCCGCGCGCCGGATCGCCGTACGTGATCGACTCGGCGCGTACCAGCGCGTCGCGGAAGCGCGCCGCGCTCGACAGGTCGGGACGTGCCGCGCCCTTGCGCGCAGCAACACCGATGCGGACGGTGCCCAAGTCCCGCACGGCTGCGGCGTCCGCAGGGTTGGCACTCGTCCTGGCGGCGATGCGCCCGCTGCTATTGATGACCACGTCCGGATGCGCGCCGGCTGCGAGTTTCTCGTCCACCTGGCCGGCCGTCGCGAATTCGAACGTGACACGGTTACCCGTTTCGCGCATGAACTGTTCGGCCGTTTCCGTCACGGGGACCTGCACCGCGGCGGTACTCAACACGCGGAGGTCCGCCGCGTCGACCCCTGCCGCCAGGCACGTCGTCAGCGCACTTAGCAGGATCGCCGACCGGCGCATTGCCACCGTGCGTCAGCCGCGCTGCATCGGCAGGTCGAGGCCCTTGGCCCTGGCGACGTCCACCGCGATGGCATAACCGGCGTCCGCGTGCCGCATGACACCGGACGCGGGATCGTTCCACAGCACGCGTTCGATGCGCTTCGCGGCGGCATCCGAGCCGTCGCACACGATCACCACGCCTGCGTGCTGCGAATAGCCCATGCCCACGCCGCCCCCGTGATGCAGCGACACCCATGTCGCGCCGCCCGCGGTGTTCAGCAGCGCGTTGAGCAGCGGCCAGTCGGATACCGCATCCGAGCCGTCCAGCATCGCCTCCGTCTCGCGGTTGGGACTGGCGACGCTGCCGGTGTCGAGATGATCGCGGCCGATCACGATTGGCGCCTTCAGTTCGCCACTCGCCACCATCGCGTTGAACGCCAGTCCCGCGCGGTGGCGCTCACCCAGCCCGAGCCAGCAGATGCGCGCCGGCAGTCCCTGGAACGCGATGCGCTCGCGCGCCATGTCGAGCCAGCGATGCAGGTGGGCGTCATCGGGGAAGAGCTCCTTGACCTTGCGGTCCGTCTTGTAGATGTCCTCTGGGTCGCCGGACAGCGCCACCCAGCGGAACGGCCCCTTGCCTTCGCAGAACAGCGGACGAATATACGCGGGCACGAAACCGGGAAACGCGAATGCATCGGCGAGCCCTTCGTCGTGCGCCACCTGGCGGATGTTGTTGCCGTAGTCGAACGTCGGAATGCCCTGCGCGTGGAAGGCGAGCATCGCTGCGACGTGCGCCTTGCACGACGCCTTGGCCGCCGCGACCAGCCCCGCGTGCTGCGACGGATCGCGCTGCGCGGCCTGCCATTGGGCGACGCTCCAGCCTGCCGGCAGGTAGCCGTTGACGAGATCGTGCGCCGACGTCTGGTCCGTCACCATGTGTGGCCTGACGCCGCGCCTGACCAGCTCCGGCAGAATCTCGGCCGCGTTGCCGACGAGACCGACACTGACCGGATCTCTCGAAGCGCACGCTTGTTCCATCAGCGCGAGCGCGTCGTCGAGGTCCTGTGCCTGCTTGTCGAGATAGCGCGTGCGCAGCCGCATCTCGATGCGCGATGGCTGGCATTCGATCGCGAGCATCGAAGCCCCCGCCATCGTCGCGGCGAGCGGCTGCGCGCCGCCCATGCCACCGAGACCCGCGGTGAGAATCCATTTGTCCGCGAGTTCTCCGCCGAAATGCTGGCGGCCGGCCTCAGCGAATGTTTCGTAAGTGCCCTGCACGATGCCCTGGCTGCCGATGTAGATCCACGACCCGGCCGTCATCTGGCCGTACATCATGAGGCCTTTGCGGTCGAGCTCGTTGAAGTGCTCCCACGTCGCCCACTTGGGCACCAGGTTCGAGTTGGCGATCAACACGCGCGGGGCGTCGGCGTGCGTCTTGAACACGCCCACCGGCTTGCCGGATTGGATGAGCAGCGACTCGTCGTCGTTCAACGCGCGCAAGGCGGTGACGATCGCATCGAAGCACTCCCAGTTGCGCGCGGCGCGGCCGATGCCGCCATAGACGACCAGCTCCTGGGGATTCTCCGCGACGTCCGGATCGAGGTTGTTCATCAGCATCCGCAGCGGCGCCTCGGTAAGCCAGCTCTTTGCGGTGCGCTCGGTGCCGCGGGGCGCGCGGATCACCCGGTCGGCACGGCGCGTGCCCTGCGCGGCGGCGAGAGACTTCGGGTCGTCACGATGCATGGTGAACCTCGCTTTGGTAGGCTTAGACGTGTGCCTGTGCCGACGCGCGCACACAGGCGTCGATCTTCGCGAGCCAGCGCGTCTTGTCCGCCTCGGTCAGGAAGGATGCCGCGAACGAATTGCGCGCGAGCGTCACTAAGTCGTCGCGGGTCAGCGCCAGAGCGCGTTGCGCGGCCAGATAATTGGCGACGACATAGCCGCCGAAATAGGCCGGGTCATCGGAATTGATCGTCACGCGGAGACCGCGGTCGAGCAGCCGCTTCAAGTTGTGCTGCTCCATGCGCGGGAACACGGCCAGCTTGACGTTCGACAGCGGGCATACCGTCAGCGGGATGTGTTCGTCGGCGAGCCTCCGGCACAATGCGTCGTCGCTCTCACAACGCACGCCATGATCGATGCGCTCGACGTGCAGCAGGTCGAGCGCCTCCCACATGTAGGCGGGCGGACCCTCCTCTCCCGCGTGCGCCACCGCGCGAAAGCCGGCCGCGCGTGCCGCTGCGAAGACTTCCACGAATTTGGACGGCGGGTGCCCGACTTCCGACGAATCGAGCCCAACGCCGTGGATCGCCGCCTTGTACGGCAGCGCCTCCTGCAGCGTGCGCATCGCGTCGTCGGCAGACAAATGGCGCAGGAAGCAGAGGATCAACCTGCTGGTGATGCCGAGTTCGCGCTCACCCTCCGCCAGCGCACGCGTAACGCCGGCCAACACTTTCGCGAAGGAGATGCCGCGTTGCGTGTGCGTTTGCGGATCGAAGAAGATTTCGGCATGTACCACGCCGTCGGCGTGCGCACGCTCGAGGTAGGCCCACGTCATGGCGTGAAAGTCATCTTCGTCGCGCAGCACGTCCGCACCCGCGTAGTAGATATCCAGGAACGACTGCAGGTTGTGGAAATCGTAGGCGCGGCGCAGCGCGTCGACCGATGGATAGGGCAACGCAACGCCATGCTTCGCGGCCAGTGCGAACACCAGTTCGGGCTCGAGTGAGCCCTCGATATGGATATGCAGTTCCGCCTTGGGCAGAGCACGGATGAAGCTCTCCATCGTGGCATCTTCCTTCGTCGTCGCCATGCTCATTCCACGTCGAACAGCGGACCGACAAACGACAGGAAGTCGCCTGCCTCGACCCGGCGGCGCATGGCCGCGAGATCGGGCGCGAAGGCGCGGTCGCGATCCCAGAACGCCGCTTCGGTCCGGACGATGGCACAGGCTTCGGTCAGCCGGTGCGACGTCTTGAGCGGCGCGCGGAACTCGATGCCCTGCGCTGCGGCGAGCAGTTCGATCGCCACGATGGCCGATGTGTTGCCCGCCATCGGCGTCAGCCGCCGCGCGGCGAACGTCGCCATGCTGACGTGATCTTCCTGGTTGGCGGAGGTGGGGAGCGAATCGACCGAGGCCGGATGCGCCAGCGACTTGTTTTCCGACGCCAGCGCGGCCGCGGTGACCTGCGCGATCATGAAACCGGAATTCACGCCCCCATCTTCGACCAGGAACGGCGGGAGCTCGGAAAGATTGGCGTCCATCAACAGCGCAATGCGGCGCTCCGACAATGCTCCCGTTTCCGCGAGCACCAATGCCAGGTTGTCCGCAGCGAATGCGACAGGCTCCGCGTGGAAATTGCCACCCGACAGGATCTCACCTGTGTCGGCGAACACCAGCGGATTGTCCGACACGGCATTCGCTTCGGTGAGGAGGATGCCGGCGACGTGCCGCCACTGGTCGAGGCAAGACCCCATGACTTGCGGCTGGCAGCGCAGGCTGTACGGATCCTGCACACGGCCGCAATCAAGGTGCGATGCACGGATCGCACTTCCGTCCAATAGGTCCCTGTAGACGGCAGCGGCGTCGATCTGGCCGCGATGTCTGCGCACGGCGTGAATGCGCGCGTCGAATGGCGTGTCGCTACCCAGACACGCGTCGACCGTCATCGCGCCCGCGACGAACGCGGCGGACATGGCGCGCTCGGCGGCGAACAGTCCGGCGAGCGCCAGCGCGGTGGACACCTGCGTACCGTTGAGCAGCGCCAGGCCTTCCTTGGGCGCCAGTTCGATCGGGCGCAACCCAGCCAGTGCAAGCGCCTGCGCGCCGGGCACGATATCGCCGTTGATGCGCGCTTCGCCTTCGCCGATCAGCACGGCGGAAAGATGCGCGAGCGGGGCCAGATCGCCCGACGCGCCGACCGATCCCTGTCCAGGAATGCACGGCACGATGCCGGCATTGTTGATGGCGACAAGCAGCTCGATCACATCCCAGCGAATGCCCGAGTGACCACAGGCCAGCGACGCCGCCTTGAGGGCAATGACCAAGCGCACGATCGCATCGTCGAGCAATGCTCCCGTCCCTGCGCTGTGCGAGCGCACCAGCGCCCGCTGCAGTTCGCTCAGCCGCGCGCTGTCGATGCGGGTGCGCGCGAGCAGACCGAAGCCCGTATTGACGCCATAGACCGAGCGCCCTTCGCGGACCACCTGGGCGACGCTCTCGGCGGCGGCGTCGACCGCCGCCCTTGCGGCTGGATCGACCGCGAGCGTGGTTCGCTCGGACCAGACGCACCGCAGATCGGGCAACGTCATTCGTCCGGGACGCAACTGTAGTGAGGGCATGAAGGACGGTCCGGAGCTGGAACCGGGATGACCAGGGAAGCGCGATTCTAACGCCGTCGGTCGCGCGCGAATGGGTGGAGCTTGCGGATTCCTACCGGCCGGGAATCGGCCTCGGACTCGCTTTCGCCGCCACGTCGTCCGCGCACTTCAGGTTTTCCGGCGAACCCAGCGGGAAACCCGCGATGGCGCAATCGCGCCTGAAACCGAGCATGCGTGCCTCGGCCAGCGCCTGCGGCGACGTTCCGCGCGCTGTGCACTGGAATTCCATCGTGGAAACGTACCGCGCCGGCATGTCGTTGATGATGCGCGGCGCAGAATTGAATGGCGCCTTGTCCATGTTCCCGCAGAACTTGGTGGCCTGGTTGACCGCGACCCGCGCAGCTTCGGACTCGCTTTTGTCGATGGCCGTCACCCGCCAAGCGTTTTCGCCGATATTGACCAGGTCAGCCCCGGTGGCGCAGCCGTACAGCAGCGTGGCAAGAAGGATTGGATGAATTTTCATTGGCTTGCGGTATGCCGATCATGTTTTTTCCTGGGGCACTTGCATGATAACCGGTTCAGACGACCACCAGATTGCGTGGGTTGCCGCGCCAGAAGAGTTCGATGTTCTCGGTCAGCTGGTCGGCCAGCCCTTGTATTGCTTCTCGGCTCGCCCAAGCCACGTGCGGCGTAAGGATGAAGTTCGGCCGATCGAGAAGCCGCATGAAAGGATGGTCGGCGGGCGGAGGTTCCTTGGTGACGACATCGAAACCCGCACCGCCGATCTGGCCCTGCGTCAATGCTTCGGCCAGATCGCTTTCGTCGACAAGCCCGCCCCGCGCCGTATTGATGATCAGCGGCTTGCGCTCCATCCTCGCAAACTCCGGCGCGGCGATCATGTTGCGGGTATCCGGCAGCAACGGGCAATGGAGCGTGATGATGTCGCTGATTCGCAGGACCTCCTCGAACGGCGTGTAGAGCGGGCCCATCCCGGGCACGCCCTTGTACGACGAGAAGAGCACGCGCATGCCCAGCGAACGGCCGATCGCAGCGACCGATTGACCGAGCGCCCCGTCGCCGATGATTCCCAGCGTCGCTCCAGCAAGATCGTTGATCGGATAGTCAAAGTAGCAGAACTGTCCGGACCGCTGCCAGTCGCCGGCAGCGACCGAATGCCGGTAGGCGACGATGCTACGGCGCAGCGCGAATATCAGCGCGAACGTATGTTCCGGCACAGTGTTGACGGCATAGTTGCGGATGTTCGACACCGTAACGCCACGGGTCGCGCATGCAGCGAGATCGACGTTGTCGTACCCGGTTGCGGCCACCGCGATCATCCGCAGCCCCGGCGCCGACGCAATGGCGGCGCCGCGCACCGGTACCTTGTTGGTGATGACGATTTCGGCATCGGCAATGCGTCCGGTAACCTGCGCCGGCAGCGTCTCGTCGTAGGTGACGAGCTCGTGCGCGAAATCCGGCGACCGGAGCTTGATCTCCGCAGGCAGTGTGCCTCGATCAAGAAATACGATGCGCGCCGGCTTCTCCATGGCTGTCGGCGCTATTGTATGCGATCGTCAGCGCATCTTCAGCGGCGGCTCGCACCGTATGGAATGGCCGTCTGCGACTCCTCGCCGCCCTTGGTAATTTAGCGGTGGCTGACGACCCATTGCAGCCCTGAACCAGCGGCGCTGTCGGATCTTCTTACGGTCGTGCACATCGTCTGCTGGCCATGTTTTCATAACACTTTGAATCCGCTTGGGTCGCACAAACTTGGCGCAATTGTTGCGTCGAAATCAGATTCGCGACAGCATGCAAGTCGAGGAGTCTTCCATGCGCCTAACCTCACGTCTCTACTCAATCGCCGCTGTTCTATGGTTAGGGTCCGCGTTAGGCGGCTGGGCCGAGGCCGGCATCATTCTCCAAACGCCGACGGGGCTCCACGCTGGCGACAGTTTCCGTTTCGTCTTCGTCACCGACGGCATCCGTGACGCGATCGCTACGAACATAAGTGATTACGACGACTTCGTGAACGTGCAGGCGGGAGGAGCCACGTACGAGGGTGCGGTCGTCAATTGGATCGCCATTGGTTCGACGGACTCCGCGGACGCGATCGATCACGTCGGCCAGGCAGCTGCTGCCGTGTACTTGCCCGATGGGACGCCGGTAACCTCGAACACGACCGCCACGGGACTCTGGTCCGGGGCGCTCGCCCACGCGATCAACCTCGACCTCGCGGGCAATCCAGTTGATCCATTGTTCTTCGTTTGGACCGGCACGAATCCCACCGGCACCGGGTTCGGCGGGCCGCTGGGTTCGGCAAGGCCACAAACCGGCTCCACGACGGACACTCTCGGCGCCTGGATATCCTCGGGTAGCAGTCCCAGTGGAGACCTAAGACACGTTTACGCGATCTCGTCGATTCTTACCGTCTCCCAAACCTCCATCGCCGAACCGTCGATCCTGACCCTGCTGGGGACAGCGCTCAGCGTGGCCTTCGCCACTGCCACGGGCCTCCGATCTCGCCGTCAGCGCAGCGCCAAGTCGACCCGGGAAGGCGGTGCGCCGGCCGGCGCGGCTGGTCCGGCGGAACCCGTCGGTGCTGTGCCAGTCGCGTCCGCGGCGTCGATCCCGGACAGCCGCGGCACGGTCAGGAACAACCGCTCGGTGGCGATGTTCTTCGACGCCAGATCATCCTTGACCGCCTGAGCGCGCGCGTTGGCGAGGAGCCGCAGCGCGTCGTCGTCGACTTTGGCAGCGGCGAGCAGCATCGCTTCCATTTCCGCGGGCGGCACGTCCTTGAGCAGGCCGATCGCGTTACGCGGGCGCTCCTTGATGGACGACTCCTTGTAGGCAGCGGTGAGCCAGCGCACGCGTTCGTCGGCGCTGATCGTGACGAGGTCCGCAGACGCCGGCGCATCGCCCGAGGTGGCGAGCGACTTCGTCTTCTCGCGTTTCATCGCGCTTTCGACGGCGGCGTGGCGCAGCGCCTCGCGGTCGGCCTGTCCGTCGGCACGTCCGCCGATCTCGAGCTTGAGCGCGGGCCGATCGCCGAGCGCCTTGGCCAGCGTCTCGACACGCTTCTGGGCGTCTGCATCGAGCGCGGAACTTCCGGGCTCGAACGGCACGACCGACAACTCCTGGCCGTGCCCGAACGCGGCGCCGAGCAGCGCGAAAGGCGCGGTGACTGCCTTGGTAAGCAGGTTGACGATGACGCGGATGATGAGGCCACCGACCGAGAACTGCGGGTCGTCGAGCGACCCGGCGACCGGCAGGTTGATGTCGATCACGCCGCGAAAGTCCTTGAGCAGCGACACTGCGAGCAGGACCGGGAGCTTGGTGGCCGTTGGACTGTCGATGCGCTCCCGGTTGAACGTAAGCTGGTCGAGAACGAGGCGGTTCTCTGCGGCCAGCTTGCGGTTCTCGACCCGGTAGTGGATATCGAAGGTGAGCTTGCCCTTCTCGATGCCGTAGCCGGCATATTTGACCGAGTACGGTGTGAGCGGCGGCAAATCGATGTCGCGCGCCTTCGCGGCAATGTCGAGCGAGAGTTCCTTCGCAAACGGAAGGATGCGGCCGGACACCTCGACCGGTGCGGAGTGGTCGACTCGCGCCGTGAACGCGATGTCGCCTGCCTGCTCGGACGACATCGTCGTCACCGTGCCGGTCACTTCGGTAAGATTCGCCGCGTAGTTCGGCCGCACGAAGAAGTCCGAATAGTTGACGTTGCCATTTGCAAGCTCGATCCGGCCGATGGTGATGGGCAGGGCGTCGTGCGCGGGCGCGCTGTCGACAGGCGTGGTCGACGCCTTTGCGTCGGGCGCCGGGGCCGGTTCCCTGCCCGGCGTCATGAGCCGGGTGAGATTGAGCGTGCCGTCTTCGTACACAATCGCCCGCGCAAAGTAGTCTTCGGCCCCGACCCGCCCCACGACGAGCCGGAAGGGTTCGGTCATGGTTTCCACGTCGTCGAGCGCCAGGCGTTTCCAGCGCAGGAGGTCGGACGCCGTCGGCTTGTCGAGCGCCGCGAAGTCCGTGACGATGACGTTGCCCTTCCAGCCGGCTTTGACCGGCGCGCCCTCGGGCACGTCGAGCGCCACATGGCCCTTGGCGGCGAGCGCACCCGCCGTCAGCGATACGTTGATGCGCGACTCGACGTAGGGCCTGACCGTCAGGAGATCGAGCCCCGACACGTCGAGCTGCCCGGCAAAGGACACCGGATTGCTCACGAGCGTGCCGTTCCACGCGACCCGCCCGCGGTTGCCGACGCGTGCCTTGAGCGACGCCGTCGACTTCGCGTTGCGAGCGTTGGAATAGTTGGCCGCCGTGAACGAGAGATCGCGTATGCCGAGCTTCACAACCGGCTCGGGCACGCGATCCTCGAGATCGATCGTGGCGCGCTCAATGATCGCCTTCCCGAATGTCAGCGTCCACGTTTGCTCGTCCTTGCCCTTGCCGGCGGCAGCGCTGGTACCCGTGGTGTCGGTCGTCTTCATGAGACGCGCAACGTCGATCGAACCGTCGCGCTCGCGCGCAAGCTTCATCACCGCGTCCCGGCTCTGCATCTCCGCGACCTTCACGATTCGGCCATGAACGTCGACCTCGATCCCGGCGCCGGTAACGGCGGGGAACCTCCAGAAAGGTTGTTTATTGCCCGGGTAGGCGAGCGTGAGGTCACCGATGGACGCCACGCCTTCGGAGAGCTTGAGGTTGCCATCGGCGAGAAGCGCGAAATGCGCCGCCAGGTCGATCGAGCCTTTCTGCACGTCGACCGCGAGCGCGTCTTTGTAGTAGGGAAACAGGAGGCCGAGCGAGAACTTCGAGATATCGAACGTGCCGGTCGCGGTTGGTACGAGCGGCTCGATGTCGGCCTCGCCCTTGAACGCGGCAATCCGGTCGTCGCTGACGAACGACAGCGAGACGTGCGCCTTTTCCCCGGCCTTGGTCGACAGGTTGGAGGCAGCGACAGTCACATCGGCGAGCGACGACTGGAACGTCGAGGTCTCGTCGTGGAGGCGGAGCTTGCCCTTCGCGACCGTGGTCTTTGCCACGCTCACGACCCACGGCTTGTCGGACGTCGCGCCCGCGGAGGGGCCAGGCGGGTCGCGGCGCGCGGGCGAGGCGTCGAAGAAAGGCTGAGCGAGTTCGAGTGAGCCGTCGGCGAGACGACGAAGGTCAATGGCCGGAGCATCGATCGCAAGGGATGCGATGCGAACGTCGCGGCCGAAGACATCGGCCCGATCGAGCGTCAGCGAGATCCGATCGGCCGCGGCGAGCGGCGTCTTGTCGCGGCGGGTCAGCGCGAGCTTGTCGAGGCGGACGTCGCCGCGAACTTCGAGCGTGCGACCCCCTGGAGCCCCATCGACGAAGACCACCTTGAGGCGCGTCGTCAGCGCACCGTCAGCGAGATCGATCCTCGGCTTCGTCGGCAGGTACGCGACGTAGGCCTTGAGAGGGAGCGCATCGAAATCGATGTCGACGGCGGCCTCCCGGTGTTCCGCAAACGGCGTCGTGGTTCCCCCAAGTGCGAAGTGCGATCGATTGAACACGCCTTCCATGTGTGGGGTGACATGAATATCGGACTGATACGGCAGCGACGACAGAAAGGGGATGCCGATCGCGACGTTCTCGAACGTGTGCTTGTTCCCCGTCATCGCGTCGTCGAATACGATGGACCCGCCGTCGATCTCGATGTTGTTGAGCGAAAAGCGCGGCGTTGGAGCGTCCGCCCCGGCGAAGATCTGGTCGATCAGGTCTTGCACGCTGTAGCGGCCGTCGCGATCCCGGGCCAGCGACACCGCCGGGCGCGTCAGCTTGAGCGTGTCGAACACGGGCGCGCGATGCCACGCTGAAGCCGTTGACAGGTCCGCTACGACCTCATCAACCGCGAAAAACGGAGTCGTGCCGCTCGTGTCCGCGCTTGCGAACTTGTGCAACGTCAGGCGCAGCGCGAACGGATTGAAATCGACGGACTCGACGGTCGTCTTGCGGCCCAGCGACTCGGTCAGGCGCGATTCGAGCTGGCTCTTGACGATCGGAGGGACTGCGAGCCACGCCAGCGCGATCAGCGCGACGACGACGCCAACCGTCACCGCCATCCGTATGACCCAGGGGCGGGGGGGGACAAGCTTCATCAGCGCGGAAGATTCGGCCATGGCAGAGGCCGGTAGCGGGGGCCCCTCCCGCGCCCGCACTCCGGACGTCGATTCTAGACCTGCCGCTTCGCGTCGGGAATCCTTTGATAAGATTTTTCGGCGCATCAACGATGCGTCCGCTCCTAGCCGATGGCAGTCACGACTGGTAGGCGTCCGCTCCCGACCCAAAGGAGCCCGTGGCAATTTTCTGCGCGATGGACCGCGCATCTCGGAAACGGACATTCGCTGATCCCGCCGCGAAAATCGCGTATTGCGGTTGCCGTCGTTCAGGTATAGCCCGCGACGGCTAGGTCACGATTGCAAACAGATGACTGCATCCGAGGGCCGCGGACGGCGCCCGCGACACGCAGCGGCTGCTGGGTCTCAGCGCGTCCGGAGTCCGCTAGCCAGCGGCGCGTTCACGAAGGTTTACTATGTCCTCGGTGGCCTACTCCTGCAAGCCTGCGGCGATAAGCGCCGAGCCCAACGCGGCGGCAAGGGCCGGCTCACAGTCCACGCCCGCGAACTGTCGTCCGTATCGAAAGTTCGGCTGCAAGCTCATCACGGTGGCAGCGGCTTTGCGCGCGTCGTCGATCTTGCCCAACCCGGCGAGCGCCGCCGCCTGCAGCATGTACGAGATGCTATGCGCCGGGTTGACCTGGATCGCCCAAGTCGCGGCCCGAGCCGCCGCAGCGAAGCGGCTGGACTTGAACTGCCCGAGGACAATCGCGTGCCATGCCGCGAAGGCCCAGGCGTCGAAGGGGCTCAGCCGCAGGCCCTTCTCGCCCCATTCGATCGCCCGCTTCGCCTGCCCGGACCAGCCGAACACCACGCTGCCGAGGATGTACGTCAGCGCGCTCGACGGGCTGATCGCTAGTGCGGCGTCGAAGGCCGCCGACGCCGCCGCGCGATCGTGCGCGTCCATGCCCATCGAGAAGCCGGCGAACGTCAGCGCGAGAGCGTCGTCCTGGCCATTCGCCATCGCCGCCCGGGCGTGGCCGATCGAGGCCTCGCGGTCGGCTTCGTCGAGCCCGCCGCGCAGGAACCGATTGTGGTGGCACATCGCGGCGTAGGCGTGCGCCAGGGCGTAGCCAGGCTCAAGCGCCATTGCGCGATCAAGCAAACCAAGTGCTCGGGTGGAGGGCTCGGGCATGCCCGAAAACACGTCGGTCTGCGCCTGCAGCACGAGCTCATACGCGCGCAGGCTGTCCGGCCGCGTGCGCCTGACGCGCCGCGCCTCGGCCTGCCGCAGCGTCGGCTCGATCGCGCCCAGCACAGCGATCGCCACCTCGTCCTGTAGGTCGAACAGGTCGTTCAGCGCGCGGTCGTAGCGCTCGCTCCAGACCTGCACGCCGCTGGCCGCTTCGACGAGCTGGCACGCGATGCGAATGCGATCCTGTGCCTTGCGCACGCTACCCTGCAGGACGTAGCGTACGCCGAGCTCGCGCCCCGCCTGCTTCGAATCCACCACGGACTGCGGCTGGTACTTCAGCGTAGAGCTGCGCGCGATGACAAAGAGCCACCGGATGCGCGACAGGCCATTGACGATATCCTCGACCATCCCTTCGGCGAAATACCCCTGCTCGCGGTCGCCGCTTAGATTCGCGAACGGCAGCACGGCAACCGATGGCTTATCCGACGTGCCGAGTGCCGGCGGATCGTCAAGCGGGACCACCGACGGCGCGAGGCTGACGGGTGGCCCGGCATAGCGGTAGCCGCGCCGAGGCAAAGTCTCGATCCAGGCGGCGCCACCGGCTTCGTCCAGGACTTTCCGCAGTGCTGCGACCTGCACCGTGAGGTTGCTCTGCTCCACGACCAGCCCAGGCCACGCGGCGTCGATCAGGGCCTCTTTACTGATGGGCTGCCCCGCCTGTTCGAGCAGCCGTTGCAGCACCGCCGCAGCGCGCGGGCCGAGCGCAGTGGGCTTATCGTCGCGCATCAGCATGCCAACGCCAGAAACAAGCCTATATGGTCCGAACTGGTAGGTCTTGGTCATGCACGAACCGCTCCGATTTCGGAAACCCTTTGCGAATACTTCGGAGATGCTTCATGACCTGCGTGTCGGCGTGGCCCACTATCTCTCTAGCCCCCCAGGTCGGGGCATTAACCTGCGACGGAGATGCATTATGGGCAATACCGCAGTGATCCGCATGGCGCACGACGGCCAGGGCGTGACCTTGGCGGGCCAACCGATGGCCTTCCTGGTGACGGGTGAGCACACCAAGCACACCAGCATGTTCGACTGGACGCTGCCACCACACTTCTCGACCGGCCGGCACGTGCACCGCGTCCAGGAGGAGACATTCTACGTGCTGGAGGGCCAGTGCGAATGGCAGATTGGGAACGAGACAGTTCGCGCGCTACCGGGCACCTTCGTCTTCATCCCGCCGGGCGTGCCGCACAACATCGCCAACGCCGGCGACCAGCCCGCCCGCGTGATTATGACCGTCTCGCCGCCCGGGCACGAACATTACTTCGAGGAACTGGCCCGACTCGCATCGGCCGGCGCGCTGCACGACGCCGAGGCGATCGGCGACCTGCGGCGCCGCTACGACACGGACCAGATCTCGGCGCTCCAGGCCGGAGACTGAAGCCGGCTGGGGGCGGGGTTGAAGATCTGCCCCTTTGCAACCGGACGAGAAACTGCGTCTACACCCTTCATATCTGTCGTTCGAGAAGCGCGTTTCTGACCACCTCGCTGACTGGAAGTGGCCGCAAGCGGCCCGTCGCCAGCGACTGCTTCCGATCCTGACTGGAGGGATGGAGTCCTCCCGGGATCATCCAAACTTATGGGAAGCGGCTGTTCCGATCGCAGTGACATTACGCGGCCGAGTTACCAGCGCGGAGATCACTATTGCAAGGCCGGTTGGCCTCAGCGAACCCTTCGCGCCAGTCGCCCACTGAACGCCGCCGCTGTATCCTTCCGAGGCATGCCTTCTCACTCCAGGAGCTTCCGATGTTCGCAAGACCTACTGTTTCCATGTTGTGCGCCCTACTGCTCGTCGTCAACTCCGCGGCGGGTGCGGCGGCCCTGGCACAATCGCTTGAGATCAAACTTCAGGACACCTCGACCGATCCTTCACTGGCGCACATGAGCATCGTGCTCGACCAGGCCACGATCAAGGCAGGACGCGTCACTCTCCGTGCCGAGAACCAGTCGAAGACCCTTGTGCACGAGGTGATCATTGCGCGCGACGATGGCGCCAAGGAGCTGCCGATGGACGCGAAGCACGCCCGCGTGAACGAAAGCCGCGTCCGGCGCCTTGGAGAAATTGCGGACCTCGCGCCAGGCACGTCGGGCAAATTAACCGTGAACCTCAAACCTGGCGCCTATGTGCTGTTCTGCAACGAGCCCGGACACTATCAAGATCGCATGTTTACGAAGCTGACCGTTGCGCCGTGACGCCGCGCCGGTTCCGCCGACCTGCCGAAGCGGCCGAAGCCGGTCAACGATAGAAAGGCGCCCTGCCGGACAAGCGAACGCTATCTGCACTTGGCGAGGCGGAACTTGTCCCAACGTCAAGGGACTGGAACGGGAGCGACCGCATCTGACCGCTCAACGCCAAAAGCAGTTCTCACTCAAATGCCTCTCTGTCGGGTGCGAGCCGCCGCTGGCTGTGCCAATCCACGCCCTTGAACCGGCCGCCGCGTCACTGCGACAAGGCATGTCCGAATGCGGTCAGCCAACAAGCTTGGGATCGCCACGCCACCCGTCACGCTCGGCTTTCCAGCCACGCGCGTACCTCCGACAGCATCGCCTCGTAGGGGACTGCCATCCCCTCGGCCTCGGCTTGCATGAACGCGTCAGCTCCGAGCGCCTCCCGGACCCTGTCATCATGAAGCTCATCGCGGCGGTTCCCGGTCTGCGCCGACAAGGCTTTTGTTGCGCCGATCAACCGCGCCGCGCGAATCCAGTCTTCGAGGTACGCCGCAAGTTCCATGGCGCCATTGAGCGTCAATCCGCCCGCATACCGCGATCCGATCTCCTCGGAAATCTCCGCTGCCTCGCACAGGAGTTCGCGGACGCGCGCGTAGGCTCCTCGCTTGACCGCCAGCCCCGCGAGATTCGTCATCGCGGCGGCCGTGTTTGCGCCACGGTCTTGGATTTCGCGCGTCAGCGCCAACGTCTGTTCCAGCACCGCTTCCGCCGCCGCAAAATTGCCGCCATCCTGGTGCCAATGCGCAAGATTCTGGAGCGCGGCAGCCATGCGGCGTGGAGGGCCGATTTCACGGATCATGGCAATGGACTCTTCGAAATATTGGAGCGCGGCGGCACGGTCGCCTTGCTCGCTGACCGCTATTCCCATCAACTGCAGCGTCATGGCGATTCTGCCCTTGTCGCCGATTTCGCGGGCGATCGCAAGGCTCTCCTCCGCATGTATCTGCGCATCGCGATAGCGTTCCATCAATATGGCGAAATTGCCGGCGGCGGCAATCGCGCGACTGCGCGCCAGCGTGCGCTCCTGCGCATGGGGACGGTTGAACGTTTCCACCAGCAACCTGTACCCGACGGCCAGCGAGCCGCGGTGTGTCCAGACATGAAACGTTGCGACGGCCAATCGCAACGCCAGCTCCGCGTCCAGATTGTCGCGACCGGTCCATGCGTGGGCGGCGAAGATGTTCTTCTGTTCCGCATCGAGCCGGGCGAGCGCTTCGCCCGGCTTGGGTCCGACTAATTCTGGCGTGGCTTCCTCCGCCAGCGTTGCGAAATACGTGAGATGGCGGCGCCGTACGCTGTCTTCTTCCACCGTCGCGCTCAAGCGCTCCAGCGAGTATTCCCGGATCGTCTCCAGGAACTGGTAGCGCGTGAAATCGGCATCGGTCGTCACCAGCGATTTCTCGACGAGTTGGGTGACAAGGTTCAGGACATCGGATGCATCTATCTCGCCGTTCGCGCACACAGCCTCGGCCGCCGCAAGCGTCCAGCCCCCGGCGAAAACCGCGAGGCGCTGGAACACAACCTGTTCGGGCCGCGTCAAAAGGTCGTAACTCCAATCGATGCACGCGCGAAGTGTTTGCTGGCGCGGCAATGCGGTCCGGTAACCGCCGGTCAGGATACGAAAGCGATCGGTAAGGCGCGCGGCGACCTCGTTTGCCGACAGTGCGCGCACGCGTGCCGCCGCAAGCTCGAGCGCAAGTGGAATGCCATCCAGATGGTGGCAAATCTGGGCCACCGCCGACGCGTTCTGCTCGGTCAGGCGAAAGGCGGGCTGCACCGCGAGCGCCCGATCCTGGAACAGCCGCACCGCTTCGCAGCGCGCCAAGGCATCGACGCCCAAGTCTTTCTCCGGGTCCGGCGTTGCGAGCGGCATCACCGAGTACGTCGTTTCGCCACCGACGTGAAGCGGAACGCGGCTCGAAGCTACGACTTTGACACCCGGGCTGGTCCTGAGGATCCCGGCAATCAACTCCGCGCTGGCCTGGGCCAAATGCTCACAGTTGTCCTGAACCAGAAGCAGTCGCCGGTCTTTGGCAAATGCGTGCAGCGCCTCTTCCACAGATTGGCCGGGTTCCTCCCTGACGCCAAGTACCGACGCCACCGTTTGCGGCACGACCAAGGCATCGGCAATGGGAGCCAACTCCACGAACCAAACCCCATCGGGAAAGTCATCCAGCATCTCCGCGCCGAGCTGGAGGGTCAATCGCGTCTTTCCCAGTCCGCCCGAACCGACAAGTGTCAACAGGCGCGTGTTTGGCAGCAAGTTGCGAAGCTCAGCTAACTCCGACTCGCGTCCGACAAACGACGTGGTCTGCTGCGGCAGATTATTCGGTGTGGACTCCAGTGAACGCAGCGCGGGGAAGTCCTGGCGCAATTCGGGATGCAATACCTGATACACCCGCTCGGGACGCGCCAGATCGCGCAGACGCACCGCACCGAGATCACGCAACGATACCGACTGCGGAAGCCTGCCGGCTATCCGGTCGGCAACGGCCTGCGACAGAATGATCTGGCCGCCGTGAGCGGCTCCCATGATGCGTGCGGCGCGGTTGACGGCAGTGCCGAAGTAATCATTGTCGCGGCGCTCGACTACCCCAACGTGCACCCCGCAGCGCACTTTCAGGGCAACGCCGTTCGTGGCAGCGGGATCGGCCAGCGCCTGCTGCAACTGCAAGGTGGCTCCCACGGCGTCGAGAGCGTCATCGAATACCGCGTGGACACCGTCGCCAATCATTTTCACGACTGTGCCGCGGTGACTTTCAACTACTATTCGGATCAACGCATCGTGGCTTGCCAGAGCCGGCCGCATCCGTTCGGGCTCGTGCTCCCAGAGCCGGGTGCTCCCCTCGATGTCGGTGAAGAGAAAGGCTGTGTCTGCGGATGGGTCGTGCATGGCAATGACACAAAGACAACTCGCACAAGACTCCCATGCTACGGCAGCGGCTGAACCGCCACCAGCCACTGGACCCAAATTGCCGCACGTGGCCGCTTGCCGCCTTTCGTGCGCCGTTCACGCGATAATCCGGTGACGATGAAACTAAGCCCCAGGAACTTAGTCCACCTCATCGCGTTGGCTGAGGAAGGGCGCATTTCCCGAGCGGCGATGCGCGTTCATCTCAGCCCCTCGGCGTTCAGTCGCAGCATTCAATCGGTTGAAGACGACCTGGGCGTGCAGCTGTTTCACCGCAACATGAACGGCGTCACGCTGACGGCTGCCGGACAGGCGGTCCTCGGGCACGCAAGAGCGCTCGATTTCGAGAACAAGCGCTTCGAACTCAATCTCGACCTGCTCCGGCGCGGCGACTTCGACCGCATTTCGATCGGAGCCGGACCGATTCCGGCGTCCATCCTGGTTCCCGAACTCATCCGGGCAATGCATCTGCAGACTCCCCATTTACGCATTCACGTGGAGTTCGGAGACATGTCCACGCTGATCGCGCGGCTGGACAAGAATGAGATCGATATTTGCCTGGGCGACATTCGCTATGCGGCAGGCCATGAGGAGCGCTACGCGTCCAAGAAACTGGCCATCGTCAAGACCATTGTCTGTTGCCGCATTGGCCATCCGCTTTCGTCGGTGGGACGAGTGACGTCACGCGATTTGCTGACGCATCGGCTGGCATTGGCGCGCGTCAATCCGTCGATAGAACGGGAACTCCATGCCTGCTTTGGGCTGGAGGCATCCGAGAAAATCCCGATGGTCGTCGAATGCGACGACCTGACCGTTCTCGCCAATCTGGTGGCGACGACCGACTTGATCGGGATACTGCCTCCGGCGGTGTTCGAGAAGCACTCGGAATCATTGAGCGTTCTCGATCCGGAGGACCCATCGAGCCTGTATGGCTACGTCCACGCCATCTGGCCCAAGAACCGCGTTCTCGCACCCTCAGCCATCAAGATCCTGGACCTGGCGCGACAAATCGCCCAGCGCTGAACTCAACGTTGTTCGGCCATCGACGACAGTCTGCTCGCGGATTTCCTGTCCTGCTCGAGTGCCTGCTCCGCGGCCGCCAGCGTGGCCTCGAACGTCTTCTCCGACGAACGATTACAGATTCCGATACTGACCGTGATTCGCGCATCGGGGTTCGCGGGTACCCACTGCCCTCGCGCGATGGCAGCCCGGATCTCCTCGCAAGTCGCGGATGCGGTCTCCGGAGACGTGTCCAGCAACAGCAATTGAAATTCCCCGCCCTCTGCGCGCGCGTACTGGTCCGCATTGCGCAAGTGGGAAGCGATGATTGCAGCAACTTCCTTCAGCACCCGGTCGCCGGTGGCTTGCCCGTAGGCTTCGTTCAGCGTTTGGAAATTGTCGATGTCGATGATTACCGTCGCCAATTGCCGGAAAGGCGCAAAGACATGTCCCGCCACCCGCGCAAGTCCTCTTCGGTTGAACGTGTCGGTAAGCGCATCGCGGAGCCTTTCGTCATCCCAATCGCGGCTCCTCGAGATCAGCGATTCGGCTTCCTTCTGGTAATGCGAGGCCTTTTGGCTGACGGAGTCAGCCTGCGAGATCAGTTCCGTGCTTCGGGCCAGCAATCGCAATCGCTGCTTGTACTGCCTTTCGAGAAAATGGCACCGTCCGTTTGCCCAATCGAGCGCGGCCGATAGGTTCCCTGCCGCGCTTTCCAGAAGGGCTCCTTCGGCCATCACGCGATCCAGCACCAGGCCGAGTTGTCCGGTGCCGGCGATATCGTGGGCAATCGTCAGGTGGGCGCGCGCATCGCCGTACTCTTCGCACAACCGATGGGCGATCGCGATACCCAGATGCGCCTCCGCGCCTTCACTCGGATGCACCAGGCCTCGCCCGAGTGCCCGCGAGAACATGACTTTGGCGCGCGAAACATCGCCGGCGTGAAGCATGGCCTGACCCACAAGACTGTCCATTGCACCAGGGTCGAGGCCAAGTTCCTCTCCGGAACATAACATCCTTGCCCGTTCCGCATATTGCAGCGCCTGGTTGGCCAATGCCTTTTTCTGTGCAGCGGACAGCGTCTCACTTTGCTGCAGCTTTATCAGCAACCCATACGCTATGTTCGACAGCGCGATGTATTGGCTTCCCACAGCACCGTCCGCGATCGCAATCCCGAGTGCCCCCTCCAGGAATTCCTTGGAAGTGTCGTGGTCACCGACCATTCCAAGCAGACATCCGTGATTGCAGTACGCCGTGAAGCTGTCGACCGAAGTCGGCACGACATCGACATCCGCAACCGCGCGAGCCGTCCATTCCAGTCCACGTTCAGGATTGCCCATCATTCCCACGGCAAAGCCCACCATCGTGTGCAGCCAGCCAAGCCGCTTGTTGAAGGCGCTGCGCTCCACTTCCTCCAGCGCCGGAACGATGGCGTGCAAGGCTTCCTCATAACGCCCGGCATTGATGCTGCGTGCGCCACGAGCGATTGCGCCGAGCGCCCGATGAAGCGGCGTTGCGACGTCGCCGTGCTCGGATATGGCCGCTTCCAGGACGCGCGCGGTTCTGCCCCGGCCGCCGAGCGTGATTTGGTCGAATACCGGGGCAAAAATATTCTGCCGTGCGTTGATCATGGAATTCCCTGCCTGCCTCATTTCACCCAATCGGATGTGAAGTATAGGTCGTACACAAGCGTCGACGTTGCAATTGTTGCAACGTATAGCTACATAAATTGCAATTGACACAATTCCGCAGTTCTCTAAACTCCGCGCCGGAAGTCGCACCCCGACAGCGTGCGTATCTCACCGAGCCCACCCAATGAATCGATCCATTCCTCCGATGCTGCCCACTACCCATGGGCCGAAAGAGCGCGCCCATCCGGCGCGTGTGTTGACGCGGCTGGTTGCCGCGACGAAGCGGCACGCGCTCACGTCCGGCGTCTTCATTCTGGCTGCGACCGCGTTGACGCCGCTGCACGCTTCGCAACTCGTCTCGCAGAACCTGAAGCAAATGATCCAGGAGGCCGACGTAATCGTGACCGGCGAGGTCAGCAAGGTCACCGACGGCATCGAGAACGGCCTTCCGTTCACCGAAGTCACGATGAAGGTCAACAGCAGCATCAAGCGCGACCTCGCGTTGAACAGCAATTACAGCTTTCGCCAGTACGGTTTGCTCAAGCCGCGCAAGCTGCAGGACGGCCGCTACCTGCTGGCCACGAAAATCGAGGGCATGGCCACGTGGACCGTCGGCGAGAAGGTCACCACGTTCATGAACAAGCCGGCGAGCCGCACCCGGATGACCACGCCGGTCGGCATGGCGCAGGGCAAGTTCACCTACAGCGGCGCGCAGGCTGCCAACAGCTTCGACAACCGGGGCCTGTTCAAGGGGATGTCAGTTGACCCGAGCGCATTGAACGCCAAGGAGTCGGCGATGCTGGCCAAGCCTGCGGGCGCGGTCGAAGGCGAGGTCCTCATGAATCTCGTCAAGCGTGCCGTCAAGGAAAAGTGGATTGAAAAAGGTGTGATGCGCTGATGAAAACGCTAAAACTATCTCTGACCGTTGCCTTGGCGGCGGTTCTCTCGGTTGCGCAAGCGGCCGGTCCCTTGCTGACCACCGACAAACCGGGCAATCCGCAGCCGCTGCGCTGGGATATGAGCAAGGGTCCGGTCAAGGTATACACCGACATCGGCGACTATTCGTACAAGGACGACGGCTCAGTTTTCCTGAACAACGTCCAAGCCGACAAGATCACCGCATTCGCCCTCACCCAGTGGAGCAGCGTCACCACCTCCACATGGAAAGCCGCCACCAACCCGGCGAAATTCACCAAGTTCAGCCAGGTGCCGAGCATCGGCGTGGACGTGGTCGACGGCGCAACCGCCTCCAAGATCTACGGGCAGTACAACGAAGGCGGCCTCTACGTCATCTACGACCAGAACGGCACGGTGATCGAGGAAATCTTTGGCGCGCCGAAGGACCAGGTACTGGGCATCGCGTTCGCCGAGATTGCCGAAGACCGCGACGGCGACGGCTATCCGGAGACGATCGTCAAGGCAACCGCCGTGATGAATGGCTGGATCGTATCCACCGAAGCGGCGGACCCGGACAACGGCGTTCCGCCACCGGATATCGACGGCAAGCGCATCGCCGGCGTGTTCACGCACGAGTTCGGTCACGCGATCAACCTGTCGCATTCGCAGGTCAACGGTCAGCTTGGCTACTTCAGTTATCCGGGCTGGCAGGACCTCTACCCGGGCGTTCCCGGCTGCGTCGCGCCAGTCCATTCGTGGCACAACGCGGACCCGAGCGCCAACAAGCTGGATCCGAAGTACATCGAGACGATGTTCCCTTTCATCAATCCCACGTCGCTCGACGAGAATGGACGCAATCCGGGCGTCGAGCAAAGCACGATCGATCGCGCCGACGACATCGCCGCCATCTCGGACCTCTACCCGACGGCCAGCTATGCGAAGACCCGTGGCTCGATTGCAGGCACGCTCTACCTGAAGGACGGC